>Ga0307507_10000221_pt1 | contig 109197 bp, 49 predicted proteins | sample 7_EM_MG_FD_207223 | JGI IMG/M metagenome (GOLD analysis project Ga0307507, IMG submission 207223) | Populus trichocarpa ectomycorrhiza microbial communities from riparian zone in the Pacific Northwest, United States - 7_EM | ecosystem: Host-associated > Plants > Roots > Unclassified | place... | reverse complement strand
TATAGAGCTTATAAAGCGCTTTAAAATGGTACCACTTTTATCTAAATATCCTAAGGATAAGTAATATTATATAGATATAAAGCTTATAAGAGCTCCGCGGAATAAGGCTTACCCGCATAGAGCTCTAATAAAGCTTAGCAAAAGCTCTACACGAAGCTCCGCACGAAGCTCTGTGGAGGTTCCGCACGAAGCTCTGCGGAGGCTCCGCACGAAGCTCTACGGAGGCTCCGCACAAAGCTCTGCGTACGGAGGCTCTGCGTGAAGCTCTGCGGAGGCTCCGTATAAAGCTCTGCACGAAGCTCTAGCAAATACCTTTAGCTTTCCTACTAATTAGATATCTCCTTTCTACCTTTTTTATTTATACTTCTCTTTATATAAAATACTATAAAAAAAAAATTTGGAAAAAAGAGAGGAGACCCAGTAGTTTAAATTTAGTAACTTTTATCTACTCCTTATTATCCTCTAGTTCCACAATCTAATCCTTACCCTCCAGTGCTCCCGCTGCCGCCACTATAGGCTAAGAATTTATATCGTACGACAAACATCAAGCCCTATAATCCCGCTATTTGCAATTTCCACAGTACCCACTATAGAACCCTAGGAGACTCCAATATTTAGTAAAGGGGCGAGGGCCCACTAGACGACGTAGAGTCGCCATACAAGTCTCGTAAGGCTAGTATTAATTAGCTCTCTGCCTCGTACAAGTAATATAGGTTATTTATAATTGTATTTAGAGACCCACAGCTCTAAATTAGAATTGCATTTATATATAAGGGCCTCCCTATCTAAACCTGCTTCTCTAATATACCCCCTACCTAAGCCTCCATATTAATTGCCGGTAAAGCTTCTACCCTTTCCTACTTATCCTAAGAGTAGTTAGTTATATAGGTATATTATACAGAGAGGAGAGTTTACTTATATTATAGTAATATTACCGGAGAATCTCTTATATAATAGGGCGGGAAGTATACCAGACAATTATATTTCCCAATTCTTAATAAAGGACGACGTTAGTGGGATTTGAACTTATAATTTATTAAGTTTAAAGTTAGTATATATTTACCTATACTACCTACGCGCCTTCAGTGGTTACCTTTTGCCTAAAATTATTTTATTTATATGCCCCCCTTCCTCCCTTTAGTGTTATATAATATACCCCTTATATACTTTCCCTTATACGACTATAAGAGAATACTTAAAATCTTATAAGCTGTCTAGTCCTTCGCGCATTCTAATGCCTTAAGTATTTATGAAGTAATACTCGTACAATCCCATGGAACGCGACGTTAAAACCCTAAAAATACTCTCTCTAGCTTATCGCTTATTCTAGGTATTAAGAGAACTTTAATTGCAAGCTATAAGAGTTGTGGAAATCTTATATACTAAAGAGGCTAGTTTTACCATTAAATAGCTGTTATATGGCTATTAAGTGGAATTGGATTCTCGTTAATATAGGTATTAAACTCATCTAGACTCTGCGGACAAGTATATTTTAAACAATACTAAAGACAAGCCTTATAGAAGGCAGAGAGGTTTTCTTTAGGCTCTAAAGGCGACTTTTAAGTTTTCTTAGTTGCGTACGACTGTCACGGAACCCCACCGTAGGGGCCTCCATAGGAGAGCCCCGTGCTCTCGCGTACACCTCGCGTACAGCTTACGTCAGCTACACGTAGGTATATCACCTCCTTATGCCCTCAACCCTTACGATCAATCGCGCAACGTCTTGTAGACTCCCCGAATATATACGTTCTGTAGCCATTGCCCCCGTCTCGTGACATTACGTTGCGCCTTTTTTATCACTGACGCTTAGCCTACAACCAATTCTACGTCTCCACGATACTACAGGCGCTGCTAGAAGCAGCGTATCTCCCACCTCGTACTTCTAAAGAACTGATAATAGTAAGACGAAATTCCTTACTAGCCACTATATTAAACTTAAAGGATAATCCAATACCTATATTAAACCCACAACGCCAATTAATACCAGGAGGATTTAATTTACTAACTATAGCCTTAACCCCTAAAGGGAAGCCTAGTAGCTTAAAAGACTATAACGACCTTAATAAGGTAGATATTAACAATATCTTATCCTTTATTAACTATATAACTACAGATAAACAAGCCAAAGGGCTACTACCTATTAAGATTAAGATACAAGACGTTAAGACTTTTTTAAAAATAGTAGTATAAGAACCTAATAAATACTACCGCCTTCTATAGAACTACTATCTAAAGCTTATATAAGCTAAGATGCATACTGCCTAAAATTATAATATTATCCAAGACCTATAAGCTTATAAGGCGCTCGCCAATAATATATACTAAGAGATTAAAGATAACCTCCGCGTATCTAAACGCGACGTTTAATAATTAAAGAAGGCTAAGATTATACTTATTGCTACAGTTACGGAAAGAAAGGGTATAATTAAATACCTACAATCTCAGCTTAATAAGCATATTTGTAATAATACTAGACACCCCTCTACCGTATATAACGCTACCTAAGTCTCTATGCCCCTAGAAACCTTACCTACCTAAACTGCCACTATAGGGTCTAATATACGCTACCTTAATCCCCTAATCTTTTAGGGTGACTGTAAGGAATATAGCTACTAGAAGATGTAAGTCTATAAGAAACTAACCTAAAGCGCCTACCTTTTCCCTATAGAAGATGCTAAGATTGGCTACATTATTAGGCGAACGAAGGGCATCCTATTTAATAGGCTCTTTGCTTAATAGGAGACTAGCAGTTCCTAAAAGTGGCAGTCTTACTAGGAAGCCCTTAAGGACCTTAACTAAATATACCGCGACTATAACCTAGTGGCCACTAGTTAAGCTAAACTACGTGCCCTAAAGATAAGTCCTACTAAATTATTTAATAAGTTCTATGTTAAATTCTAGAAATACACCAGAGTCCTTGCCTAAGATAATACCAAAAACCAAGAAGATCTTCTTAAAAAAGTTACTTATCGCCTTAATTATGCAGCCACCAGTTATAACTATAATAATAATAATAATAATATTATTATTATTATTCATTGCTTAACGTCCGATTCGGATCCCTATTAGGCCCACGCGGACTACTCCTTATATATATGTGGGGAGAAAACTCTATTTGAGAAAACCCCGTGATCCATCTCCTCGCCTTTTGGGACTCGCCTATAAGGCGCCTATGAGGCGCCTATGAGTCACCTATGGTGCTCTACTACCTTACTTTTGACCTCCTTGGGAACCACTGCTGCCGTAACAAACATACGGACGCGCTAGTATCGCAAACTTTACTCTACTACTGTAGAGTTATTAGGGGGCGCCTAATACCCGCCCTATTGCCTTTTATTACCATTTCCCTTATAACCTAGAACTAGTTTAGTATATTTTAGCTAATAAGCCACTGGGTGACCGCCTTGAGACCTTTTTATATTAAGAGTAGTGTATTATAGTTCTCTGTGCTAGCTACTAAGAGCATTACTTCTTAGTTGGTGCGTAAGGGGCATAATAGTATTACGTGTTTTAGTGTCTATCTTAGCCAGCTATATTCGCATCTTAGGCTACCTATTAGAACGCCTACTTAGTAGAGCTAATCTTTTAATCCTATTATTCCTGTTCTTAGGAGTGTTGCTATTGTATTTTCTGCCTTTATTAGGCCTTTTTGGAGCCCTTAAGTATTTACCCCCTATGGCATTAACTATACTATGGCTTGGGTTACTCTTGCCTAAGTTAGCCTCTATACCTTTAACTCCTATATGCCTCTCTAGCGCTAGTCCAACCAGTATTATATTGCGGTTAATAGTTTCCTAGTGTTCTTTTATGCTCTACTTTAGCTCCTTTCTCTTTCTTACTGTTATCTTTATTGGCCTCTTACGTGTCTCCCTTCCTTCTCTATATAGGCCTAGGCCCTAATACTATACTATTCTTCTTCTGCTTTCTTTACCTATTTCTCTAGTATATCTTCCCTACTTTAGGGTTATTGGATTGTTCTCCTATAAGGCACCTTAGGGTCCCTTTATAGTTTATTTAGGCGTGTCTTAATATACTTTATAATATTAAAGTTACGTTTGTTTTGCGCCCTTTACATTACAGCGGCTTTAATATATAGTTATAGGGGGGGGATATTGGCTTCCTTCTTAAGGAGTACTGCGGCCGTTTGCTTATACCCGCCTATAATACTCTGGAGGCATACTATCTAGACCTTTTAGAGTAGTTTAAGGAGTAATTTAGGGGGCCCTTTTTAGTTTTATTAATAGCCTAGATGCTAGATCTATACGTTATAGTAGGCCAGACAACTACTGTATATAGTAGGCGTGACCTCTAGAAGTATGGACCCCATATAGAATTAACGATCTTAGATAATATAATGTACTATACTTAGCCCTTATGGGCTGCTTATACCGTATATACGCTCTACTAGAGCTTACTATCTACCTATACTCCTAATACCCTTAGGCCCTAAACTGGTTAACCCCTAAAGCCTTAGATATAAATTACATGCTAGAGATCTGTAAATTGGTTGCGTTTTCTTATAAAATAGATTAGCTAGTATTTCTCTAGTAAGAATTGGACTCTATATCATCTTGCCTATTATATATAGGTATTATAGGCTTTTTTTAGTATTTTACAGTTCTCTACGGCTATTAGCCCATATATAATTAGGTTTATATTATTAATAAAGCCTATCCCCTAGGTCGCCCCTTCCTTAAAGGAGTCTAGTAGGTTACTTATAAAGAAAAGGAAGAGTATAGGCAAGAGGGGTAATCCTTATAGTATTCCTATTATAACTGCGATAGGGGGGCTCTAGTATCCACTAAAGACTAGTAATATTTCTTTCTAGCCTATAAACCCTTAAATAAATTACATAATCTATTCTGGGAAGCCCTTTGCCCTAAGAATATATAGGAGGCGCTTATAGGGTATATTATTATAGACACCACTAATATCTAGGCTAAGCATTAATACTATAAAGTCCCTTTACATCGCCTATACAGATTTAATGGTGGTAGCGAGTAGCGTAAGTACTAATAGCGTTAAGCAGTTCTTTCTTGCCCCTATTTGGCTTTGTGGTAGTAGGGCGTGTTCCTTAGCCGTGTCTGCTATATAGTCCGCTATTACCTTTTCTAAGATCTTGCTAAGGGTGTTTTCTAGGGCGATAGGGCGGTAGCGTCCTAGGATTAAGTAATCTACTTTACCTTCTTTCCGTAGAATAACTGTTATTATAGATCTTCCGAGTTATAAGTAGTAGCCTATAGCAAAGTATGCCCTGGCTATATCTGTAAGCTAGGGTGCTATAAGTGGTCTATAGGTTTTTAAGGCCTTATTTAAAATCCTATCTGGTCCTAGTACTATATTATTTAAAAGGCGGCTAATAGTTCTAGCTATTTCCTCTATTATCATATTGCTGTTAACCCTTAGGTAAGTCACCAGTGTTTTACCCATAATATTGCTAAGGTCTGCTGGAGCCGGTTAGGGGAAGAACCTTTCTATAAAGATCTTTGCCTTCTTATTGTTGTTATTAGTAGCCTGTAGTTCCCCTGCTCTTTATAGGGGTAGTAGGTATAGGTCTTCTGCTAGGCGCCCTGCCTTTTTCTTTACCTATTTTGCTATAGCCCAAAGGCCCTTGTTATAGGGGAGGCTTGGGTTAGAAGTGTGCTTGTTTATAAACTATCTCTAGTTGTTCCTTGCTTCTTTCTTTAGGGTATTCTTTAACTAGTTTCTTGTGTCTTTATATTGTCTCTCGTCTTTAGGGTTGTGGCTGCTTGTGTATTTCCTTCTTGCTCGTTGTTGGCTAGCAATAAGGACCGCGCATTATGCGGACCATATATATTGCGTGTAGGGGCCCGGTTTTGAGACCGGGTAGTGCTCTTCTAGCCCGTTTTTAATCGCTGCCTGGATCCTTTCTAGTCTTTGGTCGATTTCCTTAGGGGTGGCTAATAAGCCTCGCTCGTTTGGTATCAGGTAGTAAGGAGTAATTTAGGGGGGCCTTTCTTAGATTCTCTAATGGCCTAAATACTAGACCTATATATTATAGTTGGCCGGACAACTGCTATATATAGTAGGCGTAACCTCTAGAAGCATGGACCCTATATAGAATTAATAATCCTAGATAATATAATATACTATACTTGGCCCTTATAGGCCGCTTATACTATATATACGCTCCACCAGAGCTTACTATTTACCTATACTCCTAATACTCTTAGGCCCTAAACTGGTTAACCCCTAAAGCCTTAAATGTAAATTATATGCTAGAGATCTGCAGATTGGTTACATTTTCTTATAAAATAGATTAACTGGTATTTCTCTAGTAAGAATTAGACTCCATATCATCTTACCCATTCTATATAGGTGTTATAAGCTTTCTCTAGTATTCTGCAATTCTCTACGGCTGTTGGCCTATATATAATTAGGTTTGTATTATTAATAAAGTCTATTCCTTAGGTCGCCCCTTTCTTAAAGGAGTTAAATAGGTTGCTTATAAAAAAAAGAAAGAGTATAGGTGAGAGGGGTAATCCTTATGGTATTCCTATTACAACTGTAATAGGGGGGCTTTAGTATCTGCTAAAGGCTAGTAATATTTCTTTTTAACCTATAAACCCTTAAACAAATTATATAATCTATTTTAGGAAGCCTTTTACCCTAAGGATGTATAAGAGATGCTTATGGGGTATATTATTATAGGCACCACTAATATCTAGGCTGAGCATTAATACTACAAAGTCCCTTCGCATTGCCTATATAGATTTAATAATAGCAGCGAGTAGCGTAAGTGCTAATAGTGTTAAGCGGTTCTTTTTTACCCCTATTTAGCTTTATGGTAGTAGGGCATGTTCCTTAGCCATATCTACTATATGGTCCGCTATTACCCTTTCTAAGATCTTACTAAGGGTATTCTTTAAGGCAATAGGGCGGTAGCTCCCTGGAAGTAAGTAGTCTGCTTTGCCTTCTTTACATAGGATAAACATTGTTATAGCTCTTTTAAGTCTTAGGTAGTAGCCTATTATAAAGTATACTCTAGCTATATTTGTAAGCTAAGGTGCTATTAGTAATCCGCAGGTCTTTAGGGCTTTATTTAGGATCCTATCTAGTTCTGGTACTATATTATTTAAAAGGCAGCTAATAGTTCTGGCCATTTCTTTAGTTATTATATTGCTGTTAACCCTTAGGCAGGTCACCAGTGCTTCGCCTATAATATTGCTAAGGTCTGCTAAAGCTGGTTAGGGGAAAAATCTTTCTATAAGGATCTTTACCTTCTTATTATTATTTCTTGTGGCTAGTAATTCACCTGGTCTTTATAGGGGCGAAAGGTATAGGTCTTCTACTAAATAACCCGCCTTTATCTTTACTTATTTTGCCATTCTCCAAAGACCTTTATTATGGGGGAGGCTTAGGTTAATAGTATACTTATTTATAAACCGTCTCCAGCTATTCCTTACTTCTTTTTTTAGGGTATTCTTTAGCTGGTTTCTTATATCTTTATATTATCTCTCATCTTTAGGATTATAGCTGCTTATATATTTTCTTTTTACTTATTATTAGCTGGTAACAAAAGCCATATATTATATAGACCATATATATTGCGTATAGGGGCCTGGTTATAAAACCAGGCAGTGCTCTTTTAGCCTATTTTTAATTGCTGCCTAGATCCTTTTTAGCCTTTAGCTGATTTCCTTAGGGGTAGCTAATAAGCCTTGCTTGTTTAATATTAGGTAGATTTCTTCTAGGTCTTAAAGTTGTTGTTTAACTATATTAAGGAAGCTATCTATCTTAAGCTTTCTTATTACATACCTTTTGCTATTTAGTTGCACCTTAATATTTAGATCTAGCTATATTTAGATAGGGATATAGTCTAAAGCAAGTGCCTATTCTTCTTTAGGGTTGCACCTTTTAAGTCTCTAGTATAGGCCTTCGTCTATAAATATAAGGTTAATTATACTTCTAGTAGTGCCTTATTACCATATAATTGCTCCTAGGGGGGTGGTCAGCTTAAGGCCCTAGGTGTTTATAGCTCTTAGTAGGCACTCTACCTATTATTTAGCAGCAACATAAATACCCCCCTACTATAGGTAGTAGAGGTTTATATCTCCTAATAGGATAAACTCTGTGCCTTTAGTTCCTAGTAAGCTTATTGCTAATATAATGTTCTTTATTTATAGGACCCCTTTAACCTTAGGGTTATATATATTAATAATCTATACTGGTCCCCTATATGTCTGGATTATTATAACTATAATATTTAGGTTAACTGCCTACCATAACTATAAGGATAGGCTAATAGCCTTACTAATTATAAAGCACACGTATATAGCTGCTTTTGGTTTGTATAGAAGCTGGAATCCTTAGGGGTAGTATGTTAATTATGTATAGGCATTATAATATGGCTCTTACATAGTAAGGATATAGTGTTTCTCTAGGTCTAGGCTGTCTAGTAAGGGCCTTGTAAGATAGTGGTTTATATTGCCGCAGTTATACTATATAATGGATAGGTAGCGGATCTCTGGTAAGGGTCTTCTACCTCTCCTTTATTCCTTACTTCTTTTGTTTCTACTTTCTCTAGGATATTTAGAACTTCTATCTCTTATATCTGTACCCTAGTTACTACTTATTTTATATAAAGCTTTTTATTTCTATATCTTATGTTTCTACTAGCGCTTCTATATCTAAATCTGTTATTGTCTCTAGTTCTTCCCCTATTCTTGCTGGTTAGCTATATACCCTTTAAGAGTCGGCTGCAAATATTATATTTGCCGCGTTAAGTCTAATTCTTAATTATCCTAGTTTTAAGCTTACTATAGCTGTCTATAAGGGTCTTCCTATAGGGCGTCCTCTTTCTTGTGTTCCCTATAACCCTTATATCCCTATATAGTCTGGTAATATCGCGCAGTATTGCTTCTGGCCCGTTAAGGCTTGGGATAGCTGGCCTAGCCCCCTAGTATTAAAGGTAGAAAACGCTAGAAAGGTACCTATGCCCCCCTAGCTTATCGCCTATTATTTCTATTTATATAACCTAGCGTGTAGTTATTCCTGTAGCTGTTAAGCCCTTACCTTCCGTCTCCTGTATTTAATATAGTCTGCTCTCTCCTACGCCTTATATGTGCTTTAGTGGCAGTTTACGCATTTTATTTAGTCTTAATTTAAGTAGTATCTTATATTGTGGGGGCCTATATAGTGGCCGCAGCACACCTGTGCTGCATATATAGATTAGGTGTATCCCCATTGTATATAGCAGTAGCATTGTTCTAGGCATAGTCTGTGGTTATAGAGCCTTATATTATATATAAGGCCATTTATAATTATTCCTTTCTAGATAAAGAGTTTTTGTATTCCTAGTATATGTATGCTAATAATAAGGGAGCTATGTGTTTATCTAGTGTCTCCCTAGCAAGTCTCTAGCGACCCTCATATCCTCTTATTATTCTTATTATTTACTTAGTTTATATTTTCCTATTAAAGCCATTAGATTTAGGTGATTTTAAGTCCTAGTATAAGGTGTTCCGTTTATCTTACTATCTCCTATATAATTACTATATTGTCTGCCTAGCGTCCCTTTTCTACCCTAAGGCTTATGGGAACTGCTAGGACTTTAACTGGGTAGTCCTCATAGAGTACTTTTATACTAATATACTCTCCTAGTCTGTCCCCTGCCCTTATAGCTTATTCCTTTACCTATTAGTCCTTTAGGGTAACTCTAATATCTCTACTTCTAAGGTGTTAGACTGTAACAGCGTCATAGACCTCTTTATAAATCTTTATAAGGACTTTTATTTCTAATTGTCTCTTAAGTCCCTCTACTTTTTCTATATTTGGTTATATTATAATTATATACCTGGTTATTATCTTAAGGGGGTTAAGTTCCCTATGCTATAGAAGCGCAGCTATAGCGGCCTAGGTGCAGTTCGCCAGTAAGGGGGGGTTTTATTTGTTTTTAATTTTGCTTAGCTATTGGAGGATTTAATTAAGGGGTTACTAGAGGGGCGCCTAAGGTTTACTAGACTAGCGGAGCCATTCTACTAGCTACATTAGATTGTTATAGCTAATGGTTACTCCCCTATAATTCTAGATACTAGACGCATCCAATAGGCTTTATATTTTGTCAGATGCCTTCTTAATAAAGGTATTTCCGCTTTATAGTGTGGTATTCGCCCATCTTTGTTGTAGAGGGCCATTGCTAGGCATGGTTCTGGCGGTTGCACGCGAGTGTAAACCACTGTTATTTGACGTGTGCCTCCCCTGCAATGTATGTATCTCAGGGGGATTCTCTGGGTGTTTTTTAGGGTTCTTTTGGTTGGTTTTAGTCTTTTTGGGCCGGGTGCAGCAAGAGCTCTAAAGTAAATATCTTTAATATAAAGCGTTATCCAAAGCAAATTAATATATACTTAAATAGTATAGGATTATATATAATTATATAATTATAATAATAGGTTTAATTTTAATTTTTTTAAAAAAAAATTATACAAAAAATATAAAAACATTATATATAATACAATTATTATCGGAATGTTAGTCATGTGACGTGGTCACGAGACCACGAAGCGAGGCTAGCTAACCTGACCTTGGAGCAACCCCTTACTTCTAGACAATCAATAACTACCAACTTCAACACCGCATACGTATCGCAATACAGTGATATTCGTGCACGTTGATAAAGTAAGTATACCGACACTAATTAGTAGACGTATAGATTAGGAAATACGCAATAAGCTAGAGCTTAAAAACCGTACTGGAAACAGTATATAGATCGCCTAGCCTTGTCTATTTCAGTTAAAGGAGAAAGCTATATTACCCTCAAAGCTCAAGACCACGTATTAGCTTAACTGCTGACGCGTCAGATTGCCTAGAGAATTGTATCTTTACTTAGAGAAGATTACGACCTCCCTTAAGCTTAAGAGAATTTGTACTAGCCTTATAGCCAATACAACAGATTGCTAAGAGAATCGTAGTCTTACTAAGAACACTTTACAGGCCCAACGGCTGTAAAGGACGTATATACCTAAACACCCTTACCTTAACACCCTTACCTTGACACCCTTACTTTAACAACCTTAACCTTAACCTTAACCTTAACCTTGAACTACAATATACACAAGGACTAGTACACTGCTTTGCACAACAAGATAGATTCTAAATGGAAGGAGAGAATCGCCAGACATAGTTATAGGATTAATATAGTAACTGCCTTAGAGGAAGACCTAGAAGAATATATGGAAACGAAAATCTATAAGTATATATATAAGAACTTTATGGATTATATACTATAGTCGCTATTCCAAGAAGAATTTGAAGGCTTTACTATTAAGGACTTTAGAAAGATACGCTCTGTTACTAGAGTAAAGCTCCATACTTACCTACTCCAAAGAGGAGTATACGTCGCCATACATAGCAACAGATACCCACTTTATAAGGTTTTACATAATGTCCTTACAGAAGAGGAACCTTACGAATGGACAGATAAGGAAATTATAGGAGCTCTTAAGGAAGTCAGCCCTATAATTACAGTGGCACTATAAGAACAACTTAACTTAATATAAATAGCTCTAATATCGAATTAAGCTATAACCCCGTTAGTTATAGCCTCTTTAGTTCCTATAACCCCCCCCTATAGCCTACTACCTTCCCACACGGTGCTAACGCCTATAAACCATCAACTACCTCTACTACCTCCAACGCCTATAATCCAGCCTATAGCTATAGCTACAACACCTAGAACATAAATACCTACCCCTACAACACCCTAACTAGCTGTTGCATCTATACCCTAGTAAACTGCACTAACTGCTACCTAATAGTAAGCTGCACCTACCTCCACCTAGGATTAACTACTTACCCTCCTTACTCAACTCCTACAGACGTAGAATTAGCAATTATTGCCTACGGCAACTGCCTCTACCCTCCCTTTAATAACCGCTCCTACCCTACCTAGTACCCCTCCTGCCTAGTATCTTTACCCTAGTACTGCTAATACCGACCCTACTATACACCTGCCTATGTATAGCAAAGAGGTAGCTACTATTGCCAAGATCTACACGGATGACCAGAAGTACGATGGAGTAAGTAATAGCTTTAACTTTAAGTTAACTATCTTTTATAATATCTGCAAGAGAGCTGGTCTACCTCCTAAAGGCTATATAACTGTATTCCTAACTATGCTAAAGGGACTTGCTTAGGATTACTACTACAATAGCAGCCTTTTAACTAGATTATTCACTAAGGCATGTAACCATATATATTACTTCTTTAAAGGACTAGAGTACTATCGGAGAAACCTTACTAAATGGAACACCACCGACTTCTAAGGAATTATTAATAAGAACCCTAATAAGCAAATCTATTAGAGTTTCCAACTACTCCTTAATAAGCTCTTAAAATATTGCTATGGATTACACCTAGAGTTTCGTATAAACCTCTTCCTTATAAATAAGCTAGTTACCGCTTGCTAAGGAGTACTAGTATGCCGTATTGCTATTTCTAACCCTTCTAAAGACCTCTCCTAGTTAATTAGCAAGTTATAATCTTCTATAGTTATATGGGAGAAGGAACACCCTTCCTAGGCCCTAATAAGACCGTCTTAAGGAGCCTACTTTACGGATTATATATACCGCTATAACATCCATAACAACTATGACCAAACCCGCTTCTATAGATAAAACACCGTCAGATCCCTAAAGGCCAAGTGCTATGTTTACTAAAAGAAGAGCTGCCGCTCATGGAAATACATAGAGGAGGAGCGGAACTATTCTAGAAATAAGTATAAAAGACGTTTTAACAATAATAAGGGCCGCAACGGTAACTTTAAAGAACGCTTTAGACAATATACTATCTACTATAAAGGAGACGACAACAATGAGTGCAATAAGACTTTTAAAGCTCTTGTGCTAGACACAGACGTTAATAAAAACACTAATAATAATAACAGTAAGGAAGAATTAGAAGACCCTAACAGCTGCTACCTTATATTATTTAGGACTCTTACTATAGACGAAGCAACCTCTACAAGGGTAGAACTAGCCAATAAGGCTTATGCTTATTTACTTACTGCAACCTCTACGGAACCTACTACGGAAACTAACCCATTTAACTACAACACAATAACCGCTGCTTCACGCTATACTTCCACAGTATTTATAGGAATTATAATTGATACCAGTACATTAAAGAAGTCTATAGCCGGTTACGGATAATTCTAGGCACTATAGAACGCGGACTAATCTATAAGACTTAACACCTTAACCAAAGGACAAGTTAATGTGTAGTTTGGTATTAGAATTGCTACCTCTATTAGAACTACAGATGTTGTCACCCCTATAGGCAAGATACAGTTTTATATTGTCTATGCGGATACCCCTTTCTTGCTCTATTTAGCGGATATAGACAGACTCCAAATCTACTATAACAACCTTAGAAACGTTGTTATCACTCACACCAAAAAAGTACTAGTAGTGCGACGGTTTGGCCACCTATTTCTCCTATAGAGCTTATTACTATAGTTATATTTATCTGAATCCTTTAACGCAAACCCCTGCTACTTAATAGATATAGAGCTACGGCGCCTATATCGCCGATTTAGACATCCCTTAGTTAAGAAATTGCAAAAGCTACTCTATTATACTGGCTATAAAACTAATAGAATGGCCATTAAGCAACTAACCAAGTTCTGCCACTACTATTAGAAGTTTAGTAAATTACTAGGCAGATTCCGCTTTACCCTATAAAACAACATTAATTTTAACTATAATATTATCGTCGACATTATATATATTAGCGGATTACCCCTCCTATACGTTGTTAATAAAGGAACGCGATTCCAAGCTAGTAAATAGCTATAAGACATTAGCACCAAACACATATAGGACGTTCTATAGATGTGCTAGATTAATATCTACCTAGGGCTACTAGACCTAATTACCTATAACGCCAGAAAGAACTTCGTTAGTAAAGAATTCAAGCAATACGCCACTATTATAGGAATTAGTATAAAGGGAGTACCGGTTAAAGCACATAACTCTATTAGAATGGTAGAGCGCTACTATAGTCTATTACGGCAAGCCTACCAGATCATTATAACTGAAATCCTTAATATTAATAAGGAGATGGGACTCTAAATGGCGTTTAAAGTAATTAATGATTTAGCTGGCCCTAAAGGACTAGTTTTTATACTTCTAGTCTTTAAAGCCTACCCCCGAATAGTTAAATCTAATACACTATCCCCCACCGTTATACAACGCGCTGCCGTAATTAAAAAGGCTATGGTAGAGATACAGAAGCTATAAGCTAAACGATAGATTGCTAATGCGCTAAATATGCGAAACGGACCCAATGCTAATGCGATTTATAATCTCCTACTAAACTTGCCTATTTTAGTCTGGAGAGAAGGAAACACTAGCTAAAGCGGCCATTAGAATAGGCTATTTACCTTACTTACTATTAAGGGTAAAACATGCACCGTTAAGCTATTTAGCGGACCTATAGCCTTCCAATCTACAGTCGTAAAACCCTACCTTTAAGCAACTGAATCGCAGGAGCAAATTATTGGACCGAAATCGCCACCTAAACCTCTACTTAGGTCAGCCCTTTCTAAGACTGTCTTAGAGAGACCTACTAAAGCTTAGCAACAACCCCTAAAACAAGGCAGAGGACGCCCTCGCAAATACCCTCTACTTACGGCTATGACTAATATCACTATCTACCTACAGGATGACAGTCAATTTAGTACCCAATTCAGCGCCTCCTAATAGAAGGAGCTTACTGGTCTACTTAAGAAGGGAGTTTTTAAGATTGTAAGACTTACGGATATACCATAAGGCGTACAACTCTTTAACTTGCGATTTGTTAATGAGATTAAGAATAAGGGAACTAATAAAGCCTTTAAGAAATCCCGACTAGTTATGTAAGCTTATAATGACTTAGAAAAGGAACTAGTTCTTACCTAATTACTAACTATTTAATAAGTTAGCTAATAACTAATTCTCTATATCGCCGCTATAAAGCTTCTATAGGTATAACTTTACCTCTAAGATATTTTATAGGCCTACGTACAATTAACCACCACACTAAATTAAGAGTTTTATGTATAACCTCCGCACGAGCTGATTAAGCAACTTGGGATTAACAAGGCCTCTATTCTAAAGGTTATAAAACCACTCTATAGAGTACCGGAAGCTGGTAACCACTAGTTTAAGATATATTACTTGTATTATATCCAATAGTTATATATGGACCAGTCTACGTATAACCCCTGCCTCCTACAGAGTAACAAACCCTTTGGTATTGTAGGCCTATAAACTAACAATACTCTATTTCTAGTAGATAAGACTTTTATAAACGCAGAGCAAAATAAGCTATATAAGGCCAAGTTTATAGCTAAGGAATAGGAACAACTTACCGTTGATACACCCATTAAGTTTAACGGTGGAGTTATTCAGCTACTAACTAATAGGAGCATTACGCTTACTTAGGAACGACAATATATAAACCTTAGTACAATTAGCACCAAGCTTGCTATAAGTATAGGATTAAGAGGAGCTATAAAAACCTTAACTCCAAAGGACTAGTACATCGCTTAACGTGCTAGAGGTGTATATATCGCTTTAGTGTGCCAGCCAGAAGCCTTATTTGATTTATCCTTTACCGCCTAGGTAATTAACCCCAACAAGAAAGACGTAAAACAGTTAAATAAGCGTTTAAACTGGCAAATTAAGAACGCTAATAGAGGTTTTAAGTTTGTTAAGTTAGATATTAAAACCCTACAGCTACTGGTATTTATAGACGCGTTGTTTGCTAATAATAAGGACCTCTCTTTACAGATCGGCTACGTCCTTGTACTAGCTAATGCTATAAAGAAGGCCAATATCGTCTATTAGAGCTTAGTTAAGTGCAAAAGAGTTACTTAGAGCGTACTAGCTTCTAAACTCTACGGCACAGCCCACAGCTTTAATATCGGCGTTGCGATTAAGTCTATAGTAGATAAGATCCTACAAATTAACCTTCTACTTATACTTTGCACTAACTCTAAGTCCTTATATAACTGTCTAGTACGACTCGGAACCACCCAAGAAAAACGCCTAATAATTAACATAATGTGCCTCCGGCAAGCCTACAAACGGAAACAGATTATGGAGGTAAAATAGATTAACAGAGAGGCTAACCCTACTAACGCTATAACAAAGGGAAAACCCTACGCGGCTCTTTAATGGCTTATTAATATAAACCAAATTAACCTATAAGTTATAGGATGGGTTAAACAAACGAACTTAGATTTAGCTTAGTGTTAGGTAACTAATTATAATAGTACAGACCCTGAATTTAACTAACCAATTAAGATTTTCTATGCCCGGCATGGAAAATCGCTATTGGCTCGCTTACTACTAGCGCCTTGGCGGCCCTCGCGATATATTAACCTACTACCCCTAATAACTCTTCTTCTTCTTCTCTTCCTTAGCGTAGTATCTCCGTAATACAGTATTTTACAGGCTTTGGTTTAGAGACGTTTATACGAGCCGTAATACGGGTTATGTAATTATAGACCTATAAAAGGAGCGTAGAAGCTATTGCGTATACGCTATAAATAGTCTAAAAGTAAACTTAACTTTAGAGTGTAGATTAGCCTTCTTTTTAGAGTTACTCTAGTGTCGGAATGTTAGTTATGTAATATGGTTATGAGACTATAAAGCGAGGCTAGCTAACCTAACCTTAGAGCAACCCCTTACTTCTAGACAATTAATAACTACTAACTTCAACACCGCATACGTATCGCAATACAGTGATATTTGTGCACGTTAATAAAGCGAGTATACCGACAATTATAAACTAAAAAATATTTTTTATAACTTATAATAGTTATAGTAAAGATATATTAACGTATAATATTATAATATTAATAATAATTAATAATTATTCATTGCTTAACGTCCAATTCGGATCCCTATTGGGCCTACGCGGACTACTCCTTATTTACATATAGGGAGAAAACTCTATTTGAGAAAATAAGAAAACCCCATAATCCATCTCCCCGCCTTTTAGGACTCGCATACGGGGCGCCTATAAGTTACTTATGGTGCTCTACTACCTTACTTTATGACCTCCTTAGGAACTACTGCTGCCGTAACAAGCCTACGGACGCGCTAGTATCGCAAACTTAACTCTACTACTATAGAGTCATTAAGGGGCGCCTAGTACTCGCCCCTTTGCCTTTTATTACCATTTCCTTTGCAACCCGGAACTGGTCTAGTATATTTTGGCTAATAAGCCACTGGGTAACCGCCTTGAGACCTTTTTATGTTAAGAGTAGTGCATTATAGTTCTCTATGCTAGCTGCTGAGAGCATTGCTTCTCGGTTGGTGCGTAGGGGGCATAGCAGTATTACGTGTTTTGGTGTCTGTCTTGGCCAGCCACATTCGCATCTTGGGCTACCTACTGGGATACCCACCTAGTAGAGCCAATCTTTTAGTCCTATTATTCCTGTTCTTAAGAGTGTTGCCATTGTGTTTTCCGCCTTTGTTAGGCCTTCTCGGAGCCCTTGGGTGTTTACCCCCCATGGCGTTGACCATGCTACGGATATTATAATATTATAGCTTTAGTTTTGCTTTAAAATTTAAAATTTATTAAATATTAATATAATCCATTTAAATATATAGTTAGTAAAGTTAATAGGCCATTGAAAACGGACTCTGCACCTATATATAGTGACGGCTATAAACTTAGGTCTTTGAAGTTCAGACTTAGAGCCAACGCAGAGACGTTACACAGCGTGTAGATAGGACCTAGTGGTGGTTATAAGCGTTAGGGGCGGTGGTAAATTTTTTTTAGATAGTGAGATCTTAAAAACCACTGCTATTGGCCCTCTATAATTTAACTACTACGCTATTCTCCTACCTAAGGCACCTATACGATCTAACATAGATAAATAGCATTCGATAACATCCCCTAACCCCTAGCAGAAAGCATTAACAACCTCACATTAATAAACGGACGAGCGTAAGCAAATGAGCAAATATACGGCCCCTTCTAACCCCTAAGGCGATCGCCCACAGAGCATGCGGTCACTCGCCGTACTACCATAATACTACTAAAACTATTAGCCGGATAACCCCGTATGGTTTTCCTTGTCTCCTCTTAACGGAGTAGTGCCCTTAGAAAGGGCCTAGTGACTAGGGCCTAGGCATAAAAGATACCCAGGTACACACATCCCGCTTTTGTCTTTCGGTATTAGGATAGTAAAACGGATAAATCCCCCTTACGCCTTCAATAGGCCTTAGGGGGGGGGGAGGTATAACGTATATAGCAATGGTTAATAAGAGATAGCATATAAGGGATAGTTAAGATATGGAACATAAAGTATATAGCAATTAATTGGCAAGGCCTAGCTAAGACATAGTAAACCCTAGCTTTAAATAAGCTAAGGAAGGAAGCAGTAGTTCCTAAAGAGTTTAAATATCTAAAAAGGGTGGTATAGGACGTAGCCGTAGGCCTATAGGGCCGCTGCTATATGCGGACATAGCAAATTAGGGGTTTTTATCCTACTAGGGTTGCTTATAGGGTTTTTCCTCCCCTAATATATTAGGGGTTTTCTTCCTATAAATTTACAAGTTTCCCCTATATATAAAGTAGTCTACATAGGCCGCATAGGATCCGTATCAGACGTTAAGCAATAAATCATTATTAGTAAAGTTAATAAATATTCAAAAAATCTATTTTATAGCTGTTAGGTAACGAAGTCACCTTATCTATATATATTGTTCTATATAGCTATGCCTAGTATTAAGCTAGTTACTTACTATTAGTCGTTATTTATAACTAACTGGTTATAGTGTAGTTACGTATACTAGTTATATAAGCTAAGTGTCACGGAACAGGGGCAATGGCTACAAAGCGTATGTATTTGGGGAGTCTATAAGACGTTGCGCAATCGATTATAAGGCTCAAAGGCGTAAGGAGGTGATATACCCTCGCGTAGCTGACATAAGCTATACGCAAGGTGTACGCAAGAGCACGGGGTTCTCCTATGGAGGCCCCTACGGTCAGGTTCCATAACACTACCCCCCCTCCTATTAAGGCGGAGCTCTGGCGATGCTGTGGTTGCTATATATATATAGGGGGGAATGCTTAGGGTATCTAGAAGAAGAAATATCGTTATAGGTGTAATGGGCTCATATAGGTGCTTCTGACTTAAAGCTTATAGGTTGCTACTATGCGAAGGTATTAGGCTATAGAGGAGAAGGAGGCTGTTAGGGACTTAGTAAGGTGCGAGGGTATTGCCAAGGCGCTAGTAGCAAGCGAGCTAATAGCGATTTTCTATCCTAGTAATAAAAAATCCTAATTAGCTAGCTTCTCCTTAGCGTCTAGAATCTGACCAATTAGATAACTTTAACCACTGGTTAAAGTTCCTTAACATCTTATTAGAGTAGTTACGTGACAGTAATATATAATAATTTAGCTGTAACGGCTCCTATAGGGGATTAGGTATAAAATCTCTGCTTAGGCCTAGTTTCTATGGGTTTGCGTAGTAGAAATTGCTAATTAGATCTTTTACATTTTTAAAATCTTCCTATAGTTGCTATTCCGGCTAATCTATATTAAATCCTATATAGGTAGCTTTATAGTAGAGCCGCTGTCCTCTACCTTTACTAAAGTATTTAGAGTTAATAATTTGTTTAATAGTCCACTCCTTATAGTTCTTATCTTTGTTCTTATCTTAGATTAGTACCGGTAGGGGTTTAGGCTGTATTTGTTCTAGTAGAGGGTTAGGCTAATAAAGGTATAGTAGTTATAGGTAAAATATAGGCCATATCCTACGGGTAGCTAAGGTAGGCAGGAGCTCTAGTTTATATATAGCTCCTCTATTAATAACTTGTTTAATCTAGTAGGGGCTAAGGTTCTTATAATTAAGTAACTTTATAGGTCTCTGTATAGAGATATTGCGTGTATTTAACTATACCTAGTTGCTAACACGTATTTTAGGTGGTGGTGTTCTGTAACAGTTGGCGAAGTAAGCTTATTTTGCTTGGGCCCAGGCCATCTCTCCTTTATAGTAGTTAAGTAGGTCTTTTATACGGTCTGTATATTAATTGGTAAGTAGCATCTTAAGGCATTTTCTATATGGCAGTTTCTTATTAATAGGCTCTAGTGGTTCTATACTGGATTATAGGTAATATCCTTTATTTGCGAAGAATAGGATAAGTCCTATAGTAGCTAAGACGTAGTTATTTGCTGCAAATTTACCTAGCGGAAGGTAGTCTACCCAGTTGTCCTAACTATAGGCAACTACCTATTATAAGTATGCCTTTATATTAGCGTTAGCGTTTTCTAGTTATCCTATAGTTTTATAGTAAAAGGATATAGACATCTTAACGGAGATACTAAGGCGTTGGCAGATCCGCCTCTATATATTAGAGTTAAATTGTGTGCCTTGGTTAGACGTAATAGAGTTAGGTAACCTATATAGTTAGTAAACTTTATAGAGGAAGGTGTTAGCAATATTGCTTATAGCTACGCCTTTAGTTAGGATATAGTGGCGTTCTTTTATAAGTTGGTATATTATTATAAGGATGTTCTTATAGGTTTGGCCATGTTATTTACAAGGTAGTAGGTTGACAATGAAATCTATAGTAATATCTGCCCATTGGCGTATAGGTACTAGTAGAGGGTGTAGTAGTCCTTAGTACTTTATATAAAATGCTTTAGCATATTTATAGCTATAGTAGGCGCTTATAAAGCGTTTAACTAAGTCTATTATTTTGGGCTAGAAGTAGTATTGGCTAAGGAGCTTATAGGTTCCTCCTTTACCTAAATAGCTGCTTAATTGGAGGTTATAGGCCATTTAGATTAGTTGCCGTTGTAGGTCTTCTAAGTTAGGGATAAATAGATAGCCTTTATAATAGAGCCTATTCTCTTTTACTTCTAAGGCTGCTATATTAATCTAGCCTAAGCTTTAGAGGTTGGTAGGCAGTATATAGGTGCTAGCAATCTTTGTGGCAATTAGTTAATACAGTAATAGGTTAATAGAGGTGTTATATGCTGCGGTAATAAGTTTGTTAATTTTAGGGGGTAACTCTAGTTCTATGGTATAAAGCTAAGGGGTAGTTAGTTCTATTTTGGGTAGTATACCTAGGGCTAAGTTTTATGCCTTTAGGATTATTTGTTGTTGGAATTAATTATAAGGGTTATCTTTTAACTAAGGAAGGTCTTATAAACGGTATATTAGGCTATTAGGCTTAGTACCTTATACTCCTGGCCTGTATATAATTTTAAAGTTAAAATTGGAGAGGAACTCGTTCTAACGTACTTGGCGTTAGTTTAGTTATTTCGTAGTTATAAAGTACTTAAGGTTGTAATAATCCGTAAGGACTTTAGTTGGCTAGTTAGGTTCTACTAAAGAGAGTTCTAGTTAGAATTCCTTAAACGCTTATATAATTATAAGGAGTTCCTTATTATAGATCTTATAGTTACATTCTTATAGTGTAAGTGTCGGAATATATGGACAGAGGTTATGTGGTCATTCGTGTCTCTGATTAGTTATTATAAGGATGACTAATTAGAGACACAAATGACCATATAACCTCTGTCCATATATTCCGACAGTAAGCTTAGATAAGTAGAATACAACTAGGTGGAGGAGACTGTTATTACCTATTTAGAAAAGGACGCCCGCGTTAACGTAGTCTAAGGAGTTAGTCTTAAAATAGAGTTGTTATCCTAGTATAAAGTAAGCTAGGATAGGTGCTTTAGTAAACGCATCTTTTAAGTCTTAGAACGCCTTTTTATATTTAGGCGTCTAGATAAAATATAAATATATTTTTCTTCCTTTTGCAGAAAGGCCCTTTGTTTATATTATTGCTATAAGTGGTGCTATAACACCTAAGAAGTTGTATATAAATTTCTAATAGAAGTTGGCGAAACTGAGGAAGGCTTATATATCCTTAATACAGGTAGGGGTTTGCTATCTGGTAATTATATATACTTTTTTAGGGTCTATATAGACACCCTTAGTAGTAATAATTAGTTTAAGGTATTTTACTTCTGTGACTAAGAATTTACACTTTTTTAAATTAATATAAAGTTCTGCGTCTCTAAGGCGCTATAGGACCTTTTAAACATGCTTAGTATACTTAGAAGGGTTATTACTGTAAATAAGTATATTGTCTAGGTACGCGGAGTAGAAGTCATTAAGGTAGTCCTATAAGGCATTATTAATATAGCTTTAGAAGCTGCCTGGGCCGTTGCATATACTAAAAGGCATAATAGTGTATTTAAATTAGCTAAAGCGCAATATAAACGCGGTTTTCTATTTATTACCTTCCCGTATTTAGAGGCAGTTAAAGGCGGCAATAATATTAAGCTTGGTATAGATTTTAGCTTAGCTAAGCTATTTAAGGGTCTCGCGTATAAGCGGTATGGGGTATTAGTTCTTAATTATAATAGTATTAAGTTCTCTATAGTTAACGCAGAATTAAATACCTCCTCCTAGCTTTTTAGTAAGGAGGATAGAGGCGGCTGCTAGGGATATACTGGGACAAATAAACCCTTTATTAAGGTGCTTGTTGATATACTTTTTAACAACTAGGAGTTTATCTTTTAATATTAGGTAGGGTCTCTTATAGGGTAGCGTTTTTCCTTATTTAATATTAATGGCATAGTTGTTAGGTTAATGTGGGGGGAGTATATCTGCGCTCTTTTGTGAGTATACGTTAATAAAGTTATAGTATCTCTTAGGGAGGAGCTTGCGGAGTTCCTTGTTAGTAAGTCCTTTTTTAAGCTTTATAAACTTCTTAAAGTCTAAGGGTAAAAGTTTATAGAGTTCTATAGGGGCATTATTTTCTAGGAGGTTAACTATATCTATCCTATTACTATAAAGGACATAGTCCTAATTTTTATTAAGCTTATATAGTTATAATTAGGAGGCTGCAGCAACGGTCTAGCTTTTCCTACGTGCTATATAGTAGAAGGCTACAGCGCTTATATAGTGGTAGTTGGTTATAGATGGGGTAATAAGGGTTTCCTTAGGTTAATATTCTAAGGAGTAGATAGAGGCGGCTAGGCTATACCCTAGGCAAGTCTCTCTATAGTATTTAGAGTTAAAGGTTACTTCTCTCTTTTGCTAGTTAATGGTAGGGTTGTGTTATTTAAGCCAGTTTATTCTAAGGATAATAGGGTAGTTTATAAGTGGTATAATATAAACCCAGAGCTCCTCCTGGTGTCTGTTTATATTTAGGTAGAGTTATGCCATATAGGTAATCTTTTATATAGTATAACTACTGTTAGCGAGTTATAGGGCGCAGGCTTTAGTAAGGGGTAAGGTAAATAGGTTATAAGTACGCATAAATTGGATATCTATAAATTTATTAGTAGCTCCGCAGTTAATTATAGAACGGGTTTTATATTGTTTCTTAGCGGTAGTTCCCTCTATAGGTAAGACTATTTACTTCTATCCTTTTATTCTTACTAAGCTATCTATTAAGTAAGCTAATATATAGATCCCTCTATTATTAGAGTGTCCCAATCTATAACTTAGGGCTAGGACTTTATATTTTCCGCTTCTATGTCTAATTTTACTACTATTGCTACATTTTTGTCTTATATGGTAGCGGTATATAGTAATATATTTAGTGTCCAGGGTATAGGGTTAGGTATTTAATAGCGGCTACTAAACCTGGCTATTAGGCAGTTTAGGCTATAGCTATAACAGCCTTTTTAATAGTATCTATAGTAACGCCTTAGCTTTTAGAGTAGCTTGCGCTCTCTATCTAGTAGCTTCTTTAGGAAGGCTAGTATAGAGATGTTAATATTAGGACCAGTGGTATTACTTAGGGTAGTAGGTGTTAGTAGTTTAGTAGGTCTAGAGGGCTTCTATAGGGAGGTCTTTGGGTAGAGGTTTATAGTAATAATCTAGTTTAGTTATTATTTAATCTTCTATAGGGCTGCTACTATATTATAAACGTTATTATAGTTATGGCTAGCGGCTATGTAACTAAGGCGATAAGTAACTTTTTTAAGAAGATCTTCCTAGTCTTTAGTGTTATCTTAGGTAAGGACTCGAATATATTCCTGGAATTTAATATAGAACTTATTAAATAATTTAGTAGAACTTATCTTTAGGGCGTATAGTTTAGCTTAACTAGTGGCCACTAGGTTATAATTGCGGTATATTTAGTTAAGGTTATTAAGGACTTCCTAGTAGGACTGCCACTTTTAGGGACTGCTAGTCTCCTATTAAGTAAAAAGCTTATTAAACGGGATGCCCTTTATTTATCTAATAATGTAGCTAATCTTAGTATCTTCTGTAGGGAAAAGGTAGGCGCTTTAGGTTAGTTTCTTACGGATTTATATCTTCTAGTGGCTATATTCCTTATAGTTACCCTTAAAGATTGGGGGATTAGGGTAGCGTGTATTAGACCCTATAGTAGTAGTTTAGGTTTAATTATTATGGCTTTTATTATTGCCGCTGCTATAGTAGGGGTTCCTATTAGGTAAAGCTGCTCGGCGCTAACCTTCTATTAAGTATTAAGTAGGTAAGGTTGCTAGGGGCATAGAGACTTAGGTGGTATTATATACAGTAAAGAGGTATCTAGTATTATTATAAATATACTTATTAAGCTAAAATTGTAGGTATTTAATTGTACCCTCTCTTTTAGTAACCGTAGTAATAAGTATAATTTTAGCCTTCTTTAATTATTAGACGTCGCATTTAGACGCGCGGAGGTCGTCTTTAATCTCTTAGTGTGTATTATTAGCAAGCGCCTCGCGAGCTTATAGGTCTTAGATAATATTATAATCTTAGGTAGTATATATTTTAGCTTATATAAGCTTTAGATAGTAGTTTTATAAAAGGTAGTAGTATTTATTAGGTTCTTGTGCTACTATTTTTATAAACATCTTGGTGTCTTATATCTTGATCTTAATAGGTAGTAGCCCTTTAGCTTATTTATTTGTGGTTATATAGTTAATAAAGGATAAGATATTATTAATGTCCCCCTTATAGTTATTATAGTCTTTTAAGCTACTAGGCTTCCCTTTAGGGGTTAAGGCTAGGGCTAATAAATTAAATCCTCCTAGGACTAATTAGTGTCGTAGTTTTAATATAGGTATTGGGTTGTTCTTTAAATTTAACATAGTAGCTAGTAAGGAATTTTATCTTACTGTTATTGATTCTTTAGGAGTATAAAGTGAGGTAACTTATAGACACGCTACTTCTGGCAGCATCTGCGGTATCATAGAGATGTAGAATTAGTTATAGGCTAAGCGTCGGTGAAGAAAAAGGCGCAACGTAATGTTACGGAACGGGGGTAATGGCTACAAAGCGTATGTATTTGGGGAGTCTACAAGACGTTACGCGATCGATTGTAAGGGTCGAGGGCGTAAGGAGGTGATATACCCTCGCGTAGCTGACATAAGCTGTACGCGAGGTGTACGCGAGAGCACGGGGTTCTCCTATAGAGGCCCCTGCGGTCAGGTTCCGTGACACTAAGCGAGTAGAAAGTCTACCAGAATCCACTTAATAGTATTATAACTAATAGATAACAATCTTATCTATATATCTTAATACACGCATTTAATTCCCTTACACCTTTACTACACTTTATTAAATACTAGCTTTAATAGGTTATAAGCCCAGCTACGCCTATAGAGGGTTTTAATATAGCGTTTTTAAATAACGTATAGAGAGAGCTGTCTTTATAGCGGTTGTTAAATAATTAAAGGACGCGCGTTATCCGCGGAATTAATTACGACCTTACTAACCTATTTAGCTTACTAAGTCCAATTAAAAGATAAGAACTAAGAAGTAGGTAAAAGATAGTAATCGGTTAAGCTCGCATTTACTAGATAATAATTAATATAATGTGTACCAGGAGCTTAATCAACTGACGCGTCTAGTAGCATATACTAGCTACTAATAACTTAAGAAGTAGATAATAATTAAAATTAATTAGAACGATTTTAATTATAATAGCGCGATATAAATATAGCAAGTCCCTAATTAACTAAATATATAATTACTACACTTAAGATAAGTAAAAGTAGTAGTAGTAAAAACCTACTACTTAATGGCATAAAGCTAAAGGAAAAGGAGAACTATATTATATAGAAGGAAGTAATAAAGGATATTACTATTACAAACAGATTAAGACGATATATTTATAAAAAGGGAAAAGTACCTAAGTATGTAGATAAGTTTAATAAGAAAGATAATAAGATAAAGCTGGTAGTATGGCTGTCACGATAACGATGTATCACATGCGAACGCTAGATGAACAAGCATCAGATTCGTAGAATTGATAGCTACGTACGGCTGTCGTGGAGACTCAAGAGGATTGCTGGAGAGGTCAACAAGAATGCAGCTGCGGGCGAATCTATATAGGGGCAATCGGGGCGGATAAACTATCTGCCAAGCGATATCAAATAAGGAAAGGAAAGCTACGCATCTAGCGTAGCGCGTGTCGCGGGAAGTCCCGTAACAATGGCTAATATAAGAAGCTAAAGACTTAAGCATAAAGATTATTATTAAGTTTAATATTAAGAGCACCTCTATATAGATGCTAGTAGAATATAAGTTAGCGTATAAGATATAGGTAACTTTATAGATTTAGTATAAGGGGACCAAAGCAGTCCTTAGCTATAACGCTATCGAGTTATATATAATAATTATTCATTACTTAACGTCCGATTCGGATCCCTATTGGGCCCACATAGACTACTCCTTATTTACATATGGGGAGAAAACTCTATTTAAGAAAATAAGAAAACCCCGTAATCCATCTCCCCGCCTTTTAGGACTCGCATGCAGGGCGTCTGCGAGTTACCTATGGTGCTATACTACCTTATTTTATAACCTCCTTGGGAACCACTGCTGCCGTAATAAGCCTACGGATGCGCTAGTATCGCAAACTTAACTCTACTACTGTAGAGTTATTAAGGGGCGCCTAGTACTCGCCCCTTTGCCTTTTATTACTATTTCCTTTGCAATCTAGAACTGGTCTAGTACATTTTAGCTAATAAGCCACTGGGTAACCGCCTTAAGACCTTTTTATATTGAGAGTAGTGTATTATAGTTCTCTATACTAGCTACTAAGAGTATTACTTCTTAGTTGGTGCGTAGGGGGCATAGCAGTATTACGTGTTTTAGTGTCTGTTTTGGCTAGCTATATTCGCATCTTAGGCTACCTACTAGGATACCTACCTAGTAGAGCCAATCTTTTAGTCCTATTATTCCTGTTTTTAAGAGTGTTGCTATTGTGTTTTCCGCCTTTATTAGGCCTTCTTAGAGCCCTTAGGTGTTTACCCCCCATAGCGTTAACTATGCTATAGCTTAGGTTCCTCTTGCCTAAGACAGCCTCTGTACCTTTAACTCCTATATGCCTCTCTAGTGTTGGTCCAACTAGTGTTGTGTTATAGTAGATAGTTTTCTAGTACTCTTTTATGCTCTACTTTAGCTCCTTTCTCTTTCTTACTGTTATTTTTACTAATCTCTTACGCACCTCCCTTTCTCCTCTATATGGGCCTGGGCCCTAACATGGCACCATTTTTTTTTTGCTTTCTTTACCTGTTTCTCTAATATATCTTCCCTACTTTGGGGTTATTGGTTTGTTTTCCTACGGGGCACCCTAGGGTTACTCTATAGTTTATTTAAGCGTGTCTTAATATACTTTATAATATTAGAGTTACACTCCCTTTACACCCTTTATATTGCAGCGGCTTTAATATATAATTATAGGGGGGGGATATTAGCTTCCTTCTTAAGCAGTGCTGTGGCCGTTCGCTTATATCCGCCTATTATACTCCGGAGATAAGCTGTTTAGACCTTTTAGAGTGATTTAAGGAGTAATTTAAGGGGGCCTTTCTTAGATTCTCCTATAGCCCAAATACTGGATCTATATGTTATGGTTGGCCGGATAACTGCTATATATAGTAGGCGTAACCTCTGGAAGTATAGACCCTATATAGAATTAATAATCCTGGATATTACAATATACTATGCTTGGCCCTTATGGGCTGCTTATAATATATACACGCTCTACTAGAGCTTGCTGTTTACCCATACTCCTAATACCCTTAGGCCTTAAACTAGTTGACCCCCAAAGCCTTAAATATAAATTGCATGCTAGAGATCTATAGATTAGTTGCGTTTTCTTATAAAGTGGATTAGCTAGTATTTCTCTGGTAAAAATTGGACTCTGTGTTATCTTACCCATTCTATATAGGTGTTATAGGCTTTCTCTAGTGTTCTGTAATTCTCTACGGCTATTAGGCCGTATGTAATTAGGTTTATGTTGTTAATAAAGCCTATCCCCTAGGTCGCCCCTTCCTTAAAGGAGTTAAGTAGGTTGCTTACAAAGAAAAGGAAGAGTATGGGCGAGAGGGGTGATCCTTATAGTATTCCTATTACAACTGCAATAGGGGGGCTCTGGTATCTGTTAAAGACTAGTAATGTTTCTTTCTGGCCTGTAAACCCTTAAACAAATTATATAATCTATTCTGGAAAGCCCTTTGCCCTAAGGATATATAGGAGGCGCTTATAGGGTATATTATTGTAGGCACTACTAATATCTAAGCTAAGCATTAATACTACGAAGTCCCTTCGCATTGCCTATACAGACTTAATGGTGGTAGCAAGTAGCGTAAGTACTAATAGTGTTAAGCGGTTCTTTCTTGCCCCCATTTAACTTTATAGTAATAGGGCGTGTTCCTCAGCCGTGTCTGCTATATAGTCCGCTATTACCCTTTTTAAGATTTTGCTAAGGGTGTTTTCTAAGGCAATAGGGCGGTAGCTTCCTGGGATTAAGTAATCTGCTTTACCTTCTTTTTATAGGATAACCGTTGTCATAGATCTTCCGAGTCGCGGGTAGTAGCCTATAGTAAAGCATGCTTTGGCTATATCTGCAAGCCAAGGTGCTATAAGTGGCAGGTAGTTATATATTCTAGTAGGACTAGTAATATAGTAGAGTTTAGCATACCTGCTTATTTAGGCCTCTACCTTAGTTTTCTAATGCAATATCCTAGGCTATAAGCAGTTGGCTACCACCACCAATTACATAGGGGGTTTTACCAGTTCTTTCAGATAACGAGTATCCTTTTAGAGTTAGTACACTTTCGTATAGCTTAAGAGCCTTCTATAGCCTCTAGTTTCACACCTCTCTTTATTATTTCCGCCAGTATGGGCATAAGCTGCTATTTCCAAGGGTTATAACTCCCGTCTTACGCACCTACTAGCGTAATCCTACGAGGGTGTTGTGGCTGCATCCTATAATATAGCCTTAGGTATACCTTCTATAGTTAAGGCCTCTCCCGCCTAAGTAACTCCTGTTTGCTCCTTAAGTATATCTTACTGGCGTACCGCCCTAGAGACGAACGGTTCCGTCTATTAATATACTAATACGCGCATCCGTTCTCTTAAGCCACATAGTAGTCTCTCTGGCCAGGACGTGATCCTACCTACTAACTAGGTGCACTAAGGGTTAGAGTTTAGCTAAGGGGTAAAGTTCTTAGAGCCAGCAGTAGCTACTACATACTACGCCCTATAGGAGGTTCCTGTTTCGCGTTGCCTATAAGAGTCTCCTTATAATAGGCCAACCGTATCTTGCAGGAGAGGGGCCGTAGAGGCACTAGGTCCTATACTAGACAACCTACTCCCCCCTCTCCTACTAACCAAGCTTGTGTCCCCCCCTTTTATAAGCTAGCCTATATCTTTAACTATTAAGTCCTTGTCTAACTGGCCTGTGTTTCCCCTATAGCCTCCCCTATATATATGCATTGGGTTGCGTGCACCACGCCTATTAAGACCCTTCTGTGAGTCGCCTTATATATATACGCATCAGGTTGCGTATACTACGCCTATTAAAACCCTTCTATAAGTCGCCTATAAGTCGACTGTGGGTTAACTATAAGTCGACTGTAAGTTAAGCACCATAGGGCCGTTAAAGCTGGCCTATATTTCCGCTGCCTAGAGCTTTACCCGTGTTTCCTCTTCATTAAGCCATCTGGTCGCCGTCGCGTCGCCGTCGCGTCGCTGTCACTGTACCAGGTCGCGCGCACCACGCCTATTAAGACCCTCTTCTAAGTCACCTGGGTACCGGATACCAGATAGGCCCTTAAAGGGGCCTTAACAAGTTCTTTGCGGTGGCCTTAGGGCCTTAACAAGTTTCGTACAAAGTATCTGCAACACGTTAACCTTAACAAGTTCTTATAAAAAGAGGTTCCCTACGCCCTTATCATGCACACTTCGCGATCTTAGAGCTAGTGCAAGCCCAAGGGTGTCCTATTATACGCCTAGGACGCGTCCACGTCAACTAGCTGGATAAGGCCAGTTTCGGGCCTAGCTGCGAGCCAGGTAGTTATATATCGGGCGGTTTTCGTATCCTAGTTTCCCTTAATAGGCCTCCCTAGATGGTAGAACAAGAGCTCCAAGCGGAGGCAGTGAGGCTCCTGGTGTTATTAAGGGCGATGCTTTGTACGCGTCGCGGGCTCATTACCACAGAGTCGAACGACAGCGCTGCACGCGCTGCGACGGCTCTCTACCATCGCCTCTGCACTTGGCCATCAAGAGGAATAAGATTCCAGATGATGTTTCCACCCGCGGCGACGTGGACGCGTGCAGTAGGGCTTCGCGGGCTCGAGTTATATATAAAGATTAAGTATAATAACCACCTAAATTTTAAGTAGTTTATTATCGCATTTAAAAAGGCTATTAAAAAGCTGGCGAATCTTAATATTTCCCTACCTAAATTATGGCATCTGATTCTCTTTATTATAGCCCTATCTAACATATAGCCTATCTAGGTAAAATAATAGTAATTAAATTCTTAAAAAGAATTAACCCGACTATTACTCTCTATATCAATTATAGATATTATAGATAAGGCATAAAATAAGGATAAGAAGGCTAAGGGAGGTATACTATATAGGGGGAAGCCTAATAAGAAGGGTAAATAAAAGGTAAAAGTGTGACGGGCTTGTATAAATGCTTCTGAACCGAAGCTTGTAGATTGCTACCATACAAGAATACTGAGCTAAGGAGAAGGAGAAGAAGAAGAATCGTTTAGGGGCAGTAGGTAGACATGTCGCGAGGGCCGCCAAGGCGCTAGTGGTAAGCGAGCCAATAGCGATTTTGCATACCGGGCATGGAAAATCCTAATTGGTTGAATATGGTAGGTGACGCGCTCTAGCACCGTCACATCACCCCCCCCTCCCAAAAAAGCCTGCCCTTAGGCTTTGTCCGAGTTCTTTATTGTTGTTTAAATTATTATAGTTATCTAACCCCTCTTCCTAGCATTTAACCCAGCTATCTAACTTGCGTGGTGGTCTAGGGAGGTCTAGGTGGGCTAGGTGGAAATCTCGTAGCTTATAGGGAGAGTACTTAAAATCGGATATAGGGTACTATTCTAGATCTTCGTCATAACCTACCCAGCTCGCATGGTATTTTAAGGTACTATAGTCCTTCTTCACTGCTAAGATCTCTTCAACTTCCCATTCTTCGTCCTTTGCAATCTAAATTGGCGGTGGGGGGTCGTTGTACTATCCAGGCAATAGGTCGTCCGCAGCCTTCCACAGTCGGTCTAGAGAGAAGACAGGGTGGATCTTTATTAACTCTAGTAGCTTAACCTTAAAAGAGTGCCCTACCTTCTTAGGGATTTTATAGGGGCCAGCTATTTGGTAGTCTAGCTTGTGGCTCGGCCTCTAGGTTTTCCAGTTCTTTATTAACACCTATACCTTATCTCCTACGTGGAAGTCTACCTCGCGGCGGTATTAGTTTACGTCAGTCTCTTTCTTCTCTTGTGCCCCTTTTATAATTGCTTGGGCAGTCTCCTAGGCCCTATGCATTCTCTTAGCGAATATCTGGGCCTCTTTATAGCTAAGGCGTTTGTGGGCCGTTATAGGTCCTATAGGTCTATCCCAATTAAAGGATGTTCGTGGCCTGTATCCATAGAGTAACTTAAATAGCGACATTCCTATACTATCATAAGGGAGCGTGAGCTGTGCGTAGTCTATTATAGGTAGTAGTTCCAACCAGTTGTCCTAGTAGTAGTTAATAAAGGGGCGAAGTCGCTGGTTAAGGTACTAGTTCATAATCTTAGTTTAGCCGTCGGTCTAAGGGTAGAAAGTAGTAGAGAGCTTAATCTTAATCCCAAGGATACAGCAGAATTCGTTTTAGAAGTCTAATATAAACTAGGGTCCACGGTTGGAGATAATTAACTTAGGAGCGCCATGGATCCGGTAGATATTGTTAACGTATATACGGGCTATGTCCTCTACGGTTATAGTCTTAAAGCAAGGGAGGGAAACGGCTTGCTTACTTAGTCGGTTAACTACTATAAAGGCTATATCGTAGCCGTATTTGTCCTTTGGGAATGATTTAAAGTCTATTATAATATATTACTAAGGGCGTTTAGGGACTGGCAGTAGTTGCAGCCATCCAGGAGTTCAGTCCCTGGGGGTATTTATATGTTTATAAGTATAATAATTTCTAATAAATCGTTCTATATCGGATAGGAGTCCTCGCTAATAGTAACAAGGTAATAGTAGTTGGTGGGTTTTATCTTAACTAGGGTGCGCCGTAGAGACTTAATAGTGGGCTTTACAGATCAGCTCTGTTTATAGGTTATTAATATCTGGAACTATAAGCCGTTCTTAGTATAGGAGCAGTCCGTTTTCTATTTCTAAATTAGGGTTACCCCCCATAGCTTAATCGCGGAGGGCTTTTAGGGATTCGGCTGTGCGGTTTGCGGTTAAGATGCGATTAATTAATCCTATTGGTTCGTCTAGGGTCTCTCCTTCTATAGATACTACCTTATTCTGTTCAGAGCTCAGTTCCTTAAAGATACGCAGGTCGAGCTGTTTGGTATAGAGGAGGGCGTATATCCAGTGCTAAGCCTTTAGCTCGTTTTATGGCCCCACATCCTGTTCTCTCTGGGTTAGGGCGTTAGCTTTAGCATTTTACCTACCAGGGCAGTATATAATCATAAAGAAGAATTAGGAGAGTATCTTAGCCCACTAGGCCTGTTAACTAGTAAGTTATTTTGTTATTATAAAATACTTAAGGGCTTTATAATTGGTATAAACCTTAATCTAAGAGTCTGTGCTTCTAAGCTCTGCGCGCCACTGGGACAATAATTATACAATAGCCAATATTTCCTTATCGTGCACTTCGTAGTTGCACTTAGCCGGGGCCATTGTTTTTAAGAAGAACGTAATAGGGTACCATTCGCCATCTAGGTATAGCTGTAAAAGGACTCCCGCTACTACCCTATCAAAGGCGTCCGTTTCCAGCATTAATTTAAGGTCTGGGTCGTAGTAACGAAGAATTAGGGAGAAGACAAGTCGGTCCTTTAACTCCTTAAAGGCTTTTATACAGTTATTGTTAAAGATGAAAGATGTATTATTCTTAGTTAGTTATATAAGAGGCTTGGCTATAACTCCGTAGTTATGGATAAACTAATAGTAGAAATTATAAAAGCCAAGGAAGGACTGGATTCCCTTTATAGTATAAAGGGGTTTCTAGTTATGGATTGCCTTAACCTTCTCTAGGTTAACTTTAATTCCTTCTATACTAATAATAAACCTAAGGTACTTTGTGCGTTTTACTCCAAATTCGCATTTTTTAATATTAACTTATAGGCCTGCATTCTGTAGTCTCTCTAGGACCTTCTTAACATAAACTTGGTGCTTAAGTTTGTTATCTAAGTATATAAAAATGTTGTCTAGGTATGCCGTACAGAATTCGTTAAGATAATCAAAAAGAACATTATTTATATACCGTTAATAAGTAGCTGGCCCATTTGTTAGTCTAAAAGGAAGGACTTTATATTTATAAGACCCGTAACGGGTATAGAACGTCATTAGGTCTTCTAATGCAGGGTCCATCCTAATTTAGTAAAAAGCTTGGCGGATATTAAGCTTGGTAAAGAATTTGGCCCGGCTTAAACGTGTAAGGGTTTTATTAATTAAAGGGAAAGGGTACCAATCCTTTTAAGTAATAGTGTTTAGCTTTTAATAGTTAATACAGAAATAAAGGCTTTTATTAGGTTTCTTTATAAATAAAACAGGGGAAGTAAAGGGAGCCTAGCTTGGCTCAATAAACCCTTTATAGAGGTTGTTAATTAAGTACTACTTTATTACCTTTAGTTCCTCTATAGTTTGCTAGTAAAGGGGGCTATAGCCTAGGGAGTTATTGGTCTCTAACTAAATCTTATAATTATAGGTTTAGTAGGGGGGCAGTATATCTAAAGCTGCTTTTAAGAACGCGTCTCTATGGTTTAAGAGGTAAGTGGGGAGAAGGCGCTTAACTAGTTCCTTATTAGTTTCCTCTACTAGCCTTTCTTCCCTCTCGGCAATAATCCAGTTAATTTCGTATAAACTGGTAGTAAAGACTTCGTTGTCCTTCTAATATATATTAAAGTGGAAACCTATGGCACTAATTGCCGTAATGTCTACTATAGGGGTATTATATAATAGTAGGGTTATCTGTGGCCTCGGGGGCTTCTGGGGTATTGGCATTGTCCTTACTCCTCTTAGCTCTCGTTGTATCTTCTGAAGGTTGTCCTTTATATCCTATTAGTACGTCCTCTTCCCTATTAGCCGGATCTTCGCAATTTAGAATTTGTCTACATTAGTGTCTATTCCCCTTCCATAAGTAGAGTCCTCCTTAACTGTAGTCCTTTAGGGGAGTATCTTTGTCAGTACGGAGTTCCTACCAGCCTCACGGCGGGCATCTTCTTGGGCAAAGGCTAGGTCGCGGTTCCTAATATCCTACTAATAGGTAGGATCAGCCTTTACAGCTAATGTCTTGCGGTTAGTGCGGATTTCCCTAACAAAAGAGGGTAACTTTGGTCTATTCTCCGGCTAGATAAACTGTCTTTGTTAAACATTCAGCTAAATATCAAAGTAGGACATTTATTTTCGGCTAAGAATTATATCGTGTAACCCTAGGTCTAGGATGCAGAAGGGGATACCAAACTAGCGTTGTCTATTAATAGCAATATATAGCTTCAAAATATAAGTAACCGGCATACCGGCTTAACCGTTATAGCCTTTTACTTAAACAGGCTTCTCTAGTCAGGTAGCATTTACATTTAAGAACTTAGTAACATTATTTACACAAGCAGTATTTATAAAGGCAAAGCCATTTGCTCTAGTATTAATAAGGGCAGTTATATTAACTCTATATCCATTTTAAGATACTGTATATAGAACTATAAAGTGTTTTCCACCTATTAGCTAACTTAGATTAATCTCTTTAAGATTAATAGGATACTTTAGGGGGGAGTCTTTTCCTAGGGTTCTTCTTTTCCTAACTTATTAGACGTTTCTTCTTCCTCTATCTCCTTAATATTACCCATATCCTTTAGCTCTGGGCAGGACGTAATAAAGTGACTATCCTTTCCGCAATTAAAGCACGTGACTATGGCAGGGTCAATTAGGGTGTTGCAACGAGCATTAGTTAAAGGTATAGTATATAGCGGGTCAGGCAAGGTTCGTAGGTAGGCAGTTGTAACCGCTTTTAGTATAAGGGTGGTCGTGGTTTATCTTCCAATACTAGCTCCCATTAGTGTCGCGGATAGGTTACGGTCGCTACAGGGCCGCTTTGGTTGATTAGAATAAGTATTAATTTGTTTTAGTTCTAAATCCAGCAACAAATATTAGGCTGCGAGTCTTTAGTAGGTTAGTAGGTTATCTAAGGCTACCGCAATCTTCTTTTATAGTTGGACCGTTAGCTTGTCGTATAGGTCCAAACGATAGTTCTTAGGGGGAACCTGGCCTTCGCCTACTAGGTGTAAGAATTAAGTCTAAAACTTAGTAAAGGATTAGTTCGATTTCATTATTAGGCGATTATAGTCATAACAGGTATCCTGTACTTTATTTGGATTAATATAGATAGCAGCTAGATACTGTATTATTTTGTTAACAGATATAAACCAAATAGATAACTTGTCCTCAAACTTAGCCTAAAGGTGTCGCTAGGCGTCCCTAATGGTTCGGCTAAAGAGGTAGAGCATTTTAGCTTCTTTAGAGGGGAAATAGTTATAGTTAATATAAAGCTTTTCTTGCACCTAGATTCTCTAGTTCTTAAAGGTCAGGTCTATGCCGTCTAACAATAGTGGAGGGTTAGGGAGCTTAACGGACTTTAATTACTTTGTTATTATATCCGTACTCTCTAGTATATTATATTTGGTTAAGCGAATGGGTTAACTAAGGCTTTATAAAGGGGAGGCTGGGCTATTTTATAAGGCAGTAAGGCTTTCCAGGATCTCCTTTAGAGTCTCTTATATGCTTTAGGCTTAAAGACGATTAACCTTCTAATTAGCAGCAAGGGCACAAATCTGCTCGTGTATACCTATAACATTATCATTGTCTTCAATTTCTGATCCTAACTGGATCTCGTGTTCCTCTTGGGTAGAGGCAGGTCTTTTAAATAAGCTTACTTTAGGTACCATCGTCGGCTTCCTAAAGTTTATTGGGATTATACAATTCGGTTTTAATTCTGGGGTTCTTTTAGGGGTACAGGTCAAGTACAGTCTAGCCTATAAAGTGGGATATTATTAGGGCCTTCTTAGGCATAGTAGTGTAAGTTTTTTTTTAATGTCTGAGTATAACGCGTCGACGCGTCGTTGCAGACAAAGGTCTTCTTTTAGGGTGGGATATTATTGAGGCCTTCCCAGGCAATGTAGGGAGAGCTTAGTATAATGTGACGGGCTTGTACAAATGCTTCTAAACCAAAGCTTGTAGATTGCTACCATACAAGAATACTAAGCTAAGGAGAAGAAGAAGAAGAAGAATCGTTTAGGGGCAGTAGGTAGACATGTCGCGAGGGCCGTCAAGGCGCTAGTGGTAAGCGAGCCAATAGCGATTTTGCATGCCGGGCATAGAAAATCCTAATTGGTTAAATATGGCAGGTGACGCGCTCCAGCACCGTCACAAAAAGAGAATAGGGAAAATAGTAAGGGAAAGTACTATAAGAACTATAAGAAGCTAAACGCCTGTCACGAACCTAAAAACTACTTTATTATAAATAAGAAGTTATATCGCGAATAGAAAGAAAAAATAGGTAAGAAGTTCGTTCTATATTAGGAACCTAGTAAGAAGAAGTTAGGCAGTAAGAGTAGAAAAAAATAACCTATTAGTGACTTCTTAGACAATAATAATACTTGCGGTAACTTAGATAATGGCAATGCTTATATATCTACAAAGAAAGAGTTAAGGTACTTTTGCATATACCTAAATAGGAAGAATTAATTACTAATTAAGTAATAAGGAATACTATTTAATACTAAAGCTAAAACCTATATCGCTAAATTAACTAACGACTTTAATACTGGTATATATATACTAGCATCTCTACTATTAATTAATATAGTAAGTTAAGAAGCTATGTGGCTTGGCTTTAGTAAGAGAACGATTATCTATAATATATAGATATAGGAGAGACGTATATGCTAAATCTTAGTAAGGTACAGTATCTACTAAACTATGGTATTAATATCTTTGGAGCTAAAAAGCTCCTAGGTAGAGATAATATTTAAATTAAAGATAGAAACCTTATAGTTAATAAATAAGGCCTTAGCATATTCCAATTTAATAAAGATATAATAATTATTAAAGCACCCCATATATATATTCCCTATAGTTATATAAAAAAAAGCTATTAAAGACATTAGTTTAACTCTGGTATCATTGCTTTAGCTATTTTAGTTTTAAGAATATATAGAAGACCTCCAGATTAGTTAAAGGCATAACTTCTAAAAAAAAAGAGCTGGGCGCTATATAATAGGAGGACGAAGACTTAAGGCTCTATAATCTATATAAGAAGGGAAAAGCTATAAGGTATATATAAAAACACACTAAATTGCAAGATCTAAAAGTGTTTAATAAAGTATATATTAATACGGTAATAATTACCCCTTAAGGCGTTAGAAAAAAGAAGTATACTATAATATTTATTAAAAAGGCAACTTTAGTTTAGTGGGTTTACTTTTATAAGTTAAAGAATACATTAGCAAAATATAGTCCCCTTTAAATGGCCTTAATAGTTAATAGTTGACGCAATTAGCGCGCAGTTAAGGGCATTTGGTAACTCAACCGACTAGCCTATATTGTGTTTTTTTTTAACACGCAGCCTATACACAGCCTGTGTATAACCTATACATTTAATAAAAGTATTTAAAGCTATCTACCTCTTTTATATTAATAGTATATTTTAGATAAATAAAGGCTAGTAAAATAATTTATATTATTTAAGATAATTTAATATATAGTAATGGTTCTCTTCTACCTATCTGTCTACTAACTTACCTACCTATCTACCTGCCTATTTGCCTGCCTGCCTACCTATCTACCTACCTATCTACCTACCTATCTACCTACCTACCTACCTACCTACCTACCTACCTACTTACCTACCTGCCTGCTTACCTGCCTGCGTTAGTATCTAGTTTAATTTAGGAGAGGAGTTGGCCTAATTAAAGGCTCTAACTAATTCGAATCGTTCTCTATAGCCGTTTACTGGCTATATATTTAAACAGTAGACATCTAGGGTACCTCCCTAGAAGGCCTTAATTTAATTTAGTAATAAGCCGATATTAAAGCTCTGGTTTAATTCGATTAATTAATTAATTAAATTATTCGTGGTGCTTGCTAACTGGTTATTTAAACAGTCGTTATCTAGTTCTGGCAACAGTCCTCTACTAGCTGCCATTTTAGTGCCTTCTAAGGTAGGGAGAATATAAGAAAGGGTAAAAAAAATAAGGTGGCTATAAAGGGGGTAACTTAGCAGAGGTATATATAGGCTATTAGGAATATAGTGGGGACCTAATAGTAATATATGTTATACAGAGCTTCGTGTAGAGCTTCTGTATATAGAGCTTCGCGCAAAGCCTTATACAGAGCCTTTATACGTAGAGCTTTATATAGAGCTTTGTATAGAGCTTTATATAGAGCCTTATGCAGAGCCTTAGTAGTATTGCTTAAGGGATATACATAGGGTGTTACTTAGGGGGTATCCCGCCAGGAACCTAACAGGATAATTAGGAAATACTAGTTTCCTATTAGGAGCCTAATAGAACAATTAGGAAAATTAAAGATTTTAGTAGGAGCCTATTAGAACGACTAGGACGATTAGGAAATTTAAAATCCTACTAGGAGCCTACTAGGATCCTATTAGGCCTCTGGGATCTTAGCACCCCAATAAAATGCTAATATATTTAACTTAAAGATTAAGCAGATAGATATAGTTAGAGCCTTTCTAAACTTAACCGCTAATATAGATATCTATATAAAAGTACCACCTAACTAGAAAATTAATAGTATTCTAGGCCTGCGATAACAAATAAATAGTAACTACGCCTTGAATTTAACTATTATAAAATTCTATGGAATAACTAATCTGCTTCTTCTCTATCGCATAATTCTTTAATTAAGAGTTTTAGGTATTGGGTTGAATTTATATACGAATTTCAAAAGGTAGAGATTTTGGCGTTCCTTACGTTTTAGCAGATGGCCGGTTTTTAAAACCGTTGGCCTTTATAGAGGCTAACTTAGGCAAGAGGAACCTAAGCTATAGTATAGTTAATGCTATGGAGGATAAATACCTAAGGCTTCTAAGAAGGCCTAATAAAGGCAGAAAATATAACGGCAATACTTTTAAGGATAGAAATAATAGGACTAAAAGATTAGCTTTACTAGGTGGGTATTCTAGTAAGTAGCCTAAGGTATAAATATAATTGGCTAAGATAGACACTAAAACACGTAATACTGTTATGCCCTTTATGCACTAGCTAAGAAGTAATACTTTTAGCAGTTAGCATAGAGAACTATAATATACTAGACTAGTTCTAAATTACAAAGGAAATAGCAATAAAAGGCAAAGGGACGAGTAATAGGCGCCCCCTAATAACTCTATAGTGGTAGAGCAAAGTATATAATACTAGCGCGTCCATAGGCTTATTACGGTAGTAGTAGTTCCTAAAGAGGTTAAAAAGTAAGGTAGTAGAGCACTATAAGTGACTTGTAGGCGACCTATAGGCGAGTCCTAAAAGGTAAGGAGACGGATTATAGGGTTTTCTTAAACAGAGTTTTCTCCCTATATATAAATAAGGAGTAGTCCACGTAGGTCTAATAGGGATTTAAATCGAACGTTAAGCAATAAATAATAATAATAATAATTTATAATCCGTTTGTCTAAAGCGTTTATAGATAGGTTATATAATTACTATATTAATATATTAGGCTTTTAATTAAGCTTACCTAATTAGTATATAATCTTAAAGTTAAATTATAAGAGGTATTTGGCCTAATAAATTTAGTGCTATATTGATTGCTTTATAGTTATAAAGTACTATAGGTTCTTATAGACCGTTAATATACGTATTAGAAACAACAATCCTTTAAGCTTAGAACGCTATTATTTAAAGTATTTAATAATTATAAGCAGTTCCTTATTGTATATTTTATAGTTTAATTTAATAGGGGCAAGTTTTTAGAAGAGAAAGGCTACTAGACATAGCTTACCATTCTTATTATATTATAATAACACTCTCCTTAGCGCATAATTAGATAAGTCTATTTTAATAATATATTTAAGGTTAGGGTTAAAGTAGGCAAGAATTAGAGTAGTTATAAAGTAATATTTTAAGTTATTAAAAGCTTATTCGCATCTAGCAGTCTATTTAAATTTTATATTCTTTTTTATTAGGTTTATTAATAACTAGGTAATTTCTAAGAAGTAGTTAATAAATTAATAATAGAAATTTACAAATTCTAGAAATTCTTAAATGTCTTATATATTGCTAGGGCTTTCCCAGTTTATAATTATAGCAAATTTTTTAGGGTCTATTTTAATTCTGTTATGGGATATAATTAAGCCTAAGTATATGTCACGGAACCTGACCGTAGGGGCCTCTATAGGAGAACCCCGTGCTCTCGCGTACACCTCGCGTACAGCTTATGTCAGCTACGCGAGGGTATATCACCTCCTTACGCCCTTAACCCTTACGATCGATCGCGCAACGTCTTGTAGACTCCCCAAATACATACGCTTTGTAGCCCTTGCCCGCGTTCCATGACATTACATTGCGCCTTTTTCTTTACTAACGCTTAGCCTATAACTAATTCTACATCTCCACGATACCGCAGACGCTGCTAGAAGCAGCGTGTCTATAAATTACCTTACTTTGTACTCCTAAAGAATTAATAATAGTAAGACGAAATTTCTTACTAGCTATTATATTAAACTTAAAAAACAACCTAATACCTATATTAAAACCACAACACTAATTAGTCCTAGAAGGATTTAATTTGTTAGCCCTAGCCTTAACCCTTAAAGGGAAGCCTAGTGGCTTAAAAGACTATAATAACCATAAAGGGGACATTAATAATATTTTATCCTTTATTAACTATATAACCACGGATAAATAAGCTAAAGGGCTACCACCCATTGAGATCAAGATATAAGACGCTAAGATGTTTATAAAAATGGTAGTATAAGAACCTAACAAATACTACCGCCTTTTATAGAACTACTATCTAAAGCTTATATAAGCTAAGATATGTTCTGCCTAAGATTATAATATTATCCAAGACCTATAAGCTTGTAAGGCGCTTGCTAATAATATACGCTAAAAGATTAAAGATGACCTTTATGCGTCTAAACATAACGTCTAACGATTAAAGAAGGCCGAGATTATACTTATTGCTATAGTTACTAAAAGAGAGGGTATAATTAAATACCTACAATCTTAGCTTAATAAGTATATTTGTAATAATACTAGATACCTCTTTACTATATATAACGCCACCTAAGTCTCTACGCCCCTGGCAACCTTACCTACTTAACGCTTAATAGAAGGTTAGCGCTAAGCAGCTTTACCTAATAGGAACCCCTACCACAGTAGCAGCAATAATAAAAGCTATAACAATTAAACCTAAACTACTACTATAGGGTCTAATACACGCTACCCTAATCCCCTAATCTTTAAGGGTGACCGCAAGGAATATAGCTACTAGAAGATATAAACCTGTAAGAAACTAACCTAGAGCGCCTGCCTTTTCCCTATAAAAGATACTAAGATTGGCTATATTATCGGACAAACAAAGGGCATCCCATTTAATAGGCTTTTTGCTTAATAGGAGACTAGTAGTCCCTAAAAGTAGTAGTCCTACTAGGAAGTTCTTAACGACCTTAACTAAATATACCGCGACTATAATCTAGTGGCCACTAGTTAAGCTAAACTACGCGCCCTAAAGATAAGTCCTACTAAATTATTTAATGAGTTCTATATTAAATTCTAGGAATACACCGGAGTTCTTACCTAAGACGACGCTGAAGACCAGGAAGATCTCCTTAAAAAAGTTACTTATTGCCTTAGTTACGCAGCCGCCAGCCATAACTATAACGATGTTTATAATATAGTAGCAGCCCTATAGAAGATTAAATAATAGCTAAACTAGATTACTACTATAAACCCCCACCTAAAGACCTTTTTATAGAAGCCCTCTAGACCTACTAAACCACTGACGCCTATTACCCTAAGCAACACTACTGGTTCTAATATTAACCTCTTTATACTAGCCTTCCCGAAGAAGCTACTAGATAGAGAGTATAAGCTACTTTAGAAGCTAAGGCGTTACTATAGATGCCGTTAAGAAGGCTGTTATAGCTATAGCCCAAACTGCCTAATAGCTAGGTTTAGCAGCTGCTGTTAAACACCTAACCCTATACCCTAGACACCAAATACGTTACTATACGCCGCTACCGCATAAGACGAAGATGTAGTAACGGTAGTAGAATTAGACGCGGAAGCGGAAAACGCAAAGTCCTAGCCCTAAGTTGCAGGTTAGGACACTCCGATAATAGAGGGATCTATATATTGGCTTGCTTAATAGATAGCTTAGTAAGAATAGAAGGATAGAAGCAAATAGTCTTACCTATAGAGGGAACTACCGCTAAGAAACAATATAAAACCCGTTCTATAATTAACTGCGGAGCTACTAATAAATTTATAGATACCTAATTTGTGTATACTTATAACCTACCTACCTTACCCCTTGCTAAAGCCCGCGCCCTACAACTTGCTAACGGTAGTTGTACTGCATAAAAGATTACCTATATGGCACAACTCTACCTAAATATAAACGGACACTAGGAGGAGCTTTAGGCCTATATTACACCACTTGCGAACTACCCTATTATTCTTAGAATAAACTAGCTTAAATAACACAACCCCGCCATTAACTAGTAAAAGAGAGAAGTAACCTTTAACTCTAAATACTGTAGAGAGACTTGCCTAGGGCATGGCCTAGCCGCCTCTATCTACTCCCTAGGATATTAACCTAAGGAAACCCTTATTACCCCACCCACGACTAACTACCACTATGTAAGCGCCGCGGCCTTCTACCGTATAGCATGTAGGAAAGGCTGGACCGTTGCCACAGCCTCCCAATTATGACTATATAAGCTTAATAAAGATTAGGACCACGTCCTCTATAGTAATAGGATAGATATAATTAACCTTCTAGGCCGTCGAAATCGGACTCTGCACCTGTATGTGGTGACGGCTACGAACCTGGTCTTCGAAGTTCAGATCTAGAGCCAACGCAGAGACGTCGCACAGCGTGCGGACAGGACCTGGTGGTGGTTGTGGGCGTCGAGGGCGGTGGTAAGAAATTTTCGGATGGTGAGATCTCGAAAACCACTACTATTGGCCCTCTACAATACGACGACTACTACACTGTTCTATCCAGGGCACCTGTACGATCCAACATGGATAAGCAGTTTTCGATAACATCCCTAAAAACCCTAATAGAAAGCATTAACGACCTTATATCGATAAATAGATAAGCGCGAACGAACAAATAAGCAAATATACGGCCCCTCCTAATCCCTAGGGCGATCGCCCGCGGAGCATGCGGTTACTCGCTATTTGCAAGTACTAAATACCTAGCAGCCTGGATTGCGACCTACGGTTTTCCTTGTCTCCTTTTAACGGAGTGGTGACCCTTAAAAAGGGCCTAGCTAGGGCCTAGGCATAAAAGATACCCAACACACAATATCCCGCTGTTAGTATTACGGTAATTAGAACGGATGAATCCCCCTTACGCCTTTAATAGGCCTTAGGGGGGGGGAGGCAAGGCGTATATGGCAATAGTTAATAAGAGAGATAGCATACAGGGGGTGGTTAAGATACAGGACACAACTATAAGCATATGGCAATTAATTAGCAAGGCTTAGCTGGGGCGTAGTAAACCCTAGCTCTGGATAAGCTAGAGAAGGAAGCAGTGGTTCCTAAGGAGTTCAAAACATCCAAGGAGGAGGACGTAGCTATAGGCCCGTAGGGCCGCGGCTACGTGCAGGCATGGCAATTCGGGGTTTTTCATCCTACTGAGGTGGCTCATAGGGATTTTCCTTCCCCCCTAATAGCAAGGGTTTTTTCCCGTCAATATTACTTTTCCCTTGTGTACGGAGTAGTCTGCGTGGGCCTAGATAGGATCCGTATTAGACGTTAATTAAAGAATCTACTACTACTAATTAACCTTCTAGAAAATAATGCCCCTATAGAACTCTACGGACTTTTACCCTTAGACTTTAAGAAGTTTATAAAGCTTAAAAAAGGACTTATTAATAAGGAACTCCGCAAGCTCCTCCCTAAGAGATACTATGACTTTATTGACGTATGCTTATAAAAGAGTGTAAATATACTGCCCCCACATTAACCTAATAACTATGCCATTAATATTAAATAAGGAAAAATGCTGTTTTATAAGAGACTCTACCTAATGTTAAAAGACGAACTCCTAGTTATTAAAAAGTATATTAACAAGCACCTTAATAAAGGGTTTATTCGTCCTAGTATATTCCTAGTAGCCGCTCCTATTCTCCTTGCTAAAAAGCTAGGAGGAGGTATTTGATTCTACGTTAACTATAAAGGACTTAACGCTATTACAATTAAGAACTAATACCCTGTACCGCTTATACACGAGACCCTTAAACGGCTTAGCTAAGCTAAAATCTATACTAAACTTAATATTATTGCCGCCTTTAACCGCCTCTGAATACAGGAAGGTAATAAATAGAAAACTGTATTTATATTGCGCTTTGGCCAATTTAAATACACCGTTATACCTTTTAGCGTATGTAACGGCCCAGGCAGCTTTTAAAGCTACATTAATAATGCCTTATAGGACTATCTTAACGACTTCTGCTCCGCGTACCTAGACAATATACTTATTTATAGCAATAACCCTTCTAAGTATACCGAGCACGTTTGAAAGGTCCTACAGCGCCTTAGAGACGCAGGACTTTATATTAATTTAAAGAAGTGTAAATTCTTAGTTATAGAAGTAAAATACCTTAGACTAATTATTACTACTAAGGGTGTCCGTATGGACCCTAAAAAAGTATGTATAATCACTAGATGGTAAACCCCCACCTATATTAAGGACGTATAAGCCTTTCTCGGTTTCGCCAACTTCTATTAGAAATTTATATACAACTTTTTAGGTGTTGTAGCACTACTTATAGCAATAATGCAAATAAAGGGCTTTTCCGTGAAAGAAAGAAAAATATATTTATGTTTTATCTAGACGCCTGAATGTGAAAAGGCGTTCCAAGACTTAAAAGATATGTTTATTAAAGCACCTATTCTAGCTCACTTTATACCAGGACGATAACTCTATTTTAAGACTAACTCCTTAGACTACGTTAACGCGGGCGTTCTCTCCTAGATAGGTAATAACGGTCTCCTCTACCTAGTCGCATTCTACTCGTCTAAGCTTACACTATAAGAATGTAACTATGAGATCTATGATAAGGAACTCCTCGCAATTGTATAAGCGTTTAAGGAATTCCGACCGGAACTTTCCTTAGCAGAACCTGACCAGCCAACTAAGGTTCTTACGGATTATCGCAACCTTGAGTACTTTATGACTATAAAACAACTAAACCGACGCTAAGTACGTTGGAACGAGTTCCTCTCTAGTTTTAACTTTAAAATTGTATATAGGCTAGGAGTATAAGGTACTAAGCCTAATAGCCTAATACGCCGTTCGCAAGACCTTCCTTAGTTAGAAGATAACCCTTGTAATTAATTCCAATAACAAACAATTCTAAAAGCACGAAACTTAGCCCTAGGTATACTACCTAAGATAAAACCAACTACCCTTTAGCTTTATACCACAGAACTAGAGTTACCCCCTAAAATCGGCGAACTTATTACTATAGTATATAATACCCCTATTGACCTATTACTGCATCAACTGATTGCCGTAAAGATTGCCAGTACTTATACACTGCCTACTAACCTCCAAAGCTTAGGCTAGATTAATATGGCAGCCTTAGAAGTAAAAGAGAACAGGCTCTATTATAGAGGCTGTTTATTTATCCCTAACTTAGAAGACCTATAACAGCAACTAATCCAAATGGCCCACGACCTCCGATTAAGCGGCTATTTAGGTAAAGGAGGAACCTATAAGCTTCTTAGCTAATACTACTTCTGGCCTAAAATAATAGACTTAGTTGAACGCTTTATAAGCGCCTACCACAGCTGTAAACGTGCTAAAGCATTTTATATAAAGTACTAAGGACTGCTACACCCTCTACCAGTACCTATACAACAATGGGCAGATATTGCTATAGATTTTGTTGTTAACCTACCACCTTGCAAACGATATAGCTGAACCTATAAGAATATCCTTATGATAATATGCCAACTTATAAAAGAATGCCACTATATCCCAACTAAAGGCGTAGCCGTAAGCGACGTTGCCGACGCCTTCCTCCGCAAAGTCTACTAACTACACGGGTTACCTAACTCTATTACGTCTAACTAAGGCACGCAATTTGACTCTAACATATGGAGGCGGATCTGCTAACGCCTTAGTATTTCCGTTAAGATATCTACATCCTTTTACTACAAAACTGCGGGACAACTGGAAAACGCTAACGCTAGTATAAAGGCGTACTTACAATAGGTAGTCGCCTATAGTTAGGACGACTAGGTAGACTACCTTCCACTAGGTAAATTTGCAGCAAACAACCATGTTTTAGCTACTATAGGACTTACCCTATTCTTTGTAAACAAAGGATATTACCCATAATCTAGTATAGAGCCACTAGAGCCTATTAATAAGAAACTGCTATATAGAAAACGCCTTAAGATGCTACTTGCCAATTAATATATAGACCGTATAAAAGACCTACTTAACTACTGTAAAGGAGAGATGGCCTGGGCCCAAGCAAAATAAGCTTACTTTGCTGACTGCCACAGAACACCACCACCTGAGATGCGTGTTGGCGACTGGGTATAGTTAGATACACACAATATCTCTATACAGAGACCTATAAAGTCACTTAATTATAAGAACCTTGGCCCCTACTAAATTAAACGAGTTATTAATAGAGGAGCTATATATAAACTAGAGCTCCCGCCTACCTTAGCCACCTGTGGAATATAGCCTGTGTTTTACCTATGGCTACTACACCTTTACTAGCCTAACCCTCTACTAGGATAAATACAGCTTGAACCCCTATTAGTACTAATCCGAGATAAGAATAAAGACGAGAACTATAAGGAGTGGACCGTTAAATAAATTATTAACTCTAAATACTTTAGTAAAGGCAGAGGATAGCGGCTCTACTATAAAGCTACCTATATAGGATTTGACATAGATTAGCCAAAATGGCAACTATAGGAAGATTTTAAAAACGTAAAAGATCTAATTAGCGATTTCCACTATGTAAACCCATAAAAACTAGGCCTAAGCAGAGATTTTATACCTAATCCCCTATAGGAGCCATCATAGCTAAATCGTTGTATATTACCGTTACGTGACTACTCTAATAAGATGTTAAGGAACTTTAACCGCTGGTTAAAGTTGTCTAATTGGTTAGATTCTAGACGCTAAGGAGAAGCCAACTAATTAGGATTTTCTATCCCCAGGATAGAAAATCGCTATTGGCTTGCTTACTACTAGCGCCTTGGCGATACCCTTACACCTTACTAAGTCCCCAACAGCCTCCTTCCCCTCTATAGCCTAGTACCTTTGCATAGTAGCAACCTATAAGCTTTAAGTTAGAAGCACCTGTACGAGCCCATTATACCTATAATGATATTCCTTCTTCTAGATACCCTAAGCATTTCCCCCTATATATATATAGCAACCACAGCGTCGCCGAAGCTCCGCCTTAATAGGAGGGGGGGTAGTGTTACGGAACCCAACCGTAGGGGTCTCTATAGGAGAACCCCGTGCTCTTGCGTACACCTCGCGTACAGCTTATATCAGCTACGCGAGGGTATATTACCTCCTTACGCCCTCGACCCTTATGATCGATTGCGCAACGTCTTATAGACTCCCTAAATACATACGCTTTATAGCCCTTACCCGCGTTCCGTGACAGTATAGCTCTTATAGAAAATAAGACATTATATAAAGAAGAGAAGGAATAACAAAAGAATCTTATAATTAAATAGTTAGGGGTCTTGGTAGTTAACACGTACGTATATACGCATGCGGTCTTTAATAGACTTCGGCAGAATTTAATTAATCTATTAGAACTTAGCAGGAGTTAATAAAGCTAGCAGAATTCGATAGAATTTAATTAAAGCGTTGGAATTTATCTGTTAAGTATTTTACTAAGACATTCCTACTATAACTAGGCTGGTCCTATTACAGACGTTAAGGATTACTGTTACGGACAGCTTAAGTACGATATTACGACTACTTGGAAAAGAGTTGGAGGAAGCTAGTTGGTTAATACAGGCACAGTTCAGGATGGATCTAGTGGAACTATATAACGAGGAATAGTAGCTAAGGTTATATAATATAATCTATATGATCTGTGTGATCTATATAATCTGTGTAATCTGTATAGAGTGTACAGAGCGCACGTACCTTACAGAGCGAAGGGATTTCTTAGGCGTATAGTTATATATTTAAAGGACCACAGTCCCTACCTAGATAGTTCTCTCTTTGTAATAAATCTTAGAGTATAATTAGAGTTAATCTGTTAGGCAACTACTCCACTAGTTATTATTATATTGTTAATTTGTTCTTACTTACATACCCAGCCCAATAATAGGACCCACTATAGTTCTTGCTATAAGGTTCCGTTACACATTCACTACTAAGGTTATGGTATTAAACAAGATTAAATAACATGCCACCCAAAGCACCAGTCACGACGATGTTGACGGCAGCCATAACCTTAGGGGCAGGAGACACCAGTATAGAAGATATAGATTCTCAAGTGGTTACATAAGGTTAGTTATAGGAAATAGTTAATTACTTACAAAATAATAGTAGGATACTTAAAGAACGCATTAATAGAATTAGAGTAGCAAAAATCAAGTTACCTTCAATTAAACGGTTCTCAGGAGAGAGGTTAAAGCTTAAGGGATTTCTTATATAGATGCACTTTAAGGTAATACAGGAAGGAGCGAAGTTAGTAATATTGTTAGATTAAGTAGCCTATGCAGGGTTGTTCCTAATAGGGAGGGCACTTAAGTGGTTTAAACTATACCTCACGGAAATATAGGCCAATGGCATAACAACTACTAACCAGGACGTATGGTATATATTTACCAGTTAAAACGGGTTCGCGGAACAACTAATGTAGATATTTAGAGACCTGGAGGCTATAACCATAGCGGAATAAAAGCTTTAGAACTTAGTATAATGCACTTTAGCAATTAAGTATACAACGCAGTTTTAAACACTAGCTATATAGGTTAAGTGGAATAATAGGGCGCTTATAGCATAGTATAAACAGGAACTTAAGGCTAAAGTCTAGGACGTAATTATCCTAATAGAAGATATGGATAATCTAAGAGAGTTAATAGACCAGTTAATAAAGATTAATAATAGGATCTATTAAAGGGAACAAGCTAAGAAAGGGCAAGACAGAGTTCCACAGTTATATAAGGCGCAGAGTACGCAACGACAGACATAGAGTTAAAAACTATAGAATGGCGCAGAGCTAATAGACCTAAGCAGTACTAAAAAAACCTAAAGGTGGGAAAAGAAACTATAAAAACCTAGAGGTTAAGGATTAAGTAATTAAAGGACCTAGGAGTAGAGGCCAAACCAGGGATCTTAGTAGTAGAAAACGTTTAGGCAGACTCTATAGCAAGAAAAATAGTTTAAAGGTAGGGCTTGCATAAATTATAGAAAACAAGGTCATTTTGCTAGAAACTATAGAGGTGGTTAGAGTAACTACATAGTAAAGGGAACCAGGCTAGTAGACGGCACGTATATATAGAGGGACAACGGTGCACTATAAGGAATAAAAGAGTGTTTAATTAACAGTTTTGCGTATTATTATAACAACGCATACCGAATTTATAAGGACGCTAAGTACAGCGCAAGCTATTAGCTATAGGAGCTATTATTATCTAAGTTTAGAGGAACTAACAAACTAGCTTATAGATCGGACATCAAAAATAATAAGTTTAATATAGGCGAAACATTTACTAATAATAAGGTAATAAAGGCAGCTTACTAAAAGCATACAGACCTTAGAGAAGTTAAAACAGAAGTAGAAACTAAGACCATTACAGAATAGGGTTTAGTAATAGATATTATAACACCATTAAATACGATTTCCATTGCTTCGCAAAACAAAAGGAGTAATATTTAGAAGAAACTAAGCAAGTAGACAACTGCTAGTGCTAGCTTATTACTTAATAAAGGTAAAAGGCCACAGGCTTAAGATTCTTAAGAAGAGATAAGAGAAGCTTAAGATTTTTAAGATAAGATAAGATATACCTAAAAACCCATAACGGACAAAAACCAATAAGAAAGGGCAGCTACTTAGTTTATAAATAAATAAATAAGTACAGGACGCAAGTTCAAGAACTATAAGTTTAGGGAATAAATAAGAACGTTAGTAATTCTAGATAAACGCGGTATTCAGCCTAAAGATTAAATAGTTAATACTAGGATTAAAAAATAAGACGACTATAAGGATCTAGCTGCAAGACGCAGAAAATAAGAAACTATGGATAAGTTTAGGATAAGAATTATTATATAGCAAGAGCAAAAGCTAGACAAGAGGTTAGCTATGCTAGGTTATATAAAGGACAGAGTATCCATATAAAGAGTTACTAGTAGGCCAAGTATAGGGACACCTAGGGCAAAATGGTTAGATAAATTAGAACAAGAAGAGGATCTAAATATTCTAACCAGGTTTAAAAAAAGATATACTAAAGGATGTCACGATGTAGTAATAATAAGGTACTTTCTTACAAATAGACCATACACACTAAACCAGTTGTACGGAAAGTGGTATAGGCAATAACACAACGATAAATAGGAAGACTTTTATATATAGCTAGATAAAAAAGTTGTCTAAGACTAACCCATTACGGAGAAACGCATAAGTTATATTAAAGGAGTATTAATTATAATATTAAGGAACCTAGAAGAAGGATCTAGGAACTAGAGAAGTAAATAATAAATCTTAGTACCTATAACAGAGATACTAGTAGTTAGGTCAACTAGGTATAGGTTTAAACTTAAGGATAAAGATAAACTAAGAGTTAACCCAAAACATATAGCGTATTATACACTATCGTGGATAGCTTATGTGGATGACATATATAATATGCATAGAGCACTAAAAGACAAGAACCAGAAGTACCTAGCAAGGATATATTAGGCACTAGAGGAAAAGCGGTTTAGGAACACTAAGTATATATATAGAGGGCACCCAGTAGAAGTACAAAGTTAGAGAGACTTAATACTTTAACTAGGAAAATTCCTTACAGAAGAATGCCTAGATGGATAATAGTGGTAGGAGTGCCTAAAGAATACTTGTCTATAATATATAGAGGAAAAGAAACAAACTAAGTATTAGCCTAAGTTAGACTAAGTATAGGTAGGATCTAGCAGCTAACAGTTAGGAAAAGGGGAGGCATATAGGACTAGAGGGAACTAGTATTAGAGCCTTAAACCCTTAAAGGAATTTAAGGGTAACACCTAAATTTATAAGTTAAATAGTAAGATCAGCAGTTTAAAGCGTTAGTAGATAGTAGAGCAACTAGAAACCATATATCACTAAGGGTAGTAGAAAGGATAGGGTTACTATATAGATAGAAGAAACACCTATATTTACTTATAACAATTTTAGGAGATTAGATAGCCTATAAAGGAGGTATTATTAATCTTAAAACAGGACCTATTTAGTTAACTATTAAAGGAAGACCAGTTAGAATATCTTTTAATATCCTACTATTAGGACAGGATAAGGCGATACTAGAAATGCCTTAGTTACAGGAGTATAATCTAAAGATTAATTAGGTTATAGGTTAGGTCAATATTAGAGATACTTAACAACGCAAAGTGCGACAGTAAACCAAGTTGGTATAGTACCAAGTCAGAGCGATATACAAAGAGACTAAGTAAGGCTTAAGTTATATACCAAAGAGATACCACAAGTATGGTAAAAAGTTATAGTCACTAGAAAGTAAAAAGCTGTTAGAGCATATAGTATGGGACTATAAGATAGAATTAGAAGAGGGAATAAGTCTAAAGTTCTTTCTAATCTATAAGCTTACTAAAACAGAGTTAATAGCACTTAAAGAGTTTATCTAGGAGAACTTATAAAAGGGATATATTAGACTATTATAGTCATTAGCAGAATATCCAGTATTATTCATCCTAAAGAAAAACGGAAAACTTAGGATGTATATAAACTATAGACAGTTAAATAGTATTACTAGGAAGGATAGGTATCCTTTACCCTTAATTAGCAAAATCTAAGATAGGATAGGCAACGTAAAGATCTTTACAAAGATAGATCTAAGGTGGGCGTACCATTAGATTAGGATCAAGGAAGGCGACAAGTAAAAGGCAGCCTTTAGGTTAAAGAAAGGACTATATAAACCATTAGTTATACAATTTGGGCTTATAAACGCACTAGCAACATTCCAGAAGCAAATTAATAGTGTGTTAGGAGAACACCTTAATAAGTTTGTTATAGTATATCTTAATAACATTATTATCTACTTAGAGAATAAGGAAGAACATAGAGAACACGTTAAATGGGTCTTAAAGAGACTATAGGAAGAATAGATACTAGTAGTAATTAAAAAATATAAGTTCTTTATAAGGAAAACCAATTTTATAGAATTTATTATTAAACTAGGAAAGATTAGTATAGACCTAAAGAAAGTTAAAGCTATAGTAAGTTGGCACAAACCAGAGAATGTTATATAGTTAAGGTTGTTTCTAGGGTTTTATAACTACTATAGGAGGTTTATAGCACAGTGGTTGAAAAGTATTAAGCTATTTATAAGGCTAACAAAGAAAGAGGAACCGTGGATTTAGGGTAGTAAGTAAAAGAAGCTGTTCTAAGAACTTAAAGAGTTGTTTACCCAAGAACCAGTCCTTAAGATCTATTAACCAAAGTTAAAAACAGTTGTTAAGACAGACGTATTAGACTTTGCACTAGGAGTATACTTACTATAGAAGCACTAGGACGCATGGCACCCAGTAGCATACTATAGTTGGAAGATAACACTACTAGAGTTAAACTACGACATCTACAACAAGGAGTTATTAGGTATAGTTACAGCACTTAAGAAATAGAGAGCATTCTTACAAGGCACAGAAAAACCATTTATAGTTAAGATAGACTATAAGAACCTTACAGGATTCCTAATAATAAAAAAACTTAACTAAAGACAGGTTAGATAGGCGGAAATACTTATAGAATACCATTTCAAAATTTAGTATACTAAGGGTATAGATAACGCACGAGCAGACGCTCTAAGTAGAAAGGCTAAATTATAAGATAACGAAAAGCTATTAGGAGCTTTATTACAAAAGGATTAAGACGGATTAATTAGGTATAATTATCCAAAAATTATAGTAACCAAGGAAAGACAAATCCATAAATTACTAGAGAGTGATTAGATATAAAAGATCTAAGAAGTATAAACAGAGGATCTAGACTTAGAGCAATATAAAAATAAAGAAGCAACGTATATACCTAAGTCTATTATAGAAGAATTTGTTAAGGAATTCCACAAGGGAATAATATAAGAACATAACAGGTCTATAGGACTAGTGTTAAGACTTTAAGAGGAGTATATTATTTAAGGAATCTGGGGACTAGTAAGATAAGTTATAAAGAAATATCTAGATTGCCAAAGGAACAAACCAATAAGGCATAAGCCGTATGGAGGGCTATAACCTATTAAGATACCAGGAAGACTATAGGAGGTTATATTATAGGACTTTATTATTAAACTACTAAAGTTAAGAGATCCTATTATAGGACAAGATTATAATGCGATCTTAGTAATAGTGGATAAGCTTATAAAGTGGGGATACTTTATAGCATATACTAAAGAGATATTAGTAGAAGATATTACTAGAATTTATATAAAGGAAGTATTCGCAAGATATAGAGTACCAGATAAGATTATATCGGATAGAGATCTAAGATTTATAGTAGTATTTTAGGAAGTGTTTCTGGCAGAATAAGGAGTTTACGCAGTAACCTCTATAGTATATTATCCGCAGACAGATGGACAAACAGAAAGACTAAACTAGACACTAGAACAGTATCTAAGGCATTATATTAATTATACACAGAATAATTAGGTATTGTTATTACCAGTTATATAATTTGCGTACAATACAATACCACAAGAAGAAATGGGAATATTACCATTTAAGGCGAATTACGGGTATAAGCTAAGAACGTTGTTATTACTACGTTAAGTAAAGAAAACAAGTAGCACAGCTAAATAAAGAATAGAGACGTTAATAAATCTTCATACAGACCTTACGGAAACAGCTAAACTAGTACAAGAACGAGTAAAAAGGTACTACAATACTAAGAGATCTAAGGGACCAGATCTTAAGGAGGGAAATAAAGTATAGCTACTATATAAAAATTTTAAGAGTCGACGACTAAGTAAGATGTTAGACTATGTTAGACTAGGACCTTTTAAAGTTAAGTAAAGAATTTTATTAGTTATATATAAGTTAAACCTACTAGCCAAAATAAAGATATACCCTGTATAATATATCGCGATGCTAGAACTAGCACATAGAGATATTAAGCCACCAGTCTATAAGGCAGACACATATAGAGGATAAAAGGAAGATAAATGGCAAGTTTTAAAGATTATTAATTATAAGGACGTAGATAACAAAATATAATATAAAGTAAAGTGGATAGGCTATAGTAAGACTACCTAGGAACCACTAAGCAACCTAGAGAATGCTATAGGAAAGGTACAGGAGTATTAAAAGAAAAAGGGTCAGGCAGCATTAATAAGGAAGGATCGCCAAAGAACAAGTTACCTAAGGGGGACCTAAGAGAAGCACCTGCCAAGCTACTTGGAGTTGTTTCCCTTTTAGTTAGAAGAAAGACTAATCTTTTGTTACTAAGTTCCTATAGACCTTATTAAACAAGTTTCCACTTCTTAAAACGGACCTTCTTACAAACCTTCTTAAGACAAAGAAGACGCGCTAAGGCAAATAAGTACGCCTTATAAGTAGCATAAGTGCGTTAAAGCTTAGCGAGGGAGGCTAAGAGCTTATTGTCGAGTTTTATAGCAGTAGATTAAACATGAGACCCTATAATAAGTTACTTAGGGAACTTGAAGACTATTAAAAGTTATAGGACGCGTATACTTAGCGTTAGAGACAGAGCAAACGTCGCAGGACAATTAAATGTTTGCTTTAGTGCACTCCAAATAAGAGGACGGTTATTAGGTAGAAGGACTTGCTAGCGCAATATAAACCAACCCCTTTTTCGCACAGCGAGAATATGGAGACAGCATTATCTCACCTAGCAATAGTATAGAGGAAACCGTACGCGCACAACAAAGGGTTAAAGAAGAAGAAGAGGCTTTAGGTATAATAAGTAAGGATATTAACCAAATTAATTAAACGGGTATTACACCTCTAGTAGATGACTTGGAGATATTAGGAATCTTTAAGAACGAAGATAAAAAGGAGGGAGATGGTATTACAGACAGCTTAAGTACAATATTACGACTACTTAGAAAAGAGTCGGAGGAAGCTAGTTAGTTAATATAGGTACAGTCTAGGATAGATCTAGTAGAACCATATAACGAGGAATAGTAGCTAAGGTTATATAATATAATCTATATAATCTGTGTAATCTGTGTAATCTGTACAGAGCGTATAGAGCGCACGTACCTTATAGAGCGAAGGGATTTCTTAGGCGTATGGTTGTGTATTTAAAGGACCACAGTCCCTACCCAGATAGTTCTCTCTTTGTAGTGAATCTTAGAGTACAATTGGAGTTAATCTATTGGGCAACTACTCTACCAGTTATTATTATGTTGTTAATTTGTTCTTACCTATATACCTAGCCCAATAACAGGACCCACCATAGTTCTTGCTACAAGGTTCCGTTACAATTACGATATATTATATATTATATAAGCTTACACTTACATAGTGTATTACACTGTGTAATACGCCGTGTATATATATAATATTCCGACTTACACAATGTATTTACACTCCTAGCTCTACGCCATTTTAATAATTTTTATAAAAAATAATAATTTTAGCGCTACCTCCCGTTTTCCTAACATAGAAGATAAGCTCTAACATACCGGGTTTGGCTAAGTTTTACCCGCAAACTACGGCTAAGTATTTATTAGGTTTATATATAACCACTATTTCTTAATCTATACTACTTCTAGGCCATTTCCGTTTATAATAAGAAGCATAATTGCTTTAATTTAGGCTATTTAAATTTAATATAGAGGTGTTGTTGATTTTATTATATTATTAATACAAATGCACCGGGGGTAGGTGACTCGCTTGGGAGGTGTCTCGCTTCCTTGGGTGGCACGTTAAACTTTGACTTCTGTATCAACTTCGTAACTCCCTTTTTATCCCTCTCCTCCCATTGACACCATTGATGGCTATATACTCTATCCCGTCTTGTTACGGCTTGTCATATAAGCCATGGTAGGTGTCGCTGGCAAGTCTCGTGGTTGCAAACCATGTCGACAGCGGAAGCTTGGGGTATGTCACTCGATATTCCTTCCCAAAGTGGGCCTGAAGCTAAATTAGTCCGCTAACGGTTCTCTTCGCAGTGTGACAAGCAGCAACCCAGATGTGGCCGCTGCGTCTCTACCGGAAGATCGTGTGGTGGCTATGATCACTCCCAGACCTTCATAAATGTCACATCAAACAATCCTCACCCAACTTGGAACAGGGTAACCTCTGCACAGCAGTATCAATTCGTGTCTCTAAGACTGAATTCCATTGATCGTGAGGGACCACCAAAACGCCCTTTTCCAACCTGGCCCTGCTCCAGCGAAAATGTTTCCTGCACTTTGGTTGCGAGTCCCATCCGCCAGCCACTCAATCTAGCTCCTGACAACATTTATGGCATGGCCCAGCTCTTCACCGATTTATTTGTGGGAGACCCTCGTGGACCAAAAAGGATGCCGCGCCAAAATATGACTGATATAAAACTTCCTGGATCCTGGGTGGGCCAAATAAGTTCCTGGGTAGGCTGCTCAAAAGTTCTAGACACGGCTATCGCTGCACTGGCTACCGCTTTCATCGGCTTCAGAAGGCGGGATACGCAACTTATTCATTCCAGCACCGCTTCATATACCACAGCTTTGAGACTCCTTCGAGATGCGGTGGCTCGGCCAGACGCAAACGACCGTGACGACCTCATTGCCACGGCCCTGGTTATGACTATGATAGAAATATTCATGCCAGCCGAAAGTGGTGCAGGATGGCAGTCGCACGTTGAAGGTTGCTGTATGCTTCTGAACACTAGAGGGCAGAAGACGGGGACTACGCCATTTACTAATGATCTGATCTTAATTGCGAGATATCAGGGAGTACGCATCTGCTTCTTGTTTTGGTATATGAAGTGGAGTGTACTGACGATGTCTAGCTTTACGGAGCCCTCTGTGCCCGCAAAGAATTTTTCTTCTCGAAAGCAGAACGGCGCCGAGGCATGAATGCCCCAATTACACTTCTGAATACGTCCCACAATATCTTCTTCGACGCCTGGTGCGAGATTATTCTTCCTCTACCATCAATTTTGAAGCAAGCCGATGATCTCGAAGAGACGTTTTTAAGTGATCCAGTTACAAATGTTGCTGTTATGAAATCTCTCCTCGACTCAATTTCCGAAATCGAGCACGATATTGGTATCTGGCGTGAGTCTGTTATTGCGACCGTACCTGCGCCAATCGAGTATGCACACCCACCGGTCCCTCCGGCTACCGGAGAAGATGTGGAAAACGTTGGAACCCAATATGACATTCTCTTTCCCAATCCACTCGAATTCGCCTCCATCGAAGTCGCTACATTACACCTTTTGTACTGGGCTATCCAGCTTCTGATCCACAGCACCAGAAATCAGCTCCTGAAGCACTTGCCCTCCGAAGCTCACTCGAAACAACCATTAGACGATAAATCTTCATTATTCGCCTCTCTGATATGTCGTTCCGTGCATTACTGCTTCTCGGATGCCAGCACCCTTATTACAGAAGAGCTTCTCATGCCCTTATATATTTCCATGTACTATTTTACAATGATAGGGGACGAGGAGAAAATGAGGTGGGGTGTCAAGTTGTTTGAGAGGCTGGAAAGAGAACGGGGGTTCAAGCTGAGAGTACAGGTGAGGAAGGTCAGAGAAGGGAAGTGGAGTATGACTTCGATTGGACTGTCCAAGGTAGAAGCTGGTTGATAGATTATGTTCTTAAATTATTCCCAAATCTACTCTCCAAAGAAGTGCTGAAGTGCTGTCTCTGAAAAATAAATAAAGGAACCCAAAAGGGCAAGAACAATTTTTGAACAAAGGAATCACCACTCACATCTCTCCACACCAATCCAATCTCTTAATGGGAACTTTAGCTTCACGATCTGTGGAGCGTCGAGTCATGATACATTTACGTTGGAAGATCGATAACAACATATCCTATCTAATACTATTCCGTAAACGGTAACATTGGTTTTAGCTATTAACTCCGATCGGACGTCATGCACCTAAACGCAAGCCACCATCCATCCCCAGTCATAAGCATCCTCGATCTCACCTATGCGCTCCCCTTTGTAGTTCCATGTTACCGACTTCTCCAATTGGTCACTTTGTGATGCCATATTCCATCCAGTTTACTTGATTTTCTGCCATGTCAGCCCGCTCAGTGCACTGGGCCCTTGCTCGTTCCCACCAGTCTTTTTCAACCAGCAGTGTCCGCAGTGCAGACTTCACTCATGCTGTAATTGGAGGAGGCGTCGTAGGCTTGGCAATTGCACGGAAACTTCAGGAAAGAGAAGGCGTGTCAACTGTGCTAATTGAGCGTCATGGGAGCGTGGGGACGGAGACCAGCAGCCGGAACTCAGAGGTGTATATTCGACCTTTTCATTGAAGAACCGGACTTTCAGAATCCATGCGGAAAGCTTACATTTCCTCTTCTAGGTAATCCATGCTGGCCTTTACTATGGCGAGACGTCACTCAAGACACGCCTGTGTCTCCGTGGGAAGGAAATGATGTATGATCTCTGCCGACAACACCATATTCCGCACATGAACTGCGGCAAATGGATCGTGGCTCAAGACGCGCCTCAAATGGAGGCACTGGAAAAGGTACACTCTTTCGCCTCTTCTATCGGCGTCCCGACGTACTTCGTGTCCCGCGAAGAAGGCAAACGGCGTGAGCCTGACGTCCGCGCCGAGGCGGGCATTCTCGAGAGTCCGTCCACCGGTATTGTAGACAGCCACTCGCTGATGCAATTTCTGGAAGGCGATTTTGAGGAGCATGGCGGCATCTGCGCCTTCCAGTCCCCAGTCACCAAAATCGAGGCCGTCCGCAACGGCGCCGGAGGCTGGAAGATAACGACATCATCTGGCGACGAAGAATCTTCCATCACTGCCGAAACGCTGGTCAACTCGGCGGGCCTGACGGCGATCCCAATCTCCAACATGATCCTCCCGCCTGACCGCCACTTTAGGCCCTACTACGCAAAGGGTTCCTACTTCTCGTACGCGCTCTCCCGCCCCAAGCCCTCGATCTTGGTCTATCCCGCCCCGGTGCCGGGCCACGGCGGCCTTGGCACCCATCTCACGCTCGATATGGCGGGGCGGATCCGCTTTGGGCCGGACGTCGAGTGGGTCGACGACCCGACAGACCTGCGCGTCAACGACCGTAACCTCTCCGCCGCGCTTGACGACATCCAGACGTATCTTCCTGGCGTTGATCGCAGTGCTATTGGCCTGGATTACTGTGGGATCAGGCCGAAGCTGGGCAAGCTGGGGGCAGTGACGAGCGGGAAGGGATTCCAGGATTTTTATATCAAGAGGGAGGATGGGTTTCAGGGGTTTGTTAATTTGTTGGGGATTGAGAGTCCGGGGCTGACGAGTAGTTTGGCTATTGCGGAGGAGGTGGAAAGGTTGTTGTATTAGTGAGTTGAACTGGCATATTTTGAGATGATCAAATGCATGAGATACAGTATAACTCTAGTCCTCAAACTTATTAATTTCTATAATCCTACACACTACCGAATGTTTCATTCGAACTCCGCGCAAACGCTTAAAGCGTCCATCAACGACCAATGGAATATATCCCAAGGTAGTTTGGAGGTTGCGAAACTGCTGGACGACAAAATATCATAAGACGGACATAACTAGAAATGTTTTGTACTAGAACCACTGTCTTGACTTGTCACTCTTGGCTCTTGTCCGGACCTAGATACGGACTCTGAAAATCCCGCCCGTTGTTTTTCCGACAACGTCACAGAAGCTAATCCCTTCAAGGTCGATATCTGCCGCTGTGGCGGAGCCCTGATCTGATAAAACAATATTAATATTAATCCCTCAAATCCCTTAACATTTTGCTCGGTACGAGGGGTCCAAGAGACTGCGCCGCGCAAGGCATTGCTAATCAAAGCGTTTCTCACTCTAAACCATACCAAAAAGTACGACTGTCGGACGGACAAGTCACTCATAAGAACTCTGTCGATTGAAGCTGGCTCTAGAAGCTCTCTATATACATAAGGTAGGGGCAAAAGACTGACGACAACGCTGACGACGATTTGGTAACTGTTACTCAATCGCCACCAGGTCGATATTGCCACTCAGTCGGTAATAGGTAATGGATAGGTAATAGAAATAGATAGTAAGACATACGATGGCAAGAAACAGGGTGTGAGTCATAAGGTGGTACTTGACAGTGACCTCAACGGTCGACAACGACAAAGCTAAGACCAACTATCAAGGCTGAGGGACTTCTCTTTACTGCCTAGGGATGAAACGCAGAGCTTGATCCTGACTTCTAACTTTTAAGACTTCTCTTGTTTGGCTAGCGGTGCAGAGGCACTCTGGAGAGTCTGTAGTCCCGTGCTTATTTGCATACATGAGCCCAAAGCCACACCATACTGAAACCCTTCTCGGCGACCAACACTTAGAAATTCCCTCAGTCCGTTGGCCCAGGGGAGTAAATCAGAATAATTATTCCCTCGAGTATTTATTAACTAGTTTAAGACAACTCGTACAAGTCTACGCAGAGTTAGGATCTGGCAAAGGAGTACGTCATGCTGGAAGCGTCAATTTCTCCGTCACGGACTCTTCGACGACGGCGTTCCGAATACAGTTTGGCTACCCAGGATAGCACAGCCTCGCCTGTCTATCTTGAAAGCACCGACACCTCAGCAAGTCCCGTCTGATGCAGGCCTCTCTGCTCCCCTGGGCCCTGACACAGTAGGTGAGCTTAGATATAGGCATTGCTGGCCGTAACGTTATTGGTCTGGCGCAAAATGTATTCCTGGGCCTCTTTATCTCGGATTCGCTGTGGGATGCGCTGAGCAAGCAGACTTATTCGAATTTCATCACGATTGATGCTTGGCCTAAGGGCAAACGGTTGACGGCTTTGGTTGTAGCCATCAACAGGTACTTCAACAGTGCCTATTAATTGTTAAGGTTTGAGGCTCAGGGGCATTTTAGTAGCTTAGAGATTGCAGAGGAGGTGGGGGAGTTGTTGTATTAGTGAGTTAAGAATTTGCTTTAGGTATGATCGAATGAATGGGTTGAACATATACCCCGGCGTGTCGCTGTCACTCTTTCTGTAGTATATTCTTCTATTGCGGGACTAGACACCTGATTACCTACATTATCTAGATAACAATATAATTTCCTTCAGGGGCTTTAGTACGGTGCAAGTATTTCAAGACATGATGTATCGCGCATCATTCAAATCGATTGTTAGTGTCTCTTGTCCCATTTCTTTCACTCAGACTCCCATTTTATCTTCCGTAACTACCCAGTTCTTTAATTTTGTCTTTTTTAAGTGTTTTGGTAGGAAGGACATGGAGAATACAGTATATGTCATCTCTTACTTGAGGCTTGCAAATCATTCACAGCTGATGAACATTTGCTAAGCAGTCCTGGCTGAGTTTTCTCTCCACATTTTACCTTTAGGTTATGCACGGTACTAAGCCAGTGAATTAAGTATGCAGGGGCCATTCGTGTCCGCTAAAGCATATATATATCTCCTACCTCCCCTCGCTCGTAACTCCAGACAAACAGATCCGGCTCTCACACCGACATGCCCCTGAGAAAGGCATTACGTTTCTCAACACCTCATTCTGAGAGACGAAGGTGCTATCATCAAGGTAAGACATGAGGGCACAATTTTTGAACTACTGCCTGGATCCAATTATCGAATAGCTGTTTATCTGCAGCACGAAGGTAGTTCCTGAGTGTCTGCCCACACTGATGAACTCTACTGCGTTGTGTTATGTTTTTTGAAATCTGTCGATCGGAATATCAAAGAATGGGGACTCTGTCTATTGAATGTGGCTCTAGGGCCTCTATATATACATGAGGAAGGTGTAGGCAATAGGAAAGAAAAGAGGGGAGGGGGGTGGCAATAGAAACAAGGGGTAGGTGACCGAGTTAAGGGGATAGGTGACCGAGTCGAAGGGGTAGGTAATTGAGTCAGGGTGGCGGGACAACCTGATTCAGGTCGACAAAATCGCTACTGCATACATTAGCTAATTTGCTCTATACTAGATGTCTCTACCACCTAATGCGAGGTTGAGAATACGTCGAACGTCTAATTGGCCCAAAAAGACCGGCCCTTCTGGCGAAGCCAAATAGGACATTTTATCGGTTGACGGAATATCATCTCAAGGGCATGGGCTGGAGCTCGACGTCCGATTTCTACAGAGTTCTTTGGACGTCTTGAACTCGAAGCCAGGAATACCGGTATGCCAGTAGCTCATGCCGCATTCCGGGTATTTTTCTTATTAACCATAGTATAACTTGCCGCCTATACTAATTTCACATTTCCGGTAGAACAGGACGGCCGCTATTGTCAACCGATAAAATACGTCCTATTTGGCTTCGTCAAAAGGACTAGTCTTTTTGGGCCAATTGGGTGATCGACAGCTATGGATTCTGAGATCAAAGCGTCTGTTGGTCTGGAAGTTCAATCGTTTCCCTTGCTTAAACTCCTTGCCGAGCTTAGAAACTGTGTTTATGAAGAATTTCTTCTCATGTCCGATTTCAACTCTGATATGTTAGTTTTCCACCAGTATCCCAGACAGTGAGGTTATCCATATTCAATATCAATATGAGGTCGTATTGATATTGATATTGACATTTTATTGAATATTGAATATTAAGCCAAGCCTACATACAAAATTGAATCACGTGATAAAGTAGGATCCGTGCACAGGCATTTAGACGCTACAACCTCCCCTTCCGCCCCTACCTCTTTTCCCTCCCCTGTACGGAGGCGTAGGTCAAAAGTTCCTGGCCCCTACCGAAACAATACACCCTAATAGCCGCACCAGTATAGCTCCAAATTATATAAATAAGGGCTTATTTTGTAGCTTTAGAGTTGAGCTATAAAATAAGCCCTTATTTATATAATTTGGAGCTATACTGGTGTGGCTATTAGGGTATATCGTTTCGGTAGGGGCCAGGAACTTTTGACCTACACCTCCGTACGTCCTCTGCCTATTTCTTACTTATCATCTATGCTACTACCTATAATATACCCCTGCTTTATCTATATAACTATGTAAAATAGTAAAGTAGTGCTGTATTTATATAAAATATTCAATCTTCAATATACTGAATATTGACACTTTTCGTATTGACATTGAATATTGAACGTCAATACGCAATATTCAATAAGGCCTGCGAAGTATTTCAAAATCCTTCGGCTGCAGGAGCTGTGTTCGGTAGAGTTGTCGGAAGCCAAATAGGGCCTAGTCCAGGGGTCTACAGGGGGGTTCTTCCCCTAGATCCTCATCAATTTGATCCTGACACGAGTTCTGACAGGAGTAGATGTACACCCTAGCGGGCATTATCTAACGGAGTCTCGAGATTGCAGGCCTGCTGGGTATAGGTTTTGGAAGTGGATCGAGAATGCCGGGATACTGTTGAGGCGGAAGGTTAAGGAGCTGGATGAATTAACTACGCCATAGCCCTAAACATAAACGCATCGTATGGCTGAGACAATCATCAATCTCACACGACAAACGTTTCTGCTGCTTGTATTGCATTGCGCGTCTGGTGCCCTACATGCCACATCTAGTCTAAGCAAGTTAGGGTTTCTTTGAATATTCAATAGAAGCGTCTTTCAAGCTCGTTAAAGTGGCTGAAGCCGATCGCTGAAGCGTAAAGGATGGACCACGTCAGGTGTACGCCGCAACAGGACACAGAATAACTGGTCCAGTTGCAAAGGGCCTGCCAGCTTGTATCAATGCATCCCAAGATTTAATGCAGTTTGGGCAAGTCACACAAATTAAGTTGAACAAAAGGCGATGCCAGTTCTCAATACTTCTCAATTCCACCATGCATGACCCCATCGCAAAACGTGCCAAACCATGCCGTGCCATCTCATCTCGAGGCTCATCCGCCCAGCTAAGTACAGCAAACTACATGAACGGAGCAAAGACTATTTCCCGATCCCTCGCAATGAAATCATGGGCGTGAAGTGTCGTGGTGGTACAAGAGCTCAGGGAAGGGACCCATCAAGATTAAGCGGCACGCATGTCGCTCCTCAACAAAGCAATAGACAAGAAAAGTAGGTGTGGTTGGAAAGGTAGGAGATATCCATAGAAAAGAACAGTGCTGAAAGGAAGTTTATGCGCACACATTACACATATATGGACGCCTGGATTCGTCTTGCCACCTTCCCCCTTAAACGCCTGAATGAATTTGAGACCTGAGAGAGATAACTTTTACAGCTAAGGAAAGCCAGAGGCAGTAGAACAACATTAAAGCAATTAAAGCAGCGTAAGGGAATGAGCAGACTCACGCCAAAATGGATGGTGCAATAGGGGGCGGAGGCGGCAATGGCATGTTTGGAGGAGGTGCAGGTGGGGGAAGACCTATGATAGGCATAGACCTGCGCATTTGCACGCGCTGCCGCATGACCGGAGTTGAAGGAGGTGGATGCGAAGTAAGAGTGGATGATGACCGCGTAACCGAAGGATAGGATGAGGTACTCGGGGCGGCGCGGTTATATGCGGTGGTGGGACGGGAGGAGGAGAGAAAGGGGGCGGGATCCGACCGAATCTGCATGCTCGTTGGACGGCGGAGCGTTTTCAGTTGCCCACTCTGGGCTTGCGGAAGTGGCGGAGTTGGGGGCAAAGGCGGAAGGTTAGTCGGAGTGGAAACTGATCGGCCGATTGCGATGGCAATGGGTAAAGGAGGGGGTCCAAGAGATGAAAAGCGCCGCGGGATGATTAGAGGCCCATTAGGATCTTGAGTTCTAATCGGCAACGGCCGAAAGAAAGGTTTCGGAGAGGGTGACACCCGGTTCACGGAGTAAGCGGAAAGTGCTGAGGCGCTTGGCAGGCTTCCAAGTGTGGATTGAGGTCGAGTGGATCGCGCGGTCGTCTGTTCTGGAGATGGGGAATGGATAAGCATTCTGGGTGGCGGCGCGCTGGAACTCCTAGAACCAGGATTTGACTTAACTGGAGACTGATTCATGTTTGTGTGAGTAGGGTGATTGACATATGGCGACGAGGGGAGGGGGACTTCTTGCTGGTTTCGACTTATCGCTCCATATGTGGAATGTCTTTGGGGCTTGGATGAACGTAGATTAGCAGAAAGAGAGTGGTCCTCATCTGTCGTTGGTAAAGTTTGCGTCGACCTCCGTCGGTTAGTCGCAGTATTGCTTGGGTTCATATGAAACGATTTTAATGATGTGGCACTTCGCAATGGCTCAGGCTCAGGTTTGGGAAATGTATCTGCCCGCGGGGAGGCTGGTGCTGGAGACGAGCCTCGGGATGTAGTGACGGTTACCGTCCCAGTTCCTGAGGTGCCATTGGACATAAAAGAAAGCCTTGAGCCTTCTCGCAGGTGATTCAACTGCAGCTGCTCAGTTGAAACGGTCGTTGTTGCAATTGATGAAGCTTCAGTCGATTGCTTAACTGAGTTATACCGCGAGGAAGACACAGACACAGCGTCAGAAATGCTTGCAGGGTTTCGACAACGACTTCCTTCCCAGTCGGGGGCGACGATGGTTGGCGAGTCAATCGGCGATGCGGTAGGAGATTGAGTGGGACTTCGAACGCTATTGAAGCGATTGGGGTCTTTCTGGGTGAGGAATCGGTGGCTGGGCTTCTCTCGTATTTGCTTTTCCGGGGAGTTTTCGGGGGTGGAGCTTGACTGCGAATCGGGTCTGCACTTCATTCCACCCAATGCATCAATTTCTCTTCGCACAGCGGTCAGCCAAGAATCCATCTCTTCAGCACTCTCACATATCAATAAGAAACTCGTTGCTGTTCGTTTGGCGGTTGCATTCTGGAGCCGTAACCTCGAGAGAAAAGATTTTTGTGGAACCATGGAGACCGTGCCATCTTCCTTGGCTGTTTGAGAAACCTGCAACACCCAATGTTTTCCAGGTATAAGATCACAGGCGAATGCGGCCGATTCCTTTCCTAGCTGAAGCACTTTCTCGGGGAGTCTATCAAAGGGTCCCTCGTCCGCGTACTGCAATACAAATCCCGATGTTACCAAGACATAGATTTTCCTGGTCAATTCCGATGAGCCCATCGTCGAGGCGGAGGTCAGTCGTTTGTGCTTTGCCTCGGCTTTCTCTAATTTTTTGATATCTGCATCTCCCTCTGCTGTTGCAGGTAGATCAAGCTTGCTTTCCAACTTCTCTTGCAGCGCGTTGTATTGCTTTCTCTGACTTTGCGAGCGCAATAGGGCGTCCGGGGAAGACGTCGAAGCTTGTAAAGTGTCGTACTTGATTGCCTGAGGGTATGCCTGAAATAGAGGTGGTGGATCCCAATTGATCGGCTGCCGTGGTCGCTTGGATGTGGAGCTTTTGTGCAACTTCGGCTTCGGTGCGGGATCGAGCTGGCTTCGAGATGGCTGTGAGACAACGTTTACTGGATTGAGCCGCACAGTTGGTTTGGGCTCCGGCAGAGCGGAAGCCGGCGTAGGCGACCTTAGTGACTCTATTGAAGTCGCAAGACCAGCCTCATGATGTCCTCGCAACTTCTCCACCTTAGGTCGACTGAACAAGTTGAATAGCGACATCTTCGATTGACGATGTTCGAGCTTTAGTGTAGGTTTTAGTATAGATTTTGGAGCAGGATCGGCTAGAGGTACGCGCGCTTGATCAATCTGCTCAGGCAGAGGAGCGACAGGACGAGCGCGTCGCCAGCGAGAGGTAGAGGCTGGCTGAGTATCATTGAAGGATGTCTGAATGGGTGGGAGGTTTTTGACGTTGCGTCGTCCACCAGAAGCTGGCAGAGTCTTGACGTCAGCCATGGCGACGACGGCTAGAATGGATTCACTCGGAATTGAGACACATGTAGGTGGCCAAAAATCAGGGATAAACAAGGACAGAAGCCGACAGGTGACTTTGTGGCAGCAGGACTCGAGCCTGCGGGAAGTGCGGAGGTGATAGGTTGCCAACTGACTTGGGACGGCTACGTGCCTTGGATTGGTGACACAATAATATATTAGTTGCTGATAAGGAAAGACGAAAAGGAGCAGCTTGCGAAAAATCAAGCTCGTTCAATTCGGAGGTGGCTATGATAGCATGCGGGCTTAATGGGCATCCATGCACAGGCGTGAGATTTGACAGTGTAGTGTGTTCTCTTTGGAAAAGTTGGCAGCAGGAAAGATGTAGGCAGGATTTGAAACGAGCGGACAATTGAACGAGTGTAGTTAGCCTAAGGGCTATATTAGAAAGAGTGACAAATGTCAAACGAGTGAATAGGACCTAAGCCGGGAGTTGGAGCAAGGAGCGTGAGGAGAAGGAAGAAGGTTTGGCCTTGAAACGGGCCATGAGGAGTAGGAAGTCGCGCCCGTGACGAGAAATCGACAGAACGGCTGGCCACTCTTTCGGAACGGGGCCGCAGCGATTTGCAAGCACCAAGCCAGAGTCGGAAGGGATGGCCAGGGGTGTTAGGGAGCTTGAGGCCGCAATAAAGCCCTGGCGACAAAGCACACGCCCCCTGAGGTCCCGGCCGTTTACCAAGTGGCGGCTGAACAGACTAAAAAAGCGCACGCTGATAACCTGAGCCCCGGGTCGTTTACTCGGATCCTACGGTACCCTTTCTATTCATGCCCTGGTGCAGGCCTTCAAGCTGTTTAGCAAAGGGCTACAAAGGATGGAAATAGTCTTGAGCAAGAAAGGACTCTATTAAGAGAGCTAGAGGGCCAGAGAGCTAGAAAGCTGTAAAACGCGACATATTTGGGCTGTGGAGAAGTTCGATGGCTCGTTCTAACTGCATATGCCGTAGTAAGCCCCTCGTTAGACTAGGCCAAATCCACCTATAGACCCAGCTCGCTTTGGCTCCTCCTGCAGTGTGAGCCCCTCCAAATCGCCTATGCCCATGCACACATGCAGCCCTTATGACCTCCACCAGATGCCCATCACCAGGCACGTAACAAGCACCTACGTGCCCATACGCACTTAGGTACTTACTCATCTAGTTCTGCGCGTCTCTCGGCTTTTGCTAGAGACGCGTCGAAGTGATGGTGTACCTGCATTGGCCGAATCTCTGCTTCTTTATTCCTGCTCGTCATGTGCTCCACCGAACTACCCTGCATGCGGAACTCTAACATCTCACCACTCGCGACCACTCCTACACCGCCCCGGTTCTCGCCTTCATCCTACGCACCTGCGCACCTTAGTATAGCCTACATAGCCTTTATATTCAGCACCCTGAGCTGCACCAATCATGCCGCCAGACTTGAATTCGCTACCTCCCTCACCATCAGGCTCCCCGCAGCATATACGCATGCCTCTCACAACCTCTACCGTCGAAGCTCTCCGCAACCCATCACCGTCACCCTCTCACTCTCCTCCCCGCTCTCTCGCCGCAGCTGCAACACTGAACGCAGGGATCCAGAATGAAGAGTCCCGCAGATCCTCTGGTGGCTCCATGCGGAGAGACGTCGAGCGAGCCCGCCGACGATCCAGCATCCGGATGAACCTCAATCTCAACGACCCGACTCTCCCCAGCCCAGGCGAGCTTCAGATAAGTCCCTCAACCAGATCACGAGCTCCGAATTGGCCCGCGAGCCCTCATCACGAACGAGCGCCCAGCCTGGGAGATTTACACCAAGAGCTAGAATCTGAGCAAGAGGCGCAAGTCGTACGTACCAACCAAGTCACCTACACCGCTCGCCCCTACCCAGCACCTTCCACCTAACTTTCCAAAAACCTCATCAGCAATAGACGCCCCGACTGACCTTCCCACATAGAACCGCCTCCTCAACATGATCCGCCAGCAACAAGCGCAAATCGCCGTCCTCAGCACCACGCACGCCAACAACAACAATAGCAGTGCGGTGCCCTCGTCCTCTGCCGTCATCGACGACAGCACGCCCACATCCGAGCGCTCGCTCTCGCTGCCGCACTCGGCGCTGGCCTCGCAGCAGAACGTGGCCCAGCTCCCGCAGCCTGTCCCGCGCTCGCGCTCCCCCTTTCCCGGCCACGGCTCGCTGTCACGACACTCGTCGCTGCGCGACCGGTCGCGCGGAAGCAGTCGCGGAGGCTCCCCGGCTCTGTACCCCGTGTCGGGGGCGCTGGCGGGCGCGAGCGAGGAATGGTTGCTCAGTGCGCCGGCCGCGAGGGACGAGAGCGCGTTTTACCAGGCCGAGACGCAGATGCTGACGCGGGAGAACCAGATGCTGAAGCTGAGGATTCGGGAGCTTGGTAAGTGATGCCGTACCCTTTCCTGGTTATCGGGCGGGTGTAGGATCCGGGAAGATGGCACCGGGGGATGATGTGTGGATTGGTTTTGCTAATTCGTGCTGTTGTTGTACTGTAGAACGTCAACTCGCGGAACTGAGCCCTGTGGCCCCGCTCTCGCACACACCCACCACAGGCTCCAATCTTGCGAACAGCACGACTGATCTGGATACGGATATGGAGGGGTGAAAGGGCTGTCCTGCACGCCTGTAGCTCATAAATCGAGGAGAAATCGTTAGTTTGAATGATTCAGGGAAGGCTGAACGTGTGGTGGTACTTGTATGCAGGCATCTGGCGATTTTACGCGGCGCTAAGTGGCGCAGAGAATTCTGGGATCTGCTGGAGTTGGTGGATTCGACTGTGCAAGGGTTTGAGCGACGAAAAGCAGGGATGAGGAACTGCTGGGTTATGGGCGCTTCGGTGAGATGGCTCTATTTCTGATGGGCTAGCTGTATTTTATTTTTACTTCCCCTCTGCCTCTGATACCTTCGGATGAACAACCAGGGCTCCTAGTATTTCCAGCCATTCGATTTAATTACGGAGTAATTAGCGTTAGAATGGACACACCACTTTCGACGCTCTATTAGTAGGGCAAAATGCATATAAATGGTAATGGTATAATACACTACGATCCTCCGAAACACTTTTCCCGAAGCTAGCTCCACCCTTGTGTTCCTGGATAAACGAACGCTAGACGCCGAATGCGCCTGCTGCCTCTTCGAAATCCAGCCCAATCCAAGCCTATGAATGTTTGCTAGATGAGATAGAAAAACTGGCGTTAATGTAAAGGGGGTGGGTAGATATTCCGTCTCCGTCGCCGAGCTCATGCAAAGGAAAATCACTACACTGCTGCTCTTCGCGGTACACTTCAGAATCCCTCTTGAGGGATAGAAATAGATACAGCCATACCCTACTCCTCCTCTGCTTCTTCAACGCGTGCGTGCAGTTTGCGCTGGATGGGCGTGCCCGCCGCAGCGGGAGACACGCCAGTGGCGGCGGGTGCAGGGGTGGTCGGGATAGAAGCTGCAGGAGCTGCAGAAGTCGGTTTCCCGGTCGAGGTGGAATTGCCTTCTTTAGCGATGGAGACCTCGGCGGGGGATTTGGTTTTCTTGGACTTCTTTTTGGCTTTTTTGTCCTATAGACGGGCTTAGCGGTGCTGACAGACATAAAGGGAAAAGGCGTGTTGAAGGAACAGGGGTAGTGTGGAGAAACGCGAAAAAGCAAGCTTACCTGGTGCCACGCCCACACGGGCCTGAACGAATCGAAGAACCCAACATCTTCAAACAGGTTCGGATACAGCCATAACCCAGGCGGTGCTGCAAACAGGGTAACAACGAACAAGATAAGGCGGAAGATGGCCATGACGAAGAACAGCCCAATAAGACCCAACATGCCCATGCTGAGATACCACACTCCCTGCCGCATCACCAACGGCCACAGCGGGAACATAACGATGGCAATCACGAGCACGAGCGCGCCGGCCGCGTATAGTTTCTGCTTTATCTGCGCGCCTTCGTACAGCCAGACGTAGTGATCATCATCGTTCGCCTCCTGGTGCTGCTCGATGCGAACTGTCCATAGACCCTTGATGCGCTTTGGTTTGGCGTGCCCGTGGCCCTCATGGCCAACGCTAGGGTCAATTTTTGAGACGCGGAGTGCAAGGAGGGACATTGGTAGTAACTTGAATGTGTTTTCGGCGGAGGCGCGGTCGGTCACTTCGGGGAGGAGGGGGTTCTTCGAGCGTGCTTTGGCGTAAGCGGGGGATTGGAGGGCGCGAATGGCTCGTTTGACTGGAAATTAAGTAAGTTACCACTGATTTAGAGCAGTAGAGAAGATAGGAGATCGCTTAGAGACATAAAATCAAGGGCGTACCTCTGAACATATCCTTCCTCTTCTCATCCAGCAAGCAAGTCCGCGGCTTGAGTTCCTGAGATCGCAGGAAATTTGCCACGGCCACGGCGGCTGGGTTTGGAGGCCCAGGGTTTATAGGCATCTGCTGTTGTTGCGGGTGTCCGCCTTGCTGCTGCTGCTGTGCTTGCATCTGTTGCTGTGCTTGGTGTTGCTGCATTGCTTGCGCTTTCAGTTGTTCAATGTATTGCGGAACTGTTAGGCCCCGTTTCGCAGCCTCAGCGGCCATCTGCTGCTGCATCATCCGAATCTGCTCCGGCGTCGGTTGCTGGCCGGGGATGGGGGGGCCTGGTGGAGGCGGCATTGTGAATGGAGGTTTATTGGGGCTTCGTCAGATGGAGTGATGAGGAATTGTGAATATGCAATGTTAGATGAGGATAGAAAATGACTCGGTGAAGATGCTTTGACAGTTGAGAGAGATCTTCGCGTGATGTGGCCTTTTAAAAGTTTAATAAGAAGTTCGAGGCACTACTCATTTTGTCATAAAGCCTTGGGTCATGTTAAAGCCACGATTCAAAGGAACACCCAGCCCGATCGCGGCACCTGCCGTGCCAAGCCCGACAAGCGATCCCGCACCAAAGAAATCTCCATCTTTTTCCTTTTCCATTTCTCTTTTGTAGAGGCAATTCCACCTTCGCTCCTTCTCTCTCACACACTATCAAAAGAGATTGACTACCTTACGTACTAGCCCTACGTAAGTATCGTCCTTTTGATTACTGGCTCAAGGTGTCCAACTGAATTTTCGTCTTCCGTAGCTCAGAAAATCGGGCCTTTTCATCCAGAATGCGTATGTACCTTACTCTGCTTCCATCTCCTTAGCATCTGTTCGCACTGACACTTCGTTTTCACATAGCTCCAAAATTCGATCCCAACGAGGTCAAGGTGATGTACTTTGCATCCCACTTTCAACGCTTCAAGATCCCAGCGAAGACGATTTGGGCGTGACACTGACACGATTGCTTGTAGCCACCTTAGGGCTACCGGAGGAGAAGTTGGTGCTTCTTCGGCTCTGGCTCCTAAGATTGGTCCTCTTGGTCTCTGTATGTTCATCATCTACTGGTGTAGTGGATCACCAGCTGACAGTAACAGCGCCCAAGAAAGTTGGTGAAGATATCGCCAAAGGTATCATAGAGATCCGATAACTACGTGACATGCATAGACTAATCAATTTCAAGCAACGGGTGATTGGAAGGGTCTTCGTGTCACGGTCAAGCTTACGATTCAGAATCGTCAAGCTGCCGTTTCGGTCGTTCCTTCAGCATCTTCCTTGGTCATTAAGGCCTTGAAGGAGCCTCCGCGTGACCGGAAGAAGGAGAAGAACATCAAGCACACCAAGTCAATTCCTCTTGATGAGATCATTGAGATTGCCAGGAAGATGAGGTTTAAGTCCATGGCTAAGGACTTGAAGGGTACCGTCAAGGAGATTCTCGGGACGGTAAGCGTATTCGGATTATTTGCCCGGGGTTTATGGCTAATGATATACTTAGGCGTTCAGCACTGGCTGCCAAGTGGATGGTAGATCCCCTAAGGAGATCAGCGATGACATTGAGGCTGGCGAGATTGAGAGTAAGCCCCCCCGGCTAGTGAACCTCCGGCCTTGGCCACTAACAATCGCACAGTTCCGGAGGAGTAGATACCCATCCAAGGTTTCCATCCTGCTACTTCATCTACTTCATCTTCTTGTCCATAATTGGTGATGCAAAGGCTACACCGTTTCATGATTGCATGAATGACATGAAATGACCAAGCTAAAAATAGCTCCATACTAACCACGAACGTACCGCGATTTGCTTGTGGAATCTTATGTGCAGATTTTCCCGTGATGACGTACTTTGCCAACACTCTGGCCCTTACCCCATTCCTTCTGGATTGGATATATCGATGGTATAGGCCTATTTTGGTGCAAAGGAGAGGAATATTTCGACCTACTACTCACCACGGCACTCTATCCTTTGGAGTGGGTGCAGTGGTCCATCTTGTCTGGTCTACATATATATCCCATAGACGCCATGTTGGAGCTGTGTCATCTAGTGATACTGAAATGAAAATATTTCTTATCGATGCTTACGCGCACCGATCAACTGATCGGGTACCAACTTAAGAACAATGATAGCTGTCATCAGCATAGTATATATGAAAGTTAAAATATATATAACATCAATTTATTAGGGATTACTCGGCTTATGGTTTCCCAGCAGTATGCATTATGAATATCCATTCTCGTTTCATCCGAGCCAAGTATTGTCCGCGTACCTGAAGATATTATTTTGATTCGAATCCTCGACGCGCTTACTTAGACAATAGGGATCATCGTTTTTGAAGTGTTTGCGTCTGTGTCTGCGTCTGTATCGATATTGTATTCAGCCGGGACCACAGGCCATGCGGGCATTTATATTGATATTCATGCAGTCCCATCTGTTCCTGAGGGAGTATTGCGTCGAATGACTCTGACGTTGCAGCATGAATCATCAGCGCACGCCGGTAAACACCAAGACCATCTTCAAAGCAAAGCCTAGGCTTGGCATCTACATCGCATGCGGTCTATGTGATGGCCGCGTGGGTGTCAGTGTTTGTTTCGGGTGATCACCGTTGAATGGATTTGGCCGGTGACGAGTTTTGGCTGCACGCCACTCGCTGCTCTTCGCCGTTTTCCTTGGTTCACGGCTGCACCGGGGGCGCCACAAGTCGCGGTGCCGCATGCTGAGAGGTCCTTATTATTGTGATGTGCGCCAGGCCGACAGCGCAAAGAAAAAGGCTGTATTCGAGCTGCATAATGTACGCTGCCACTGCTGCTGGCTCGTCCACGATTCTCCATAATTTCCAATACCACTCCAAGGCAGTCCTAGGCTCGTATACAAGGCAAAAGCCAGCAAAAGCCAGGTTTCTGCTCCCTAGCCCCCGTTTGGCGCCCCACGCCCGAACTGCAGGGATTGATGCAGCCACCTGCAGAGTCCAACAATTGCACGGCTCGCAGGCGCTCCAAATCGAATAATTGCCAGGCAGTCAAGGGTCAAAGTCTACTAGGCTGTGCCGCGGGCTACTCGCCTCATCTGCACAACGTCGCCATAAGAATTGGACCACGGTCTGTCCTGCATCATCAAAACAGCCTGCCTCTCATCATTCCTCCAAAGCTCGTCCGCAGCTCGAGCCCGACAGTCGACGTCGCTAACCGTGTGCGCCCAGCCATCGGCAGGGCGTCCGTCTAGTTTACGCCTACTGCGCCTCTCGTCACATCCTCGACGCTCGCTGCCGCTGTGCAGTAAAACCTCAGTTCAAGCTGCTCCATAACGACGCCCGGCTGGCTCTTCAGCTCTGTCAGTCAGCGTAAGCGTGCGTGCTTGCCTGCCTAGGGCGGCTGCATAATACATACCGGACTCGTTGGCCAGTTCCCTTGCATACCTAACCTTGCGAACTCGGACGGCTATTCTGACACACGTCTTTACACCGCCGGCTTCACGCTTCCATCGCGATCTTCTAAACGAGCGAGATTGCTAACCTAACGCCCTATTCCTATTGTGACGAGTACTGTGCCTTTCGGCTTGCCGCCTATTTTTCCAGATTCCCGGGGCTCTCTGCTGGTGACAAGCCAGTGTTGGGACACCCGGAACCTATACTGTTCGTCACGATATACCCGAAATGTCATGCGCAGGCGGCGGGAGACAACTTCGCAAAGGCATAGGCACAAGCCGGTCTTGGTGAAATTGCCTTTCCAGGAGTTGGACCTCGTCTTACCTTGTCGCGGTCGTCGTATTGACTATCCTGCGCGTATTTGATGAAATTTTCTTACCTTAAGGCGTTCACTAGGAATCTGAAAACACCATGACTATGGTCCGGCACTATCCCCCCCAACCGCAGCCGCAACCGCAGCTCTTTGCTCTTAGTCCATCTCTTGGACCTTACAACTCGCTGCCCGCCTCCCCACGAGCTCCTCGTCGAAATATCCCAGGATACGACCTGCAGAGCCTTGGGCAGCAGCAATTGCCCCAACAATACGCCCATCCGCTACAAAGAACAAACTCATATCCCCAACATGGGTCACTTAAAGAACAAGGCCATGACCGAGTGAGGCAGTCGGAACACATGCTTCGCCGCAAAACTCCAAACGGAATACTAACCGCAGCATATGATGGAACGTCTGTCGAACAGACCGAGAAGCCACATGCTACCAAGCACATTCTCCTTCCAGTGACAGCTGCCGAGCCTGGTCTGGCAAATGTGGGTATATTTCCCTATACTCTAAAACATGAGCTACCATTGAGGTCTTCGGGTATGGCACCCAATACCGGCTATAACGCCCTCAAGCAGGAACTTCCGAGTGGGAACTGGGATCCAGATATGCATTTCGGATTTGACCCCCCAAAGGATAGCTGGAAAAGAGCCCAACATAACTTACCTCAGATTGATTCAATGCTCAATCAAATGCCCTCACAACAACAAGCTTTGCAATACCAGCATTACGGCCAGCAGTTCTGTGGTGCAATGGAACCATCTCTACAAAGCCCTCTAGGTCCAACTGTTTCCAATGACCAAGGCCCCTATGGACCCTACTGGCATGACGGTACATTTATACCATATCGACCTGCCGCTTTGCGAGATCCGCGTTACTATCATCACCCCGCCTCGAATTGGAGTGCGCCGCAGCCTCATGGATATCTTAGTAAAGGAATGGGAGACTGGCAATCATTTAATAACACCGTACCAAATATCAATACATTACAGCATGGGCATCATTACTTTCCCGGATCAACTCCGTTGCCGGCAACTAATAATTACAATGTTGATACATCTCCCGAACATCATTTCCCATATGGCTTTCGAAGCAGTGAACCTCCCCCGCAGATTAACCATCGCCGCAATCTTGGGCTGGATTATCAAGGTCAAAACTTAAACACCCAATTTGGCCATCGAACCCCGCATACTCCTCAGGATCTCCATCAGTCCCTATCTTCATCGGGTCAATCGACACCAGTACCGGAATTCACACCGGTTTCCACACCGCTCTCTGAGTTTGGGCCACAATCAAGCAATGCACAACTGAGGGAAAGAGTATTCACGTGGGCTCATACAGTTTACATTGATCTTTTGAAATACCTCCAACAGACAAAGAGAGCTAGCGCTCATAGTCGACATTCCAGTGGCCATCATCCTCCCCGTCCAAATATTTACCCTAAACCTCCGCGCCAGCCTGGCGCTACTTTTTCGTCTTCAAACAGCATCAATAGCCGAAGTCATGAAAAAGGTGTTTCAACCCCTGCTGGCCAACCAATCCAATCCGAATCGAGCGATCTTAATCTGCAAAACCGGGAATTAATTCACAAAACTCATACATCTCATCACCGCTCATCTTCACTATGGTCGCCAACTGCTGTGGACCAGCGGGATCCGGATGTTCAAAGAAGAGCTTCTTGGCAACAGCAATACGCGAATCCTGGCCCTAGTCCGATCCAGCTGCAAGGCCAGGGGCTTGAAACAGTTCGAACATTACGTCGAACATCAGGAACATCAGTCTCAGGGATACACCCAGCCGTGCGGCACGATGTGCCTCCGACTGCCAATGCGGCTTCCGCTCTTGAGGCAATCACTAAGCATTGTGGAGATAGTTCATGGCAATGGATAGATGGCATGCTCCTGGGCGGTTGCTTGGCATATGCTCTCGGAGATTATCAGAAGGCATTGGGATGGTACTCTAGAATCCTTGATCTAGATTCAGAGTAAGTAAAAAGACTGCGGCATATTTTTTACGTCACTGACTTATCTATAGCCATGTTGAGGCAATATCCAACTTAGCTGCTACACTTCTCGCGCTACAGCGAAAACAGGAGGCAGAACAATACTGGTTCCGTGCTGTTAAATTACGCCCCAGCTATTTCGAGGCCGTTGAACACTTGATTGGTCTGTTATGTGGCGATCACCGCGGCAAAGACGCTGTGCAAATAATTGAATTCGTCGAGCGCTCTCTTAAATACGTTAAGAATGGTGAGACCTTCAAGAATGCGGACCGTCAAAGCGAACGCTCAAACTCGACGAGCCAATCTCCATGTATTTCTGAACTCTCTGACAAGCCAGTCTTTGACTTCGATGGGGAGAATGAGACGACGTTTAAAGATTTGGAAGACTTCCCCGGCTCGGATCAACCAGGTTTCGGGTCAAGTGGATATGCAATACCTGGCTCTGAGAATGGCCGCATTCTGGCGCTTGTACACGCCAAAGGCAATATGCTGTATGCGCTAGGAGACAACATTGGCGCAGCTAAAGCCTTCGAGAATGCCGTATTGATTGGTGCCGGTCGACGAATTCAAGGAATAGGGGGCCTTATCAAACATATCCTCTCGGTCGTAGGCTATGACCCTGGAGAGAGACCTATGGATGTCCGTCGACCTCCGCCATCAAATGATCCAATTCTCCTTCATCCAGAGCCTGCGCTGAAAACATCGCAACTTTGCTTTCCACCTCACGGCCTGCTACCCGGGCTCAAGTATGTACCGAGTGAAGGCATGGCTAGAAAGGCAGCTGTATCCACAACTAGCAACTCACTCCTATCATTAGCAAAGATATTTCAAGACGGAATGGCAATGAATTCACCAAAGGCTTCTGCTTATCAGACAACTTACGGTGTCCGTGAGATCCTTGCGTTGTACTATCTCTCATTGTCGCTTCAGCCAAGTCCATCAACAGCTAATAATGTTGGCATTCTTCTCGCAAGTGTTCAGCAGTCCGCACCTTCTAAGCACATCCCTGTTTCTACTCCAATCCCGAAACCTCAGATTCCTGGCCTGGTCCCTGGAAGTGGAATTGCACTTGCTCTAGCCTACTACAACTATGGCCTCCTCCTTGACTCTAGACATGCACATCTATATACGAACCTTGGCAGCTTGCTCAAAGATATTGGGCAGCTAGATGTTGCGATCCAAATGTACGAGCAGGCTGTGGCTTGTGACGGGAATTTCGACATTGCTCTTGCGAACCTAGCAAACGCCGTCAAAGACAAGGGAAGGATCAGTGATGCGATCATGTACTATCGACGAGCTGTACAAGCAAGCCCAGACTTCGCAGAGGCTGTTTGTGGGCTTGCTAATGCCCTGAATTCAGTCTGTGGATGGGCCGGTCGAGGTGGCATTGCTACCGATAACGGCAGTCGAGACCGCTGGCATGTTGACGAGAAGGGTATGCTTTTAGATGCCAAGCTACCGGGCGCAATGAGCTCAGGCTGGATCAAGAGAGTTGTGGACCTTGTCGAAAAGCAGTTAGCTGATGGCGAAGACTGGGGTAGGGGCATCATCGATGGTCAGTTCATTGAGGACATGATTCGGCCATTGTCTCTCTCCGAAGGCACAGCACTGGTTGTCAAAGATAAGGAAAGGAACATGAGAGCGACGCTGAGCAGCTGGCAAGGTCAGAAATGGGAGGGCGCGAGACTTGTCCGCCTGGTCGAGCGTGCAACTAGGAGGCTTGCATGGCAATGGTATCAGGACAAGTACATCAGACGACAGCAACGCCCTGCATTAGCCTACAAACGGCCTCAACTTCCAGTAGCGTTGACAGTTCCGGCTGCTCCAACGGTCCTGCCTTTCCATACCTTTACTTGCCCAATGTCCGCAAAGCAGATTCGCTTGATTTCACAGCGGAACGGCCTTCGAATATCCTGTTCAACTCTTAGAGCGCCGTGGCTTCCACCAACCGTGTTCCCGCCTCCTCCACCTCCAAATCCGTTCCTCAAGGTTGGATACGTTTCGTCAGACTTCAACAACCATCCCCTGGCACATCTGATGCAATCGGCCTTTGGGCTTCATAACCCAGCGCGCGTGCGAGCGCACTGCTACGCAACAACAGCCAGCGACGGGTCCGTCCATCGACAGCAAATAGAAAGGGAATCACCAGTCTTCTACGACGCCAGCGGCTGGCCAGCCGAGCGACTCGTCAACCAGATCGTGCAAGACGGGATCCACATCCTGATCAACCTGAACGGCTACACGCGGGGCGCACGGAACGAAGTCTTCGCCGCACGGCCCGCTCCGATCCAGATGTCCTTCATGGGCTTCGCGGGCACGCTGGGGGCCGAGTGGTGCGATTACCTGCTGGCGGACGAGACGGCTGTGCCTCCCAGCACGCTGCGGAAGTGGCGGCGCAACATCGACATGGAGGACCAGCTGGTGGACGAGAATAGCGGCGGCAGCGACGACGGCTGGGTGTACGGCGAGAACATCGTCTTCTGCCGCGACACGTTCTTCTGCTGCGACCACCGGCAGAGCGCGCCGGACTCGCAGGACAAGCAGCTCAACTGGGAGGAGGAGCAGACGCGGCGGTGGAACATGCGCAAGGAGATCTTCCCGAACTTGCCAGACGACGCTATTATTCTGGCGAACTTTAACCAGCTGTATAAGGTATGCTACATGTCCCTTTATTGTCCTATCCAAACCCATCCTTCCACCCATATCCTCCCCCCATATCCTCAGACACCACACTAACGTCACCACCAGATCGAACCGACAACCTTCCGCACCTGGCTCCGCATCCTCGCCAAACTCCCCAAGGCCATCCTCTGGCTGCTGCGCTTCCCGGACCTGGGCGAAGCGAACCTGAAGCAAACGGCGCAACTCTGGGCGGGGCCGGACGTGGCGTCGCGCGTGCTCTTCACGGACGTGGCGCCGAAGCACCAGCACATTGCGCGGGCGCGGGTGTGCGACCTCTTCCTCGACACGCCCGAGTGCAACGCCCACACGACGGCCGCCGACGTGCTGTGGAGCGGCACCCCGCTGCTGACCCTGCCGCGCTACCGCTACAAGATGTGCAGCCGCATGGCGGCGAGCATCCTCAAGGGCGCGCTGCCGAAGAGCGACGAGGGCCGCCGCGCCGCGCGCGACTTGGTAGTCGCGAGCGAGGATGAGTACGAGGAGCAGGCGGTGCGGTTGGGGAGGGGGTGCGAGTACGAGGGGCATCGGGCTAAGGGCCGGTTGGCCGAGTTGAGGAGGCTGTTGTACGAGGCGCGGTGGACGAGCGCGCTGTTTGACACGAGGAGGTGGGTGAGGGATCTGGAGGAGGTGTATTGGATTAGTTGGGGGAAGTGGGAGAGGGGGGAGGGCGGTGATATTTGGTTGAAGTGAGTGTGCGTCTCTCGTATGTGTGTGTGAAGTGAGAGTGAGAGGGCTGGCGCGGTGTGTTGTGGGCATGCTGTGAGCGGGCTGGGCTGGTGGAGTCTTCGCTCCTCTGCTTGCGCGGATAATGGGGCGCTGACGTCTACGCTTCCGCAACGGCGCTTTCACAGCTAGAGGCAGAAACGGGGGATGGGCCAACACAGAAGCAATATGGGATTCTACTACTCGATAAGAGAGTGGATGGGTGGGTGGGTTGGCGTGCGTCTAGGTATCAAACAATCCAAGAGCTGGAGAAACCGGTTGGGAAGGAGGGAGGAGTCATTTGGCGTTTTATTCCTTCACTTTGGGCTCGGTGTGCTGTTTATTTGTCCCCTTTCCCCTCTCTGTCCTGTCTTTTTTGTTCCTTGTCTAGCCTCACTCGCTGGCTTCGCGATTGTTGTCATTTCCGGGAAATTATAGGAGTAGGGGTAAAAACCGGTCGTTGGGAATATCAGACAGAACGTCTAGGGTCGCGAGGCCCGCTGCTTGTTTCGCATTTTGCGCCGCGCTGCTGCTGCGCTGCTCTGGCATCTATCGAAAGAGCTTTCTTGCTTCGCTGCATTTCTTCTTTTGGTGCGTGGTACATTGCCCGGTCTGGCTGCTGGCCTGCAGGGAGCCTGATGTTGAGCATGGCATGTTTTCGGGCAAGCGACTGAAGGAGCGGTGGGCTATCTGTTTGGCATTTCTGCAAGCGGGTTTGGTTTGGGCATAATGGATGGACATGGTCGCGATGGTGGTGGACTTACCCGGGGGTTGGGAAGGGATCATTGTCGATGGGGCATCGCTATGGCAGGGCGCGTAATGATAATCGAGCTGGTTGAGTTGCCCAGTCCTGCAGTCTCTGTTGAACCCTCTCATTCGGTGCCGTTTTACATGAGCTGTGTGTAGCAATCTCTCGACCTATAACGTGTGGATTAACCGGATTTTTCACAGCGCATCAGGGTTTTTTTAGCTTTGGTTAATGGGGCACTGTGCAGCATCGCAATGCCATTCGCTGGCATTCCTCGCTGTCGACCGGGGCAGGTTTTCCAAATTGTTTTTGCAGTTCGTCCAGGGCCCTGCTTGCCGTTTTGGGACGGTGGGATCGAACGATTGCGGCAATCCGGGGCTGGAAGGCGACGATCAGCAGAAGGATTTGCTGGCAGGGTTTATTGATGGGCATTCACTATCACAATCACACAATACACGTACAGGCACAGGCAGCGGGTACAGCAAAAAGGCTAAAGCAAGACATAGCAAATGCTCAAGCAGGATTCCTGCGGCGCCGAGAGCCAGACGGAGAGGGAGGAATGCCAAACGGGCAGAATAGCGTCCAGACCAACGTTGACGCGCGCCTCTCCGACTCGCCGTACTGTTTGCGGGAAGGCCTAGAGAAAACGGGCGCTGGTCTGGATGGTTGGGAGTAGCAGACGATGCCAATCCGTGCGACACCGTCCTCCTCGGCCCAAAACGGGCTGGCCGGAGCCGTTTTTTGGCAGATGCAGCCGACGGGGGAAAACAGCATTGGTCAGAATACGGGAAGTGGAAGCAGAAAACGGGTAGTTTCAGCCAGCCTAAACAGCCTCATCGGACGTATTCCCGTCATCCAGAGCGGTTTTGGGTTGCGGGCGGTAGAGGAAAAGGGAAGAAAGTGGAGCGGGTGAGGGTCATGATTCAAACAAGTCGGCGACCAAAATCCGCTTTGGGACGAGAACGAGGCCCAATACTGTACCATTGCTCGTATTTTCGCACCATCTTGATAGAAGAAAAAGCCCTGGCAATTTTTCCTGCCCGCCAGGGCACGGGTTTTGCGCGTCACGCTCACTTGCACGTACTCCCTTCCCTGCTTTCTGGTGATGCGCTTACGGATAGGGGAGCAGCGAAACGCCCTCGTTCCTACCATCTACGCCAGAATCGCGTGACGGTGGGTTCCAAGGCGTTCGCGCTGGCTGGGAGCGCTGACCAGCGATGTGGAGCGAGGGTGTCCGGGGGGGAAGGGGGCTGTATGGGCCGCCTGCCGAGCAGCCATGAACCCTCGATCCGATCCCGAACCCAGAACGTTCATCTGGGAAGCTCGGAGAACCCTTGTATTTTTGGTTTTTGTTTTTTGGTTATTTACGGAGCCTGGTGATGGTTCGCAGGGGTGAGCGAGGGAGGGGGGATGTTCAGAAAGGATTATTTGGGAGAGCAAAAAACCTGAACCCGTCGATTATCGAGGTGCAGAATCAGGACCGCATCAGGATCAGCATCTTGCACACAGCGGTTACGTTATCTTGCTGGGAGGCCTGAAAAAGAGCAAAACCCATGCACAGCTGGCAGAAGAGGGGAATGAATAGTCAACCGGTGGGGAGGGGGATTGTTGGGCATGTGGGGACGGTATCTCTTTCTCACTTCGCTGACCGAGCCAAGGATTTTTTTCTTGGATGAGCAACGGACGTGCTCGCACGGCGATAGGAGCAGACGGTTTTTCGCAGTGAGGGACGGCAATACGCTATTAGGGTGTGGAGCCCGCCGATCCGATTCGGTCTCTTGCTGAGATCTAACGGCGTCGATTCTGCACCTTTTCGCACCGTCGAGTGACGCTGTGAGTGGCCAGAGTGCGGCGGCGCGGGCCAGGCTGGCGAGTCAGAGCGCCCGCGGGTCTGTCAACGGAGAGGCAGGCCCGCACCGCTCCAAGCCCGTGTTTTGCTTTTATTCGCACACGATGGCCAGCAGCGTTGTACGTTTTGGGCGGGAAGGGCCTGCAGTAGGCGGCAGAGGCCTGAGCCGTGCCAATTACAGAGCAGCGCACAGCGACCGGATGGAGACAGTCTCATGATTTGTCGTGTGGGATCAGCGAGGTGCCGCGAATCTGGTGTGTCTATCGATCGAACTCAGCTTGCCATTGTCGACCACGAGAACAGGGGGGTTGCTTTGAAAATAGCAAAGCTAGTCCCGGCGGCCGGTTGGTGTCTGGGTGATGAGCAGAAAGTAGCCGTTTGAGGGGCGGTGGTGTGGTTTGGGGAAAGGAAAAAAGGGGTTTGGTCAGGATGTGGCAAGCCTCTGTGGTGATCTGCAGTGGGCTTCGTGGAGGTTGGTGAGATCGCTTGGCTTGCGCCTAGGCCGAAAGCAGGCGGGTGGCAGAGCGGTGGCAGGGCGGTGCTGGCCAGCGGTGCGGGCATCATTGGCTCGGGCTAAGGCGCGGCTGCGGATCATGGCTTTGACGGCCTCGTTAATCTTGAAAATGGCGTAGATCTTATTCTGGCTGGCCCCTGCGCGGCATCTTTACTTGGCGCTGCTGGGGTTGCGGGCGTGGTTGGCGTGGTTGGCGTGGTTGGCGTGCCGGCGTGTGGGCGTGTTGTTTTCTTTTTGCCCTCTTCGCCATCGCCACCGAGCATCCAGCTCTACAAGGGTCCGCTCAACTACCCCCTCATTTCCAGCCAGTGTCTCGTGTTGCTAGAGAAATGGAATGCCCTCCATCCCATTGACCAGGTCCCTTGTCCACCAAGCATCATGATGAATAGCCTTTAATGAGACAGCCATTCGTGTTGTCGTTTGAGGACAGCCTCGCTCACCCTCGTCGCAATGGAAATTGCCGTTTCTATGAGAGCCTGGCAGAGAGCCTGGCAAATTCCGCAGCGTATCACCGCTCTCACTATTTCTCAGGTACAAGATATGCCAGGATGAAAAGGCGCCAGAAAAGAGGGATAGGAAGGAGAAGGCAGGACAAGGAAAGGACTGTACTCCCAAAGCAGGCAGGCATCGCAATCCATGCACATCCAAATTTTGGTGATGGAACTGCGCAGAATCGCGCCGGTACAACTCCGTCATCTACGAACCCACCGTTTTCGTTACCTCGGCCTCGGGTGCCCATATGTTTGCTTTCGCAGGACTGTCCGGCCGACTTTCCCTCGAGTCGGGACTGCGGGCGGTCTCTGAATGCAAGATAGAGTTTGCCTGCGTCGTAATCGAACCATCAATCCTGCAGGGAAGGCCCTTGCACTGCATTGCTTGACTGTTTCGTTGATGGGCTACTTTCTGCCGCGAAAATCCCTTTCTCCTCTCCTGTCCTGTTCTCAGGGATCGAGCCATCCACTCATCGACCCATGGACCCATCAACGCAGCGACACCCTCGAGGGTCCCCAGTTACGTCAGTATTATCAACATTGCCAGTAGTTGTCACTATTCTGTTACTATTGATTTTCCGCCCACGAGACGCTATTTCGAGCACAACCCCGACCTTGCTGCGAGATTGGCACGGTGAGATGTGCAGGGCGTCTACCGTGCGAGGCCAGTGGGAATGCCGGTCCCAGGAAAGTAATATAGGTTATACATCAATATATTTGGGGGCCTCTTCTCGAGAGCGTCCATTTCCATCGCCAGCCGCTGTGACGCAAAGATTCCGGCCCACCTGCTCGGATTGGTCTTCTACCCTTGAACTATGCACTGGCAGGCCTTGTATCATTCATCCAGGAGACTCTAAATCTTGCTCGGACATTGCACTGGTCACGACAGGAGCCACACGCTCAATTGTCGGGACCACCGTTTGTCCCAGACCACGGGAAGCCGCAGCTTGGGCTCCACGGACGTCTCTGGTTGTTGCACCTGGTGCGATTCCCAACTCCAGCCCGCTGACATGCAGATATCCAAGCGATGTCGACGCAGAGCGCGACTGGGGTCGGTTCGTGTTCGTCGCTGCGAGTTCATGTAGCACATCACTCTGAAGTCCGTAAAAGCAACAAGCGTTGACCGATCTGCATGACAAGTGCTGCGCCGGTTACACAGGTCGGCGACCTCGCTGAGGCCCGACCAATTTCCCTGGGCTTGGGTAAGCCATGGCGCGGACCCTGGGCCATTCCCCCACTCACACGCCCCGTTTAGGGGGGCTTGCGTGCAGCCATCACCAGGGGTGTCGCGCGCAACCGCCGTCCAGAGCCCACGAAACCGGCGGTGATGCGCTGCCAAACGGCGGCTGTGGCCTCGATAAATGGATGATGTCAATTAGGTTTATTTAGCGGCGTGTCATTTGCTATGCTTCTGATTCGTATCACACGCTATTCGGGCGGATGCGCGACAGGGTGAACAGGGTTAACAAGTCAGTTGCAAAGGCCGAACGACCCCCGGATGAGTGTCTTTTGGCAGATTTGGCAAGAGGGCCAGTTCAGTCAGGTCCTGATGGAGGGAGCGCGGTGCCCTGTGAAAGAAGATCGCCCCGTGGCGGCCGTTGTTTCTGGCTGAACGGGTCACGATTTGGGAGAGGATAAGCGGGTGGACTGCTCGATCCATCGACGCACGCATGCACGAGGTCGTTTTAAGCCTATGATGCGCAGTGCCCAAAATCTGGGGGGAGAGGATGGCTGGAAGATGACCGCGCCCTGGTGCTTCGGGGGGAGGGGTCAGCGACAAGCGCTCGCATCCTGGTGGTTGGGTTCGCCATGCTGCACCGCGCTGACTCGGGACTTACGTTACCCTTGGCTGATGCGAGCGAGCCGTTCCTCACTAGCACAACGGGCCCCGGGCCTCTGGAACTGAGCTTGGCTTCATGCGGGAATATCTGACGAAGCGACACAGGCGCCTGCCACCAGCAGCCAGGCGGGCCACCTGCCACTTGCCAGCACCTCGGAAACCCTTCAACCCCAGATCTGAGCCACAACTGTGGACCATTTCTCGGGGTCGCCGCGATATTGCCTAAGACTCGAAGACGTGAATATCTTTTTTGCCCATCTGTTGCCGACCAGCCTTGCGCATGGAGTGAATGCACTCAGCCAGGGACGCAAACTAAGTCAGACCGCAGAACAAGGCTGCGAGTCTATTTGGGGACACACACGAGAGCCATGGGAGCCATGGAGCCATGTAATGTAGGTGTAATTTCGGGCCATGTCAGGCCAGGGTGTCGGGAAGCATGCCGACTGACCACGCAGACGCAAGTAGCGGTCGCAGCGGACGGGCAGGCGAGCACGTCTACTATGTAAGTAGTATGACGATACGTAGCAGGTTTAAGAGAGGAAAAGGTGTCCCCTGTTCTGTGCGCTCGCAGGGAGCCAGCGCCTGCCGGTGCCCACAACGGCGACACGACAATCGGATTTCTCGATCTGCTTCATCGAAGATCATCGTCGCGCGGACCAGCCGGCGCGTTCGTCTACGATGCCCGCTTTGGTGAGGTTGGCTGGAGGTTGGCTGGAAGTTGGCTGGCGGCTGGGCAGAGCGGCCTGGAGAGAGAGACGGGTTTAGGGCGCACGAAACGTCCACGTCTGGCGTTTCCGCTCCACGCGCCAGCCGGTTGTGAAGCTGCCAAGTTTCCCAAAGCGACACTCGTCGAGAGAGTCTCGCCAGCCTCAGCAAAGCGCGTCGCCGAAAGCGGACCGTGTTACCGCTCGGGGACTCGTTCCAGGCAAAAGCCAGTGGACAAGGCGGGGCCGGCGTTGGCCCGAACGGTCAGTATTTGTATTTCCATTGCGCCTCGTGATTGGCCCGCCCGCTTATTAAGGGAGTTCCCGATGGGCTGGAGCGAGCCTTTTCCTGTGCTGCAGCCAAACGCCCTCGCCCGCCCTGACTGGATACGGGCGGGACCCGGCAAGTCGGTTTGCAAGTCCGGGAGCCAAGTCCGCTCAACGGCTGGCCTGTGACGACCGCCGCCCAAGCATGCCAGTGAAAGGTGCCAGTGTCCGGTACAATGCAGTACGTACCTGGCTTTGGGGGGTGGGGAAGGGCAGCTCCTAGCACTCCCCTCGCTGCCTCCTGCCCGGATTTGCTGCTACCGCGGCAAGCAGATCACGCCCTTGCCACGGCGATCAGAATCTGCGCTCGGTCCAAAAGCGAGTCTCTGCGCAGCGTTTGATCGCCCATCGCCTGCCTTGCTGGATCAGAACGGTGACGCCCTTTCCAACGTCCATCGCAGCCTCAAACGCGATCTGCCTCGGGCAGAGTTCTGTTTGTTGTTCTCGATGATGACGCTGGTGATGAGGCTGTTTCTGCTGTTTCTGCGGTTTTCTGACCGGGCTGACGACCTCCGCCCAATTTGGCCCGTCGAGAATGTTCCTATAATTGGACCTGCGACAGGGCAAGGCCTGCGTAGAGCGTCATCCCACGTTCCCGGACACACAAAAAGAGTGCTCTGGCTTTTTTTAAATAATTAAAACCATGACGGGGGCAGCCCGGCACGCGCAGCATCCAGCGGACGAGCCCAGCAAGCCCAGCAGGCCCAGCATCGCGTTTCCCGAGGTCTCGCAGAGAAGCGCAGCCAGGTCCCACCGCGCCGCCAGGGTCCGCCGCCGGGTTTGTCGAAGTGAACTGCGTATGCGGGCAATAATAAATGATACACGCTCGGAAAAGCCAGAGCCATCTGAGGCCGCGAAGACGGCGACTGAAATCATTTGCGTGCCGACAGGGCACCCCGGACCCTGGAGACTGTCCTTGTCTCTGCCCTCGCGGGCTGGCTGAGAGCAAGGCCCTGCGAGGTTTTGCGAGCGGGCAGGACCCCGGGTGGGGGGTCGTTACCAGTTATGGTTGTCTGATCCAATTTCAGGCCATGAATCGCCCGCCAAACCGCCGGGCAGATCAAGCCTTCAGCACTCATGGAACGGACGAGGCTCGGCGCAGGCCAAGGGCGCTGAAAGCAGCCTTCGCGGGCTTCAAAAACAGCAGGGGCCGCCACGCTGTCCCAAGCCGCAGCTCGCCTGGTGCTTACTGCGATAGGATGGCGGTTGCAAGGGGAAATATATGCACGGGAGGAAGAATCCAGAGGCAGCAGAGGCAGCGCCCGCAACCACAAAAACAGCCTGTCCCAGACATATCCCTATGCTGCGATGTGCAACAAGGGCTAACATCCAAGGGCTGCATCCTGCTCCCGGCGATCTGGATACGCCCAGAGGGCGGGCCAATACCCAAAGGGGAGCCACGAGAAATACATTAGTAGTAGGTTCGCCGCGTCGGCCAGCGCCTTTTCCTATCTGCCTCATAAGCTCTCCCGGATCGCCCAGTAGGTGTGGAGCCCTCCCGAAGCGATCCACTCGTGCCCCAAAAGCATACCTGTGCCGCTGCCAACGTCGACCAACCGCCGCATGACGCCCCTAGCACTTATCTCACCATCGCCTTAGCCGCATCTCAAAAGCCAAAGGCCTTGCACCGCTCCTCTTCGCCCTAAAACCTCCATAACTCCTTGGGCGCCACCTGCCATACTCCCGTTCCCGCTTTCTTAAATATACTCTCCGAAATCCACGGCCCACGAGACTTGCACCGTTGGACGCTTTCGCTCTGACACTTAACATCAGCGTCCTCTTGCTTTGACCTTTTCGCCCAGATAATTCTAAGCAACTACTAGGCACAGTACTCGTGTCCTGACGCTTCCCGAGTCATATTAGGTACGCCCCCTCGTTCCCGCTATACTGCTCTGTTGTATTGTAACCCAATTGAACATCACTGCTTTGTCCCCTCATAACGTTATCATTCACTATGCTTCGTTAAGTTTCTTTCTATTGTCCGCTACGTTGTATTAAAAGTAAATTTTTCGATCGAGTCGCTTTTTAGAAGATGCGATGGCTGATTTCTGTTGCAGTGTCTCATACGCCGGTCGAGCGAAGTGTCTAGTTGTACGCAGTATCTTGTGCCGGCTTCAAGTCCGCAAGGTCGTGTTTCGGGTTATAGTTCATCGTCTGATTTCACGCAATTCTCTGCTGTGCTTTGCTTTCCACCCCAGTTACATACCCACCTTTCTCTTCTTCTACACGAACCCAAGACGACGCAATGGTGAACCATCGCCGGGGACCTTGGTCCCAGCATGAAGATAGCTGGCTCGTCAGTCTTGTCGCTCGAAACGGACCCCATAACTGGGTTCGCATTTCCCAAGAGATACAAACACGGTCACCAAAGCAATGCCGGGAACGATACCACCAGAACCTCAAGCCTAGCTTGAACCATGAGCCAATCACTCCAGAGGAAGGCGAGCAAATCGAGAGGTTGGTCCAAGAGATGGGGAAGAGGTGGGCAGAGATCGCCAGAAGACTCAAGGGACGAAGCGACAACGCAGTGAAGAACTGGTGGAACGGTGGTCAGAATCGAAGGAAGCGCAATCCTGAACGTCACGACGAGAGGAGCCATGATGCAGCAGAGCATTCCGCTCAAGCTGCCTATTCCTATCCCCCTCTCCCTCACCCAATCGACCGACATGACGAGCTAGCTGGTCACTCCAATGCCCAGCACTCGCTCCCTCCGTTGTTCAACGGGAGAGAAACTCAAGAGTCGATGGCTTATTATCCACAGTCTCGTCGACGATCTCTGAACCCAGCATTGAACAGCCCTCAGGCTCCGCAGCTACCGCATCCACATAGCTTTGAGTCGTATCCTGGAATGAGCGCCTCTCGTCCACATGCGCTTGAGCTTCAGTTCACTGATCCATTTGCGTCTCTCCATGGGCGCGGATACGAGACGCCTATGCCATCTCCCTCAGGGTATTCGGTCGTTTCAGCCGACGGTGCGCCATCGCTCATAACAGACAATGGTTCTGAATCGCGATCACCCCGTGGCGCAGCGTCACCGATGGAAATTACGTTGGCTCCCTTCATTGGCGGTCGTTCTGAGCGGAAGAACTCGACGACCCGATATCTACCGCAGTCTGGGTTTGCGACGGATGACGACGACCATACAACGGTGCAAATATGCAAAGATGAGTTCAAGAGGCGAGCATCAGTTCAATTACCACCTCTCCATCGCTCTGATATCCTAGCAATGGCACCCGCATTCAGAGAGCCAAACGATAAGGCGGAAAAGCCGGGCTATTTTTCAGAAAAACCGCAGCTGCTCACACAGCCAATGCATCCTTTGTCGCACCGCCACCCTCTGCCCATTCTGGCGGAACAGCGTCCATTGCCATCCTTCCACAGTCTTGCAGAACCTGGCCGAGTGCCAGAGGTTCAGGCTCAATCGCCAGGGGCTGCGAGTCCACTCTCCAGACAGTTGCCCTCGCCTTATGCCCCAGTTTTAGAGTCAAAGAGCGCACCGGCATCCCCAAGAGGGGATAACCGAGACAGGAGGATGAATCTCTCGTCTATGTTGTCCTGATTCATACTTTATATGTACATTACACGCCCAAACGTCGCTCTATGTGTTCATTATCTTTCATTTACTGTTTATGGTGTTTCAGCGAGGGGAATCGGAATGCCTCTTCTGTATGGCTGACCAGTAGGCGTTATGGGCCGAACTAGGTTTTTGTAATTTCCCTCAGCCACGAGCAAGCGTTGGTGGGCTTCTGGATATCATTTTGATCCACAGTTACTTTCATCTTCCTCCCATTAACCAAAAAATAAGCGTTTTTAGTTTTCTCACGTTTTGCGACATGGATCGGCATATACCCCTTAATGTAGGATTCGGGAAAGGGCATTGGATGGAGGATATTTGGGTTTTGGTTCCTTATTGCCACGGCAAGGACTAGGGTTTCATTGAGGGGTATTATTTTTCTAGTTTCACGCTGGTTGGATGGCCGCAAATGGCCGAATCAACAGCTACGGCGGGGCGTTTTTTTTTTTCCCTCCTCTTTCTCTCTGAGCGACTAGGGGGGGAGTATTTACTACTCCTGTAGGGCAGGGATGTGGTGACGAGAGTCGGCTTTTCTATCTACGCCATAGAATGTCTTGCTTTGAAACCATAATACCCAATCGAACGAGCGTAATGCAGGCGTCACAGCAGCGCATTGCCCTCCAAAAAAATGTAAACGTCTTTTTTACCTCCCCCTCCCCGATGACTGGTGAAACTATAGTTCGAGTGCACACACACACATGAGATTTCCGTTGAGGTTGGGGAGAGGAGCGGGGAGCACGCAGAAAACCCGCACCTTCCTTCCTCGGTGAGACGTTCTTGCGGCAGTGATGCCAACTCAGGAAGGGGATAAACGGAGCCTTGGAGGGCGTGCAGACGTGGACTTGCATGGCCGCGAGCGCAGAGCCCTGGCATTCCACCTATAGAACCCACGCATGCTGACACAGACATAAGAGTCTGACAGCCGGGAAGGCCGCTCAGGCGGCGCGGCTGCGGATAAGAGCTCCCCGGGACGGAAACGGTGGGGATGAAGCGGCCCCCCTTAGCGTTACGTGCAGGAAAAAAATGTACATCACCATACATGACTTGCACATTGCGAAGAGAGAGGGTTAGGGGGGGGCTTGGAGGGGTTTAATGTGGCAGTTATTACGACACCGTGGTTGTAGGGCGTCACGCTGTGCCGCCGGTCTACTGCGAGATCAAGGGGGGGAAGCACATGGGACTCACTACTCCAGAGACAGGCGTGCGTGCGTGTGTGTTCGGCGTGTTTGGTGTGTCTAGGTGCCGGCGTTTCGTGCGTCGCCGTTGGGAACAAAGCCGTGGGGAGTGTTGCACTGGGCTCCATTGACGAAAGGTGCGACGTGCGATGATCGCCTCGCTTAGCCTTGTGCCAGCCCTGCTTCAGGGTTAGTGTCCAAAGCTTGGCATCCCTTTGGCTGACCTCACCATCGCCCTGCCATCGAACTTCCATCGTAGCCGCTGACAGCGCCATCGTCTATCGTCGAAACAGCCCTGTGTAATACTTTAATGCTAATGTTTGTTTTTGTCTGCCGTCGTTTCGGCTCTTTGTTTTTCCGTTCTTCGTGACTTTGGGACTTTCTATGTCGTCCGTGTATGATCCTGACGACAGTGCTACCCTAGTTCCCCCCTGGAACACTGCATTTCGAGTATGTCCTGTCCCAATTGGACCTAATTTCTTTATTTCCATCATTATTCTGCCCAATTGGACATTCATGTGGCTGATGGCCGCTGCAGTCTCAACGAGATGTAGCTCTGCAGATTCCTGTAAACTATGTCACCGTTGCCGCTGTATCCCTCCGAGCCGCGTGCTTCTCGCACAATCGGTATGAGGATGTAGATGCTAGGAAATGCTTCTCAAATCTGCTAGCATCCGGCTTCAGAAGGTTCAGTCTCGACCTCTACTGGGATGCCGGTCGTTCCGTATGGAGTCTCTGCCCGGTCGAGATACCTGAGTCGGCCTCTTATTCCGACGGTTCGACCAGCAATGCCCTAGTTCCTTCTACTTCTGCCGCTGTGCTTCAAAGTGCGCAGATAACAGCTAGAGATGTTCCCTTATATTATGATGCTGCTGCTCCGACGTCCCGTCTATGGAATGAGGACCTGCGGTTGTTCGAACGATTAGAGTCCACAAGCTCTTCTAGCAGCTTAAGCTCTGAATCAGTTAGTACGTCTACAAGCTATTCATTTCCTGCTCTAAATTCGACCAATTCGACCACGAGCTCCAGCGTTACCCCGTCACCGACTAAATTTCCTACCGGCGGGGAACCCCTCATCGAAATTGGACCTTATAATTGCACTTCCACAATCGGGTTCTCCACTCTGGCCGATGTTCTCGCAGAGTATTTGAGCGACACTGGAAATACATTGGACGCGGTGTTCACCTATCTGATCCTCAATATTCATGCGGCTGCTCCATATTCATCACCCCTATCTCCAGCGCGACAGCCCGATTCTACAGACCTGCCAGACTCGGACAATCTACTCGACCATATCGTTAGCGCAAATCTATCGTCCTATCTATTTACACCATCGATGCTGCAAGATGACCGCGCAGATCTCAATTCATCTTGGTACAATGTCGCGCCAGAAAACGACCCAGCCCCAGCATACTTCACCACCGAAACCAACGACAAAGACATCGTCTCGAGCCCAGACGGCTGGCCTACCGAAACCTATATGGAATTCAAACACTATCTCCGGCTCATCGCCAGCTTCGGCAGCATTGATCCGCAGATGGCAGCCTACAACCTCACAGCCGACTACGGCTCCATCTTCCCGCCGGAATCGATGCGCTCAATCCAAGACGTCTCCATCTCGCCCTCAGGCACCCTAACCAGCGGCTGCCTCTTTGATCCAAACAGCACCTCAATTCTCACAGCGCCCAACTCCTCCTTCGCCCTCGCCGCCGCCCCGAGCCTGCCCTCCCTCGGCCTACACCCCAACACCACGCTCCCGCTCCCGGCCCTCACGAACCTAACCGCCTGCGGCATCTCGCCCCTCCTCAACACGACCCTCGCCAACGCCCCCGCCTCCGCCGACTCGGCCCCCTACCTCGCCTTCGCCTACAGCACGCTCTGGTCCTGGGCCCCCTTCGAGCCCGCCAACGACACCACAACCCTCTGCGCGGCCCTCTACGGCGGCAGCTCCGCCGGCCGCTGGCGCGCCACCGACTGCACCGCGCACCACCGCGCAGCCTGCCGCTCGACCGACTCCCCCTACGTCTGGCGCCTGACGCCGAACCTCGTCACCTACGCCATGGCCCCGGCCGCCTGCCCGCCCAACACCTCCTTCGCGACCCCGCGCACCGCGCTCGAGAACAGCTACCTCCACGCCGCCGTCCTGGCCGCCCCGCCCGATGCCGACGACGTCCCCGTCGTCTTTCTCAACCTGAACAGCCTCGATCTCCCCGACTGCTGGGTTGTGGGCGCGAACGCGACCTGTCCGTATCGCCCGCCCGAGAGCGCGTACCGGACGCGCGTCGTCGTCGTGCCGACGCTCGCCGCCGTGGTTGTGTTCGTGCTGGCCGTGCTGACGCTGTTTGTGAAGTGTGCGGCGAATCGGCGGGATGGGAGGCGCGGAAGGCGGAGGAGGAATGTTGGCGGGTGGGATTATGAGGGGGTGCCGAGTTAGCTTGGTTGGGAGGGGTGTGGTGCCGAGAATGTAAAAGTCCTCTGTGTAGTGTTTGGTGTTTGGTGTTTGGCGTCTAGCGTTTGGGTTTGGGGATCTATAGGTGGTGGTTGGTCTCACGTCTGGTGTATATCCCTGCGAAAAAGGGATTCAGATTGGAGGGAGAAAGGTAGTTGAACAGACGCGAAAAAGCGCCATGTAGGGAAAATCTAGTCGGCTCACAGAATCGGAGCACCATAAGCAAAACCACATAGAAACCGTATCAAAAAATTGAATAACGCTTTCACATCATCCTTCTTCTCAGACCTGTAAAACGCCAGCAATTAGGAATATACGACGCAAACCAAGCACCCGAAGACCCGAAAAGAGTTAGAAATACAGGAGGGAGAAGCCAACCCAGCCGCCCAAAAATGTCGCATCTCTCCCTTATCCATTGTCCAAAGCTCAAAACGCCACGCCACGCCGCCAACTCACCTGCCCTCTCCCCTGTATCCCAGCACCACTACGCCGAAAACTCCTCCTAAAGCGCCTCGCGCCCCAAAATCTCTTCACTCAGGTATAGATACTCTCCGTATACGCATTAACCTGCAGCCCCTTCTCCGCCATCTCCGCATCCTCCAAGAACCGCAGCGGCATCCAGACCAAATGGCCCTGAATGCGATCGAGCTCCCTCCTAACCTCAGCCACGGGACGGTTCATGTCGTACAGATGGCCCTGCTTGTGCTGCTTATCAGTCTTGGGATTCGGTGTGAAGGCGTCGTAGTCGTCGAATGAGCGGATGCAATCGTCCGGGTCGGCGTGGAACAGGTCGCGGAAGACGTCGGTGTTGGTGGAAGCGCGGCGGCACCAGAGGTCCCAGAGTGCGTCCGAGAGGGGGTCGGCGACGGAGTCGGATTCGGGGCCCTCGAGGCTGTCGTTCGGGCTGTCGCCGGGCGGCTGCGCGTTGGGGTCTTTGGAGGCGTCGAGGGACTGCGCGGGCAGTAGGCCCAGGTGCTCGCGCCAGAGGATCCGGCGGAGGGTCGCGGCGTGGTGGCCGGCGCGGTAGGGGGCGCCGTCCATGGTGGAGTCGAGGGCCCGTGTGTCTGTCATGACGATGCTGAGCTCTGAGTCGTGGTAGCCGAGTTGGGACTGGAGGGGCGTCAGCGCTGATCAGCCTTGTTTGCGGTACACGCAAGCTGGGGCTTGCGGGGAAGGGGTGGAGAGAAGATTTTTAGCACTCACTCGATCGTTGATATTTGAGCTCCCGCAGATTACTGTTTTGTCGTCCACGATGCATACTTTTGCGTGTATATACAGCTCTTCCTGGAAGAAGTTCTCCTTTTCCTTTTCTGGATCGCCGTCCCACTTCTCCTCGCTAACTTTTTTGTCGTTGAGCATAGCATCGTCCGCGATTGAATCTGGGTCGATAGTACCGCCTTCATCGCCTAGGCCGATGTCTTCACGCTGGTCCTCGAATCTTCGCTTCTTATCGGCAGCGGCCTCACGCGCTTCGTTACCGTCGTCGTCTGGCGCCATGATCTCGTCGGCTTCAGCCCGCTGGAGCTCATGGTATAGAATACCAGATTTCTCTTCTTGCGCTTTCAGAGCCTGCGTGACGTTAAGCCGGTCGTACGAGCGCAGGTTGAATACAAAGATATGGTTCTTCGGATCGACACCTTGGGCCTCGATCTGGCCGAATATGCCGTGCTTGCCGCGCAAAATGCTCTTGTACTGGTAGTCCATGATGGTTCTAGTACCTGTAGCAGCGTCCATGCGCAGGTCGCCTGCAAAGCCGGGGATTGCTGGGATAACGATAATGACCCTGAATTTGCGGCCTTCTCTTCCAGCGTTCACACAAGCATCTACAATTGCGCGGCCGATCTGATTGTGGATTGGGCTTTGCTCCTCTCCAGTTGCAGTAACTGTCTCTTCTTAGCTTTCAATCACCAGATTCCTCCAGAACACCTACTAAAGAACTGGTTTTCAATGTACACATAGTGCTGGGCATTGCGGATGATGTCGCAATAAGCTGTTTGAATACTGTGTTCCGGGGGATCAAGACCACTGCTCCAATCCGCACTACTTCTCACAAGTTGTGCATGCACTGTTCCCCGATTCTCAAGGTTTTTGGTGCTCAGCGAGGTCAAAGGATGATGAACGTAGTCTCCAACGGGAAATTTGGGTCTCTGAACACCCACGAGATCCTCGTCGGCCCCCTCTCTGTTCTCCAATGTCAGCCAGTCATACCTTTTGTCACGCTTGTACTTGTCGCGTTTGCAGAAATTCCAGCGAAGGACAAAGTGCTCTGCGATGTCATATACGCAAGGCCCAATTAAGCCCATAGCGACGTCATGCCACGGCATGCGGCCATACTCTGCCTTGCTGAGCTGGTTCGATTTCCAGTCGTCAACACTCTGGAAATCCATGATACGGTTGTTGTTGAAGTCTTGGCCGGGGAAGATCTCGTTCTGCACTCCGGAAGGATGCACATCTGCCAATGGGTGCTGCTTTTCATCCCATCGCCCATAGCAAAGATCTAGGCCGCCAATGAATGCAATATTGTAGTCAATGACGATGAATTTCTCGTGGTGGGCCTAGGAATCGGTTATTTCCTACAGTCCAAGATGCAGGGAGAATATTACCCAGTAGAAAGTCATATCTCCAGCATTCTCGAACACGTTATGGTCAGGGTGTCTCATGACTCTGATATTGCTGTGTCCAGGACTACCTTCAGGGCAGAGGCCCATGATTGCTTTCTTAGTATGCTCGCTGTTGCAGGTAAGCGCTGCAGACACCTGTTTCGAATTCGCTCAGCAACGCGTTAGGGTTTTTCGAATAGCCTAGAGGATTGCACACCTCTTTGTAGACAATAATGTAGATTTTGACGCCTTCTTCTGCCTTCCTCTTCAGAACCTGGTCAAGACGCCATTCTTGGTTATAGTAAGGGGGGCGACGAAGAAACTAGGCCGTCAGTCCGAGTCACAGAAGCTGTTCTCACACGTACGAGCTCCGGGGAAAGCCACCAGTCCGCGATGTATATCGTCTCTTTGGCTCTATCGAGTGCAACCGACACAGCCTACGCATCCTATCAGCCATTTTCCAGGGTCATTCCACCTGATCATGGCCTTACCCAGAAGTAGTCTCTACCGTCGACATACCACTTGATCTCATTCCCGTATCTCTCAGGCGCAAACGAGTTAAATCGGTGGTTTTCGCAGATTATGCTGCGCTTCTCATCTGTCTTTTTCTCGTGTTCCTCGTCGTGTCGATGGTTCCTGTTGAACAAATTGCCGAACTTGCCAACCTTGTGTTTCATGTGAGTCGCCTTAATCTTAACATCGTAGATATGGGTTTCCTTCAGCTTTTCGCGAAGGTGGGGGAAAGGGTGCTGGATCTTCTCTTTGAGGCTATGATGCTCCTCTGAAGACTCATGCTGGGGTGCCGAGGACGACATGAGAGGCAATCCTCAATCGGATAGATTCACAGGGCTACTTATATTAAGGGATGTGTTGCTAGGTTCAAGTGGCACGTTGGATTGCAAGAGGAAAGATAGAGGGGATTGTAGGGTTATGTACATGGAGGCCTTCAGGCCGTGAAACCTGTATCGTGCCCCAATTATCTTGGTGGTCAGTAGCGTGTTGGATCTGAGAAAGGAACAAACACCGGTGTTCCTGGACAAAAACAGTGACGCACGCCAAGCCTGCAAAGCCCTTGATAATTTTCCGAGATTGCCTTGCACGTGCCGGTTACAACAGTAAGGTATTTCATTCCACCATGTATATCATCGCCAATATTCGCACTCACGCGATATTATCACAGTAGCTAATAAAAAAACCCCTGGGTAGAGCCTAAGTTTAATCCTGAAGAAGTTTTAGGAGCCCAATTTTAGAGCCACAACAGTAGGGAGGGTCCAGTTAGGCCCTTCCGCCTAGGTATACTTGCCCCACAGTGGAAAGATTTTCATTCGAGCTACCTTAAAATTCTTCTGGCGAAGAAAATTGAATTAAAAGGTCGAGCATTCAATAGACTTTATCCAACCTTAACCAGCGCATTGCTTAGCGTGTTATCGCTGCATTTGATGGTAGAAGAAAAGCAGTAAAGCTAAAAGCAACTCTATAAGGAAGCCAATTGTAAGCTTTCTATAATTATTAAGGTGCTTTAAACGGGCTACGAGACGCTATATAATTACTATAACTTACCTAACGCCTATCTATAATTCTTGCTCCCTACGTAGAGCCGTAAGGAGATTAAGGAGATTACTAAGGAAGAGTGACAAAAATTAGTTAATTTAGTCGTTCCAAATTGACGTTGAGATACCTAAAGCCCTAGCTTAATTATAGATTAACAGCTCTATAATTAAAGACTCCAAAGGAACGATCGTAATTAGGTAGTTAAACGGGTAGAGAGTTAAGAAAGCCAAGAACAGTGTTGGCCACGGAGGTAGCTTTACTGCAGAGGTGCGACGGGTGCTGTTCGACATTAGTTTCAACCTATATCATCACTCCCTAGGGACCCCTGTAAGGGGTCAATTCTCTTATGTATATTAGGGCTCTTAGAGCTACCTTGAATAAAACAGATCACTTATTTAATTCTGTGTCTCTACCTATCAGCTAGCTTATGTTATTTGTTGTGATACCTGCCTGGCTGAAAGTTATAAGCCTGGTAACCTTCTAAGCACCAGGGAGATCTTAGTGACCAGACGAATACCACTAAGCCTCTTTAAGCATAGTTCGTCATGAAATATCGCGTCCTTTACGCGTAAGCGCGTCTCTTTATACAACCTCTATTAAACCTTAAAATAAAAGCCACTATAGCAACCACGGACTCTATAAATCCTCTTTTGCTAACCTAAAAAGACTAGCCTTTATAGTTCCAATTTATCCGCCAAGAAGCAAGTTTTGCGAAGATCTAGGACTATGTTAACCCAGATAAGACAAAAGACAAAATTAAGGAAAACACTAAGCTAGATATACCTTTAATAGTAGCAGTTCCTGCAGTACTAGCAGCAGCTTCTATAGCTCCTATAGTAGCTCCTGCAGCTCCTATAGCTCTAGTAGCAACTTTAGTGTCTACTAGAACAGCTATACCTAGGTTATTAAGTTAGCAAGGACAATAAACTTAGCAATCTCTAAAGATATAGAGAATGCTTTTTAAGCTCTACAAGCTCTAATAATAGGATTACTTAAAGTGGGAAGAGAAGCTCTACACATTTACAGCACTCTTATATGCCACTATAGGCACTAACTTCTTTAGGTATCTTAAAAACTTTACTATACTATATTTGGTTTTAAGACAGCTAAAAAAGGTAGCAAAGCCATCTTAAGCTATATTGCAGTAAATAGTACTAGATAATCTTAAGAAACAGAAACAAGGGCCTAAACATTAAACTCTAGAATCTTAGCTTTAGCTTTATATTACTATTATATAGAATAGTAAAGAGCTAGAGAAAGGGTTAATAGAGGTAATAGAAAGCAGCGTTATATAAGCCTTTATCTAGGACTATAAGAAGATCTATCCAGCTCTATATTATGCCTTTATTTAAAAGGTAGTAAAAAGGTTAAAGAAGCTTAAAATGGCAATAATAATTAAGGAATTAAACCTACTCTACAAGCACCCAAATTCTAGATATAACGCCTATGCTATACTCTTAAAACAGCTATCTGCAGATCCTATAATATCTACTACCCTAGTACCCTCTTAATCGCCTAAGATAAAGTACTTTGCTTATAGTTTACCCTATAAGTTAAAGAACTATAAGCAAATGTTTTAGTCTCTTTAAGGTCCGAACTTTATACTAAATAATAGTTATTTAAGTAATTACTAAGAGTGGCTTAAGGTTCTAATAAATAAGCAGTATAATAATAAAAGGGTTAAGCAGATTAAGAAGGAAGGTCCTAGGTTAAGGATATCTACATTAGCTTCCTCTACTATTAAAAATATTAAGGATCTGGATAGGCCCTAAGCTATAGCAGCTACTATAACAATATCCTTTTTATTGTTATCTTCGCAGGATTATCTAAATCTATTATTAATTAATGCCTAGGGGTATAATACTATGGCAGACACCTACTTCTGCAACGATATTAGATACTTTTATAACTTTAAGCTAAGTATATCTATAGCAACAGCTAGAGATTCTAGGGCAGAAATCTATAGATGTGACGGCTTATATAAATACCTCTAAACCGAAGCTTGTAGATTGCTATCTAATAAAGATACTAAGCTAAGGAGGGGGAAAGGTGGCCGCGAGGGCTTGTGTAAATAAATAGGTAGCGCGGGCCGTTAAGGCGCTAATAGTAGACGAGCTAATAGTAGGTGAGTAAACAGTAAGAGATAGTACCAGATAGTATTAGACAGTATTAGACAGTATACTAGGTAGCAAAATATAGTAGAATATAGTAGAATTTGGTAGGTAACGCGCTTTAGCACTGTAACGAAACCTTGTAGCAAGAACTACGGTAGGTCCTATTATTAGGCCGGGTATGTAGATATAAATAGGTCAACAACATAATAATAACTAGTAGAGTGGTTGCCTAACAGATTAACTCCAATTGTATTCTAAGATTTACTACAAAGAAAGAACTATCTACGGTAGGGACTGAGGTCCTTTAAATACATAACTATACTCCTAAGAAATCCCTTCGCTCTGTAAGGTATGTATGCTCTGTCTACTCTATTATAGATTATATAGATTATATAGATTATATAGATTACATTATATAACCTTAGCTACTATTTCTTGTTATATAGTTCTACTAAATCTATCCTAGACCGTACCTATATTAACTAACTAGCTTCCGCCGACTCTTCTCTAAGTAGTTATAATATTATACTTAAGCTGTCCATAATACTATCTCCCTTCTCTTTATCTTCGTCCTTAAAGATTCCTAATATCTCTAAGTTGTTTACTAAAGGTGTAATATCTATTTAATTAATTTGGTTAATATTCTTACTTATTATACCTAAAGCTTCTTGTTGGAACCACGGTAGGTATCACGGCTAGCTTTCCGTGGGAGCGATCTGATAGATCAAGCAACAATAAGGGGCTATATTATGAATAGACTAAGGTAAGGGCTCAAAGAAAGGGGCGCGGTAGACGACTATGTACATGTTCAGTCGTCAGGGCAACGTTGGGGCAACGTTGATCCGTGACCGACGACGCCTCGATGGTAGCTATGTAGACGAACCGTCACATCACCCCCCTTTAAGCCAGGAGGATCGCCCTCGATTCTCGTAGTCAGGCTCTCCTTGTCCGTCTTGCCCTTCCGTCCTTCTCTGCTTTATTGTCTCCCTCTAAGGGCTCTAGATCTACGTCCTTGTAATACGCCTCTAGCCATTACTACAGCCGTACGGGTGGTCCGGCATCATAGGGTCTCTCGTCATAGAATATCTTAATCTTATAGGGGGCGCCAATAAAGCTATCTGCGTTATACCAGGTGTCATCCAGGTTGTGGCCTACCTAGTTAACCTTATATTATAGCCTTCTGTGGTAGGTTCTACTAGCAAGGATCTTATTAATCTTATACTCCGGCTCGCCATTAATTAGAACTGGCTCCTCTAGCTCCCTATTTTAGCCTAGCAGGGGGTTATCTGGGTCCTTTTATAGTTAATTAGCATGGAAGACGTTTAATATCTTCATATTTGGGGGTAGGTTAATAATATATAAGTATCCTTTTATGCCTAGAATCTTATAGGACCCTACAAGCTGTCTATCTAGCTTAATACTTAGTTAGTTAGTAGCCCAGCCCTTCCTAGTAACATATACTTAATCACCTACTCCAAAGTCTGGTTCGCGACGGTGCCTATTAGCTTGCCTTATCTACCACTCTTAGGCCTTTACTAGGTTATCTCTTGCCCATTTAACTGCGTCCTAGGTCCTATATATAAAAGCCTAAGCTTCTTGTCGTGTCAGCTTCTTATAAGGTATTAAGGTTGCTCATATACGTTCCTCCCAGTCAAAGTAAAGCCTTGGCTTAAATCCTAGCTCTAGCTTATATGGTGCAAAGCCAGTAGATTTATACGGTAAGATTGCCTATACAAAGTCTATATAGGGGAGGAGCTCTAACCAATTGTCCTAGTAGTGGTTAATAAAGGGCCTTAAGCATTAGTCAATGTACTAGTTTAGTACCTCTGTATTACCATCAGTTTATAGGTAACCAGATATAGAGAGCTTTTGCTTAACGCCAGTTAGTTTATATAGCTCATCTGTAAAGGCCGAGATAAATTAGGGTCCTTGATCTGATATAGCTATCTTTAGGAGGCCGTACACGCGCCAGACGTGTTGGTAGTATAGGTTTGCTACATCAGCTGCAGTGGCAGTTCTATAGTAGGGTAGTAAGAAGGCTCTCTTGCCTAGTTAATTAACAACTACAAAGACGTTATTAAAGCCCTTTTTATTTGTTAGGAAGGACTTAAAATCAAAAGAGATATACTGCCAGCAGCGTTCACTAATTAGTAGGGGGTGTAGCAGGCCTAGGGTTTTGTCCTAAGGTATATAGGTCCTCCTATAGGCCCTACAGTTTCTTACATAGGTATTGCAGTCTAAGGGTAGTCCTGGCCAATAGTATTAGTCTGCCACAAGTTTCCTAGTCTTCGTCTTACCTAGGTGAGCGGTTACCTGGCAAGAGTGTACCTCTACAATAAGGTAGGTACGGAGGCAGTTAGTATTAGGGACTATTAGCTTGCCAAAGCGGGTTAGTAGCCCTCCTTAGAGTTTCCAGCCCTTCTAGTCTTACTTAGCTAGCTAACATAGCCCTACTAGCGACTCGCTAGTTCGATTAGCCTAGAGGACCTAATTAACTAGCTTATACGGTTCCCATTTACAATTTGCTGCCACTAGGGGGTCCCTAGAGGTTTCCTCTAGTGTAGCAATTATAAGGGCGGGGTTGATCAAGTATATAGTGCGTGCGGCTATATCCTTCTCTTTCTGCGTCTTTAGGTCCTCTTGCTTTCGTAATAAGGTATTAGCCACTATATTCGCTGTGCCTGGCCTATAGGTAATCCGCACATAGAAATTAGCTAGTAGGTCCGCCTAGTAGGCCTACCGTAGATTTAGCAGCCTCTTAATTATAAAGTACTCAAGGGCTCAATAGTCCGTAATTACTATAAAGGGTATACGCTGGAGGCCGATAAGGTGACCTTGCCATTCCTATAGGCCTCTTATTACTGCTAGCATCTCTTTATTATAGATCTTATACCGCATCTCTTTAGGGGACATTGTCTTTAAGAAGAAGGCTACTAGCTTCTAGGTCCTATTATCTTGCAGCTGGTTTAGTACCCCAGCTACTACTCTATCACTTACGTTAGTCTCCACACAGGTGTCTCAGAACGGTAAGTAGTGCTTTATTACACCGCCCAATAGCATAAGGGCCTTGACTTACTCAAAGGCTTCAAGCTTCTCCTCCCCTAGTGGGTGCCACGCTCCCTTCTTTATGAGCTTACTAAGCGGTTATGCGACTCGGCTGTAATCCTTTAAGAAGGCCTGGTAGAAGTTATAGAATCCTAGAAAGGATTGCACCCCTTTTATAGAAGTAGGGGGCTTCTAATCCTTAATTGTAGCTAGCTTGTCGGTGTCTATAGCGATCCTATTAGTACTAATAATAAAACCTAGGAACTTCATCTCCGTAACATTAAACTTGCTCTTCTTAATATCCGCCTATAGGCCTGCCTCTTAAAGCCTTTACAGGATCTTTTTAACGTAGACTTTGTGCTCTAGCGGGTCGTCTAAGTAAATAAGGATGTCGTCTATATAGGCTGTACAGAAATCATCCAGGTAGTTAAAAAGGACGTTATTAATAAATCTCTAGAAGGACGTAGGGCCGTTACACAGTCTAAAGGGTATGATACGGTACTTGTACAATCCGTACCTTATATAGAAGGTAGTTAACTCCTCTACCTCTTCCTTCAGCTATATATAGTAGAAAGCCTGTTAAACATCTAGCTTAGTAAAGATTTTAGCTCTTAATAGCCTAGTTAACGTCTCCTTAATTAATGGCAGCGGGTAGCGGTCCTTCTTAGTAATTGCATTAAGCTTTTAAAAGTTAACGCAGAATTGCCACCCCCCTCCTAGTTTCTTAGCAAATAGAACCGGAGCTACAAAGGGTGTGTCGCTTAGTACAATAAACCCCTTCTATAGGTGCTCCTATAGGTAGACCTTAATAAGCTCTAGCTGCTCTAGCGACATATTATATAGCAGGCTAGGAGCTAGATCGCAGCTATTGCCTTTAAGAATAATATCGTAGTCTACCCCCTTGTGATATAGTAGTAGCGTATCAGATATAGCTTTTAAGAAACAGTCAGCGTATTCTTAGTAGGGCTGCAGTAGCTTTTTACAGACAAGCCAGCAAAGTTCTTCCTTATTGTTAGGTAGAGCGTCTTGTGCCTTCTTATCCTCTATTAGTTGGTCTATCTTATAGAGGCTGGTATATCCAATTACTATATCCCTATGCTTCGCTCCTTGTAGGAAGTTCCTTGCCTTAAGTAGCGTAATATCTACTGCTTTAAACTCCCTAGTAGATAAAGGCCTCCTTGCTTTTAGCTTTAATAGTAAAGCTAGCCTAGGGTGGAGCTGGTCTTCCATTTTCCTAATTATATCTTAGGTATTAATCTTCTAAGTATGCCTATAGTCGTACGGGGTCCACTTAGCTTGCTTTGGCTTAGCCTATCCCTCCAGCTTAATTTTAGTAGAGGACTTCTTCTCTTAAAGTTCACTAATTGTAACTATATATTTAAGGATGCGTTAGGGGGTAGACTTGGACTCTTAATCTAGCAGTGTATCTCTTTAATCTGCATCTCTCTGGTAATCCTTATTAATTGGCAGGGGTAGGAGCTCCTTTCTTAGTATAATTACATCCTGCCTACTATAGTAGTTCTTCTTAGTTCGCCATACTAAGACCTAGTGTTTGTAATTAATAAGGGCCCCAGTCTTCTTAAACCACCTACGGCTAATAAGAAGATCGTGGTAGCCTATATTATAGAATAGGAACTATGTAGGGACTTGTTAACTATTTATAACTAGGTTTGCCTTAAAGAGCTATCTAATTATATCTGTCTGCTAATTGTTATAGCCAGATACGGCAACTCCTTGTCCTTTAATCTTATAGAGCTTTAGTTACAGTCATTGCTTAATAATTAGCAGTAGCTTATAGTATATAAAGGCCTCTCCGCCCGCAACAGAGTTAAGCAGGCTTACTATATTAAGAGCCACGCCGCCTAGCGCGATCCTGCATAGTATTATAAGGGCTATGCCTCCTAAGATCTCCTTTAGCTGTATGGGCGCTGTATTAATTGCTCTAATCTACTCTAGGTAGAAGACTTCTCCTAAAGCTACTTATTTTCTAACTCTGCCGAGTTAGTAACTATCTTGTACTCTTTATTTTGGTTAATTGCTTTAGCTTCCGTTTTCTTCGGCGCTATATAGTTATTAGGGTAGTGTCCTTACTTGCCACAGTTAAAGTAGGTAACTAGCGCTTTTGCAGCTGGTGCTAGAGTTAGAGGCTGTTGGGAAGAGGGGGGACCTTTAGTCTCTTTAGCGCCCCTAGTAGAAGCTCTCTTACTAGCTTAGGCTGCTCTGCGGTTACTTTGTTCCTTGCCTGTCTGCTTTAGACCTTGGGCGTACTATTAGGCAGTCTTGCAATAGGCCTAAAAGCTATAGTCTTTATCTACCACCTTAACTTCCATTTAGACGCGTAGGCTGTTATAAAGCTTATTATAAAGCTCCTCTTTCTACTAATCTTGTGGCATCCTTGAGATATTTGCTAGCCGTATAAAGTTAGATTAGAAATTATTAAAGTCTCCTAGGTACGGCATCTTAAGGCTTTTAAGCTTTTGCTAGGCCTTAATGCGGTGATCTAGGTCTTTAAAGACGTTCTTTAGGAACTTAAGTACTTCTTTACTAGTAGGGTTGTGTTCCATATCGCGCTCTGCCTTTAGGTAGGGTAAGAGGTGGTTATAAGCTTTGCCTCCTACACGCGTTTTAATATACGCTACTTTTACATCCTTTTTCTAATCTGGGTTGTCTTAATAGAACTAGTCTGTATTAGATTAAAGCTTGTTTTATACATAGCCGCTTTAGGCATAATAGGTAGGCTCTTTCCTATCTATTAGCGTAGGTGGGTTTAGAAACTTTGCTATATATCCTAAGCCCATAACACTGCTTATCTAAGAGAGTGGTGTCCCTTCTTATATCGTCTATAACGGTATGCTTTTTTACTCGCTGTCTTCCTAATCTAGGGCTTATATAGTAACCTTGCGGCCCATTCTTAATATCTTCTAATTAGCCTTGCAGAGCTCGTCTATCCTATTATCTAAGTGCTCCTTAAGCTCCGCTATCTTTACCTCAGCCTCCTCTTTCCCATTAAGGGCCTTATGCGCGTGGTTGTTTATAAGACGCTATAATATAGCAATCTACTATTCTATCGCCTTTCTTTATATTCCCTAGAGCTTTAGCTCTTCTATAAGTTCGGTTATAGGGATCGCGGCTAGGCTTTAGGTGGTTGCGGCTATATACTCTCTCTTTATCTCCATTTTAAAGTATATAGGGTTCTTATTATCTTCCAATTGCGCCATAAGATGGTCCTATTTGCTTTTTATATCATCCGCGAGCTCCGTCTCACCGTAGTACGGTTAGAGCTCCAGCGGCTCAAGTAACGCGTCTACGAGTTCCTCACGTGCTGCCAGCATTGGGTTAGTAGCTATCTCTAGCGCGCTAGGCCTTAACGCGCTCCTTTTTACTATAGTGTTTCTTTTACTTTCTTAGGCAACTCTTGCTACTAAGATTGTAATTAGGGTAATCCTTTTAATCTAATTACTGCAGTCTCTTCTTTCAGCTGCTTAATCCGCTATTATAATTGCCTGCCTCAAGCAGGGCTTAGAGGGTTAATTGGTCTATAGTTATAGTGGTAGAACAGCTCTCTATCTAGCTATACGTTTAACCATTAGACCTAGTATTATATCGCCTCTACAGGCCAGTTAAGGTTAACCTTAGTTTAATATCACGGCTAGCTTTCCATAGGAGCAATCTAATAGATTAAGCAACAATAAGGGGCTATATTATAAATAGACTAAAGTAAGGGCTCAAAGAAAGGGGCGCGGTAGATAACTATGTACATATTTGGTCGTCGGGGCAACGTTGGGGCAACGTTAATCCGTAACCGACGACGCCTCAATAGTAGCTATATAGACGAACCATCACAGTAGGGGGGGTTTTGGTTTCAATCGATTTCTTCTTTCCTCCTTTCTACTTCTATAGGTGGAATTTAATGGATCTCCTAAGCTCGCTTAGCTCACGTGGTCAACCCAATTGGTTATAAGCAACTGTGTCTACTATATTACAGAACCTTATTCAGACACTAGCAACAACTAGAAAATAAGAGAAAGAATAAAAGGATACTAGTAAATAAGTCCATAGTCTCTATCCTTCTCCCTTCGCAAATTCGGTCCAAAACGCCTCCGCCTTAGGGTCGCCGTAATAACTAGGGCAGGGTTCTATATTAAGGTAGAAGTTAGAAGCTCCAAACCTCGCTATAAAGATATCCCCTTGGTTATTGTCGTCGTCGTCGTTATTGGTATCGCCGTTGCTGCCCTCAAAGTTGGAGATATATTGGCGTATTCTTCGGTTCCTTTCGTCCTTTGTATGGTTCGTAGACCAACATCCAGATTTACTGCATACAAAGCACTTTTTACCCTTATTGCGGTATTGACGATCAGAGGAGTGGTATCGTCGGTCAGTATAGTATGATTCAATCTCTAGTTCTTGTTTACCGTACGTCGCGATTAAGGATTTGATGTCGCTAATAAGGCCGGCAAGGGTAGTAGCGGGTCAAAAGCAGGCTGGTTTACAAGCTGGTACGTCTTAGCACGCAGTAAGGAGCTTATTGTAGAATGTCGTGTCATTTTGGAGGTCCTTTGCTAACCTATGTTATAGCTACCACATCTCGTTAATTAATATCTGAAATACTTAGCCTGTATCAAGTCCTTTTTAAGCAGTAACTTGTTTAAGCGTAATTGCATTCCACTTTAATAGGATGTCGCGTTTGTATTCATCGCCTTCGAAGTATAATTTAAGGCCTATGCATACATTCTCGAGAAGGTTAAGATCTTTAAGGTGGGTGAAGTAGTATTTAAGAGTAAGGCCGCGGAGCATAGTAGGAATAGCAATGATGTACGCTTGCTTAGGGACGCCGGCTTGGAGGTAGTAGTTTTGGAAGATCTTAAACTTAAAATCAAAGTTATCTTATTTGCTGGAGTATTTGACTTTGTCCGTGTAGAGCTTAGCTAAGTTAGTAATCTCTCTTCCGAAGCTTCCTTGTAGGGCGAGCTGGTCTGTGGCTTGGGTCGCAGTTGGTAGTAATGGTAGAGCTGGGGTAGGGTCGTCGGTAGGGCCG
>Ga0307507_10000220_pt1 | contig 109215 bp, 76 predicted proteins | sample 7_EM_MG_FD_207223 | JGI IMG/M metagenome (GOLD analysis project Ga0307507, IMG submission 207223) | Populus trichocarpa ectomycorrhiza microbial communities from riparian zone in the Pacific Northwest, United States - 7_EM | ecosystem: Host-associated > Plants > Roots > Unclassified | place... | reverse complement strand
AGCTAGTAAAGGCAAATCTTATAGCAAAGCTAAAGGAAAAGCTTAGTTTAATAATACTATTACTCTTTAACGGATGCATCCTCTCCCTAAACGAGGATTCTATTGCTCTGCGCCAGAAGGGTTAAGGCAAGAAGATTAACGTTATTAACGCTAATTCTCTAAAGTAAGGATATGTGGAGCAACGCGCTTACGGAGCTTATATTGCTTCTATCTATTAACCTAAGGCTTTATTTAATCTCTTTGTTGCCACCTAACACCAGGAACTAACTAAGGACGACGTTCTTGCCCTAAATAAACGCCTTTCCTGGTAAATGAACCATTTCGACTAGGGCCTATACTATATACCTATTAATCTTCCTACCGCCAAGCTCTTTGTATTTGTCAATAGATCATTTATAAATAATAAAGATTTTAGCTCCTAGCTAGGATATAAGATTATTATTACAAATAAGTTTACTAGAGAGAATGACTTTATAATCTATAGCAACCTTATCTATTAGAGCTTAACTAAGAGCAAGCGCATTACCCAAAGTGTTTTGGCGTCAGAGATATATAGAATGGTTGGTGGAGTTAATATAGTAATTACAATTAGAACTACCCTAAAGATAATTATAGATTAACTCGAACTTCCTATTATCCCTATAATTATATGCACCAACTTATATTCCCTCTACGAGTGTTTAGTTAAGCTTGGTACCACAAAGGAGAAGCGCCTTATAATCAATATTATAGCACTTTAGCAATCCTACAAGCGTTAAAAACTCTTTAAGATTTAATAGATTAATGGCTAAGATAACCTAGTAGATATAATAACAAAGGCAAACCCAAACAAGGCACTAGAGACGTTTATTAACACAAATACTCTACGTGTATAAGTTAAAGGTTGGGTTAAAAGGGAGTAGGAGTATAATATTCTGTAGACCCTAACTTAAACCAGCCAATTAGGATTTTCCATCCCCGGGATAGAAAATCGCTATTGGCTCGCTTACTACTAGCGCCTTGGCGGCCCACCCGTCTTTATATTATCCGCCAAATTCTGCCAACTGCCGCATTGTCGCATATTGTCGCATATTGTTTGGTATTATTGTATACTGTCTGGTATTGTCGCATCCTGTCTGTTTGTATATATATAGATGGCAACTATAAAAAGAAGAGTTGCTAGTGTCGGGAACGAGGCATATTGCCGTCACGTGTTAATGTGGCCCTAGCGTGGTAAGGAACCTTAAGTTCCTCACCCCTTTCCTTATTCCTATTAAAAAAAGAATTAACAACCATTATACTATCTACGAACCGTAGCTACGTGATATTACCTTGTGTAACCAACAATATCAATATGATATATTCAATACTGAAAGATATTGAATATTGAAGATTTTTAGAGTTGAGGTGGTAAAAATAAGGTAAGATGTATTAGTAAATGACTCTCGGGCCTCCTTGCAATACGTGCGCATTTAAAAATTATTAGGTAAACCAATAGAAAGTAAAAATTACCAAATATTAAATTAGATCTTGCAGGTTATCGCGCACAACATCGTTAATTTTAATAATTTTTGTAGAGCTCAACCCCCGTACACTCTACCCTTGATTAACGCCATGCCTCCCTCATCTACCAACGTAATTGAGGACGATGATACATCCTCCTCTGCTATTTCTGAGCTTGATTCTGATCGATTTATCTACTCTAGCGGCGACAGCGACGCGTCGAGCGACTCTACACTAAATGTAACCACCCCAAAGTCGCCTCGTAAAAGGCGCCAGCTAGCTACTTCTACGTGGCAGCTTGCCCGCGATCCTCCCCCTCATGAAGCTATTCGCGACGGCAAGAATCGACTACCCACAACTCTCTTAAATGGCAATTGATATATTATCTATACCGTCAATGTCGGCAGAGGCCGAGCGAGTCTTTTTAGGTGCACGGCGAACAATCTTATGGGACCGCATATCACTAGGGAGTACTAATATTGAACGTACGGAGTGCTTGAAGAGCTGGCTATTAAGTAATATCACCGCCGGAGGGAGGCTTATGGCGACGAATGTAGTATAAGAGGCTTCGGAGGCCTTGGCAGAATCTAGAGAGCAGCCGATATCTACTACACCACGCCAAGGATCACGAAGGTGACGATAGTGGTGAGAGAGCAGTCGCGAGAGAGTAGCTATTTTGAAGCTCTACTAGAGCCTAGGGGCGTATAGAGCCTACTTTCAAATAAAACACTATACCAAGACTACTATATTCAATATTCAATATTTTTCAATATTTTTCAATATTGAATAAATTTTCAATACAATATCAATACGGCCAAATCCTAATATTGAATATTGATAAGAGCACTGCACGTATAGAGCCCCTTCGGTAAGAAGCTACCCCCTTTTCGGGTGGTAAGGCCCAGTATTAAAGCCGTATCCTCCGTAGCTCGAGGCTCCTTCCCGTTACTGCCGTAGCTTTTGGCAGCGCTCTTCACGTTATTATAGCCGTTGGCTTTATTCATTTAGATCTACTTCTCGAAGGTAGTCTTCTATAATTAGGACGTGCTTTAGCCGTGATTTTAGTTCTGCCTCGCCTACTATCTCCTGTCACCGCTGTAGATGTGTCTGTACTAACTCCCGTAACAGAGGCCGATGCTAATTCCGTAGGCCATGCAACCGCCTCCGCTCGGACCTTTAGGGTAGAGCTTTCTTATTAGTCATACGGCAGATCTCGCAAGTTTTACACCAGCTAAATTAGAAGGGTTGACGTGGCTGGTTACAACTGGAGCAGTAGCGCGGAGAGTTCTGTGGCTGCTGCGGACGCTGCCGAGGAGGCTGTTGATAAAGCTGCTGATAAGGCTGCTGCAGAGACTGCTGCGGAGACTGCTGTAAAGGCTGTTGCGGAGGCTGTTGGGCCTGCTTCTTCTCCTTCCGCCTATACTGGCAATAAACATACATAGCAAGGCGGAGGCCGTTAGAATTAAAGGGGTATTCAGAAATAGACCTAGCGCAATGGCAACGGGCACAAAATAAGCGGTTAAGGAGAAGATCCATAGAGTAGTGCGGCAATTAATAATGGTTGTATAGGTGGGTAGAAGTTCGGTGTTCCTATACGTGACAGTGTCCGCATAGAGCAGAAATCAGAACAATATATAATAGATATATTAGAGCTTTAAGCAGAGCTTCGTGTACAGTTTCGTGTAGAGCTTCATGTAGAGCTTCGTGCAGAGCTCTGACTGAGCTTCATTCTGTAGAGCTCTTGCAGGGTCTACGTCTACGTAATATTACTTATCTTAGGATATTTAGATAGAAGTGGTGCTTATTTTAAGCGCTTCGTAAGCTCTATAAATGTATAGTAATAGAAATTTTATTTACGTAATATTAGGGGGTGCATCGCAAGTGTAAGTATAAAGCGGGGATTTTGGTGTTACTGCACGATTAAGGGCTAAAAGCGTAAGAACGGTATATAATAGATGCACTGTCATGCGAACAGGAGCACACACCAGAAACGGCATGGAATAGTAGTGTGCATGACCGAGTGCTTGGCTTAGTCCTATGGAGATTCAAAGAGGTAAGGCACTTCTTTCGCCTCTGTATGATTGATATAGTCCTTGCTGACTGTTCGCTTGTAGGTGTATGATCGGAACTAGTTAGTTTATTGACATACCTCTCGCATCGCCGTATTCGCTCATGCCCGACCCTAGCACGACCGCTAAAACTGATCCTGTACACTTGATAACGCGTGTGGGAAGATACCCCTTTACCCACCAAGATAATCGACTTTGCCATCTACATCGGGCCTTCTGAGTACCTCAATAAATTAATCCAAGCAGAAGGACAATCCAAAAAAGATATATCTATCAACCATACTCTTTTTACACACCTCTACGACGACGACCTATTGGCGTAAATATTGAGGCAAAGCGGACAGGGGAAGATTTAAGAGATGCACAGTATAAGTTGCAGACTTCAGCCTCATGTGCTAATCGTTTTTGTCTGCTGGCGGCGGTTACTCGTTGCCTGCATCCTTTCGAAAAAGTCGTCGAGCGCCGATTATTGCGCTCCTGTGTCGAGAACAAATTTTAAGTCCTGCAATAGTTATCAGTGTCTACTGTCCGAAATAGGCTGGCTTCACGAACATCAAGCCTCCCCGTCGCGCTGTCATCCATGCCGTCCAAGGAAATTTTGGCCAGCTGACTCTTCTTTTTCTGGAGCATGATGATGTTCTAGAAGTGTAGGGTCAGTGAAGGCTCACGGAAGGGCAGAGCCAACATACCTGCTCCACGGTCTTCTCTGTGACATACTTGATGACAGTTACATTCCGAGTCTGGCCCATTCGGAGTGCCCTCGCGATAGCCTGTTCTTCCACTGACGGATTCCATTGGGGCTCGACAATGTGGACGCGATTGGCAACAGTCAAGGTGAGCCTGACTCTCAGTTAGTAAGTGAAGCAGTCGTGAGCATGGGTCGACTGCCATACCCTACCGCGCCAGTTTCAATGGACATGAGCAGGACAGGAGTTTTGGGATCTCCGCGAAATTTCGAGAGGATCTCAAGCCGATTAGAGAAACTAACTCGCCCATCGATCCGAAGGCATGGGATACCCCTATCTGTGAGCATATTGACAAGTATATCCAGAGTTGACCGCCAGGATGTGAACACAAGGCTACAATTCCTCAGACTAATTCTCACATTGACTTTAGATAAGGGCAGCTTACCTTTTCGAGTCGTTAAGCGACTTTTGAATGTTGTCAGTGACAGCAACAAGTTTTGATGAGTATCCTGCCTGAAGCCCAAATGAGGAGTTAGGAGACATTGGTGAAAGAGATTGTGGAGTAGAACTTCGGCTCGAAGACGCCCATGGTGCTAGGAAGTTTGGTGGGGAATCTGGAGAAGATCCGTTCATTGGTGGTTGGGACAAAGAAGGTTCTTGACTCCCCAGGCAGCGAGAGCATTCAGGGCACATATCGAGGTTGTCTAATAAGGTGGCGGTATCCTCATCTTCCCCGCCACAGAACTCGCAACATATCTCCCCATCAGTAGAGATCTGCTGCTTCCTTGATTTTCGCCTCTTTCCGGATGGCGTGGAGCAGCTTGGTGTGGCGACCTGCAATGTCCCGTGATTGCAAAGCCGCCGAAGCTTCATGATTGTGGCAAAAAGAACATTATACTTCTTGATTTCCGAGTTGGTGCTAACCATCCTGTCGAACTCAGCCTGGCAATCTGCGAGGATCCTCTTATACGCAACCGTCTCTTCAGGTGTAAGGGTTACAGGAACCTCTTCGGTTTCTGCTTGGGGAAGATGGAGATAGACGGCGTTTCGACGCAGGCAGATGATCCGGAGAAGGAGCTTCAGGTTTCGAAACGAGTCATGGGAGTCCGATCGAAGTGGCTCAACGATATGCTTTTCAAAAAACTCCTGAGTGGCAAACGGTTGAAAATGGAGAAATCTCAGAAGCGATCGCAGATCGTCCAGGCGGTTCTGAATGGGCGTTCCCGTAAGACACCATCTCCTCTCAGCCTGAAGGTCCTCAGCCGCTTTGAATTGCTCGGAGGACTGGTTTCGGATCCAGTGCGCTATGTCTCCTGTTAGTAGCCGGCCATCTTGGGTGTTAAGGAGCTGTTAAGCTTACCTTCATCCAATACGACTCGGAACCATTCCATTGCTTGTAGGACTCGGCGTCCTTTCCAGTCAAACACAAGGGTCCGGTAGGTCGTTAACACGACATCATGGTCTACAAGTGCTTCAGTTGTCTTAGCACGGCTATCACCATGGAAAAGAGCGACTTTTAACGTGTCTAGTCTCAAGTGTCTCCAATGTGGCATGTCAGGTGCGCCTATCCTATGATATTGTTGACGAGCACTTACTTCTCAATCTCGGATGTCCAGACATCCAAGACCTCTGTGAAGATGTAAGTCCTGTTGAACGTCGGGATAAGAGAAGGGAGAAAACATGATGTTCGAGGAAGGGATTGGGTGAGGCTTACGTCGAGATGTAACAACAATTAAGGTTGCCCTTGTTGGTCGTGCTCTCGTTCGGCAGCTGTCAATTTTGGCGAACTCCGTCGCCGCATTCTTTGAACAAATCACCGCGCTCAACATTGTCAACGTTTTCCCCAAACCCATAACGTCAGCCACGATGCCACCAAGACACAATGACCGGTTATGAGGGAAGAATCTAACATGTCGGTATTAATAGAGCGTCCAGAGTACTAGAAGTTTGTTCACGAACCGAGAACCGATCAGAGCTTTAAGATCAGAGGTGACCGAGTCACAGAAAGTTGGATTTTCTCTGTTCAAAATGAACTTGAGACCGTCTTCTTGGTGGCTAATGAGATAAATATGGGTTAGATGGACAAAGAAGAGCAAACTTCATTTGACAGCGACAGGGAGCCCGAACCTCTTGAGCGGGGTAAGAATGAGACACTCGCCAGCCGCTGCTGAGACAGCTTGACTCCCCAGGGGAACTGCAAGGTGTGACAGATCATCAAGAGATTCCAACAGATTCTCAACCCCTTCAGAAACACGCACAGATTTTGAGTCTATCGTTGGAGGGCCGATGAGATGTTTCAAGTCCGTGTTCCCGTTTCTCGAATAGAAATATTGCGGGTTTATGTATCTGGTCCCGGTTTCCAAGAAGAAGGGATGCTGGAGATACGCTGAATCGTCTGCTAAAATGTCCCCGACATCGTCGGCAATCCTCTCTGGCCCGATGATATTGACAGAAATATCGACGATCGTTTTCTTGTGGTTTGGCTTTCGAAGGATGCTGTTCAGACTTGATGAAGAAAGGACAGCAGTGAATAATAATTCCGAGAACTTCCCTAGGGAGTGCAGATATCTGGTCGTAATAAGGTCTAGCATGCCAATGTCCTCAGTGCTCGTCCCATTCATCTGGGATAAGTGGTAGTACTCTCCTCGGGCAACAAGCTTGAATGTGTGGAAGCGGCTCCATTGTAATGACTGGGTGGTCAATCCTTTAGTGAAACTGACTTGAGCCTTAACGTAACACAACTTCGGCAGATGTCATAGGTTAGCTGAAACTCTCACCAATGAGATAAGTCAGAATGTCCCAGCTCCAATCTCCGAAGTCGAGGCTCGAGGCCCTACGACTTATGAAAACTAATTTTGAAGAGAGCTAGCTCATTCCGGAAGGGAAACTGAGGGCTTAAATCCTTAGGCCAGTTGATGCTAGATCAAACAGCAACAGAGAGCTGACCTACAGCTCCATAACAGATATTCTCAGAAGCATTTGACCCTGTTACGGCGTCTGTCATCTCGAAATCATCTAGGGACTCGGAACGTGGTCTGAACTGAAGCAGTCAGCGCGGGCAATCTGCCGAGGTTCGGCCACCTCATGAGCACCCACACGAGACTTGAAAACTCCACTCCCTCGCTGCGACCCTGCCTACAGAGTCCCACTAGAAGACGCTTTGTAGGCGTGGTCTCATCCGAAATTTCGGCATCGCCTTGTCCCCGTTTGTATGGAGTCAGCATCTCAATCGATTTAGGTTATAAACAAAATTCACAGGATCACAGTAGTCATGATTTCGAACCGTAAAGCAAAGAGTTGGAAAAATTGAACAGCGATGTGCGCTCTAATATGAGAAAATTGTGCCTGGAGCCAACCCCAAGTGAGGCTGAATGCTCGTCAGCCTTGAAGGCCGCCCCGCTTGGAGGCCGTGTCAGCCCCATAAAAACTCTTGCCAGAGGCGTAATGCCATGATTTATTCTCTCTCTACTCAGCTCTTAAACCCAACATTAAACCCAAATCCTCTCTCCTTTGTCTTATCATTCATTCATATGTGAGACGGTCGGGTCGGATAGATTCATCTACTTTACAAGTGCTTAATCCATCCACTCGGAGCGTTGGGAAGTTTCATTCTACATTAGTGACAATCGCTAGTATTTCCCAACTGGCAACATGGCTAGTGGGCCTGAGAATACTTTCAACAAAGCATTAGAAAAGTTTCGAGATAGCCTCACGGAAGAGCAGAAACGACAATTTTCGGTAACCCGTTTCGAAGATGTGGAGTCGGAAATCCAAAACATTCAGCATCGCTTTGGCTTAGAGAAAAAGCTGCGAAATTTGAAGAAAGTTTCCAAGTTCCTCGAGGCAATGAAGCAGATAGAGCAAGTCATTACAGTGTTTCTCAACGTCCACGAAGTCGTGGCATTCGTATGGGTAAGTGCTCATGCCCTCTTCGTAGAGGGATAGCTAGCCGCAGGCTCCCAACGTGCTGAGGTTTTAAATAGGGGCCCATAAAACTCGCTCTTGTGGTACGAGCACTCAGAATAGTCAGTCAATGACTTGAAAAGAGAAACTGACAGGCCGTGCAAGGTGGCTGGCACGAGAATCGATGTCCTTGAGCGTTTGCTTGACACTTACGTTGAAATCGGCGAGGTCATTCCTGGCCTTCGGCAATACGACCAACTCTTCAAAAATTGCCCTGCCGTGAAGGAAGTACTCGAGCGGTACTTCTACGACATCCTTCAATTCCACAGAAAGGCACTTGACTTATTTGCAAGACCAGGTTAGGCATCCTTGGAACCCCCAAACCACAAGCTGGATGGTGAACACTAATCGAATTGTACGCAGCCTGGGAGACGGTCCTGAGGTCTGCCTGGAAGACCTTTGAAACTAGTTTCAAGCCAATTCTTGACAGCCTCAAGCGTCACAGGACCTTATTGTCGGATGAGAAGTTGACGGCAGCCATTGCAGAGATTCAAGACATCCGCCAATTCAACGTGACCAGATTTAATGAGCTCTCGCAGCAACTACACAGCAGGTTCCAGGAGCTATCGAAGCAATCGTACGAAATTCAGGAAAGGCTGGCCGAAAAGGAGGCCAGAGAACAGCAGGAAGCGCTGCGTCTACAAAGACGCATTATAGTAGAGAAGCTAGGGCCTCCAGACTATGAAGCAGATCAGCACCGGGCTTCAGAACAGCGCTTTTCTCCGTCTGGAGATTGGATCCTGAAGGACCCAAGCTTTTTGCACTGGCTTGACTCACGAAACCCGTCATATAGTACACTGTATATGCATGGCATGCCGGGTGCTGGTAAGTAGGCGCGGTGAGAATCCGATCTTTCGTCCGGGAAAATAACAAAGAAACTAGGCAAAACAATTCTTGTGTCACGAATCATTGATCACCTGAGATCCCAGACAACGGCTTCCAAGACACCTCTTCTGTTCTTTTATTTCAAGCACCACGAAGAAACCAAGAAATCCATGGATGGAATGCTTCGTGCCCTACTAGTTCAGTTGCTCTACCAGGACGACACATTGATAGAGTACTTCTATCAGAAATGCTGTTCTACTAGCACATCAGAGCTTATGACCCTTTCTGCGCTCAAGGAACTGGCCCAGGAAAGCTTGAAGAGCCAGCACCGCTGCCTGATTGTTCTTGACGGCCTAGACGAATGTGGAGATGGCCGGAATACCAGGTACGAAGAATCAAAGGGTATCATTGAGTGGTTCGGGAACTCCGTTATACCAACTTCCCACTCCGAAGGAGGTTGTATCCGGTTGTTCCTAGCCGGGCAGAGGGATGGTGTTCTTGACCAACACCTTTCTACATACCCGGGCATTAAGTTAGACACCACTAATGCACATCTTCGCGATATTCAGGACTATACAGCGTCCAGAACATCTGAGATACGAGAAAGATTCTCTCTTAGCCATGATAATCAAGCTGAGATAACAAGGAGAGTCACAGCAGCCTCAAAAGGTGAATACGGCATTCTCCCACATGTTTAAGGGTTCGTTAAAATGCTCACTTTACTCACACTGTCTCACAGGGATGTTCCTCTACGCCAAGGTGGTGCTGGACAACCTCATGCACCAAGGATCAGAAGCCGAGCTCGCAGATGAACTGAAAACGGAAAACTTTCCAGACGAGCTAAATTCGGCGTACGGCTGCCCCTTTCCATTCCATTGGTGGGCACTCTAAAGCTAAAAGATGTCGACAGGTACGAGCGCGTGGTCGTCCGGGTTCTCGAACGTCCCGCTCAGCCGAAAAGAGAAGCTGCTGCAAGAATACTGGGCTGGATAGCCTGCGCTGCCAGACCTCTCCGGTGGAGGGAAATTCAATCGCGATTCTGTATCGATTTCGAGCAAGGCTGTTGCAATTTTAAGAATCGCCGGGTCGACAGTTGCAAGGTCCTCTGCGGATCACTTGTCGAAGCCGACCAGTGCGACTGGGGAACAGCATCTGAGGCTGAAATTGTTATAAGCCTTGTTCACGACACTGCTGGAGAGTGGGTTGCCACGTCTAAGTCATTTGCCCTTCTTTATAAGGGATCCAACTATCAGAACACGAGCTTATGGTATTTGTAGATATCTTATTCATACCGGTCGAATTTCCCTTTTCAAAGAGCACGCCAAGATGGTTGTCTTCTGCTCTCGATACCTGACCTCCGGTCCATTTAAGCATGGTCTTCGAGAGCAAAGTATCCGAGAGTTCGCTCTCTCAGGATACTACAGCCTCCAAGATTACGCGGCTGCGTTTTGGCATCACCATGTTGACTCCGTACTAAACCCCGCCGATGTCCCTGTGGAACTCTCTGAGAACATTGTCGGGTCCGTCATTTGCCTCCTTGGAGACTATAAGGTAATGCAACAGACTGGATCAACTACTCTAGGCTCTCAGCCTGGTCCGACAGCGCAACAGATCCGGAAAATCCTGCAAGAATGGCGCAACAACGGCCAAAAGGACTCGTTTGAAGAACGAACATCTGCCATTCGGAGGGTCATCGAATTGATTGACCTTGCAAGGGTAGATGATCAAAGAAAAACAGTTTTTCTTGGGCTCAATGGAGTTCCTCATTTCAAATGCCCGAAGCCACGATGCCAAATGTTCGCTCTCGGGTTTATGGATCGACAAACTCGAGATGCCCACGTCAAAGAGCACGAACGGCCATTCAAGTGCCCGAATGAAGGGTGCTATGCTCGCAGCATCGGGTTTCCATCTCAATCAGCCCTGGACGTCCACGTCAAGCGCCTTCATTCCTATAGTGTCAGCCCTCAGCCCTTGTTCCCGCCTTCCGCAACGAAGACAGATATCTTCACTGCATGTACCAGAGGTGATCTTGATGCAGTGAAAGCATTTGTCCTCCAGGGAATTGATGTGGATGCAACCACGCAACGCAGAGGACAATTGACACCACTAGTTATGGCCGCTAGAAAAGGTCATGTTCTGGTTTGTCAGTATTTGATTCTACACGGGGCTCGGGTTTACCCTACCGATTCTACCATGTCCCGGGGAGCAATAACGGCGCTGGGGGAAGCAATTAAGCGACGAGACTATGATCTCTTCCGTATTCTCGTGGAGACAGCAGGTGAGCACGAAAGGCTCGCTTTTCTGGGCGGCTCATCAACTCTAAGTCTACGGCGCTACGTTCGGGCGGCCGTGGCGAGCGGAGCCGTCGAAATACTAAGGGATCTACTATCGTGGTATAAACAGAGCTCAGATGCTGCTGGGGACACTATTTTGCAGGCCACATGTGAATGGAAGAGTAATGAAGCTATCGCACGCATTCTACTCTCTCGAATGAAACCAGAGGATATTAACCGGCTCAACAATGTTGGAGAAACCCCACTGCGTGAAGCTGTGCGATTCGGGAATGTCCTCATTGTTAGGCTCTTGATGGAGGCTGGTGCAGATACTCATTTTAAAGATAAGGAAGGGCGGCTACCGGTTTATTGGGCATGCGCCAACTATAGTGCGGAATCCGATAACATCCTAACGATTCTTCTGGATCATACTGAGGATGTTAATTGCCTAGACAACTCCGGAGAGACACTATTACGAGTAGCTATAAGGTGTAATCGGACTGAGGCGGCGAGGCTGCTGGTAGAGAGGGGGGCGGACGTCAACACGAAGGCCATAGGCGGACGGACGGCGCTGCATCTAGCGGCAGAGCAAGGGGACGAGGCGGCGGCGAGGCTACTAGTAGAGAAGGGGGCGGGCGTTAATATACAGGACGCAGGCGGATGGACAGCGCTACGGCTAGCGGCAGAGCGAGGTTATGAGGCAGTGGCAAAGCTGCTAGTGGAGGAGGGGGCGGATATTAACGCGAAGGACGTGGAAGGATGGATGGCGCTGCATCTAGCGGTAAAGCGAGGGGACGAGGCGGCGGCGAGGCTACTAATAGAGAGAGGGGCGGATGTTAACGCGAGGGATTCTGGTGGGACGATGCTGCATCTAGCGGTAAAGCAAGGGGACGAGGCGGCGGTAAGGCTGCTGGTGGAGCTGGGGGCAGATATTAACGCGAGGAATGCTAGTGAATGGACGGTGCTATATCTGGCGGTAAAGCAAGGGAATGAGGCGGCGGCGAGGCTACTAGTAGAGAAGGGGGCGGATATTAACGCGAGGGATGCTAGTGGGACGATGCTGCATCTAGTGGTAAAGGGAGGGGACGAGGCGGCGGTGAGGCTGCTAGTGAAGCTAGGGGCGGATATCAACGTGACGGATGGTAGTGGATGGACGGTGCTGCATATAGCGGTAAGGCGAGGGGATGAGGCGGCGGCGAGGCTGCTAGTAGAGAAGGGGGCAGATGTTAACGCGAGGGGTGCCGGTAGATGGACGGTGCTGTATCTGGCGGTAAAGCAAGGGGCGGAGGCGGCGGTAAGGCTGCTAGTAGAGAAGGGGGCAGATGTTAACGCGAGGTATACTGGTGGATGGACGGTGCTGCATCTAGCGGCATATCAAGGGGACGAGGCGGTGGCGAGGCTACTAGTAGAGAAGGGGGTGGGCGTTAATATAAAGGACATAGATGGACGGACAGCGCTACGGCTAGCGGTAGAGCGAGGTCATGAGGTGGTAGTAAAGCTGCTAGTAGAGAAGGGGGCGGATATTAACGGGAAGGACGCGGAAGGATGGATGGCGCTACATCTAGCGGTAAAGCGAGGGGACGAGGCGGCGGTGAGGCTGCTAGTAGAGAAAGGGGCGGATGTTAACGCAACGGATGCTAGTGGATGGACGGTGCTGCATATAGCGGTAAAGCGAGGGGATGAGGCGGCGGTAAGGCTGCTGGTGGAGCTGGGGGCGGACGTTAACGCGAAGGCCATAGGCGGATGGACGGCGCTGCATCTAGTGGCAGAGCAAGGGGACGAGGCGGCGGCGAGGCTACTAGTAGAGAAGGGGGCGGGCGTTAATATAAAGGACGTAGGCGGACGGACGGCGCTACGGCTAGCGGCAGAGCGAGGCCATGAGGCGGTAGCAAAGCTGCTAGTGGAGAAGGGGGCAGATATTAACGCGAAGGATGCGGAAGGATGGATGGCGCTGCATCTGGCGGTAAAGCGAGGGGACGAGGTGGCGGCGAGGCTACTAATAGAGAGGGGGGCAGATGTCAACGCGAGGGATGCTGGTGGATGGACGGTGCTATATCTGGCGGTAAAGCGAGGGGACGAGGCGGCGGTAAGGCTGCTGGTGGGGCTGGGAGCGGACGTTAATGCGAAGGTCATAGGCGGACGGACGGTGCTGCATCTAGCGGCAGAGCGAGGTCATTGGGCGGTGGCGAAGCTGCTAGTAGAGGAGGGAGCGGATATTAACGCGAAGGAGGCGGAGGGATGGATGACGCTGCATCTGGCGGTAGAGCAAGGGGACGAGGCGGCGGCAAGGCTGCTGGTGGAGCTGGGGGCGGACGTCAACGCGAAGATCATAGGCGGACGGACGGCGCTACGGCTAGCGGCAGAGCGAGGTCATGAGGCGGTGGCAAAGCTGCTAGTAGAGGAGGGGGCGGATATTAACGCGAAGGACGCAGAAGGATGGATGGCGCTGCATCTGGCAGTAAAGCGAGGGGACGAGGCGGCGGCAAGGCTGCTGGTAGAGAAGGGGGCGGGTATCAACGCGAGGGATGCTGATGGGTGGACGGTGCTGCATCTGACGGTAATGCAAAGGGACGAGGCGGCGGCAAGGCTGTTAGTAGAGAGGGGGGCGAACGCGAGGGATGCTAGTGGATGGACAGCGCTGCATCTGGCAGTAAAGCAAGGGGACGAGGCGGCAGCGAGGCTGCTAGTAGAGAGGGGGGCGGATGTCAACGCGAGGGATGCTGGTGGATGGACGGTGCTGCATCTGGCGGTAAAGCAAGGGGGCGAGGCGGCGGCGAGGCTGCTAGTAGAGAAGGGGGCGGATGTCAACGCGAGGGATGCTGGTGGATGGACGGTGCTGCATCTAGCGGCAGAGCAAGGGGACGAGGCGGTGGCGAGGCTTCTGGTGGAGAAAGGGGCGGACGTTAACGCGAAGGAGAAGTTTGGACTAACTGCGCTGCAGCTAGCGGAAGAGCGAAGGCATAAGGCCGTGATACAGATTTTAAAATCCTGCTAGGTCTTTATTTTTAACTTATACTTAAGCGTTTATCCATGACGCTAAGCGATTCATCCTCTAAACCCGTTTGATTATCAAGGAAGCACCTCTTCAAACGTATTGCTCTACTGTGTTCGCGCTGCAGAAGAGCTTGGTTCGCCGACAGCTCGAGGGCCATAGCAACTCGGTCAGCACCGTGGCCTTCTTGCCGGACGACAAGCAGGCGGCGCCGGCATTGAACGACGATACATCTAGCTGAAATAGATTAGGACATCTAAGGGAGAAACAAGGCCTTATAAAGTTATAAAAGCGGAACAACGGATAAGTTTTATAGCCACGAACTTTAGCACGTGCTTGGCCGAAAGTATTTCTTTTAGGGGAAGGATAGACAAGAGTCTCAGAGCGAGATGAAAAGGCCTCTAAAATAAGAGGACCCTATCTAGTGAAATTAGCATCGCTTTCACCTATAATTACCAATATTTATAAAGTAATAATTAAAACTAAGTTAAATTAAGGAATACGGTACCTTAGATAAGCGACTTAGAGATATAAAATATCTTTAAAGACGAAGATCGAGGGGAGGGAGGTAGTATTATAGTGTGGGAGGGTAACTACGGCCTCTCTCAGATTGGAAGTCACGGTACGGTCGGTCAGTCGGTCGGTCGTAATCAGTTAGTAGAACAGTCAGAATCAATTAATAGAAAAGCAGCCAGTAAGAAGAGAAGAAAAGAATGTATTTCCGGTGACTGGTAGGTTCGTGATGTCCGAGAAGGAGGGCCAAAGGCTCTATAATATACGGAAATGGGGTAGGTACCAAGACACTAGGCGACGACCATTCTACACCACCATAATAGGCCTTATAATTAGAATATTAGAACTACTCGAGCAGTTCTTAGAAGCTAGTTAGCTAATAGTAGTACAGACTACAACAGACCTAGTAGAACTATATAATAAGGCACGTAATGTGAAGCATATTACTAGGGTGTATGGTAGGGAGTAGGCAAGCCGAGCAAGGGTCATAGGAGAGTCGATGGAAGAGAGAACAATATAGTAAAGAGTATAGGCATAGCCTCGTGTAGAGACGAACCGATGAAGAGAGGAAGAGGGCTGCAAGTCCGAGGAGCTTATAAAGAGGTGCCAAGCCTGGCCTTCGGCTGGGGCGACCGAGTTCCGGGGGCCCGAGCTTAATAGATAACGCTAATATAATATGTCAGACCCATGACTGGTCTGGTGGAAAAGATATAACGTGGTATGCGAGGCCCAGCTTATCCTCGGTCAGCCGGGAAATCACGTGTTCAGCCAGCCACCTGGGTCAGATTCGAGGCTCTATGAGGAAAAATCTAAGGGGCTCGATCGCCCGAGAAGATATCTACAAGATGGCCCACGCGCTGTCACGTGACTTATCACGTGTACGTCGCTGAGCTCAAAGAGACTGCCCAAGTACCCCCTTTTATATTCTAGACCTGGGGTCCTATAATATAATCCTTAGCTAAAAATAGATATCTTACTTTAATATTTAGCTAAGTATCCTAACTTGACCCGATTAATTCTATTGGCTTCCTTCTTATCGATAACTATAGGACACATTTTACCGTTGCAGGGGATAATTTTAAAGCTTTACACTGTATTTTAGATGCTTTAAATTGGTGTTCGTCCAGTGTTGATCTGAGCGATTTGATTAGTTAGAACAGCGAGGACCTGAGTGCCAGAGGAAGGAGATAAGGGTTGTTACGGGATGGTTTCAATGGGCGGTTTGCATGTCTTCGCAGTGAGCAGCCGAATGCCTCAAGCGAGCTGAGCACACTAAAATGCCGTCCAATTGCTTTTTGGCAATATTTTTTAAGGCCCGAAGTGGCCTCAGGCATCCCATCCGTAACATCCGCCGAAAGACATGCTACGACACTAAGACGACAGTTCACGTCCGTGAACACCCTCAAGCGAATCTTACCTCGAATTCTGTATTTCCTAAAATCTCTCTCTTTACCTACCATCTGGACACCACCAGCTAGAATGGATGCTCCTTCTGGCATTCAAGGAGATGAATTCTTACAACAGATGCTCTCTGAATTTCCACTGGCTTTGGCAATTATTTCAATACCTGCTCTCCTGCTCTACTTCACTATATACACGCTTGTGAAAGACCGCTACGCTCTTTCTGTATTCCTATCCGTTCCTACACTCGCTCTATTCTGGCTGAGTCCATATGCTGCCTCAATTCATTGTGGGGCTGCACGTGCCTTGTTAAACTTCGCAAGTACAATCAATATATATACATACAGCATTTTGGGAGCGGAGGTTATGCTGATTCTTGGTTTTCAGTTGGTACTGGGACGATGAAGCTACTTGATGTCCTGGCCCGCCGGGATGATTTCCCTCAATATACTTCGGGTTCAAGGCCGCCGGACTGGATCTACGCCATGCTCATTCTCACGGAGCTGCGCTACGAGTCTTTCACGCCCAATCACATTCGCATCCCTGCGCGCCTCGAACCATTTTCTGAACCCTTCCAGTTGGTGCTTCACACCGCGGCTTTTGCGATGCTCCAAGCTCTGCCTCAAATCCCGCCGATCCTCTCCTACGAGATTCTGCTTGCAATATACATCATCTGGACCTCTATGCAGCTTGCGCTGCGCTACAAGTCCTCGCCGGCTTTCTTCGGCCCTATATATCTCGCAGACAGCTTTGCGGGGTTCTGGACAGAGACGTGGCACAATGCCTTTGCTGCTCCATGTAAGAGCCTGGCCTACAATCCGATCTATAGAACCGTTCTCTGGCTTGGTCTGCCGAAGGCAGCGGCAAGGAGCGCCGGTGTCTTCGCTTCTTTCGTGTTGATGGCTGTTTTCCATATGCATGCGCTGGCACCGCTACTACCCAACGAAGGGTTGAAGAGGGTCGGTCTGTTCTTCGTCGGCAATGGAGTCTTGACAGTAGTTGAGGTGATGGTGTGGGGAAGGAGGAAGCATTGGGCCCGCGCCTTAGCAGCTTGGATTATCGAGACTGCTTTTGCGAGCTGGGTTGTCTTGGCTATACCAGTCGCTCATGGCCTGATGGAGCTGAACTGGAAGGAGATTTGCAGACCCAAGGATTATGTCTAGGACGAGTGAAGATTCAAGCACGTGGAGAGGATTGGTGAAGCATTATCAATATCAAGGCCTTCGGCCCTCATTCCTATATTACGCGAAACCATATGGCGACAAATTCGTAGCCACAACTAGATTTCAAGATATCTAAACCTTAAAGTGAAAACGCCTTCAAACCAAAGTCAAAAAAGTTACATGATCTACTGGGAGAGAATGGGTGCGAACCGCAGGGTATCAGCAAAGTGCCTAAGCCAGATTAAAATAACCGAAACGCCTTTTTGCCTCCTTTGACACCCTTAAACCTTTGAACCTGGGTGTCCCCCATCTGCCGGCTTCTCGTCATGAGCATGAATAAGATCATCTACCCATTCCTTGACTTCTTCAACCTTATCAGTTACCCACTCCCACCAGGGCTTCTTTTGCTCTTTGTTATCGGGAATTGAGGATGCTGTGGGAGTGGACGATGTTAGAACTGTGGCGGAAGGTGACATCGAAGAAAAGCTGTTGACGGCACTAGAAGCCAACGGGACAGCGCTCGCAGTTGATGACAGAGGACTTGAAGAAGGTTGTACAACGCTCGCCGCAGACTCCACAGGGTCGGGAGGCGTCTCCTCAGCAGGCGATTCGGGATCCGAATGTAAACCTACGGGTTTGAGTGGGAGCCGAAGAGTTCCGTTGTTAGGTTTTGGGGTGACACCAATGGAATCGCAGACAATGTTATACAACTCGGTATTTTCTAAAAGACATGTCAACACAATCACGTGTAGAATTTAAGAAATATGTACTTACGAAAAGGCTCAACACGACTACCTGGTTTGTGGGGGAACGCAGGTCCCCTTGCAACGAAGATGGCTCTCATGAGTGGATGCTCAAAGTCATACCCATGCAGACCCCTGGGATGGTAGATATCTCCGTTCCGTTTTCCTTCTTCGACGTCAAATTCGTCTTTTGTTACAATGGCCCATCCAGTCTTAGGCACTATCCATAAGGGGGCAATGCGGGGATTCTGGGAGAAATGATATCGCTCGGGCATGTCTTTGTCCCTGAGATAGACCTCAATGTTGGGATTATCTTTTGCCTTTTCAAGAAGTTGCTGATAAAGCCTGCCTAGGTCGTCAGGGTTCTTCGGTCTCAAGCCATAAAGCGGCCAGCCGTCAATATGTTCCAATTCATCGGGGTTCACTAAATCCTCTAGTTGAATCAATCTGTCGACGTCAGTAGTGGCCATACCGTGGTCTGACACCACAACAACGTTGACAATGTCCGTTAGATTGCGTTCTTGAAGGCCATAAAGAATCTCGCCTAACATGGTGTCGACATCACTGATAGTCTGGCGGATCTCGGTGCTGTTGGGACCGTACTTGTGGCCGTCAGCATCCACCACAGGGACATAAGCAGCTATGAGTTGAGGTCGCGGTGAATTGGCCTTAGCAGCAGGATTTTCCGGGCCAGGCAAATCTAGGAGCTGGAGAATTCTATTGACCTTCAACGGCAGCACCTCGGAGCCGTTGTATTTATCCACGTATGCAGGCTCGATGTCTCCAATGTGAGCTTCTGATCCAGGCCACATGTGTACAGCAGTCCGTACGTTTTGCTTCTCTGCAGTTACCCATAGAGGCTCTCCTCCCCACCAGTGGGGTTGCATGCTCCGGCTTGGATCAGTGTAATAGAACTCTTTTTTTAGATCAGGATCCCAGAAAGTATTCCCCACAATACCGTGAGCTTCTGGATATAAGCCAGTAACCATGGTATAATGATTTGGAAATGTCACACTAGGAAAGCTAGGCAGCATGTACTTCGGCGATATACCCTCTTGAACGAATCTGTTCAAAGTAGGTGTGAGGCCGCGATAGAGAAAGTCGGCACGGAAGCCGTCGAGGGAGATAAGAATCGTGGTAGCAGCGAAGGTGGATGTACCATTGGAGAATTGATTCGCTGCTTTGTTGCTGCGGGAGCGTTTGGAAGCCCGATATGCTGCAACTAGAATGCCGATGAAGAGGATGACAATGGCGATGTGTATGATGATACGCCTCCACATGCGGGCCCGACGTGACTTGCTTGCACCTTAGCAATGACCACGTTACTGTGCCTGAAATACTCACAGTTTTCTGCCCCAAGACAACTCTCAGTCTCTGCTGATCTGATTCCGAAGAATTTCTTGACGACTCGGACTCTGAACGCCGACCTCCCTCTTCCATTTCGTACATGAGCTCGCTGGCCTCCCCGGGACGGCCATGCTTGCGGTCTCGTCTTGCCTCTCTTTTGAGCTTCCTCCTTTCCCGCTTTCCTATCTTTACTTTATCTCCGCTTGTGTCCCCGCCGTTGAACAGGGGAGGGAAGCCCCCGGAGCCTCCTCCACGAGCCAGCAGTCGCTCCCTCTCGTCCTCCTCATCCAAAATCTTGTAGTCCCGTTCAGCTACCTCCGATGATGGCCTTCCGTCTTCATAGTGGTCGCCATCTTCGGAATAGACGTCTTGCCGGGAAGTAATTTGATCGTCGTCTCTGTAGTCGTCGGATTCGGACAGGAGATTCGCTTCTTCGCGCTCGCCTTTAGACATTTTCGGTGCTGAAGTGCTAGATGGATCACATTTCCGTAATGGAGAGAAGGACGTAAAGGTGTATAGGTGGTGTTTCACCTTATTGAGGCACCTGCAGCATGTGTGAACTGCGCCCTGGGAACCATGCAAGAGCCTCAGGTCAGCCTCGCTTCGTCTCAACCTTGCTTGCTTTTGCCTATACGGCAATCACAACACCAATTCGCAACCATCGAGTCAAAGAATTTATCAGGACATGAGATGGATAGTCTTCATTTAGCGCTAATAATCCATTAAGTCCTCTAAATAATAAATCCATTCCCCTAAGAAGAACGTGCTAATTTGAGCAAGAACAATTCCAAGTGATTTCCCGAGCATAGTAATTCTATGGCATCTGCACGACAATGGCATCTGCTGAATCTATCCACTGCAAACTAGATCCTCGAACTTTGCCATTGCTGTAGAGCCAGAGTAACAGATAAGTGTGTTCGATCAGCTCTCCCCAGGAATAGAGCTGTACCTGTCCGAGTCCATCGCCATTGCCGTTATTCTCATTCTCTGGATTTGGTGGTTCCCGATGCAGAGTGACCCCCCAGCCGGCATACCCACGGCGAACAAAGTTGGCTAGGTCATACCAAAAAGTATACTGCAGCTTTTGCTCCCAATTCGCAGTCTCAATATGCCAATGACCACGTTCGTCCATGGCTAAGTTCCGAGTAGTCCATAAAGGTTTAAATCGGCCGACATTCTCCGGTGCATCCCTTAATATATCTAGCGCCTTTGTACTTTGGGAAGGCCATGAGGTTGGTGTGAAATCAGATATTCGCGGTCCAGGCGGGAGAACCTCAAGGGGAATGGACAAAAATGACATGACACCACTGGAGGTGCCTTTGGTAATCTGATATGATTCATTCATCTCTGGATCTATTAAATCCTCCCCGGACGACAGTTGTCGTTCTGCATCTTGCTTGTGTCCCATTCCAAGTTCGAGCTGCGATCTCTTAATCGATGTGGGGCGACTAATGACATCTTCGCCCATCATAAATTGCGTTTCTAATGATTGACTCGAACCAACTTCACAGGAGGGGTTGGGTGTGGAATGCATCATATCTAGCTCGCCCATAAGGGCGGTAGAGATAGAGCTGTTGAGGCCAAAGCTTGCCGGTTGTTTTGAGGGGTTGGATAGGTTAGGAGAAGTATTCAAGCTCCGGAAATTATTCTCATTATCTTTCCCTATTCTTGAAGTGAGTGGATTTTCTGGCGAGAAATGGAGAGGCTTTGGAGATTCGCTATTGGCATTTGAGGGAGCTAGTTCTGACTCGAAAGAAAATGATGGTGAATCCGGGAGTTGGCTCTGTAAGGCTGCAGCTGCAAGCTGAGATTCCTCGTAGAAAAGGATTGAATCAAAATCCGCAGCATTGGTCGGTCTTCTCTTACTCCTCGGCGAAGGTCTGAGAGCCCCACTGGCAGAGAGGCGCTGCTGGGATTTCCGTAGAGTTTGTATGAATGCCAATTGTTCTATCGGATCTTTCGAACGTTGTAGAACACTAGCCTTGCCAGGATCCGGCTGGGAGCCACCGTTGAGAGACGTATGCTCCTGACTGCAATTCGAGAGTGGTGTTACGGAGGGGAAACTGCCGTATAGATCATTATCCGCCTGCTCAACAGGGTGTAATGAACCCAAAGGCCTTTTAGAACTGGGTGAAGCCGACGCCTCGAGATTTTTCGCGGTAGGAGTCCTGGAAATATCCTGCAGGGTGCTATTAACTAGGCATTCTTCCCACCTTTCATCAATGCCCTCGCTCTCTATTATGGAGGCCGTGCGGCAGGGTTCAAATTCCAGATATGCAAGGGCCTGAGCTCGAAAATGATCATCATCCTGGCGAGTTGTGGGAGCTGAGATATGGACCAATATCTCCATGCTTATACAAGTATACGACAGAGGAAAGGAAGCAGGTTCCGAAAACAGCCATGATCATGCATTCGACAAGACACCTTAGCGATGAGCGCCAGTCGAACACAAGAGGATTGGATAAAGAGAAATATCAAATAGTGTATCTATGTGAGGTCGTACTTTTCGGTGGGGACATTTTCGACAGGGATCCTCCGACCGCCAAGAATTTCCCGCCGCACTTCCAAAAATCAGTCCAAAGGCGATAAACTAGTCCCACCTCTTACGGTATCATAGCAACAGACATGGCTCCCGCCTCTCTTTTGGGCCTTGTGTCCGCCTTACCTGCCTTGGATGGCTGGGGTCCTCCAGTATCGAGCGAGACTATGCTCGAAGGCGTGCCATATGCGCCATACTCGAAGGCCGACAAACTAGGTCGCATGGCGGATTGGACAGAAGGCAAAGATCGAGAACGTGGAGGACGACAGCAGTACGGCGGCAGGAATTACAGAGGTACGAGGCCCTCACAGTTTTTGAATATTTGTGCACAACTGACCAAAACCTTGAAGATCAGCAAGTCTACGGCGCAAACCCACAGAACAATCCTTTTGCTATACAGGCTGCAGAAGAGGAAGCAACTTTCTCAGTTGTAGACAACACCCGTACATCTACTAGAACACGAGGATTTGGAAGAGGGGGCGGAACTGTCTTCCGTGGGCGTGGTCAGCGAGGTGCTCAAACGCAACGCGGTGGTAGAGGGACGTTCCAGCGCGTTGGAGGTGGTCGGGGAGGGCAGGGCTACGACAACCGCGGAGGCCGAGGCGGACGCGGGGGGAGGAGGTTTGGTTGGAGAGACGACAAGCCGCAGCGCAACCGGGATGCGTCTGTGAACGTCAAGCCGGATTGGGCAGTCCTGCAAGAGATTGATTTCGCTCGTCTCGCGAAGCTGAATCTAGAAACTGGCGAGGGAGAAGATATCGAAAGTTACGGGTTCCTCTACTACTATGACCGGACATACGACAAGCAGCCTGGTGCGAAAACATCCGAGAGGAAGCTCAATGTGTTAGAGCGTGCGGCATACAACGTTACAACATCAAGCGACCCTATTATACAGGAACTGGCAGATAAAGACGAAGCAACCATCTTTGCTACGGACAACATTTTGTCCATGCTGATGTGCGCTACCAAGTCTGTGTATTCCTGGGATTTGGTCATATCACGTCGAGGCAACAAAATTTTCATCGACAAGCGGGAGAACTCAAACCTAGACATGGTCACGGTCAACGAGAATGCCACTGATGCCCCCTTGGAGATATCTGAGGGCAACAAGGATTCTATCAATAGCCCAGGGGCACTCATGATGGAAGCTACGCACATAAACAATGTGTTCCCCCTTCAGGTCGTTGTCGAATCTAAGACGTCTAAGCTAAATATGCCACACGAACATCCTTTCTATAACGAAGAGGTCGAGACCGATCCTCCAGCGTCGAAAGCCTACAGGTATCGTCGATTTGACCTTTCTCTCGAAAAGGACGAAGAACCTCTCCATTTAATTGTGCGAACAGAGCTTGATGCTGTTGTAAAGAACAACATCAACGGAGAAGACCAGTTCATGACTATAAAGGCACTGAATGAATTTGATAACAAAGCTCAAGGAAGTGGAGGCGCTTTGGACTGGCGGACAAAATTGGCCAGTCAGCGAGGTGCAGTCCTGGCCACAGAGATGAAGAACAACAGTTGCAAATTAGCACGCTGGGCCGTTCAAAGCATTCTGGCCAAGGCGGATACTATGAAGCTAGGGTGTGTAATTTTTAATCATTTTAATCATTTGTCGGACAGCGCTAATCTTCACTGCAGTTTTGTTTCTCGGAGTAACCCAAAGAACAATAACGACCATGTTATCCTTGGTGTTCTTACAAACAAGCCACGAGATTTCGCAAATCAGATGGCCTTGAATCTTGCCAACGGATGGGGCATCGTCCGTACAATTGTTGACATGTGCCTTAAAATGGAGGAAGGCAAGTATGTACTGGTGAAAGACCCTAATAAGTCAGTCCTTCGAATCTACTCGGTGCCTGAAAATACGTTCGAGGAGGATGCTGAAGAAAGGGAGACAATACAAGAGGAAGAGGGTGAGGAGTGATGGCATGTTAGATCGATGTTACGAGAGACGATAGGGTTTGATGCTCGGAGTGGGAAATAATGTGTGCCATGCACTGAAGTTCGCCTTCTGAGCAGCGTCGGGGATTCGATTAAATAGACCATGCAATGCTAGAATGAGCACTCCACACTTGAAAAGCGAGTTTGCTCTTCGACTGCTGTGACTTCATTAATGAAAGTCGAAGGATAAAATGGCTCAATGCGGAACACGAAATCTCTCCAAATGATTACCAACTGCTGTGAAGACCCATCTGGCACGACTAAAGTACTCACGGCCTTGGTGCAATTCAATTGTATGAAGAAAGCAACAGCTGCAATAATTACAGCAACGCTAATTTACCCATACTGCTAGACTGCACTGCTTCACCGCTTCACCGCTTCCTATCGCTTCCAAAACCTAACTTACAACTTGCAAGCTACAAAGCCATGGAGCAGCACAAGGCGTCAATTGATTGGCTTGCCAGATATGCTAACAACTATCATATTTGGGAAGAGGTCCAGATTGATGGTAAGCAGGCTTACAGACGACCGCTTGGCTTAGTCGAGTCATCTTTCAACACCGATGGCTCCGACTACGAAGGCCGAGCAGATGTCAACGCTCTTCTTACTCTCGAGATTCAGAGTGCGTTGAATCCCGATGAGTTTCGCAGGAGGATTCTGCTTGCATGGGCTAGCTTGCGGCTTCAACATGTTCTTATGCTGGCAAGAGTGCTTCGCAATCAGCACTCCGCGCAGAGGCATTTTGCCGTAGAGCTCTTAGAAGACAGCCAGGAGGCGCTGCAGAGAGCTTCGAATTCTGTTGTTTTCATTAATGACTACTATCAAAACGTCGACGAAAATGACCTGTACCGTCATTGCTTAAATACCGCCAGGGTCCTCAGTCCAGATGAATCCCTATCAAGACTTTTTGTACTACCACTGGAACTGCTGCCAAATGGCAACTCTCGTCTTCGCCTCCTTATTGTGGTGGCACATGAGATCACAGACGGCCTTTCCATGTTCCATTGGATGTCCCATCTCATTCAAATTCTGAACACGCCGTTACCGGAATTGGAGAAAAATTTGAGCTTCCTTCTCACCCGTGAGAATGTATCGTCACGCTTGCCACCGGCTCAAGAGGATCTCTATCCTCCTGTCTCTGGTAGTTTGGCTAGACAGCGCTGGTTCTGGGCTATCATGCGAATCTTGCGGCATGTTCGACGGCCTCTTCCTCCAACGTTTGCCAACCCGCTTAGACGAATACAGAGATTATCATCGTCGGTTGAGATGCCGCCGACATACTCTCAGATTTTCAACTACTCCCCTGAGCGAAAGCCTCTTTTAAATTCGTTCCAGTGTACCGCCTCTCTAAGCCAAAAGGCATCAAGCCGCTTTGTTCAATTAACGCGGGCGGCAAATGCTAGTATAGGTGCTGGTTGCTTTGCATTGGTAGCACTTACCATGATGGAGCTGGAGGAAGTGCGTCACCCTGATATCCCGCTCTCTGAACGTCGTCCTTTCATTGCTTCTTTCCCTCTCAATCCTAGAGCGTTCTTCGGCTACAGTAGCCCGTCAGACTCTTGCATGCTTGCATTCAGCGACGGCATCGTGCTACCGTTTCTGGCGTCAGATCTGGATATTGAAGGAAGGTTCAAATTAACCGCCCGACAGGCGCATCGACAACTCTGCACTTACCAGAAACGACTGCGGTCGACCGAGCTCAACGTCGGGCTAGCTCCACGTAGTGTGACTCGCTTGATTGCTAATAGCTATCTCGTAGCAATCGAACGGGGGGAATCAAAGCTCCCTCCTGAGCGGCGGACAGGCATTAACCCCCAAGGCTCATACCCTGCGAATATGATTTTGTCTGGTGCTACATGCGGTGTGAGCTCGGTGGGCTCGGTCACCCATTTCTTCCATCCTGGAATACACAAACTGGAAGATGTTGGAAACGCAGCAGATTTTGCAGCAGACTTTAGATCTATACGAATGGGAGTCAGAGCAAGGGACAACGAGTTCTTGGTTGGTAGTGGAACCGAGTCCGACGGCATACGTTTCGGTGTTTCATTTGACGGAAATGCTATTGATGAGGAGGCCGTTCAGCTCTGGAAACAAAAGGTTGAGACGATGCTTGACGTGAACAAGATGGCGAAACTGTGAAGGCATCCTCCCGATGGGATTAATTGTCTATATACCAAAATTTAAGAATACGTTAACAAGCCTGGATGTCTTCAGCAGCCTCATTGATGTATTGTTGTCTCTCAGGACTGTTGGAGGAACCCGTAGGGACCGACTCAAAACAAGAAAGTAGAAGTTCCGAATTGGATGGAGCGAATAATTTTGCCTTTCTGTAGCTCGGGAAACTTGAGGTGCTGGTGATAGACACTAGGTGTTACTGTATAACGTTAAGTCTTTCCCTGCATAAAAGCGGGACAAAATACTTCGCAGAGGAACACATGATAATGGAAAGCCCTAAAGCACTAGTTGAGTGTATGGAGAAGAGGTGGTGTTCAAATTAGATGCATCGCAGGATTAGTACTAGTACATGTGTCTAAATCGAATGCGACTTCATCAAGATTGTGTATCATAAGTCAGCTGGACAACAACGCCGCGGTCGTGGTTGGTTGTGGCCTTGGAAATCTTGGAGATGCTATTGGGCATCCCTATCGTATTCAAAAGCAACACCAAGACATTGTGTAACAGTCCTTCAGCCCGTCAGCCCGGCCATCGCGTCTTGCGGCATGGTCATCACACCGCAACGTCTCAGCTTAGCTTTGATCAGAGTTGCTGTCAAGCATCTCCACTGCTAAGAATGTCTCCTTAGTCTCCTCTCTCATGCGGACTTACCGATTCCAAGGCATCGAAAGCAGCAGCTTTTGGTCAATCATAGCCCGAAGGACTCAGCCACAATGTCATCCTGCAGCTGCCTTGGGAAATGTAGGCTAGCTCATTTAAAAGAGCCGTTCGCAGCACTAGACTGTTTGCCTTATATCATAGCACATAAATAAACGTGTCTAACCAAGTACTGGAGGGTGCAATACATGTTTTATTCTTAACTAGCCTTCTACATTATCATTCATCTTAGGACATGCGATATGGCTGTCACGTTCCTCCCTTCTCAGATTGCCGGTTCTGAACCCGTCCCGCTTCCTTACACGGGGAATCCACTACGCCTCTGTGGTAGCGACGCATGGTTGATATGTCAAGAGATCGGGTTTGTCTTTGGCATAATTCAACCGCTAAACCAGTGGTTATCAGGGGAACTAGATGAACTTTATCCATCAATCCAGAACCTGATTTGCATGGGGTTACATCTATTGCTGTTCATCGTACAGTTGATCTTCCTAATTTCACTACCTTTTTGCATCATACTCCCTATGGGCTGGTTCGTTATCTACGTCGTCGCAGCACTGTCGTTCACTGCCGCAGTGAGTAGGGTACTTAATGGGCCGGGGGACTCCATTGTATCAAATATTGATATCGGCTCTGATGGAAAGCACGAAGATGAATGCTGGCTCTTTTTGAACGGCGTTTCTGTTGGGTATGTTAGGTTCAAAATTTTATCTTGAGCCATTAATACTGAAGATGTACTTTCTGTAGGCACCATTGGCTGCAGAGCAACATAAATAGACTCGCTCTGACGTTCCGGCGTCCAGTGAAAGGAGTCCATAACCGGACCAATGGCATCATATTCGACCTCATCCAATGTATAATAGAAAGGAATTTCTGTTATGCCACGGACGATACACGGAATTCGTACGTCTTGATCAAAGAAGCTTTGCTCGATGACAAATACAAAAAGGTTGTCCTCATTCTGCACAGCCAAGGAGGAGTTGAGGGCGCTTTAATTTTGGATTGGCTTCTTGATGAAGGTTGGTGTCTCGTCTGTCATCCCTTTAATCATGTATGTTGACGCGAATATTGTGACTAGTCCCACAGGACCTTCTCCAGCAGCTCGAAATATACACCTTCGGAAATGCCGCTAATCATTTCAACAACCCGCATAGGAATCTTGCATCCATGAGAGCGGCCCAAGCACGTGGTGGATCTAGACCAAGAGACAATGCCATCCGCTACATTGAGCATTATGCCGACAGTGGTGATTTCGTTGCTCGTTGGGGCGTTCTTAACTTTACGAGTATGAAGAACCGATACATGGGCCGAGTTTTTACACGTCCTGGAACGGGGCATCTGTTAAATCAGCACTACCTAAATAACATGTTCCCACTAGGTCCAGATCAGCGGGTCCTCAAAACGAATGACTTCATGGAGATGGAACTCGATATCTCTAAAAGCGATAAACAATCTCATGCAAGAGAGGGCACCTGGTCTAGTTTTTACAGCAGTGATGTAGAAGCAGAAGAAAATGTGGCGATTCTCGAGGATATCAATAGCCCTATCTCACGTGCGTCAACTGCCTCAATTAACTCGGCCTTCGCATCTAATCGTGTTCAAAACCCTCCTAGGGTTAAAGACTTTAGCCGTTTATGGCTCTACCGGGACGGTGGTTCTCCGCCGAATTAAAGAGTCCGAATTGGTTCTCTGGGTTAACAAGGATGATCTAAGGTATTAGAATGAAGAATTTAAAAGGGTTGTTTTGGTGGTTATTTTCAGGCTTTGGATAATTCTGCACACGGGGTACATTTTACAGAAGTGATAAGCTAAACCTTAATGATGAGTTTGATAATTGAGAAGCGAAGGCGGAATCTTGCAAAAAGAGTTTCCCTACGAAAACCGGTAGCCTGAAGTCGGATATCTATTGAACAGGAGTGGCTATATTGCACAAGGTTTATTTCACAGTTGATTGATGTGGGAAAGGGACGCTTTGCGGCAACTATGCCTTGGCTGACACAATTCCTAGATATAATTAGCCAGTCCAACCGCTGATATGAAATATCAGACTTACTTTCAACATCAGCAACGCTCTGATCGAGAATCTGCTTGAGAACCTTCGGATTCTCGAGTTCCTTCTCAATCTTGGCAATGAGAGCCTCTGCCAGCTCGCGCTGTTGCCTTTGCTTCACTTGCCCCTCGTACCGCACCCATGAATCTAGAACGGCTCGGGCTTCGTGAGCGATAGCAGTTTTCTGCTCCAACTCATATGCTTTGGCCTCAAGCTGGGCAGTTTCCTAGTAAAATTTCAGTATATGTCGGTCCAATGGGTGGGATACCTGTGGCCAAAGCGCTAAATAATTCGCACCTTTGATACTTCAAAGAGTGTCTTAGTGATGTCAATAACGCCACCAAGATCCTTGACGTTATCCATGCGCTGCTTAACAGCTGCTGTGTGGTTCTCTCGAGCGGCGTTCAAAATGCCCTTGATCTTATTGGTTTGGCTCTCCGCCCACGACTTGTACATCGGGCCTCCGTAGTGACCAATAGCCCAGAAGATGGTTAAGAGACTGAGCATGACAATGGACTCCTCGTTGACAACATAGAGCTCGTTGCTGATCGCGGCAACCGACAACCCGGCACCGGCAGAGAGGACGGCGGCTTTCGAGATCAGGCTGTTGCCTGGTAATGAATCCAAGACGGACTGGGCCTTCTTCTTTGGGTCCTGTGTGGGAACATTGGAGGCAGAACGGATTGATGTGACTTGAGCAGAGATAGATGGCAGTGTCCGGATAGGAAGGGTTGGGCGGAGGCGGGAGGCACCTGTGAGAGGTCAGCAGAAGGATCAATGGCATAGACAAAGTAATTTTTAGATAACTACTGACCGACCGCGCTCCTTGCGAGACGTGAAGCCATGGCTGAGGATGAGAGTGGAGAAGGGCGAGAGGTTGATCGGTTGACTGAGGAGCTTTCGGGATGGTTGTAGGTTTGCGCCAAGACTTTTACTAAGCCGCGCTCTTTTTTTCCTTGAGAGAAATAATATATCGTGAAAACGAGGTTTGCAACAATTATCCCGGCGCGTACTTCTCACCATGGCGCATTTGAGATCCGCAGCCACTGCCAGCAAGAAGAGGAAGAGAGAGTTGAGCAAGCTGGAGGACAGGACGCAGCTTAAAACAAAGAGCAAAAAGAATACTGCGACATCCAAGGAAGACGATCCCCAAGCAGCGATATTGCTCCTCGAAACGCAAATCCTCGAGTCACGTCGAAATTATAACAATATTACAACTTTGATATCAACTATTAAACAAAAAGATGCTAAGGAAGAGACCGTTGTCTTCACCGTTGTCGCTCTATGTAGGATTTTCTGTCGGCTTATGACAGCGGGATGTTTCGTGAAAAGCAAGGGAACACTAGAGGCGGAAATTGTCATCATTCAATGGCTCAAGGAGAGATATCAGGAGTATGTGGACATCCTCTTGGTGGATTTCCTGCGGAGTGACACCACATCGAAGCAGAATATAGCATTCACACTGCTCATGCGTTTGATTAAGCAAGAGTCAAAAGGCGAGGGGGAGTATAGCTGGAGAAAAGGGTTGCTAGCAAGCATTGTGGAAGTGCTCCTCTTACTTCCGGAGGATGATCCTATACGACAAGAATATGCGGAGAAATACATGAAGACATATGACGATCTTCGATTTTACACGCTCCAAAGCATAGCGTAGGTCATGTGCTCAATTTCAGCGCACTCTTACTTATATACTATAGTGCATGCTTCACAGGTGATCATGACTCCGCTACTCAAGAGCTGATTACAGCTAACAGTACCTCTCTACTGTCGACGTTGGACAAACCCCCCGAGTCGAGTGATGCTCTAGGAACTTTCTATGGGCAGCGTCCAGCCCAGCAAAAGCATCAATTATATTCCGTCACAGCTCACAAACGCCAAGCACAGGAAGCGTGGTTGGCGACATTGCGGTCTGGTCTTAGCAAGGATCAGCGAAAGGTAGTACTAGGAATTTTCACCAGTCAGATTGCGCCATGGTTCCTGCAAGTTGAGATGCTGATGGATTTCTTGACTGATTCATTCGACGTTGGCGGTGCTACCTCTTTACTCGCTCTTTCTGGTCTTTTCTACCTAATACAGGAGAAAAATCTGGATTATCCGTCGTTCTACCACAAGCTCTATTCGCTGCTTGATACAGGGCTCCTTCACTCTAAGCACAGGTCTCGCTTCTTCCGTCTGCTGGAGACTTTTATGTCTTCGACTCATTTGCCTGCAGCACTTGTAGCGAGTTTCATTAAGCGATTGTCCAGGTTGGCACTACATGGGCCTCCTGCGGGAATAGTAGCGGTTGTACCTTGGATCTACAATATGTTCAAGCGACATCCTGCTTGTACTTTTATGATACATCGAGAGATACGAGATCCAGATGAAAGGAAAGATCTCGAGGAGGAAGGCATGGACGACCCGTTTGATATGGAAAAAGAGGATCCCATGCAGACTGGCGCTATCGAGAGCAGTCTCTGGGAAATAGAAACCCTACAGTCTCACTACCACCCGAACGTGGCAACACTAGCCAAGATAATCTCAGAGCAATTTACCAAGCGATCATACAACCTAGAAGATTTCCTAGATCAGTCTTATACGGTGGTATGTTAACCCTAGATCATGCACAATTAACGAACTGATAATTTTAGATCCTCAACACGGAGCTTGGCAGGGAATTGAAGAAGACCCCGGTGGTGGAATATGAGATTCCAAAGAGAATCTTCACAGCGAGTGATACAGAGTTGGGTCCTCTTGGGGTGTTGATGACCAAAGTGTATGAGCTGAGCTAGATAGAATCGAATCCTTTGAACATGAGTGATACAGAGTTCTCTAGTAATGGTAATAATATTTGGTAATGCTGGCTCCTGTATATTATATTACCTATTGTAAATCCACCTTAGCGTTGGGCATTTCAAATTGTCTTTGTAAGCGCGCCTCTTAGCCACCCGCACGGCTTCCATTTCTTTGCGTGACAGCGCTCCAACTTTTCTAAACCTTTCACCCACCTTTCAGCCTACGTACTAGAGGAGTATCTCTTAGCAAAAGTGGCTTTTGTGCTAACAGAGAGAAAAGCATATAATCGTAATGGCGGATAACCACGAGCTAGAGGCTAAGATTGCTGCGCTCGCAGGTGAGTGAAAAAAGCAGACCTGCCTCAGGATGATCGTCTGACCTGATGTCTATCTAGGTCGCATTAATCTTCATAAGCAACAGGAGCAAATTCCGCATCATGGCCAGATTTTCTCATCACCCGGTACGGATCTCGAACTTACGGAGGTCTTGACAGGCAGCAAGACACTAATAGGCGGCAAAGGATATGGACGTGGACGCGGAGGGCCATCATGGGCACCTCATCGTGGAACGCCGTACGGATACCCTCGAGGACGCGCGGGCAAGTCCGTCCCTCCGGCGCATCGACACCGCACGCTGGTTATCAACAGTGTCCCCTCTTCCGCTCAAGAAACCAAGGTTACTTGTAAGGAGACCATTTCTGCGCCTGAAGTAATTGACACACCTGGTTCCACACCGACTTGGGTTTCCAAACGCGATAGACATATGCAACTCATAAATACCTCCGTCTATGATCAGCTAAGCCAACAGCGAGCGCGATCCATGGCCGCAACATTGGAACAGAAACAGCACGAACGTGATCTCCGTGAGAAGGCAAAACTGAGCAAGCATTTTCAGAATACTTCAACACAATACTACCGTAGCGCCACTGGAAACATGCAGGTACATGGTGACTCGAAAGTTCATGAAATACAGATCGATGGTATACGGTTTCAAGTCACCGGTGGAGGTAGTAAACTCATACGGATTTCCGGTGAGTGGGAAAATGCTGGAACATTGTCAAAAATCAAGGCATCTCATGATATAGGCGACTCAAACCCCGCACATGCAACGCCAAAGCAAGCTAAGATTGGTGGCGTGACATTCTTCAGGAGCAAGAACGGAAATCTCTATCGTGCTGGACTTATCAAAGCTAAGAAGTATGTGTTGTGGCTACAGCAAGTTTCGTGTGGCTAATCCGGTAGCAGGAGACACGAAATCAAAAAAATAGATGAGCCTTGTTTGAGGTTCACGACAACTGGTAACCCCTTTCCTTCCCGCATAGTCGTTGATATCGATCAGTCCTCATCGTCTGTTTTCGAGCTCTGAGGAGAACCACTGACACAGCTACAGGTTCATGTTCCAAAGGCCCTCATTGTCGCTTCATACATAATCCTCATAAGGTTGCCATTTGCAAGGACTACTTGCTCAAAGGCGAATGCCCTTTTGGTAATGGTTGTGATCTTTCCCATCAGTCCACCCCACACCGCGTCCCAGCATGCGTGCATTTCCTACGTGGCAACTGTACGAACGAGAAGTGTCGATATGCCCACGTCCGCGTTAACCCTGCCGCGCCAGTTTGCCGCACATTTGCGCGCCTTGGTTACTGCGATAAAGGGGCTGAATGCGCTGATCGTCATGTATTCGAATGCCCTGACTATGCTAATAAAGGTTTTTGCCGAAACGAGACTTGCCGTCTCCCCCATGTCGATCGAGCAGGTCAGATCCGCAAATCTACAGCTGCTGAAAGCATTCCTGCTTCAGATGCAGAAAAATCCCCAGATTTAACCAGCGACGAGGAGGACTTCGACCAGATCGACAGTGATGATATTGATTCCGATGGTCTCGAAGATGTTTTCTTGCGAGGCGCCGAAGGCACTAGAGGCCACGAGCTTTCGCAACAGCAGGACTACGTCCAGTTCTGATATTATCGTTTGTAAGTTTGGACTTGAGCACCGAAGCTCGAGACTCCCACGATGCCCTTGACCTCGGAAAAGGTCTAGAATTTTGCGACCCTGGATTGTTTTTTCTGGATTTTTATAGCGATTAAGGAGGGTAGAGACCTCTATTAATACCCACGGGTTTCCAGTATTGGTTCAGTCATACTACGCATTTCTTATTTCTTCTCTCGGTGTGTAGCATGAGCATGGGCGCAGATAGGATTAATAAAGGGTATCAACCCCTAGAACATGTGGCAAGGAGCAAGCGCTGTATGAGTAGTTCGACTCAATGATGATTCTGAAAATAAAGTTTCAGCTATTGAATCCCAATGCTTGTGAAGCAAGTGATAAAGAATAGAGACATTCGCACATGTTTAATTACCGCAAGCAAAGCCAATAGGCCCTCTACCGAGTCAAGGGCAAAAGGGGTAGGATTGGGGGTGGTTTAATTAGGCTGATGTGACGGAACACAATGGAGGCTGAGCAACGCAGGCGGCTCTTGGCTCAACCGCCGACGCTGCCTTTCTATTTACGATTACCCTCACTTACCTGCTCTCAATGAATTCTTACCCTCCTGCAGAAAAGCTACGAAGATACAGAGCCGTACTGAGAGTTAGGTAGCACATTCCCCGGCCGCGCCGTTGGACAAAGGTAAAAAAGGCTGGGCTATAACCGCCGTCTTCATTCCCTCCTTGTGCAAGCGCGTTGCGAAGCCGACCAGGACATTACAGCATGACGCTCAAGGATCTCTTGAAAAAGAAAGATAAAATCAAGGAGGATGCCGCGCCGCAGCCGACCTTGGGCAACCCGACCCTTTCCCCCGATGTGCCTGAGTTCACCTTTATGCGCACAACCACAACGACCCAGGAGGTGATATTACCACCAGCCTTCCCAGGCGACCCCATTCGGGAACAAGCTCCAGAGACACAGTCTCCAGAGCAGCACAAGCGCCTCAGTCGATTCCGCCGTCACTCCAATGCTTCCCAGAGTCACTCTGGCACAGAAGAGCACAAGCTCAAGAGCGATCATAGGCTCTCCGAACGTCTCCATCTCGGCTCGCGATCAGCTAGCACGACCTCCGTAAACGTTCCACAGGACCTGCCTGATATTGATAACGCTGTGGCAAAGAGCGAGGATGATGAGGCGCGGTGGGAGAAGCGAGCAACACTGTTGGCAAAAGGCAATTCACTCAGCCAACCTAATAGTGCTGCTGCAAACGTAGATGCCAGCAGTGCTGGATCTCAAGGACGAGGCAGGAGCGTCAGTGTGAGCGATGCTGGCGGTGATGTACGTCTCTAGATCCGCTTGCTGGAGGTCATAGAATAGTTCAGAGGTGCTGAGAGATTCATTGTGGACAGGAAAACATCCAACAAGCCATCAAGTTGCATGAAGCTGGTGGTAAGCCAACAGCGCGCACCTAGGCAAACGAACGCAGAGATGCTAAGATTCCGTCTAGATCTCGAACAGTCAACGGCCATGTTTGGAAGATTAGCAAGTCCGAACGGCGCAAACAATGCGCTGAGCCAGGTTCTCTACGGGCTTGCGCTGAGGTTAGTAGAACTGTATTTGCTTTATTCAACGGCGTTCTGGCCGGCAGGAGCAGCGGACGTTCTTGGGACGGATGTCATACTGACTCCAGAGACAGACACGGTTGGGGGTGCACGCCGAACCCGGAGCTGGCTATCACCTACTTGTCTTATGCCGCGTCCAACAGCGCGGATGTAGAGTCACTTGCGCTTTCAGCGGGCATGAAGAAAGGTGGTGCTGCAAAAGGGGAGCTGGTGCTTGCAATCTTCGAGCTGGCAAACTGTTTCCGGCAAGGCTGGGGAGTGAAGAAAGATGCCGTAGCAGCAAAACAGTATTACGAGACAGCAGCCAACCTGGGCGATACGGATGCGATGAACGAAGTAGCCTGGTGTTATTTGGAAGGCTTTGGATGTAAAAAAGACAAGGTCAGTTGCCCCTGAACTGAGATGGCCGGCTGGGAAGAGAGCCGTCCGCTGCTTCTCGTGAACTTCAGCTCTTTGGCACTCATTTCCTCCGCATAGTGCAGAGTCAGATGTGAGACAGGCATGGGCAACAGCCTCATGTGTTGGGCATCATTCAGGGCCAGGCTAACGATATTCATCGCCTCATAGTTCAAAGCAGCTCAGTATCTACGCCTTGCCGAGGAGAAGGGAAGTAAGACAATTGGAAACACCTGGTAAGTCATCATTTTCTCCTGACGATTCCCACAATTTGCATTGTTCCATCGAGATGTACTCTTGGCCCAAGGATAGCTCCGGCAACCCCGCCAGCGAGCCATAGCATATTCTTCACCAAGCGGCAAGACTCCGGACATACGCATCCAATATAAGCCGTCACGTTTCCCCACGACGCCATGCCCAGGTGGGAATGTATCGCCACGCGCACGTCGGTTCCTGCTTCTTCAACTGCAGCATTCTTTGACTCCACGATGGTGGTGGTTTCATGAGGTTGCGAGAAGGACAAAACGATAGGCTGCGAGTGGCCCGTTGCAACACGAGCTGTGAAGGCTCGCTTCACGGCGGGGAGGAATGGGAGCGGGCCTCGCCGCACGGGCGACGTCCAGAACAGAGGGAACTTCAGCCCCCACCCCCACCGGAGCCAGGGAGCTAGGGAATTAGGAAGCTACCCGCCAGCAGCTGCCCACCAACAGCCACGCCATGACCACTCTTTTCCTACCCGCACCATCTCTTATGCATACACGTGGCAGGCCATCTGTGGCATGCCTATTTCAGTCGTCCGATGACGGACACCGATTACCTGTACACCGGTTATCCAGCCTGCACCGCATTGGGCCAGCTGTTTTTTTTTTCCTTCTTCCCTTTCTCTTTTCATTCTCACCCCTGCCGTCAAGGGTCTCGTGTGGAATTGCCGTCTGCCGTGTGCTGACCAGAGCTTCTGCTGTTTTTTCGTCTAGGATTTGGAAAGAGAAGTACAACCCTAAGCCCTGACGCGCAAACCTCATGGCCGTCCCGGTTGTCATGTTAACGTGCTGACATGATCACGGGCCCTGCCTCGGAACCCTCGTCTTGGGCATGGCGCTTCCGGTGTGTTCATGGCCGTCTTTGCCCTTTTCGCTCGAATCGGATCGGAAATCGGGTCATCTGGAGAGGGTTTTGGATAATTTTAGCGATGGTGACGGGCGCAGCGTCCTGATTGACGAGATGGTATCAGGAGGAGCTGCATGGCGTAGGATCGAACTGCTGGTCACCCACACTCGATAGAAAAATTTAGTGCCACGCCGTTGTCCAGCTTCTGGCATGCCATCCAGTGCGTGTTCACCATTGAAACATTGTGCAGAATCAGGTCTCCTGCACGGCAAAGGTCATTGACAGTTATCAACATCCGTTATGGTGGTGGTGGTGCACAGTGGTGGAGCACAGTGGTGGACAGTGATGATGACGATGAACAGTAATAATGATGATTGACGACGATGCTTCCGATCTAGCTACAGTTCCGCCGCTCCCGCGAGCCTACATACAATCCAAGACGGTTGCTCTCTCTTTGTCTTAGAGGTGTCCGGGTAAATATTCTCCAATGGAAAATAATTCCCCAGTTCACCCCGGTCAACATAGTGACAGCCGGCCCGTTCCCCTTTCCCACCGTCTCTTCGGCGTCGAGCCAAGAAAGCAACATCGTATCGACGTAAGAAAAATTAATGATAGGAGGCCATGTGTTGTCCTCTTTCGGTTTCTCTTCACCCGTCGTGCGGTATGTTCAGCTGGCGTTACCCGCTGGGCCAGCATCGCATGTACATTCGTAATCCTAGACATGAAAATCTGTGAACATGATTCAGTAAAAAGAAAACTCAACAGGAGAATCCAGATTCGCTCGCTCCGCTCTGCATTGAAAAACATCATGTAAATCCAAATCTGAAATCCAACACTAAAGAAACAAATTCCAGCTATAAAAAGTGGGCTTGGTTTAAAAAGTGACAAAATGAGAATTGGAATGTAAGTTCCCCCATCCGGTGCAGTCCCAGCCGCCTTTATGCTCGAGTAGTCCCATATCCCATGACTTGATTTAGTGCGAAAACAAAAATGACCCGTTCCAAAATCCGGGTGAAGTGAAAGAGCCCTGGGAAAGCTAAAGAGCGAGCCGTTGCAGCTCGTTTGTGGACTGAGAAATGAAAACCCCTCCCAAATGCAAATTTGTCCTTTGAAACCCATAAATGTGAAGCGAACATGTCCAAAGCTCATGCGAAACCATACAATGCAAATAAAGAGATAGATATCGTCAGCCTGTCGTCAACCTGATTTGGGAAGACTGGCTGCATGTTCGGCAAGACTAACTCGCAGCTCAGCCGCCCACCTCAACCTTGTGCACTTCTCCATCGCTCGTGCTAGACTTGGTCGAGACGTGGTCGCTCTCTTCAACCATGCGCTTGAACTCGTGGACCACCTCGCTTGGAATGCGCTCCCACAGCAGGCTTCGCGTGTACACCTCGGCAGCAGTCTCACCTTTGCTCTCTTCACGCATCGCAGCAAGCGTCTCTGCGAGGTTGCGACGATGCTGAGAAGGCTGTGAGCCCGGTGACAATGGGTCGTTCATGTCATCGCTATGCACACTGTAACCTCGTCGTGTGAAGTCGGCAGAAGTGAGGCTGTTGTATTGCGAAGTACTGATGGAGAACAATTGCTCGTTCTCTTGATCCTTGGTTGGGGCGACTAGGTGGGAGTGCAGCTGATCGAGACTCGGACCGGAACCGTGAGAGAGGCTAGCGAACTCAGCATTTGAGAGAGTGCGCTTGGGCCAATTGGCGCCGGATGAGCTGGGTTCGAGTGCCTCGATCCTGTTGACGATGAGAGAATGGTGCTGAGACGGTGATGGTGCAACGCCAGCGTCCTTGAAAATGCTGTCGAGAACGGTGGCGGATGCGGCACGAACGTCGTCTGGCATGCGAGGAAGGGGCGGAGCAGAGGAACCAGAGGACTTGCTTGCCACAAAGGCGCCGCACAGGAGGAGCATGAGGAGAAGTCCCGAAGCGACGGGCTTGTCTTCAGCACCTTTCTTTCTTGGAGCGACAACCAGGGAGGTTTCTCGCTGTTGGTTCTGTTGAGCTGCTGATGGCGTTGGCTCATCCATACAGAAGTCGTTGACCTCGTTGACGAAGATATAGTTGTCCCAATCGTTGGGGCCCATATTGAGATTGTCCATGTCTGACGCGAAGTCAGTGAAGGTAGAGCTGGGTGCGACAGACATAGCAGTGCTGCTGGCATCAAGCTTCTCCTTCAACACAGAGACCTTCTTGCGAAGTTCACCAGTCTCCAGCGTGTGTGATCGGACAAGTTCTTCCTTATCCCACTGCAGCTGGTCGATGATCTGTCGGGTCTCCATCTGCTCATGATGCCACTGCTCTTTCTCTCTTAGGAGATTGTCGATCTGCAACCGCATGTTGGCAATCTCATCATCAAGAACGCCTACTCGCTCGGTCCACAGCTTCTTCTCTTCCTCAAGCTCTTCGGTATGCTTCTTCTTTCGCTGCCGCGAATCGAGTCTACGTTAATATTAGCAAATTGACAATAGAGAACCTAACTGGCACGATGGACCAAAGACCAAAGAACCAAAGTCCAAGGAAAGGGACGTACGCGGCCTGTCTGTTCCTGAGTAGGCGTTTCTGTTGCTTAAGCTCCTTGATCTCGTCATCATTCGTGGAATTCTGGATGAGCACATCTATGTTGAGTAGGCTCCTCTCGGGCGGGATGTCAAATCGAGCATTCTTCTTCCTTATACCATCACGTCGCGGAGAGAACGACCGTGGGGGGGTATTCGGCCTCATCCGCTTCGGCCCTGGCCGCGACTCCAATTCCTGTGCCGTTAACGCCATCCACTCGGTGTTGTTATGCGGAGACAGCGGCTGCTCGGGTTGGGCAGACGGGAAGACGGAGCTGGGCCGCACGTTGTTGTGGAGCGGCAGGCCACCAAAAGCTGACGTCAAGTGCGAGCCTACAGGTATGAAGGATGACGGGGGGCCTGAGTCGAAATCACCCTGACCAAATGCGTGCAATGGCTTCGTCGCAGTGGGCGTGCGAGAGCCCGAGTTGTCGGAGAGCGGCCATGCTGACGGCTGCTGGCCATATGTTGCTGCTTGGGTTGCCGGCAGGCGGGTGAAGGGGTTGTTGTTCTGCTCGAAGAAAGGGTTGGTATTGTTGTTGGTGGAAGTTCGATCAGCAAAGGGCCCGGTAGGAAAGTCCTCCCAGAGAGACGTGTCCGGCGAAAACATGCCCTGGGTGCTGTTGGTGGGGGACATGATGCTGGGCGTGTCCAAAATGTTGGAATCTAAGGTGACGTTGTCGTCGAAGGAGAAAGTGGACGGCTTGCGGTCGACGGAGAGGGTGGAGGAAGGACGATGGAAGTCCATTTGCTGCGAGTAGGCCATGGCGTAGAGGCTGGAGAGGTTGGATACTTGTAGCAAAAGTACCGGTGTAGGCGCAGTAATGGCGGTGTGGATTGCTCGATTCGGCAATCGAGCGAAGGCGGGGATGTTCCCAGTGAAGGACAAGAGGAACGGCAACCGGTGTCGTAGACTCACACGGCGTCAATCCGAGCGCAAAAGCGTCTTTCCGGGAGCTGCAAAAGTGAAGAGGCCGTCGCGATGGTCGACGGGATGGGCAAAAGCTGGAGAAGTGGCAAAGGTGGGTGTGGGAGCGCAGTGCTGGGCGGGCTGGGCTGATATGTGTGTGCCGACAAGAGTCTTCGAAGGAGGGTGCGGCGCGGGCAAGGCTTTGCAGCGTCCAGTCTACCAATGTGCCAGTCAGGTTGGGGTGCCATGTCCGTGGGGTGCCCGCGATACAAAGCAGCGCGTCCTGCCATTCGGCGCCCCAAGGAGCGTCGGGTACTCTTGCAGCAAGCGGGCGGGACCACCACGGACGACTGGCTGTTGGTCCCTGCCCATGCACGGGGGACATGCAGCCATCCATGTCCCCATGTCGCAAAGCGACTTGTTTGTCGGCCACTTCTCTCCCGCTCAGCAGCCAGAGGGCCCTTTGCCTCTCCACGCTAACGCTCATGCTCACGCTCTCGTCGCTCTCGCCCAGATCCCCGATCACAGCCATCAGGCGGCCGGTCGATGAAATGAGGGTGACGCCCGGTAGCAGAGCCGTTTGTCGCCCTGGGGTTTTGCCCTGAGCATCGCCTGGGAGAGCAGAGCCGTGTGACTCTCTCCGCACTTCACCCTGATGAAGCGGCGGGGGTTCGGTGCAACAAGTCCAGCGAGCAGCACCATCCAACACCATTCAACACCATCCAGCACCATCCAGCACCAGCAGTACCAGCAGCACCAGCAGCACTAGCAACAACAGCAACAACAGCAACCAGCAGCAACCTCTGGCTCTGCCGGTGCGACTTGCTTGCACGGTGCAGCAAAATGACCGACAGGACAGGCGCGGGCCGGGCCCGCAGAGGCCATTGCCATTCGCGCCATGATATGCGTGATTCGGCCGCGCTTTTCTGGCTTAGGAGCCGGCGTAAAATTTCTGAGCGACGCAGACAAGAAAAACCTGGCGACCCCTCCTGCTGGAGAGCCTGGGGAAACGCTTTGCGTGCTCGTCCCGCACTCAACACCATTCGCACCCTGCCCTTTGCCTCTCGTGCTGGTCTTGGCAGCACTGTTTCGTGAGCGAGCATGAGTATTGAGCACCAGCACAAGCACCAGCACGAGCAATCAGACGACACGATGACTATACGAGTAACTCCCTGCTCGGCCGCGCTCGTCTCGTCGCAAGGAGCTTCCTCTTGCCTTTGCGGAGCTGGCTGTGTCAACTGTCACGAGTCATCTCACCGCCTCAGCAACAACAGAGAGGACCTTGTCCGTGATGGTCAATATGGAGCATCCCTTAAGTTGCCCTATGTTGCCCCAGGTTGCTATTGTCATCTGCTACGGCGTACCAAGTTATCGTGAAGCAGCTTGGCGAGATGGCTGGTGGGACAATCCACGCAGCCACATCGCTGTCGCTCAACATCCCAAGCCGTGCCAGTCGTGCTCGTGCCAGTCAGTTGTACCGGTACGCTGGGAAGATGCGCAGCAAGGCATTTCCGGGGCATTGTCTCCCGGGGTGGCGGTCGTCTGGTCTCTCTCTACCATTATTTCGCACAATGGGCCCACTCCTGCTTGACTGTCGACTGTTCAATGGCCCTGTGTCATCTAAGCCTGGCCGTGAAGTGGCCGCGAGGGAAGCATGAGGAGCGACTGGCATGTGCCTCTCCAGTAAAACGGTCGCGGTATCAGGTTCGCGTTCCTGTTTGCGGAGGAGTCTCCCACGCCCGTCACGTCTTATCGCGGCGAATAGTAGAATTCTGCTGAGAAGTGCTGCCTTCTGATTTGCACGTCGCTGACGAGACGGCGAATAACAGAGGGGGAAATGCGGGCTCGCTTTCAATCGCACACAATCACACGGCGCCGGGCCGGACGGGGCACGGCGAAACTTGCAGCGGAAAACCAGACAAAGTTGGCTGAGAGCTGAGAGGTTGCTTGCGCTGCATCTGGAACCAACGTCGGGCTAATCATGCTCGCCAAGGCTTTTCGCCTCGGGGCGTTGCTGCGGTGCTGCGGTGCCGTGGTGATGCGGAGCTGAAAAAGCCTGTCTGGATGGTGACGATTTCCCCAATCCCAGCGAGCAGCCCAAAGTTACCCCGAGACATGGCCGTTTCGACCCTATTGCTGAACACAAAGCAATAGCAGCTCCTCATGCGAACCCTAACCACAATGCTGTCATGCAGCCTTGATGCTGTTGAAGCCCAATCGGCAAGGCGAACTTTCGTCGCTTGAAAATTTGCTAATGTGACCAGGTATAGACAGCAAAGGTAAGGCTGCAGCTCCTCCAAGCTGTCGCATCGCTTATTCCTTCTCTACTTTGGACCCAAAGCCTTCCAGCTTAACCACTTGCCTCAACTTAGGTGGGTCTTTGCTTCATCTTCCTACCTACCGAAACTCAGTGGAAATTTCCAGATATTGGGCGCCGAAGTCCACGTTTTCCTTCCGATGAGTCAATCTTCATCTTTGACTATTGAGTTGCATTGTTTTCCAACCCTCCGTGGCCCTGTCTTACTCTCCTAAATTGGGATTTGACGGTGAGGAAGCGGGAGGCAGTCCCACTGGCACGCTTGATGAAACACTAACTCGCCTCCTGAACTATTCTGTTGAAGCTCTCTCTTCCAGTCGGCGTGTTGATAGAGTTGCTATCAGTGCTCGACAGGTTTTGATTGTCCCCAATAAAGGCCGAAGGCCAATTTTAGGACTCGTAGTTGCTCATAAGAACACTAAACACAGCGCCGATTCGTTAGTATATAAATTGCCTATCTTCTCAACTAGGGACTACCGAATCTAACCAAATCTCCCCCTTAAATGTTGATCATGATCATCTACAACTAAGATTTTACTGTCAGCTTTTTATTTGGAGTGCTTTCCGGTCTTCCAGACCCTAATCAAAGATCCGAAAGCGGAGGGGATCCGAAAGCGGAGGGGATACGCAGAGTGGATCTCGCAGTCTTGGATTATGACTATGAGTCATGATACCCGGACGGCTAAAGTACCCGGGAAGTATCCCAAGGCTTCTCTTGAGGCAAGGCGTTGAAGTAGTTCCGCGAAATGCTTGAACTTCTTCGCTCCGTAGTGTACGGTCACGTATACATGTACGTAGCATTTCGGACCGAAAGAAAGCCAAGGGTCAACAAGGATAACGGAATTGTAGTTTGAATTTCGAGCAATGGGGATGCATATCAAGATATCAAGACTGAAGAGAAACCATGTCTCCTAACTCGAAAAATATTTTTGGGCTGTAAATCGGTATGGCTATAGCCACGTTGCTATCGGTACTCACGCTGATGTTTTTCCAATGAAGAGAAGAATGCTCTGTCGAGTTGTAAGGTTATTGAAGCAGTGCTGTGGGCAGATCTGCATATCATCAACTTGTTCATATTGGAGCAATGCAAGAGCGAACCTGTAACAGACTCTGAGGCAAAAAACCTCCTCAACACTTTTGATGGCGTGCTTCGACACGAATGGACTGCTGTTCCCATGATCTTGAATCAGTATCTCCTAATGCTCACACCCCCTCTTGATCATCCCTAGCCCACAGCTTCACGGTTCGATCATGGCCGCTGCTGCAAATCCATTTCCCATCGCTTGTAACGTCCGTACTAAGCACGTTCCCTACATGGCCACTCAGGGTTTTGCAGAGCGCCCAGTCATCCGCAGAGAATATTTTGACGTTCTTGTCAAATCCACAGGAGACGAAAAATGACCCCGCCTTTTTCGGCTGTACCTCTCCCATCTCGTCCTTCTGCAGGAGCTGTCCGCTAGCTGGGCCATCTGTCCCCTTGAACCACCTCAGATCCGTTACTCCTCCTGTATTAGCGCCGATCGATGTCATTTCTCGCATTGCGCGAAGGTCCCAGCACTTTGCAAAACCATCGCCAGAGCCAGAAAGGATGCGGTAACCATCAACACTCCAGTCCAAAGCGTATATGGGCTTGATGTGGCTATCCAGCAACATTACCATTCGTCCAGTGCGAAGGTCCCATATCCGTCCAATGCTGTCTAGTCCAGCACTAGCGAGCAGGGATCCATCAGTATTGAAGTTGACAGTGTAAACCTCTCTAGCATGGCCTTCTTGCATCAGCAGTTCTGTGGAGGTGTTGACGTCCCAGAGACGCCAGGTGGTATCCTCAGATGCAGATGCGAGGTAGTGGCCTGACGGATGGAATTCTACCCTGCAGACACGCTCACTGTGTCCGGAAAGCGTGGACACTGGTGTGTTTTGGTCCAATGACCATAGCTGAACATTGCCACCTCCGCCGCCGGACGCGAAATTCACTGAGGATGTTGAAACAGTGCTGTCAGGAAGGGTCGCTCCGGGAGCCCAAGCAATTCCGGTTACGCGGTCAGCGTGGCCACGATAAGCCACCTTTTCATCAAGATTTGGTACGTCTAGCAATTTAATCCCACCCGCCCAGTTGCCGGCTGCTATGAGCTTGCCATTTGGTGAGAATCTTGCGATGCCAACTGGTCGATCTGCTGCAATTTGCGATCCATACAGATCGAAGCCTTGTAGTCGTTCTTTGATACCTTTGCGATGCCTTACATGCGCTCGTCTTTGAATCGTAGCCTCAACCTTCTGAAATGCTATCCGGGTTTGCGCCCGCGGTAGCGAATACCGGGCTATTTCCTTCCTTGCCTGCAGTAGCTCCGCTGTGCCTGTCGTGTAGAATTCCTCCTGGTCATCACCTTCCTCCTCATTTCCGCCTGTGCGGGCATCGCCCATTTGAATATCCCCCTCACCATCTTCGGCTTCGGCAGCTTCAGCTTGAAGCGTAAGAAGCTCTCGTAATCTGTCCCTTCGATCTCCAGGCCCTTCCCCAAATAGGGTGATGGGTTCACCGAGCTGGCGCAAACGCGTTCTAACATGCGCATCAGCAGTCGGGACAGCTATGGCGGCAGCGCGCCGTTTTCGGGAGAACTGAGAGAGAATGGCAGAGGCTTTTTCGGCGGAAACCCCAGCGGCGCCCGATGGCATGAGGTAGTCACGATCAATGGCTATGACTTGCAGTCAGATTTCACTCTCAGAAAGATAACCGGAAAACGTGAAAGAGCTCAACTTACGAACATTGGCTAGATCGATGCCTCCCATATCTGTATCCTAAAACCCACCATGTCCATCAGCATATGTTTGCGCGATTAAACGATACGTCTTGTGGCTGCGGGTGGCTGCAAGGGAGAGCACACTCTCTAAAAAAACTTCTGTGAATACTGAATTGCCATGGACGAGTACGATGAATTTGCTCTTACCTCTTGCAGTTCCTCCTCCACATAGGCCTGTCTTGCCGGGTGCATCATCTTGGGCCAAGGTCGATGGAATGCACAGCAAGCAACCAGCAAATGACAAGTAAATAGTCAGCAAGTGTGGCGAGAACAGATGGAGTGCAGCGCCGGAATCGAAGGAATGTCAAGATGGGGAGGGGGTTTGCAGAAGGTAGGGCTGACGAAGTTTAGCCGTCTACGTATCTCGCCGAAACCTCGACCCTCATAGATGGTTCAGAAAGCGCATTTCTATCCTTCTTTTTCTTCTTCTTCTTCATCCCTCGTCTCCTACGCCTTACCCTTTACCTCTCCTCTCATCGTCATGCCGCCTCTCCGACACCCTTTCTGTTCATCTTGTTTTGACTCCATTAACGCTTGATCCTCTATCCTGGGCTTTGGCTACGGCCATGGGCTTCGCCGCTGTCGGCGCATTGGGGCTATGTAATCGGCTTCTACCTCGCGCAGACTTGCATCTGCCTGCGGCCTCCGGTTTACTACTCCTCTACCTTTCGACAACGTCATTACTCGCAGCAGCCTCTACTCCCCGCCTATATCACTCCAGCTACCCGAAGTCTCCTTTATCCCTCCCAACCTGCCTAGTAAATTACAATAGCTGTCCAGCTACCTCCACCACCCTCCGCCCATTCTATTCTAACTCCCAGGCCTGGAGCGCCACTCCTCACTATTCTTACTACCTAGCTGCATCATACTCGGCGAAAGGCCATCGTCTCAACCCAGAACATAACCTCTATACTTACCAACCCCTCAGGCAGCCGAATGGTAAGCCCACAGATATAAAAAAATGCAAGCAGCAGGAGGGTAAACGGGCCAGGCCTAAAAGCGGCCAGGATGCCTTCTTTGTTAGTCAGGTTGGAGACTCCGGCGCGCTCGCGTTTGGGGTCGCAGACGGTGTTGGGGGATGGTCTGAATCGGGCATAGATCCTGCTGACTTTGCTCATGGTCTTTGCGAGTACATGGCGTGCGCAGCAAGAGTCTTCCCAGGAGACTCTAAGCCTGGCCCATTGCATCCCAAAGACTTGCTTCAAACCGGTTATGATGAGGTCATGCAGGATAAAGCAATAATTGGCGGGGGCAGCACGGCATGCGTAGCTCTAGCAGAGCCCGATGGCCTTGTAGAAGTCGCTAAGTAGGACATACCTAATATTTTCGCCAATTCCGCTATTTTCGTTCTAATACAATACAGTCTAGGAGACTCTGGTTTCATGCACCTTGGCCTTAATGCTGTGCGGCACTTCTCGCACCCACAGACACATGCTTTCAACACACCGTATCAGCTCTCCAAGATACCCCAACGTATGCTTGTGCAGATGGCGGTATTCGGAGGAACAAGTGCTCTTGCGGACCTACCCAAGGACGCCAATATAACCAGCCACCAAGTTCGACATGGCGATGTTTTAATTTTTGCGACAGACGGGGTCTGGGACAACCTCAGCCCGCAAGATACTCTCGCCATTGTTAGTAGATCAATGGCTAAGCTAGGTGCATGGGCCGAGAAGGATCAAGTACTCGAAGTAAGCGAGGATTTGCGGATACTCACACAAGCTGATGGCAGCCACAAGGCGGACTCCAATTCGCTCCAAGCCAAGCTAGCTCTTGCTATCACGGAAGGAGCAAAGGAAGCAAGCCTAGATACTAGAAGAGATGGGCCATTCGCCAAGGAGGTACAGAAATATTATCCAGATGAAAATTGGCATGGTGGAAAGCCAGACGATATTGCAGCTGTTGTTGCTGTGGTCACTGAAGACAGTATGTCTTAACACTTATGTCGCTTTGTACTCCGCGTATGTATTAAGATAAGAGCATGGGATGGCGTAAGGAGTGTGGTTTAGTGGTTTGGTATGCCAAGACGGAATGTTAGCAGAATATTCATCTTTTAGTGCGCTTTTAACTGTTTAGATAGTATTGGCACAGTTAGAAACTTGACAGATTTCACGTCTTAGGGCATTTCAACAAGGCCTACACAGAAAGGAGGAAAAGCATGAGCGTCGTGGTTAAGGATTTCTTCTTTGTTTACATGTTGCCCGTTTCATGGGGCAACCACCAAACCATGTCGCATCTCCAACACGCGCAAACCGCGACACCATACTCGCTTCCACAGCATCGACACGCCGCCAGTCTGCGCCCTACATGTATAGAAAGCTAACAGAACAGTCGACATTCGTTACTCCTGTCTTCCGCGATACATATAGCATTTAGCCTTCATGGCAACAGTTTCCCCCACGCCATTGGGCTCCTACAATGGCAGGACTCGGCAACCCTCTACCCGGTCGCTGCAAAGACGAGACTCTCCACTTTCCGTACTAGGGCAATCTCACGGCTTTTCTGCGGACGCGCCGATGATGCAGAACATCAACATTGGCGACAGCTCCGACGACGAAATCCCGCAACCGATGAAACTAAGCGCCTTGACAACGGCATTGTTGGCGCAGAACGAGGTCAATTCACCAGAGAAGCAAACGCGCAAACCAAAGTTGCGTATCTCTCGCAATGGGTCAGGCTCGAACACCCCGGTGCAAGATACTATAACGCCGGCACCGTCCCTACGAATCAAGCGGGTACCACTTCGAGGAGCGCCGATGAGGAGAATCAGGAGAACACCACAAGGAGAGGAAGACCATCCACCGTCACAGGACCAAGAAAACCTTCCTATGTCCATTATAAGAGCAGATTCTATGAAAGCAGACTCCGTAATGAAGGTCGGGACGCTAGGGCGGTCAACCGCGCAAAGATCTCCAGTACAACGAGAAGACAAGCCTGTACCACTAGCATCAATGAGTGCGAATACACCTCACAGGCCTGCCCCGCCTCCGCCTCCTAAAATGTCCGTCTTAGAAACTGCAACGGCTGCGGCAGGTGCATCTACTACTAGACAAAAAAAGAAACGAAGTCACATCCTGGTGAATGGCAAACCATATTCGAATATGGGCAGACTTGGCAAGGGTGGAAGTTCGGATGTTTATCGCGTCATGGCGGAAAATGGGAGACTATTTGCTTTGAAAAGAGTAAAATTGGAGGACGCTGATGAATGCGCTGTACGTGGATATAAAGGCGAGATTGACCTATTGAGGAAGCTGGACGACGTGGAGAGGGTGGTCAGGTTATATGATTGCGAGGTGGATGAGTCGAGGCAAATATTGAGCGTGGTAGGTGAACCCCACATTTTACGATACAACGGCTTGCTATGAGCCGTTGAAGGCCTGCTCGTGGCATTCCAAGATAGAGAGTAGCAAATCTAACCGGCACAATAGTTAATGGAGATTGGCGAATCGGACCTCGAACGCATTCTCCGCATGAAGCTTGATCCTGAAGGGTCACGCCTGGATCTCTCCTTTACTCGCTATTACTGGAAAGAGATGCTAGAATGCGTTGCCTCGGTGCACGAGTATGATATAGTGCATTCTGATCTCAAGCCAGCCAACTTTCTCCTGGTTTCCGGCCGTCTAAAACTCATCGATTTTGGCATTGCCAACGCAATTGACATTGATAACACTGTCAACGTGCACCGCGACAGCCACGTTGGAACGCCTAACTACATGTCCCCAGAATCCTTAGAAGACACCAACGCAGGGATGCGAGGGCACCCCGGCGCTGCGAACCTAGGGAAGATGATGAAGCTAGGTAAACCGTCTGATGTATGGAGCCTCGGCTGCATTTTGTATAAAATGGTTTATGGCCGCCCTCCCTTCGCGCACATCGCAGGCCAGATCCACCGCGTCATGGCCATCGTCAATCCATCTGTTGCCATTGAATTCCCCGCCCTTGGCGTTGGCGGTGTTAGAGTGCCTCCAGGCCTTATATCAACACTCCGTCACTGTCTAACACGCGACCCAGCGCGTCGCCCTACCATCCCACAACTTCTCGACGAAAGAGATCCATTCCTGTACCCTGATGGTGGTGACGATCTACGGATCCCGCAAGAGCTATTAGGCCAAATTATACAGCGCGTGGCAGATCGATTTAGGGATCCGAAGAAAGATCCGCCAACCGATGAAGAGATAAGACAATATCCCGCGAGTTTTTATGCTAAGATCAGAGACCTCATGGAGGTTGGTTAATACGGAAGCACTTTTAACATCTTCCTCAACGGCTCCCTTATTCAACGGGTCCTTTTTTAGTGCTCTCTCAAAACCCTTTCCCTGTTTCCTTCCGTTCTATTTTGGTTCTCTTTCTTTTTTACAGCAGTGAGCGTTTAGCAATCGTTGATTAGCAAGGCGCCCGGTACTGTCTTCATCATCTCTGTCTCATCAACTCCGCTCGAGAATTTTTTTTTTGGATACGAGTGTCATGGTCATGAGTTGGAAAGTGGTGAATTGAGTAAATACACGGCTACCGTATAGATACCCACCACCCCAGTGGCCTTTGGTTAAGATTTTGTATATACTTCTCTCTTTTAGTTTTAACCTACTCCGCCGGTTGGGAGGCTTCGGGTGAATGAGAAGCTTCATCTGAAACGGACTCGTTCTTCTATCTTCTGGTGCATTGGGCTTGTCTACTTGGAGGCTATCAGAGTTGATGTGGAAACAGTAGAAAAGATACTAAGATTAAAAGGCTTTCAATCACTTTCCACCTCTATGTTCTAATGCGTTGTCCAGTGCTTCGTGATTATCTAGAGCTTCATGAAAAGGCATCGTATGTGACAATTCTGCGTCGTGTTCTTCCCACCTAGCGAAGATACTATATACAAGTAGTGTGAAACAAATCAGACTTCAACTTGTCATTCTAAAATCCTTAAGTTTATTCACTCTTCTACTCTTATGCTTTGTATTGCAAATAAAGATGACCGAAAGCGGCAGTTTAGAACATCTACTAAACCTTGCATGACGTTCACAAAACTCTGATCGTGTAGCAGGCACCCTCATTTCTCCTCGAGCCCGTCATTCTATTGGCATTACTGAAGCCTATCAAAACACCAACGCCATACGCCTTACAATGCTTGTGAAATTTCACTGAATTCTTAAACAAGTAAAACACTGAGAGGTATTAGTGAATATCTTTAGTTCACGGCTTTTTATTGGCAGTGTAACTCACGCATTGATGCACCCATCATTTTCCGGGTTATTCGTTATCTGAGCGTAGCGGCCCCAGACAACCTTTCCACCTGCTGTGACAAGTCCTAGCTCACTCACATTTACTTCGATAATCTGCGTGGATTTTTGTCAGACAGAGCGGTATTTCACTTCACAATTTGCTTACCGTTCCCCGTGTCAAGACCCCCAATTGTGTGTAAAGCGCTTGCTGAGGATTCTTTTTTACCGCTGTTGATTTAATTTTAGTAAAAAAAAAAGGAAACTGGTAATCGGACGAGAATGTAGAGCCTTACATATAATCGGCAACTGCACTGTCACGGCTAACTCTGGATGAGTTACGTTTGCCTTCTTATAGCGCAATCCCATGGGCCGGATAAAACGCTAAGCCACTATTTAGTACTTGATTGCCCATCCGGATTGTGCATTGCTCAATTACCTCGTACTTCACAGGTCTCCTGGTAAAATCTGGTCCAACGAATGTCGGTTTCGTGATTACTCGCTTCCAGCTTTTCTTTGCTGTTTTCTTCCCGGTCTTTACTACAGAGAACATCTCTTCCTCCGAAATTCCTTTGACTTTCGGCAGCGGCACACTAAATCGTGCTGCCTTCTCCGACCGCTTTTGCTTAATAGCGCTCGACAGCGCTTTCGCATTCTTCTCGGATGACCTGTCTAGCAGGTACTGGGGCAAGGGCGTGGAGGATGGCTCAGCAGCTTCAGAGGATTTGACGTTGCGTTCTTCGTGCGCGCGGATGGTCTTCTTCATCTGTATCTTTTCCTTGTGCCGCTTCTGCTGGTACAACTTGGCCCGTAGGCCACGTAGATTTTTAGCATTTTCAGAGGCTTTATGGCCTTCACGAGCGATCCGTTTGCGCTTACGCTCTGTGGAAAGGGATAATTAGTGTGAAGCATAGGAAGCACTATGCCGGTCGAAACATACCTTCATAGTCGAAGCTGGAGCGGAGATCATTAGCGAGTGTGACCAGACAGAGAGAGGAGTACTAACCGCTTGCCATGCAGCTTCTGCCAGCGCTCAACATACTCGTTCTGAGGCATTTTTGCGGATCAAAATGGACGGTGAACGGTAGGGGTTGGCGGTGGCGGATGTCGAAAATGCGAATCTTCGAAATCTTGGCGAACGTCTCAGCGCTAAACTTAATCCGTCAAATTTGAGGTTTTGCACCGCCAACACTACCATCACCGAAACCTCGACACCCCAATCAGCCCTCTTCAGGGCAACACTATCCGCAATGCTCGCCCAATCTTTCCGCCGCTCTCTTGTCGAGACCCGGGGAGTCCTCCCTCCGGCCTTCCTCCTGCCATTCTATGCGCGCCTCTCCACCGTCCCTAGCGCCGCAGAACCATCACCAATTCCCGAACCACTGGTCAACTCAAAAGTAAATTCCTCAACAGCAGCAAAAGGCTCCCAATCCGCCTCACAAATCCCATCTCCGCCCAGCCAATCAACGCCGAAACTCCCAACCCCGACAATCGCTAAACCATCGTCACCCTCAACACCGCTTCCCAAAACAATCAAAACCCTCCTCCCTCTCCTGCGCTCTCAACCCCCTTACTATCTTACCGCCCATATCCATGGCCGGCCGTACCTCCTCACTGCGGGTGACACTCTCCGACTCCCTTTCCGCATGCCCAATGTTCAACCCGGCGACACATTACGTCTGAACCGAGCAACCCATATCGGCTCGCGGGACTACACACTCCGTGCACCCGTAGCAATTAAAGGAACGCGCGACGGGCCAGGAACGACGTTTTATTTAGACGAGAGGCTGTTTGTCTGCAGGGCAACAGTATTGGGGACAGAGAGTGAGCCGATGCGAGTAAAGGAGAAGACAAAGAGGAGGATGAGGCATATAAGGAAGGTCAAAAGTAAGCACCGGTTCACAGTGCTAAGGATTACGGAGTTGGACGTAAAGGAAGTGGAGCATGTGGATGAGAAGGTATGAGGAGTTTGGACTCATTAAATCATCCTTGAGAGGGCTTCCTCCGGAACAGCTAAGCGTTCGGGATTATTGTATCAAATTCGGATGTATCATACGTTTCATGTATCGTCAACTTTCAATTGGACTTTTGGAACAAGATTTATTATCTCTTCTAGAGAGTTAGCTCTCCACCTCTCGGGATATTTATCTTGAACTAGGGCTCCGGTGTGCACTCCTATAAGGCCAGTCCATGAAAGATTGACGTGACCCTTTCATCCCATCCAGACGCCTATCGCTATGATTTGAAACAACGACCGGGACTGCTTTACTTCAATGAACCATATGGGTTGCGTAGAAGTCCTGAAAGCAATCAGCAAGCTGTCAGAGTCAATGTAAAACCTTGTCTACTCACTGGATACTGATTCTGTATCATAGTAGTCACCTTCTCCACCTCCTCCGCCAGACCCTGCACATTAGTATCCCACTTCCTCAACTCCTTTCCTACAACTCTATCAGCGTGACCCGTCTTCCTCTCTCCGCTCCCCTCGCCCTCGAAGAAGATTAGGCGGTCGATTTGGTCAATATAACCAGCCAACCTCCCTTGCTCAATCATCTGCGCAGCATAACTTTCAGCTTTATCGGCATCAACACCGAGCAATACCCCCAACTGGTCAATTCCAATGTTGTTGTAAAGCTTAGATGCACCAAGTAGATTGTGTTCTAATACAGCTTTGTCCAGCACGGTAGAACCGTCCGATGTCTTAGCTAGTTGATGTGGTGACAGCTTCTCTGAAAATGCTTTTACCTCTACAGGTGACAGTAATCTATCAAGGAAAATTTTCTCCAGAATTCCAAACTCTTCCACTTGGGAGGCACGCTCATCTTTGTAGAGCTTTGCTAAAGTCCTAGCTCGCTGAGGTCCTGCGGGGGCAAGGACAGCGCAGACCATGGCGGCGGAAAGGGCACGCAGCCGCTCTTCTTCGTCGATGACTGCCTCAAAACTTATCCCGTGATATGCCTGACTGGCGTCGAGAAAGCTCCGCTGGGAGTCCAGAATCCTGGCTTGGCTGAGCTGAAACTGTAGTTTTGTTTCCTTGTCGCGAACGCCATACAAGACGTTCTTAACACGGTTAAGGTAGCTCGTAGCGCTCGTTGGGTCGTCCTCCTCTAGGTAGCACCGCACGATCCTGATCCAGACTTTCGCCTTGTCATCGTCCGACACAGCGCGCTGCGACGAGTCAAGCGTTATCGTCTGCAGGGTTTTGGCAGAGCTGCGAAAATCCTCTTGAATCTCAAAGGCATCTGCGAGAATCTCTTTGATCTGAGTATCCTGCTCCTCGTATGAGACTACTTTTGGCTGTAACAGCACTAATACGCGCTGCCCCACTTCGATTTTAACTTCGGCGTCCTGAACATTGCGGAATTGCTCTACGAAAGAGGCGAGAAGAGGTCGCGATGCCAATATACCTAGAGAATCACCGAGAAGAGACTCAACATAAGCAATTAGGTTTGGTGACAGGGTATCTGGAGAAGAAGCTGTGAGGATCTTGGAGAGAAGGTCATTGTAGCGCGTGGATTTCTCCGCTGCAGAGAAGGATTCGAGTTGTTTCAAGGCTTCGACAACATCTGCTGAGACGAGAGGCATGATGAGAGTGAGTAGGGGATAGGTGGGTTGAAGGGAGAAGTCGGTATTGTGGATGCAAGTTTCCGAAGGCAGCAATTGAGCGTCAGGGCGTTGATGCAGGGCTTATCGATAGCGGCGGTGGAACGTCCTTGGCGGGAGGTCAGAGCGTCACGAGCCTGTGAGCCTGCCGGCCAGACGCTTGCGGCTCTTTCATTCAGCTTCACCAAAGACACTCCCTCCTCCCGTCACTGCTTATCACCCTCTTCACCGCACCGCAAGCGCCGCCAAACTGCATAGAATCTCTGCGCACTCCGACTTACTTCGCTACAACGCTGCCACCCGCATCCAATAGCTCTCCTATCTTCTCCGCGCAGCCAGCCAGACAACTCGCCATGGCAATGAATGGAGTCAAGATGGACATCGAGCCCCAAATCAAACAGGACCCAGAGTCCTTCACGCCCGGTGGCTTTATGGATGATGATCTGTACGAGGACACCGGCGAGCTCAACATGCCGCCGAGACACACAGCAGACATCTGGTTAACTCGTGTGCCAAAGTGGCTATGGGAGTCTCTTGCAACAGCCGGCGATGACGAGGAAATAGAGGTTGGCAAGATTGCAATGTGGGATGATGCTCACGGTAACAGTAGAGTAGGCTTGGACCAATTTTACCCGTGGAAGGGCCACAGCTAACTTGTCTGCGAGTAGGATATGAGGTTAATCCTCAATCAAGAGCGGCAAAATGTGCAACATTTACCGCGGGAATACAGCATTCAAGCGACTAATTCACAGCCTGAGAATACCTTTGTATTTACCGAAAAGGATCTGCCAGGCTACAAGCCGAATGCCTATGGTCGATCAAGAGCCGACCACGGGGCCTTAACTGCTGCACAAGACCCTAGATCAGGGTCATACAGGGTACAGAAACAGAGGGGCAGGGTTAGGAAGGCTATACCGAGTATGTCAATGGCCTTTTTACCTACTTGGTCGACGTCCTAACATTCGCACGCACAGAACATACCACGTTAATAGGCCCGGCCAAGCGTGAATTCAACTGTATTCCGGTCCCAAATGCAGATTTTAAGAATTTCATGGACAAGCGAACACAGAAAGCGATACAAGGAGAAAATGCCACCACAATAATAGCAGAAGGAAAGGTGGACCATACTAACATTGACAAAGCCCAGAACGCATTCAAAGGATTTATCGTACGTATTTCCCTTCTACCCCACCCCACTGCTACAATATGCTAACAATCCAATTTCAGAGAACCGGAGTCGCAACCAAAGTCCGGCAAGAGAACAAAGCTGCGCGTATGCCTAAGAATGAGCTCATAGACATACTGCACAAACTTTTCGACGAGTACGAATACTGGCCTATGCGAGAGATTAAACAAAAGACACGGCAGCCGGAAGCCTATCTCAAGGAGACCCTCTCCGACATTGCTGACCTGGTCAAGTCAGGCTCTTTCGCCTCTTGCTGGAAGCGTCATACAGAGTATAGCAAGCATTCGTACACCGTACATGGCAAACCGCCGGAGGCTGATGGTGAGCCGGACGACGATCAAGTTGTTGATGAAGAAGATGATAACCTCGAAATGGAAGACGTTGTCTAAGTTCGTTTCTGAAAGTGTTTTTTTTTTTTTTTTTTTGGTTCTTTGAGATTCTGCATCAGCGTGGCGTTGGTGCATTGAGTTGTTATGGTGCTCCGGAAAGATGAATCTGCTGCATTTATCCCGGACTGGCGTTAGGCACAGCGGTCTGGTACTCTCGAAAAGTCCTCCACCAAAGAAGAGGCTTTTAAATCCAAGGGGGTTATTTTAGATCCCTATGTATACACTAGATACAGTTTGAACGGTAATGAAAAACCAGTAAACTTATAAGTCCAGTCCATGATGGTCTAACGCATCAAAGGGTTTTATCCAAATTACACATTCGGAGTACCACTTTTAATATAGTTCAAACTCATGTAACGGCGCAATGCCTTATACGCCGTGCCTACTCTGGGTTCCTGCGAGATACTTTTGTTGGTTTTCTCAAAACAGGCTAAATTGTGAACAACTCTACAGTGTTCTGAGGCACTACATTGATTTCAAAATGAAGTCATGTCAAGTGCAGGAAGACTTCCATGCGTGCTCTCGACTGCAAAGTTCTGTACGAAAAGAGGTCTTTACGTTTGTATTGCAATATTACATTGCCACTACCGCGATATGATTGTAATGTCCTAATCCATTAAACAGATCCGGAAGCAGTTTTTTACCAAGCCTTAACTATTGGCCACCAGTCCAATACTCTCAACCGTAGCTCTCTATAATAATAACAAATCATACATGGTGGACAATCAATACCATCTTCACATGTTTCATGAGGCGTCATTTCCGCTGTCTCAACGCCAGAATGAATGAATTCATGGCAAATATACCTGCTAATCCTCAATATCGTCGTCACTAAGAACGAGTTTGGCTACTTCCTTCTCAACTATTCCAGGCAACCTGGTCGCTTCGTGATCTTGTTTAACGTCTGCAATAAATTTCCCGGTCTTTCGTCGCTCTTCGAGGCTACGCTGGCTTGCTGGACGGTCGGTGCTCCATTGATCGAACTCCGGAGCAGGGTCGTCCTCGTCAGGAAATTCGTCGCTCGGCCCTCCAATGCCGGTGAAGGAAACGACTTTCTCGATTTCTCGCAAAGTGAGCATGACCGTTGTAGATAGTCGGTGCCGAAGGATGGAGGCAACGTATGGAAGACGTTCGAGCAACATCTCATAGCGTGCTGAACTGCCACTTCCGAGAACCACTGGAGCGGTGTCCTCACGCGCATTGTCAGTCGACGCAGTAGAAGTAGGTGCTTTCTTAGGAGATTGAGAAAACGGGTTGTTCCTCCTCCACGACTCCACGCTGCCAGGCTTATTTTCCTTCCTTGCGGCTGTTGTAACGGCAGGGGTGAAAAGGTCACCATTTTGTGCCCGTGTAGTCCACACGCCAAGAATGTCCTCGATCTCCTCTCGCTGTCGCCAAATCCTAAGCGAAGTTGGGTAAAACATCTGGAAGGCACCGCCCTTGCTCCCGCCTTTCCCCTTTCCATTCGTCGTGCCTGACGGAGGGGCAATTCTCTTCACCGGAGATGGCAAGCTGAAGAGAAGCCCACGGACGCTGACCTGAAAGCTCATTTCGTCTTGGCGCAAGTTGTCGGCGCTGGTGCCCTGAAACATCCGCCTCCCTGTTCCACCTGTATTGAATCGGTCTGGCGAGAGGAGGTCGGAATCTGAAAGGGCATCGATGGAGCCGTTAATAGAGTCCATGGTATCTTCTCCAGTCGGCCCTTCGCAAGACAGGAGATAGTTTTCGTGCAAGGCGGCAATGAACGTCTGGGTATCAGTTCCAAGCTCGTCTATCAATGTATCGACTTGTACTTCAGATACTTTAGGTCGTCGGTGTTCCGGAAAGTAGTTAGGTGGTTGCGGTAGAGATTGATTTGAACCTGAAGCAGGCTCGCGTTTATTGTAGACAACTTTTCCCACGGCGTGGAAAATACCCAAGGTGCTCTCGCGCTGTGTTACACTTTCAAGAGATTCCTGCTCCATTCTAGTGAGTGGTATTTCCCGAACACCCTTTTTAGGTTTTGTAAAAGCAACTTTTGTGCCCCAGCCGTCGTCCTCGTCGCCACGAACACAAAGAAATTCAAGTGAAGAAACAGCACTACGAATATCACCTGTTTCTGAAAGCCTTTTGATGACCTGAGGCCCCGCAGTCCTTCGTCTACCACTTTTTCGCGCCTCCTTGAGCACAGCAAGCTCTAGAGCTTTCGCCATCAGGGTTGGTGCAATTGGGTTGAATTCAATCACAGTAACGCCAGGGTGGCTCAAAATTTCGGCGCCGAGGAGACGATGAGCTGTAAAGCTATCGGCCGCGGCCGTGCTGGTGGAAAGCAGGGTTTCTGAGATAACCATAACGATTGGGGTTACCGGTTCGCTAGATTCCTTCTGAGTGGTGAAAAAAGTTCCCATGGACGGCGTGTTCGCTGCTAGGAATTGCTGGATTGTAGTTCGAAACGTTTGTCCGACCGAAGATGAACGGGCGAACGTGTTCGGGAACTCTTCTACCAAGATGATTTGCTTCTCTCTGTTCTGTGATTTCGAGTCGGTAATGACTTGCGGGTTTCGCTTCGGCTCCCCGAAATCAAGACTTCCAAATTTACCAGTTCTCCCAATGAAGTCCTCAAATTGGGCAGCTACGGAAACGAATCCTTCAGAAGAGTAGACAGCGGTCGTAGGGTTCTTCCATTCATGAACTTCAAATCCGAGCTCTTTTGAAAGGAGAGACATTGTTGTGGTTTTCCCGCTTCCAGCAGGACCCTTGAGTAAGAGGAGTCTCTTGCGCTCCCTACCAGCAAAGACTTCATCCAACCACCCACGAACGTCAGCAACTTTTTTCTTGTGCACCGCCAATTCATCAAGATTTATGGGTCCGTATTTCTCCGTCCAAGGCCTCTGATCGGCAAATTCAAAGTTCGTGACCTGGGAACTCGGGGGAGCTCCGCGCGTGCCATTCAAGGTCTTGAGGAACTTCTGGCTTCCACTTGGGGGAGCATCAGCGCCCGCTCCAACCCCATCTCCCAGCGTGCTGCGGCCCCGTTTCCGCAAGGCCAAGGCAGTGGCAGGCTCGGTCTTCAAATCAGGTATCTTAGCTAGCTCTTCGTCGAAAGAAGAGTCCTGGATGAAATCCTCTTCCTCCACTGGGATACTACTTATCGGCTTTTCGGGGCTAGCAGAAGGCTGGGTTTGCTGACGCTGTGTGGCAGCATTGAAGAAGGAGGATATGGGTTTCCATTTTGGCTTTGGTTTGGAAGGAGAGAGTTTGCTCCGCGAAGGCCTGGCAAGTCTGCCAGGTGACGATGTCTCCTGGATTGTGGCTGGGGTCGGCAGCGAGGAAGATGACGATTGGGGTTTGGGAGAGCGCGAGCGGTTGGCCTGTAGTCTCAATGGCAGTCCGGCATCACCGCAGCCACTATTCTGGGGTTTGGACGTGGCTTGAGATGTTAGGGTGCGTTGCTTTGGGCGTTTGGGAGAAGGCTGGAGAGTGACGTCTTCATCGTCGGAGGACAGAACGATGGGCTGCTTGCGAGCGGCCCGCGGCTTCCCCATGCCGCATCACATTCAAGGAAGAGTCTAGCCAAGGGATCATCATCGAAGCCCCTTCAGCGTAGTGAGGCTCGCGAGGACAAGGGTGGCTTGGGCGAGGCGTGGAAGAACGAGTGGAAACTAGCAAGAAACGGAGGCATGGGAAGCTTTGCACGCTTGGAAGTCGGCAGTCGCGTTCTGGAATGTACGCGGAAGCCGACGGCCCGGGCTAGGCAGGCGGGAGATTCGAAGAGTGGTGGTGGTGAAAATGGCACAAGTGGGTCGAGTGCCCGTGCTTTGCTCCATTGCTCGCGTGCCCCTCTTCTTTCGGTGGTACTCAGGCCCCCCAGACGCGCCCAACGTCCCAACCAGGCCCCCACCCAGCGAGGGCAATCCCGCCGGTGAGCCAGCAACTCCCTGTGACTGTCTGCGACTTGTGCCTATATGACCAGCAAACACGGTGGCGCGCCATTGCAGTCTCACCATGTGTACGAGGACTGCTGGACCATGAAGCAGCGTGCGGCCAGGAATAGGCACAACGTACGCCGAATGGCTCCTCTCTCGCGCTCTCGCTCGCACACCAACCCAGCAGTTCCACGCATGCCAGCGTGTGCATGGGTCTGACGTCGAGCCTCACATGGAGCCGCCGACGACTCTGCGTTTGGCCAACTGTTTACTTTCCGTTCTCTCGTAAACTCTCCGTCGGGCTTGATCGCCACTGCATTGCTCTGTCTCCGTCTCTGCCACTCTCTCTGCCACCATCGTCTGATTGTCTCTCTTTGTCTCTCTTTCCGCCCTGCGCCGCGCGTTGCACCGCCTTTGCAAAGCAACATGGCAGCAAGTACCGGGTTGCCAGTTGGCTGGGGTAACAAATCTTAGTCCCATCGCTTTCTATGCATGCGTCCGAGCATGTAAGATTGATCCAGGCTGCTCTAATTGGAACACATGTATCAACGCACTATTTTAGACTGCCGCCATTGTTTTCTGGCAGCATCCCATTGGAGCTTCCATATCGACTCATCGTGTCTGTTTAGTGCAAGGCTTTGGCCTTCCCCATTCACAGCAAACCGCATATCATGTCCCAGTCGTCCGTTTGTCCAAAAATTAAAAGGTAATATCCTGTGCTGCCACGCAAGCAAACCCTCCTGCCTTACATTGTAGCATATCACCACTCTCTTTTCTTAACAAACATTACTGATAAGGGGCCCTACGTTCTTCTGTCCTCTATAAACGAACACGGTTGCGAAACGTAGCAGTCATGGGTACAAATGCCAAAAAGACCAGAAGGGCCGCCGCTAGAAAGCAATCTAAAAATTCAGAACCGCCTTCACCACCCCTCGAGACAACCAATTCTGAATCCGACTCCGCGCCCGACTCGCATCTCTCCGGTCAAGAAAACGGCCAGCCACCCAGCCCCGCACCCTCCAACGCATCTGTACCTTCACACTTACATAAAGGAGAAGCAGACGACGCGATATCTCCTGATCCGTCCACAGAAGACGAAAATAACGATTCAAACAAGCCTACTCCTGGAGGCGAAGATCAAACCAGCACCAAAACCCCTCTTGAGTCACCAAGTACGCCAAACCCACAGAGCGCCACAGAAGGAGGAGAACCTGCTGCAGAACATAAACAGGAGCCAGAGAAAAAGTCACAAGACGATTCATCAAATACTCCCGAGCAAGACTCAACAGCAGAATCGCAGGACACACTCGAAAAAAAGCCTACGAAAGAGTCATCAAGCACTGAGGAATCAGGTGATCCATCTGCGAAGGGACTATCAATTACTTCTGGCTCACAGGACGACGTGGAAGAGTCTGACGGACACGACGCCATCGAAGAGCCAATACTAGCGGCTCCAACCCCACCCACAAGTAGTCCGCAGCTTTCGGAGCGCATCCAGCCAGGGCCTATCGGGGCTCCGCTGGATGAGCTACAGTCTGCGATAGTAAGTCCATCGATGGCTACAGCGCAAATTCAGGGCGTGCCAGATACGCCGCTTTCGCTGCATTCTCGATCGCAATCTCCGCATCATTATTCAAGGGGTGCTCCATCAGAACACTTCGCATCACCGCCCCCTACAGGGTATCACCAAAGGCACTATTCTCAGTCTCAGTCAGGCGCTCCCCCCTTCGGTTTCTACGGTATGACTCAGCCAAATGGATATCCTAATGGGAGCCCATATCATCACCCTGCGCCACCATACCAGCATTATGGATCATTCGGTACTTCATTTGGCCCCTTTGGGACCAGCCCATCAATGCAGAGACATAGTTCCATTGCATCGAGAGGCAGTAATCCAAGTGAATTTCCTCCAGGCCCGCCCGGGATGGAAAACGCTCCAGCAATAGATGACGATCCCACAGAGCTCTTTTCCCAGGTATCTTCGGCGATACCCCACCTTCACCGCTTGCTGTCTCGGTACAAAGAGACGCACGGTCAGCTAGGCGAACGTGAGGAGCTCATTCGGAGAGCAGAAGCTGAACAGCAAGATATGATCAAACGCAAAGATAATCATATTGACCAAGTGTCGAAGGAGCTGGAAGAACTCAAGAAGAACCATTCATCAGAGACTACCAAGCTACGGCTGGAGATAGGCAATCGGGAGGAGCACGAGAAAGAACTCGGAGAACAGGTCGCCAAACTCACTGGGCAGATCGCCAAGCTTGAGGAAGACAAAAAAGCTCTCGAAGCTGCGATTGAGGTACTACAATCTGAGAAGGCGAATTTAGAGCAGGAAAAGATCGATCTAAACAAGAGCGTCACCGAAGAAAAAGAGCGCTTGACGCAGGAGTTCGAGAATTGGAAAGCGAAAGCACATGAGACATTCGAAACGGACAAAATGGCCCTTGCAGTTGAGTTTGACAAGAAGCTTAAAGAACAAGAGACCTCTGCCGACACGAAGCTTAAAGCACAGGAAGCCTCTGCCGAAGCTCGACTTAGAGAACAAGAAGCTTCTGCTAAGACGAAACTCGAAGAACAAGAAGCTTCTGCCAAGACGAAACTCGAAGAACAAGAAGCTTCTGCTAAGACGAAACTCGAAGAGCAAGAAGCTTCTGCCAAGACGAAACTCGAAGAGCAAGAAGCTTCTGCTAAGACGAAACTCGAAGAACAAGCAGCTTCTGCTAAGACGAAACTCGAAGAACAAGCAGCTTCTGCCGAGAGTCGACTGAAAGAACAAGAAGTCTCTGCCGAAAAGCAAAGAGCGCAAGCCGCAGAAGAATCCAGTAATGAAAAGGAAGCTCTTCGAGCAGATTTCCAAAGACAGAAACAAGATCTGGAAGACAGCTTTGAGAAAGTCCGGAAGGAAATCGAGACCAAGCTGGCCAGTGTTCAAAATGATCTCGACGAGGCGTTGAAGACCGAGCGCGAAGGCAGAGAAGCGTGGAGAATCGAGCGCGAGAACCTTATAAAAGGTCATCAGGAAGAACGAGACAGCTTGCACAAAGGCTGGGATGATCAGCGCGAACTTATGCTCTCACAGCACAAGACTGCCACAGATAATCTGCACGGGGACTGGAGCGAGAAGCACGCACAGGCAACCACGCTGGCTGACCAGGAGAGAATGAGGGCAGATCGGTTTGAGGAAGAGAAGAATGAACTCCAAAGGCTCTGGGAGGAGGAGAAACGGGACCGTGAGAGAGCCTTTAATGAGCTGAAGACTGTTGTTGAGAATCTGGGAACTGAAAAGGGGAAGCTGGAAAAGCTAATACATGCGTTCGGGGATGTCACAGACATTAAAAGTAAGGGAGATGCATACTAGTAAGTTCGATCATCGGTATGAAGCACTGCATGAGTTGTAGGGTGTATGTCAATATGTGGTTCAATTTTGTAGCAAAATCAGTTCCTTAGAATGCAATTCAGTCATCCTTTTCTACAATGCTTTTCTTCATTGCTTGAAGATGGTCGTTAGCTAACCAATCTATTCCTGAACAGCCTCGAAGCGTTTTCGCAGCTATTAAAGCAAATCCTGGATCTTTCAAACACGCATTTCACTCATCTTCCGATTACCCCTCCCGCAGACATACTATCTTTAATTCCTCCCGGGATTCCATCCTTCCTTGGCGACACCACCTCATCTAGGGAACTCCGTGCTGCGTACGTAGCGCATACAATCTCCAAAATCCTTACTTTCCGCGTCTTCACGCCGTTCCTCTTCAGCTTAGGCCGCCGCTTTGATAAGGCCGACGGCCTTTTCACCCAAATGAGCAATCAGCTCCGTGGGAAGAGCACACGGAAAGAGGCTATCTGGCGCCAACATACACTTGTCGCAGCCTTTACTAGCAGTGGTGCCAAACAACGTATTAATTCCGCCGCAGGCTCGGTTGTTGAAGAGATTGTGAATGCTATCAAGTATTTTACCGACCCAAGTGAAGAAGATGCAATTCGAGTTTCTATGCGACGGATCGTCAAGCTCGCCGCTGAGACATGGCGTTTCGCCAGGCTAGAGAGAGAAATTATTGCTGCTAAGATGCCTGCTGTAGACGATAATAGCGAGGAATTCAAGGGTGTGGATTTCTGGCCAGCACAGACTTTCGATTCAGCTAGGTATGCTCTATCCGTCAATGCCGCCGTTGAGCAGTTCCAAGAGAAGCCCAAGATTCTTTTGCGATTGTTCCCTGTGATCCATCGCGAGGCAATGCACGAATGTTTCAGAATCACGGAGAAAGAGAAGGAAGACAATGGCTGTGTGTACAGCCATGGCCTTGCACTCTATGACAATGCCACCCCTCTGGTGGCTAGAGAAGAAGAGCTTCGTCAGGCTGGCCTCCCTCGTCACAGCAACCTGTCGTCTTCAGCATCAGATTTCCCACCACCAACAATCCCCCCTCCGAGAAATCCTCTACCAACGGTTCCTGAGCCTGGAGAAGATGAAACGAAAAGATCACCTCCAGAAAATCCCGCCAAGGACACGGAAAGCCAGCGCCACGATTCAGGCTATCCTACGCCACCCAAATCCCGGGCCGGGACACCTCCTTCACCCCTCTTCCCCGCCATTGGTGAGATTGATGGTCTAAGACAACCCAGCCACCGTATGTCATCTCTAAATAGACGTTCCACCGGCGCGCCGATGTCACGAAGCGTCAGCGAGGGTGCCCAGCGGCCTAGGGGGTACACCATCAGTAATAGGTCTAGCATGGATGGCCCAGGCAACAGGATAAGTGCCAGACTCAGCCGATTCCGATCGGACAGCCACAGCGCAGCTATCAAAGGGCTCTATGATCCATCGATGTCCGGCGGCGTGCCGATGGAGCGGACAGGATCTTCTCTCAGATCGTCCTCTATGAGAGGTGAAAGGACAGTGAGCTTCAGTAGGATCGGAGGCTATGAAGAGAACCGTGATGGAGCTTAGTAGGGGGCTTTCTTTTTCTCTTTATCGACTTTTAATTGAGACGTTCTCCTTGCGTTCAGCATCATGGCCATCGGTGTATACTCTGTATTCTTGGGTGCTTTCCTCTTCCTGCAAACCTGCATGCACTGGTGTTTCTGACTGTGGACGATGTCTTTGCTGTGGCACTCTGTACATTTTTAATTTTCTTTTGTTCTTTTTGGGGGTTTTTTCATTTGGGATCTCTGATATTCAGGTCACTCGTACCTCAAACGCATAAACTGGTGTTGCGCGAGTCATTTTCACGTTCCTTATACTTTCTTATGTTATCCAGCATAAGCTCTACCACAGCAGTCCACACCAGTGTCGTTTATGTATGGTGGTATCCCTCAAGCTGCTTTTGGGGCATCCATTCCTTTCGCTAAAATAAGCCATATAGCTTCATTTCGGATTTTTATGCAATTCAGCTCCTTCAGCTACGACGTCTTGGATTACAGTGACAACTAATAGTCCCTACGGTATGGTCCTAGTGAGTTTATTGACCGACTGAACGCCAATATGCCAATATGGCTTTATCCAAATTCCGATCTTAGTCCAATAATTGGACTGAGTTTGGCAACTAAAGAAGCCGGGTGAGATAATGATTGCAGTGAATGAAACGCCATACGAGCTTAACGTATGACTAAGCGTCCAACCTTCAATGAGTACCACTATTTTTGTAAGTCTTATGAGTAGCCGAACTTCGCGGACAAAAGTGTGTATTAAAGGCCGCCGAGTTATTCAAACATTAACTTGACATAAGCCGAGACGTTGGAATAGAGTTGCCCGTAACCAGATACCACGCATCTGTCGTACTACCAACAGCGCGCAATTTATTGTTTAGGTATTAAAGCAGGTTTACCTTTATGGGTATACCTAGTTTCCCATGTCCACTGCGTATGGCGAAAATACCAAGCCGATCCTGGCCTCCGTCACAATACCTGGTACAGACAAAACTCCTTAGTACGATACGGCTTCTGCAGCCGAGCGTATCGTAATACCAAGGGTATCGTTGTATTCAGGGTTTGTATGTAAGATACACCAAAAATTAAAATTATAGTATGGCATTGTGTATCTACGTGCGCGAAGCCGTAATTGGGCGACTGGCTCTACTGAAAAAAGAGGTAATCGCCACTTGCTTAGTATTTTAAAGTTATCGTCCTTAAATCCAACAATCGTGCCTGTTACGGTACTGGCACTTTGCCGTCAGATTGCCGCAGAGTGCCGTCACGTGACCGGAGGATTGTATATATCTTCGAGCGGTGCTTCCGTTCTTCCTCTTTCCTTTCTCTAGCTTTGGATCCTCGTTTATAGACAATCCAATCGTACAGGCTTGCACGCGTCCTTCTTGCTGTGCTCGTGCCTCGATTAACTGGGTCGCTAACATTATCCAAAGCTTATACTACTCTTTCTTCCTAAGAAGGAACTTAAATATATCTACGGACCACGAACAGGACAGGAACACAGAATAGAACCCTAAGGACATTACCAGGACCATAAGGACAGGATAAAACCAAAAGAACACAAATAAAATATAAACCCTAAGAATAGGACACGCACGGACCAGAACTCCTGTAACGGGACTAGCCCAGTTACAGTAGGAATGTCTCGGTGAAACACTCGACAGATGAATTCCGCCGACTCGATTAAATTCCACTAAATTCCACTAACGTGATGGAATTTGGTCGAAACCTATTAAAATCCGCGTGGGCTTGTGCCTACGCGTCTGCTGCTAAGACCCCGAATATTTAGTTACAAGTTTCCTATGTTCCTTTCTCTTCCTCACGCAACGTCTTGTACTCTGCAAGAGCTATATACCCTTAGATTTAGATAGAATTTATATTGTTCCTTCGAATCTTCCCCAAAGCTTCTTCGCGCCCTCACAACTCCTAGAAAATAAACAAATACCAGAAATTACCTAATACCCTTACTACCATACTAAGAAACACAGCAGCTGGTAGAGCAGCTGTAGGAACCTCTACTACCTCTAATAGTAAAACGGTAACTAACTTAAACCCCTAGGTAGAGCTTACGGCAGCCAATACCAAAATTAAACGACTTTAAAAACTGCTTAAAACTAGAGACACCCCTATACCTTCTAAGGAGTTATTAGATATATAAAGACTGGCTATAGTCCTTAAGGCCCTAGCCTAATGTATAGTATTAGCATTATTATAGTCCGCGAAGGTTACGGACCCCCTATTACTTATAGACAGAACTAACCCTATATTTAATAATTAGAAGCTTTAACTATTATAAACTTAAAGTTAATATAGACCACTTCCCTACTACTTAAGCTAAAACAGCCTATGTCTTTAGTTGTACTAGTAGGGATATATAGACGCATCTATGCCCATAATACGCCTAGAACTTAGCAGACCCCTTTCTCTCTAAAGAAAAGATAATTAACTACCTATCTTTTATTTATAAAGACCCCTTTAAGGTATAGAACGCCCGCCTTAATTATAAAGCCCTTAATATAAAAATAATGGAAACCTTCTTAGCCTTTTAGACTTGCTTTTTATACTTAGCTGGCTAAGCCTAAATTCCCTATAAAGACCTAATGCTAGACCTCTTTAATAAATTTACTCTAGATCTATAGCGCGCTATATTACCAGTTTTTACTACTATACAGACGCTAAAGGTATTTATAGACTACTGCCTGGCTATTAACTAAGGCCTTTATTAAATTAAGGCATAAGCTAAGCGGTATAAAGCTAGAAACTCTTTAAACTAGACTATAAGTACTATAAAAATAGTCTATCCCATGCGCTGGTGGAACACGTCCAATGGTAAGCGAGCCAATGAGAGGCCTTGTATTAACGTCCTCATCGTACCATAAAGCTATGCGGTTGTTCGCGATATTAAAGCCTTATAAAGTCTAAAATAGATATACGGGCAGCCCTATTTTATCCTCAAAGCCTAACAAAGTCTATATTATTGGAAGCACGTTTGCGACCTATATTGGTGGTGTTGAGCTGCTTAGTAGACCTCTTATGAATGTTTTAGTGTTCGCGCACAGACCACTAACTCGTTGGACGCCACCAGCGCATGGGATAGTGCCCTAGTATAATCTATAATACCTATAATACTAACTATATAGCCCACCATTAATCTAGCAGCTAGCTATATAGCTAGCCCTACTATAGGTCTAGTGTATACTTAGCCTATATATAGCAACCCCTATAAATAGGCCCTTAGTAATTAAGAAGCCTACTTTTTATATAGCTAGAAAGACCACTTTATAAAAAACTACTAGATAAAGGAAAAAATAGATAGAGTTCTATTAATCTAGGAGAATAGTACGAAGTTAGAAAAGAGAAATCCTAAAAAAAGACTCCTTTTTAGGGTTAAAAGGGATTAATATATTATATATTAATCTAGGTTAGCTAATTAATAGAAGAAGCTATACTATTCCTTATACTTTATTCCGTAATAAATATTAAGTTTTAACCTTTGCTTTAGCCAACTCTAAAGTAAATGCCTTTGCCTTAATAGATACCTAAAGTGCTATAAAGCTAGCTAACCTTTTAAATATACCCCTTAAAGAACTGTCTAAACTAATTCCTATTCGCGGGTATAATAGACGGGTAGGGCTACCTATTATAATTATCTTGCGGATTTACCTTTACGTAGATATATAGAGGTAGTATAACATTCCCTTTCTTATTATAGACCTAGGAAGCTATAATATAATCTTAAAAAGAAAATAGCTAGCCTACTTAGGCCTATAGCTTAACGTTTAAAATAGACGGGTTATTGTAACGGGACTAGCCTAGTTATAGTAGGAATGTCTCGGTAAAACACTTAACAGATAAATTCCAATGCTTTAATTAAATTCTGCTAAATTCCGCCAAAGTTAATTAAATTCCGCTAAATTCCATTAATGTAATAGAATTTAGTCAAAACCTATTAAAATCTATATGGGCTTATGCCCACGCGTCTACTGCTAAGACCCTAAATATTTAGTTACAAGTTTCCTATATTTCTTTCTCTTCTTTACGCAACGTCTTATACTCTGCAAGAGCTGTATACCCTTAGATTAGATATAATTTATATTTATTCCTTTAAATCTTCCCTAAAGCCTCTTCGCGCCCTCATATTATATTATATTAAAATAACTACTATTAAAATAGTAAACAAACCTAAACCCCTTTTAATAACTATAAGTATTATAACCCTAGTCAGGGAACAGTTAACCATAATATAATATGTTAGCGACTTGGTCAATCGAGGCACGAGCACGGCAAGAGGGTCGCGTAAGCCTATACGATTGGATTGTCTATAAACGAGGATCTAAAGCTAGAGAAAGGAAGGAGAAGAATAGTAGCGCCGCTCGATATTTTATGCGGTCCTTAAGTTACGTGACTTGCGTCTACTATAATCCACGTCTACTAAGATCCACCGTTTTCTACTAGCGCCGTAATATTCCCCCCCCCTCTAAAAAAGCCTGCCCTTAGGCTTTATATATCTGTTTTATGTCCGTGGGGTATTCTTATCTTTATGCTTAATAGGCAGCCTATTGTCTTCGCTATACTAGCACTCTATCTACTTATTAAGGTACTTTAGGGGTCCGGGTTTGTTAAGGTATTAGTTATAGAATTCTTTAAGCCTTTAGGGGCAGCCTATAAAGTTCCAGGTGGGGTACTAGGTTAGGTCTAGATTATAGCCTTTCCATTAGATACGGTATTATAGCGTTCTTTATACTAGTTTATAGGCTAGTATTTTATTAACTTCCTATTTATCGTTGCCATTAACTTAAATTAGTAGGGGAGGCTTATTCTTTTGTCTAGGTAGTAGGTTATTTATAGCCTTCCGTAGCTTATCTAGTAAAAAGATAGGGTAAACCTTAATTAAGTCCAGGAGCTTAACCTTATACAAGTTGCCTTCTTTATTAAGGATCTTATACAGCCCTACTATATTGGCAAAATATGGTACCCTACCAATGGCCTCAATGGTTGGTGGTTGACGCAATTGGCGCGCAGTTGAGGGCATTTGGCAACTCGACCGACTAGCCTATAGCTCTGTGCACGACCAGCTTCACCCCCCCTTTGGCGAGATTTCAAATTCGCTACGCGCATCTAATCTCGCTTGGTTGCCACCAACTATATATAGTAACTGTAGCGAGCGCCTATACTTGGCTGTAAAAACCTTGCTTTTAAAGGACTTGAAGCTATTCGCGATCAGCTTTTCTTTAGTGTTGTAATCTTTGTCAAATACTATAAGGTTTCCACCTGTACTATATTCACAATATAGCTCCGCGAATGGGCCCATATTAGCACGCCCTAATTAAGGATCTTCTTTAACTTAGAGCAACCTAAGCAGAGTGTGCCTTCGTTGCTAGTTATACAGTTTGCTTAATTATATTAATTAAAAGGAACTTGCGGATATTTGGATTAACTTAGGCGCCTTTAAATGGTAAAGGTGGCCAGTTTATAATAAGTAATTGGATAATTATAGTAGTACTAATACGGCTAGAGGAAAAGCCAACTCTCTTTAGTAATAAGATGGAGTGGTTAATCTACAACATATTTAATATTATAGTAAGCCGCTGTCACGGGACGTAGGCAATGGCTATAAAGCGTATATATTTGGGGAGTTTATAAGACGTTACGCGATCGATCGTAAGGGTCAAGGGCGTAAGAAGGTGATATACCCTCGTGTAGCTGATATAAGCTATACGCGAGGTGTACGCAAGAGCACGGGGTTCCGTAACACTACCCCCCCTCCTATTAAGGCGGAGCTCTGGCAACGCTGTGGTTACTATATATATATAGGGGGAAATGCTTAGGGTATCTAGAAGAAGAAATATTGTTATAGATATAATGGGTTTATATAGGTGCTTCTGACTTAAAGCTTATGGATTACTACTATGTGAGGGTACTGGGCTATAGAGGGGAAGGAGACTGTTAAAGACTTAGTAAGGTATAAGGGTGTTGCTAAGGCGCTAGTAGCAAGCAAGCTAATAGGGATTTTCCATCCTAGGGATAGAAAATCCTAATTAGCTGGCTTTTTCTTAGCGTCTGAAATCTAACTAATTAGACAACTTTAACTAGTAGTTAAAGTTCCTTAACATCTTATTAGAGTAGTTACGTAATGGTAATGTATAACGGTTTAGCTGTAACGGCTCCTATAGGGGATTAGGTACGAAATCTCTGCTTAGGCCTAGTTTCTGTAGGTTTATATAGTAAAAATTACTAATTAGATCTTTTGTATTCTTAAAGTCTTTCTATAGTTGCTATTCTGGCTAATCTATATTAAATCCTATATAGGTAGCTTTATAGTAGAGCTGCCATCCTCTGCCTTTGCTAAAGTATTTAGAGTTAATAATTTGTTTAACGGTCTACTTCTTATAGTTCTTGTCCTTGTTCTTATCTTGGATTAGTACTAGTAGGGGTTTAGGCTATATTTATTCTAGTAGAGGGTTAGGCTAGTAAAGGTGTAGTAGCTATAGGTAAAATATAGGCTATATCCCATAGGTGGCTAAGGCAGGCGGAAGCTCTAGTTTGTATATGGCTCCTCTATTAATAACTTATTTAATCTAGTAGAGGCCAAGGTTTTTGTAGTTAAGTGACTTTATAGGCCTCTATATAGAGATATTGCGCGCATTTAACTATACCTAGTCACCAACATATATCTTAGGTGGTGGTGTTTTGTAATAGTTAGCAAAGTAAGCCTACTTTGCTTAGGCCCAGGCCATCTCTCCTTTATAGTAGTTGAGTAGATCTTTTATATAGTCTATATACTAATTAGTAAGTAGTATCTTAAGGCGTTTTCTATATAACAGTTTCTTGTTAATAGGCTCTAGTGGCTCTATACTAGATTATAGGTAATAACCTTTATTTATAAAGAATAGGGTAAGTCCTATAGTAGCTAAGATATAGTTATTTGCTGCAAATTTACCTAGTGGAAGGTGGTCTACCTAGTTGTCTTAACTATAGGCGACTACTTGTTGTAAGTACGCCTTTATACTAGCGTTAGCGTTTTCTAGTTATTCAGCAGTTTTATAGTAAAAGGATATAGATATCTTAATAGAGATACTAAGGCGTTAGCAGATCCGCCTTTATATATTAAAGTTAAATTGCATGCCTTAGTTAGATATAATAGAGTTAGGTAATTTGTATAGTTAGTAGACTTTACAAAGAAAGGTATTAGTAATGTTACTAATAGCTACGCCTTTAGTTAGGACGTAGTGGCGTTCTTTTATAAGTCAACATATTATTATAAGGATGTTTTTATAGGTTTGGCTATATTATTTGCAAGGCGGTAGGTTAATAACGAAATCTATAGCAATATTTACCTATTAGCGTATAGGTACTGGTAGAGGGTGTAATAGTCCTTAGTACTTTATATAAAATGCTTTAGCACGCTTATAACCCTAATAGGCGCCTATAAAGCGTTTAACTAAGTCTATTATTTTAGGCTAGAAGTAGTATCGGCTTAGGAGCTTATAGGTCCCTTCTTTACCTAGGTGGCCGCTTAACTGGAGGTTATAGGCTATTTGGATTAGTTGCTGTTATAGGTCTTTTAAGTTAGGGATAAATAGATGGCCTTTATAATAGAGCCTATTCTCTTTTACTTTTAAGGCTGCTATATTAATCTAGCCTAAGCTTTAGAGGTTAGTAGGCAGCGTATAGGTACTAGCAATCTTTACAGCAACCAGTTAATACAGTAATGGGTTAATAGAGGTGTTATATACTATAGTAATAAGCTTATTAATTTCTGGGGTTAACTCTAGTTCTATGGTATAAAGCTAAGGTGCAGTTAGCTCTATTATAGGTAGCATACCTAGGGCCAAGTTCCGTACTTTTAGGATTATCTGTTATTAGAACTAATTATAGGGGTTATCTTTAAACTAAGAAAGGTCTTATAAGTGGCGTATTAGGCTATTAGGCTTAGTGCCTTATATTTCTAGCCTATATATAATTTTAAAGTTAAAACCAGAGAGGAACTCATTCCAACGTATTTAGTGTTGGTTTAGTTATTTTATAGTTATAAAGTACTTAAGGTTGCAATAATCCATAAGGACCTTAGTTAGCTAGTTAGGTTCTACTAAGGAAAGTTCTGGTTAGAATTTCTTAAACGCTTATATAATTATAAGGAGTTCCTTATTATAGATCTTATAGTTATATTTTTATAGTATAAGCTTAGACAAGTAGAATGCGACTAGGTAGAGGAGACTATTATTACCTATTTAGGAGAGAATGCCTGCGTTAATGTAGTCTAAGGAGTTAGTCTTAAGATAGAGTTGTTGTCCTAGTATAAAGTAAGCTAGGATAGGTGCTTTAGTAAATATATCCTTTAAGTCTTAGAACGCCTTTTTGTATTTAGGCGTCCAGATAAAATATAAATATTTTTTTCTTCCTTTTATGGAAAGGCCCTTTATTTATATTATTGCTATAAGTAGTGCTATAATACCTAAGAAGCTATATATAAATTTCTAATAGAAGTTGGCAAAACCAAGAAAGGCTTATACGTCCTTAATATAGGTAGGGATTTACTATCTGGTAATTATATATACTTTTTTAGGGTCTGTATAGACACCTTTAATAGTAATAATTAGTCTAAGGTATTTTACTTCTATAATTAAGAATTTACACTTTTTTAAATTAATATAAAGTCCTATGTCTCTAAGGCGCTATAGGACCTTTTAAACGTACTTAGTATACTTAGAAGGGTTATTACTATAAATAAGTATATTATTTAGGTACGCGGAGTAGAAGTTATTAAGGTAGTCCTATAAGGCGTTATTAATATAGCTTTGGAAGCTGCTTAGGCCGTTATATACGCTAAAAGGTATAATAGTGTATTTAAATTGGCTAAAGCGCGATATAAATATAGTTTTCCATTTATTATCTTCCTATATTTAGAGGCGGTTAAAGGTGGCGATGATATTAAGCTTAGTATAGATTTTGGCTTAGCTAAGCCATTTAAGGGTTTTATATATAAGTGGTATAGGGTATTGGTTCTTAATTATAATAGCGTTAAGTCCTTTATAGTTAATATAGAATTAAATACCTCCTTTTAGCTTTTTAGTAAGGAGGATAGGGGCGGCTGCTAGGGATATACTAGGATAAATAAACCCTTTATTAAGGTGCTTGTTAATATACTTTTTAACAACTAGGAGTTTGTCTTTTAATATTAGGTAAGGTCTCTTATAGGGCAGCGTTTTCCCTTATTTAATATTAATAGTATAGTTATTAGGTTAATATAGGGGGAGTATATTTACACTTTTTTATAAGTATATATTAATAAAGTTATAGTATCTTTTAGGGAGGAGCTTATAGAGTTCCTTATTAGTAAGTCCTTTTTTAAGCTTTATAAACATTTTAAAGTCTAAGGGTAAAAGTCTGTAGAGTTCTATAGAGGCATTATTTTCTAGGAGGTTAACTATATCTATCCTATTACTATAGAGGATATAGTCCTAATCTTTATTAAGCTTATATAGTTATAATTAGGAGGCTGTAATAACGGTTTAGCTTTTTCTATATACTATACGGTAGAAGGCCGCGGCGCTTATATAGTAGCAGTTGGTTATAGGTGGGGTAATAAGGGTTTTCTTAGGTTAATATCCTAGGGAGTAAATAGAGGTGGCTAGACTATACTCTAAACAAGTCTTTCTGCAGTATTTAGAGTTAAAGGTTACTTCTCTCTTTTACTAGTTAATGGCGGGGTTATATTATTTAAGCTAGTTCATTCTAAGGATAATAGGGTAGTTTGTAAGTAGTATAATATAGGCCTAAAGCTCCTCCTGGTGTCCATTTATATTTAGGTAGAGTTATGCTATATAGGTAATCTTTTATATAGTATAACTACTATTAGCGAGTTATAGGGCATGGGCTTTAGCAAGGGGTAAAATAGGTAGGTTATAAGTATATATAAATTAAGTATCTATAAATTTATTAGTAGCTCCGCAGTTAATTATAGAATAGGTTTTATATTATTTCTTAGCAGTAGTTCCCTTTATAGGTAAGACTATTTACTTCTATCCTTTTATTCTTACTAAACTATTTATTAAGTAAGCTAATATATAGATCCCTTTATTATTAGAGTGTCCTAACCTATAACTTAGGGCTAGGACTTTATATTTTCCGCTTCTATATCTAATTCTACTACTATTACTACATCTTTGTCTTATGCGGTAGTGGTGTGTAGCAATATATTTAGTATCTGGGGTATAGGGTTAGGTATTTAACAGCAGCTACTAAACCTAGCCATTAGGCAGTTTAGGCTATAGCTATAATAGCCTTTTTAATAGTATTTATAGCAACGCCTTAGCTTTTAAAGTAGCTTACGCTCTCTATCTAGTAGCTTCTTTAGGAAGGCTAGTATAGAGAAGTCAATATTAGGACTAGTGGTATTGCTTAGGGTAGTAAGTGTTAGTAGTTTAGTAGGTCTAGAGGGCTTCTATAGGGAGGTCTTTAGATAGGGGTTTATAGTAGTAATCTAGTTTAGCTGTTATTTAATCTTCTATAGGGCTGCTACCATATTATAAACGTTATTATAGTTGTGGCTAGCAGCTATATAACTAAGGCAATAAGTAACTTTTTTAAGAAGATCTTCCTAGTCTTTAGTATTATCTTAAATAAGGACTCTGGTGTATTCCTAGAATTTAATATAGAACTTATTAAATAATTTAGTAGGACTTATCTTTAGGGCGTATAGTTTAGCTTAACTAGTAGCCACTAGGTTATAGTTACGGTATATTTAGTTAAGGTTATTAAGGACTTCTTAATAGGACTACTACTTTTAAGGACTACTAGTCTCCTATTAAATAAAAAGCCTATTAAATAGGATACCCTTTGTTTGTTTAATAATATAGCTAATTTTAGTATCTTTTATAGGGAAAAGGTAGGCGCTTTAGGTTAGTTTCTTGCAGATTTATATTTTTTAGTAGCTATATTTCTTGCGGTTACCCTTAAAGATTAGGGGATTAGGGTGGCGTATATTAGACCCTATAGTAGTAGTTTAGGTTTAATTATTATGGCTTTTATTATTATTGCTGCTATAGTAGGGGTTCCTATTAGGTAAAGCTGCTTAGCATTAATATTTTATTAAGTATTAAGTAGGTAAGGTTGCCAGGGATATAAAGACTTAGGTGGTAATATATATAGTAGAGAGGTATCTAGTATTATTATAAATGTGCTTATTAAGTTAAGATTATAGGTATTTAATTATACCCTCTTTTTTAGTAACTATAGTAATAAGTATAATCTTGGCCTTCTTTAATCCTTAAATGTCGCGTTTAGACGCGCAGAGGTTATCTTTAATATCTTAGCATATATTATTAGTAAGCGCCTTATAAGCTTATAGGTCTTGGATAATATTATAATCTTAAGTAGTATATATTTTAGCTTATATAAGCTTTAGATAGTAGTTCTATAGAAGGCGGTAATATTTATTAGGTTTTTATGCTACTATTTTTATAAATATCTTAACGTCTTATATCTTAATTTTAATAGGTAGTAGCCCTTTAGCTTATTTATTTATAGTTATATAGTTAATAAAGGATAAGATATTATTAATATCCCCCTTATAATCGTTATAGTCTTTTAAGCCACTAGGCTTCCCTTTAGGAGTTAAGGCTAGGGCTAATAAATTAAATCCTTCTAGGACTAATTAGTGTTGTGGTTTTAATATAGGTATTAGGTTATTCTTTAAGTTTAATATAGTAGCTAATAAGGAATTTTGTTTTACTATTATTAATTCTTTAGAAGTATAAAGTAAGGTAACTTATAAACACACTACTTCTAGCAGCGTCTGCGGTATTATAGAGACGTAGAATTGGTTATAGGCTAAGCGTTGGTAAAGAAAAAGGCGCAACGTAATGTTATAGGACGTGGGCAATGGCTACAAAGCGTATGTATTTGGGGAGTTTACAAGACGTTACGCGATCAATCGTAAGGGTCGAGGGCGTAAGGAGGTGATATACCCTTGCGTTGCTGACATAAGCTGTACGCGAGGTGTATGCAAGAGCATGGGGTTCTCCTATGGAGGCCCCTGCGGTTAGGCTCCGTGACAGCCGCTATATAATATTTTAAGAGCTTTATTTGGCTGGCTAGATAAGAAAGCAGGTAAGCCAATTAGATCCTCTAGTTATGGAGCTTAAAGGGTAGCTTACGTAAAGTAGTATTGCTAGGTAGCCCTTAAGCGTAGCGCTTACAATCGCAATATATATTTCGCCATTATATTACAGTATACCGCCGATCAACTGGTGTTTATAGATAAGTTAGGTGCAGATTTAAAGACGGGTGTGTGGAAGACCGGCTAGGCTCCTTATAGTATTATACCAGTTTCTTATATGCCATATAATTAGGGTAAGACAAGGCTTAATATACTGCCTACGTATATAATTAATGGCGTACTAGTAGCTTTAGTATATAAAGGCTTAATAAATGGTAAAGGTTTTAAGTTCTAGGTGGCAAATACTCTTCTACTATAGTGTAATCGCTTTCCTGCTAAGCGATTAGTAGTTATTATAGATAACACCAGCTTTTATTACTTAGAGAGGATACAGGCTCTCTTTAACACCTTTAGTATTAAGCTTATATATTTGCCTGCGTACTTACCTAATTTAAATCCAATTAAAGAGTTTTTTAGAGAGCTAAAAGCTTTTATTTAGTAGAAGTGGTTCTCTTAGGCAGAGTACCCTAAAAGCTTTAACTATAGCTTTAAAGCCTTTCTTCTTTAGTGTATAGATAAGGTTGGTAGCAAGAGCAAAAGCATAAGAGGACATTTCTAACATAGTGGGTACAATTGTTGAGGTTTTTGGTATAGGGAAGATTAATTTTTAGTAGCGTTTTTTTAATTATATATAACACTTATAAATACACCAAAGGCTTTAATCTCTTATATAGGGAGTCTTTGTTACTATAGAGGCGCTAGCAGTAATAGAGACACCTTATATTCTACTAATTATCTACGTCTTAAAAACTTCCTTTAAGCTGCGTATAATACTCATTTGCCTACTTCTTTAAATCCTTCTATAGCCGCCTTATAACACCTAATTTAACACTAGCCTTTATAAGCTCCTTAATAGGATCAGCACTATTAAATTTATTATATAGGAGCTCTAAGTCCTATCTTAAACCGTAGACAATTTTATATACCGCCTTAAAGTCAGCCTCCCAATTAAGATTACTAGATATACTCTACTTCTAATACGCAAAGAACTCCTCCAAATCCTTTATACAGTTAATACCATATAGACAGCGTATTGGTAATATAGGTAAGGATAATAACATCAGTCGGCTTACTAGTATAGGAGTTTACTAATTTAGTACTAGGCTTATAGAACTAATATAAAAGTGGTTAACAACGCCTAGAGTACTAGTAGTAGAGCTCTTGCCAGAGGCTAACTAGCGTACTCTTCTACTATTATTTCCTCCCTTTGCTGCTCTCTTAGCAAGCCACGTAGCAAGCCTATAAGGTGGATTCTAAATATTTATAATACCTTACTGGATACCAGTTACCTATTCTCTTAAGTCCTTATCCATTAATTTAACATCTACCTGGCCAAGAATATAGCACTAATTAACATTTAGGCAGCGCTTCTTACAACACTAATATCTAGTAAGCTCAACCCGTAATCCTATAGCGTCACCAGTAGGAGATATACAAGGCGTTAAGCTCCGCTCCAAAATCTACAAGGGTGTTAAAACTTCACCACAGAGTTAATTAAGCATTAATAGATAAGAGCTAACTCTAGAGCGAGAAGCCGCTAGTTAATTTGCAGCTAGGGCATATATAATTAAGAGGTTAACGGTAAGAGCCTTAATAGCGCCACTTCTATTAGTATACTTAGCCCACAATATAAGCTAGGTATCAATCTTCTGCCACTAGGCTGCAACCTTAACTTCTATAATGTTAAATTTAACGTCATAAACGCCTACGTACTAAGTGTTAACTTTAGCCTTAATTAGCTAGAGCTTAATGCGAATACCTTACTCTTAATAATATAGCTCTCTTTTATAAATAGGAAAGACTTAGAGTTGCCAAAGATTATAAAGCTAAAGGCTTATACTAATAAGAGTCTTAGTAAAAGGCGAATCCTTTAGGTATTAAATTACTATATTATAATTGTAAGTAATAAACACGCCGCCGTTTCTCCTCTTTATATTACTAATCTTACTCTCAAAACACAGGCAAGGCGGCGGCGGAATTAGCTCATCCTTATACTCACTAAGTAAGCGTAAGCGAGCTCTTAGGGGTAAGCATGTCACGGAACCCGACCGTAGGGGCCTCCATAGGAGAACCCCGTGCTCTCGCGTACACCTCGCGTACAGCTTATGTCAGCTACGCGAGGGTATATCACCTTCTTACGCCCTTGACCCTTACGATTAATCGCGCAACGTCTTATAGACTCCTTAAATACATATGCTTTATAGCCATTGCCCCCATCCCATAACATTACGTTACGCCTTTTTCTTTACTAATACTTAGCCTATAACTAATTCTATGTCTCTATAATACCACAGACGCTACTAGAAGTAGCGTGTCTATAAGTTACCTTACTTTATACTTCTAAAGAATTAATAATAGTAAGACAAAATTCCTTACTAGCTATTATATTAAACTTAAAGAATAACCTAATACCTATATTAAAACCACAATACTAATTAGTTCTAGAAGGATTTAATTTATTAGCCCTAGCCTTAACCCCTAAAGGGAAGCCTGGTAGCTTAAAAGACTATAATAACTATAAGGGGGATATTAACAATGTCTTATCCTTTATTAACTATATAACTATAAATAAACAAGCTAAAGGGCTACCACCTATTAAAATTAAGATATAAGACGCTAAGATATTTATAAAAATGGTAGCATAAAAACCTAATAAATACTACCGCCTTTTATAGAACTATTATCTAAAGCTTATATAAGCTGAGATGTGTACTACCTAAGATTATAATATTATCTAAGACCTATAAGCTTATAAGGTGCTTGCTAATAATATATACTAAGATATTAAAAATAACCTCTATGCGTTTAAACGCGATATTTAATAATTAAAGAAGGCTAAGATTATACTTATTGCTACAGTTACTAAAAGAGAGGGTATAATTAAATACCTATAATCTTAGCTTAATAAGTATATTTGTAATAATACTAGATACCTCTTTACTGTATATAACGCTACCTAAGTCTCTATGCCCCTAGCAACCTTACCTACCTAATACTTAATAGAAGGTTAGCGCTGAGCAGCTTTACCTAATAGGAACCCCTACTACAGCAGCGGTAATAATAAAAGCTATAATAATTAAACCTAAACTACTACTATAGGGTCTAATATACGCTACCCTAATCCCCTAATTTTTAAGGGTGACTATAAGGAATATAGCTACTAGAAGATATAAATTTACAAGAAACTAACCTAGAGCGCCTACCTTTTCCCTATAAAAGATACTAAAATTAGCTATATTATTGGATAAACAAAAGGCATCCCATTTAATAGGCTTTTTGCTTAATAGAAGACTAGTAATTTCTAGAAGTAGCAGTCCCACTAAAAAGTCCTTAATAACCTTAACTAAATATACCGCGACTATAACCTAGTAGCCACTAGTTAAGCTAGACTATACGCCCTAAAGATAAGTCCTACTAAATTATTTAATAAGTTCTATATTAAATTCTAGAAATACACTAGAGTTCTTACCTAAGATAACGCTAAAGACTAAAAAGATCTTCTTAAAAAAGTTACTTATCGCCTTAGTTACGCAGCCGCCAGTTATAACTATAATAATATTTATAATATAGTAGCAGCCCTATAGAAGATTAAATAATAGCTAAACTAGATTACTACTGTAAACCCCTACCTAAAGACCTCCCTATAAAAGCCCTCCGGACCTACCAAACTATTAATACCTACTACCCTAAGCAATACTACTAGTCCTAATATTAACCTCTCTATACTAGCCTTCTTAAAGAAGCTACTAGATAGAGAGTAAGAGCTACTCTAAAAGCTAAAGCGTTGCTATAAATGCCATTAAGAAGGCTATTATAGCTATAGCCTAAACTGCCTAATAGCCAGGTTTAGCAGCTGCCGTTAAATACCTAACCCTATGCCCTAGACACCAAATATGTTGCTATACGCCACTACTGCATAAGATAAAGATGTAATAATAATAGTAGAATTAGATATAGAAGTGGAAAACGTAAAGTTCTAGCCCTAAGTTGTAGGTTAGGATACTCCAACAATAGAGGGATCTATATATTAGCTTGCTTAATAGATAGCTTAGTAAGAATAGAAGAATAGAAGTAAATAGTCTTACCTATAGAGGGAACTACCGCTAAGAAATAATATAAAACCTATTCTATAATTAACTGTAGAGCTATTAATAAATTTGTAGATACCTAATTTATATACACTTATAACCTACCTACCTTACCCCTTATTAAAGCCCGCGCCCTATAACTTACTAATAGTAGTTACACTATATAAAAGATTACCTATATGGCATAACTCTACTTAAATATAAATGGACACTAGGAGGAGCTTTAGGCCTATATTATACTACTTACAAACTACCCTATTATCCTTAAAATAAACTAGCTTAAATAATATAACCCTACCATTAACTGGTAAAAGAGAGAAGTAACCTTTAACTTTAAATACTATAGAGAGACTTGCCTAGGGTATAGCCTAGCCACCTCTATCTACTCCCTAGGATATTAACCTAAGGAACCCTTATTACCCCACCTATAACTAACTACTACTATATAAGCGCCGCGGCCTTCTACTATATAGCATATAGGAAAGACTAGACCGTTGCCGCAGCCTCCTAATTATAACTATATAAGCTTAATAAAGATCAGGACTACGTCCTCTATAGTAATAGGATAAACATAGTTAACCTCCTAGAAAATAATGCCTCTATAGAACTCTATAGACTTTTACCCTTAGACTTTAAGAAGTTTATAAAGCTTAAAAAAGAACTTACTAATAAGAAACTCTGTAAGCTCCTCCCTAAGAGATACTATGACTTTATTAACGTATGCTTATAAAAGAGCGTAGATATACTCCCCCCACATTAACCTAACAACTATGCTATTAATATTAAATAAGGAAAAATACTACCCTATAAGAGACCTTACCTAATATTAAAAGATAAACTCCTAGTTATTAAAAAGTATATTAATAAGCACCTTAATAAAGGGTTTATTTGTCCTAGTATATCCCTAATAGCCGCCCCTATCCTCTTTACTAAAAAGCTAAGAGGAGGTATTTAATTCTGCGTTAACTATAGAGGACTTAACGCTATTATAATTAAGAACCGATACCCTATACCGCTTATATATAAGACCCTTAAATGGCTTAGTTAAGCCAAAATTTATACTAAGCTTAATATTATCGCCGCCTTTAACCGCCTTTAAATACGGGAAGGTAATAAATAGAAAACTATATTCGCATTACACTTTGGCTAATTTGAATATACCATTATACCTTTTAGCGTATGCAACGGCCCAGGCAGCTTCTAAAGCTATATTAATAACGCCTTATAGGACTACCTTAATAACTTCTACTCCGTGTATCTGGACAATATACTTATTTATAGTAATAACCCTTTTAAGTATACTAAGCATATTTAAAAGGTCCTATAGCGCCTTAAAGACGCAGGACTTTATATTAATTTAAAGAAGTGCGAATTCTTAGTTATAGAAGTAAAATACCTTAAACTAATTGTTACTATTAAGGGTGTCTATATAGACCCTAAAAAGGTATATATAATTACTAGATAGTAAACCCCTACCTATATTAAGGACGTATAAGCCTTTTTTAGTTTTGCCAACTTCTATTAGAAATTTATATATAACTTCTTAGGTGTTATAGCACTACTTATAGCAATAATGTAAACAAAGGGCCTTTTTGTAAAAGGAAGAAAAACATATTTACGTTTTATCTAGATACCTAAATGCAAGAAGGCGTTTTAAGACTTAAAAGATGCGTTTACCAAAGCACCTATCCTAGCTTATTTTATACTAGGACGACAACTCTATTTTAAAACTAACTCCTCAGACTACGTTAACGTAGGCGTCCTCTCCTAAATAGGTAATAACGGTCTTCTTTACCTAGTTACATTCTACTCGTCTAAGCTTATACTACAAGAATATAACTATAAGATCTATAATAAGAAACTTCTTATAATTATATAAGTGTTTAAAGAATTCTAACCAGAACTCTCCTTAGCAGAACCTAACTAGCCAACTAAAGTCCTTACGGATTATTGTAACCTTAAGTACTTTATAACTATAAAGCAACTAAATTAACGCCAAGCACGCTGGAACAAATTCCTCTCTAATTTTAACTTTAAAATTGCATATAGGCCAGGAGTATAAGGTACTAAGCCTAATAGCCTAATACGCTATTCGCAAGACCTTTCTTAGTTAGAAAATAACTTTTATAATTAATTCCAACAACAAACAATCCTAAAAACACGAAACTTAGCCCTAGATATACTATCCAAGATAGAACCAACCGCCCCTTAGCTTTATACCACAGAACTAGAGTTACCCCCTAAAATTAACAAACTTATTACCGCAGCATATAACACCTCTGTTAACCTATTACTGCATCTATATACCTTTAGATTTAGATAGAATTTATATTATATTGCGTTAAAATAACTACTATTAAAATGGCAAACGAACCCGAATCCCCTTTAATAACTATAAGTATTATATCCCTAGTTAGGAAATAGTTAACTATAATATAGTAGTCCTTTACGGACCCCTTAGCTTAGTAGTAGGCTATACTAGAAGCCCAGCATTAATAATTAATAAAAGTACTCCACGAAAAACTCTATAACGTTAAGGTATATATACTAGAGAACCTAATAGCAATACTTATAAATAAGATTAAAATAATAGTACCTAAACCTAGCCCGTTAAATACAAATACCAAACTAGTAATAATGGCTTAACTTATATATATAATAAACTCAGTACTTATTATAAAATTTAAAAAGCTCCCTAGTTCTATAATATTTAATAGAAATTAAAATAACCTATACCCCTTTATAATTAAGCTCCGTCTTAAACTCTTAATAGACTATAATTAATACCTTACTAAGCTAGTAAGGTTAGCTATTGAATATCTTAATTAAGTAAGGATGCTATATAAACTATAGATCCATTCTTCTATAACGGCATATTTATTAATTTTAAAAAATTTATTTCTTTATTAGAACGAACGTATAATAACGCTAGCCGCTGTTATGGACGCTTTAAGTACAATGTTACGACTACTTAGAGAGGAGTCAGAAGAAGCTAGTTGGTTGGTAAAAGCATAGTCTAGGATGGAGCCGGTAGAGCCATGTGACAAGGAATAGTAACCGAGGTCACGTGACGAGCTCTGTGTGATCTGTAAGGACTATAAGGAACATCTTACGTACCTTATATAAAGAGAGTTTCTTAGGAGTACGGATGTGTATTTAAAGGACCACAGTCCCTACCTAGATATTTCCTTTCCTTATAGTAAATCTTAAAATATAATTAGAGTTAATCTGTTAGGCAACTACTCCACACCAGTTGTTATCTTATACTGTTACATTATTAACCTTATTTAATATCTATATACCTAGCCTAATAACAAACCCACCGTAGTTCCTGCTATAAGGTTCCGTTACACATTCACTACCTAGTTATAGTATTAATAAGTTAAATAGTATGCCACCCAAAGCACAAGTCACGACGCCGTTAAAGGCACCAGTTATAACCATATCCATAGCAGCTACGACCTTAGGAACAGGAGGAGACACTAGTATAGAAGATACTAATTCGCAGCTAGTTACAGTAGGTTAGTTATAAGAAATAGTTAATTAAATAATAGACAACAATTAAATACTTAAAAATAGACTTAATAGAATCAGAGCAGCTAAGGTTAAGTTACCCTTTATTAAGCAATTCTTAGGAGAGAAGTCAAAACTTAAAGGATTCCTTATATAAATGCACTTTAAGGTTATATAAGAAGGGGTAAAGTTAGTAATACCTATAGACCAAGTAGTGTATGCAGGATTATTCTTAACCAGAAGAGCACTTAAGTGGTTTAAACCTTACCTTACCGAAATCTAAGCAAATAAAATAACAACTACTAATTAAGAAGTACGGTTTATGTTTGCTAACTAGAATAGGGTTACAGAGAGATTAATATAGATATTTAAAGACCTAGAAGTAATAACTATAGCAGAATGAAAGGTTCAGAACCTAGTGCAATGTGCTTTAGCAATTAAGTATATAACACAGTTTTAGATACTTGCAATATAGGTTAAGTGGAATAATAAGGCACTTATAGCATAGTATAAGCAAGGGCTTAAGGTAAAAGTCCAGGACACAATTATCCTAATAGAAGATGCGGAAAGTCTAAGAGACTTAATAGATTAATTAATAAAGATTAATAATAGGATCTATTAAAGGGAATAAGCTAAGAAAGGGCAAGATAGAGTTCCACAGTTATATAAGGCGCAGAGTACGTATTAATAGACGCAGAGTTAAAAACCACGGAACGGTGGGCCAGAGCCAATAGACTTAAGCGGCACTAAAGAATCTAGAAGATGGAATAGAAAACTATAGAAACCTAGAGGTTAAGGATTAAGTAATTATAGGACTAAGGAGCAGAGGCTAAACTAAGGATCTTAATAGCAGAAGACATTTAGGTAAACTCTATAGTAAAAGCAATGGTTTAAAGATAGAGCTTACATAAATTACAGAAAATAAGATCATTTTGCCAGAGACTATAAAGGTGGTTAGAGTAACTACGCGGTAAAGGGCACTAGGTTATTAGAGTATAATAATATAAATATAAGCGTATTGCGCGGGACCAAGGAGTGTTTAATTAAATACTTTACATTTTGTTATAATAACGCATGCTAAATTTATAAGGACGCTAAGTACGGCGTAAGCTATTAGCCACAGGAGCCAGAGTTAAAAGGACTTAAAGAAACTAGAGAGTTAGATAAAGAACAAGATTAACTCTATAAGCTAGATTAAGATATTACAGTAATATACAGATAAAGATTAGTAATATTAACAATAGAGTTAGAGTACTTATTAATTAATAGTAATAAGGAAGAAACAGAGGCTAACTAGGGGCACTTAAACCTTAATAACGTAATAGAAGCAGAGACTAAAACCACTACAGAATGCAGTTCAGTAACGGGTATTATAACACTATTAGATACAGCATCTATTACTTTATAAGACGGAAGGAGTAATATCCAAAGACGATTAAGCAAGCAGACAACTACTAGTGCTAGCTCACCACTTAATAAAGGTAAAAGGCTACAGGCTTAAGACTCTTAAGACAAGATACGAGACGCTTAAGATTCTTAAGATAAGATAAAACACACCTAAGAACCCACAATGGACGAAAACTGATAGGAGAGGGCAGCAGCTTAGTTTAGTAACATACAAATAAGCACAGGATACAAGTTTAAAAACTATAAGTTTAGGGAATGAATAAGAACATTAATCCCAGGTAAACGCAGTGTTTAGCCTAAAGATTAAAAAGTTAATATAGAGATTAAGAAGTAAGATAACTTTAAGGATCTAGCTACAAGACGCAGAAAGCAAGAAACTATAGATAAGTTTAGGCAAAGAATTATTGCATAGCAAGAACAAAAGCTAAATAAGAGATTAGCTATACCAGGACGTATAAGGGACAAAGCACCTATATAAAGAATCACTAATAGGCCTAAAGCAGGGACGCCTAAAGTAAAATGGTTAGATAAACTGGAGCAAGAAGAGGATTTAGGAATCCCAACCAGGTTTAAAAAAAGGCACACTAAAGATTGTTATAATGCGGCAATAACAAGGTACTTTCTAATAGACAGACTATATACACTAAACTAGTTATATAGAAAGTAGTATAGGCAATAACACAATGATAAATAGGCAGATTTCTATATGTGGCTGAATAAAAAAGTTATTTAAGACTAACCTATTATAGAGAAACGTATAAATTATATTAAGGGAGCGTTAATTATAATGTTAAGGAACCTAGAAGAAGGATCTAGGGACTAGAGAAGTAAGAGGTAAGTCTTAGTACCTATAAATAAAAGACTAATAGTCAGATTAGCAAAACAGAGGTTTAAACTTAAAAGTAAAGACAAGCCAAGAGTTAACCTAAGTCACTTAGCATATTATATACTATCATAGATAGCTTATGTGGATGATATATATAACATGTATAGGGAACTAAAAGACAAAAACTAGAAGTATCTAACTAGAATGTATTAGGTACCGGATAAAAAGAAGTATAGAGACGCTAAGTATATATATAGATGGCACCTAGTGGAAGTACAGAGTTAAGGGGACCTAATACTTTAACTAGGAAGATTCCTTACAGAAGAATGCCTAGACAGATAATAGTGGTAAGAGTGCCTAGAGAACACTTGTCTATAGCATATAGAGGAAAAGAAATAAACTAAGTATTAGCTAAAAGAGGACTAAGTATAAACAGGATCCAGCAGCTAGCAGTTAGGAAAAGGGGAGGCCTATAAAACTAAAGGGAGCTAGTGGTAGAGCCTTAAACCCTTAAAGGAATTCAAGGTTAATACCTAAATTTATAAATTAAGTGGTAGGATTAGCAGTTCAAAGCACTAATAGATAGTGGAGTAATAAGAAACTATATATTACCAGCAGCAGTAGAAAGGATAGGGTTACTATATAGATAAAAGGAACACCTATATCCACTTATAACAATTTTAGAAGATTAGATAGCCTATAGAGGAGGCATTATTAATCTTAAAATAGGACCTATTTAGTTAACTATTAAAGGGAGACCAGTTAAGATGTCTTTTAATATCCTACTATTAGGGAAGGACGAGGTAATACTAGGAATGCCTTAGTTACAGGAATACAATCTAAGGATTAATTAGGTTATAGATCAGGTTGATATTAGGGATACTTAATAATATAAGATGTAATAGTAGACCAAGATGGTATAGTACCAAGTTAGAGCAATATATAAGGAGACTAAGCAAGGCTTAAGTCACGTACTAAAGAGATACCATAAGTATGGCAAAAGGTTATAGTTACTAAAGAGTAAAAAGCTGTTAGAGTATATAGTATAGAACCATAAGATAGAATTAGAACCAGGAACTAGTCTAAAGTTCTTTCCAATCTACAAGCTTACTAAAACCAAGTTAGTAGCGCTTAAGGAGTTTATCTAGGAGAACTTATAAAAGGGATATATCTAACCGTTATAGTTGTTAGCAGGATATTTAGTACTGTTTATCCTAAAGAAAAATGGAAAACTTAGGATGTATATTAACTATAGATAGTTAAACAGCATTATATAAAAGGATAGGTATCCTTTACCCTTAATTAGCAAAATCTAAAACAGGATAGGCAACGCGAAGATCTTTATAAAGATAGATCTAAGGTGGGCGTACTATCAGATCAGAATTAAGGAAGGAGATAAATAGAAGGTAGCCTTTAGGTTAAAGGAAGGACTATACAAACCATTAGTTATATAATTTAGGCTTATAAACGTACTAGTAATGTTTTAGAAAAGAATTAATAGCATATTAGGAGAACACCTTAATAAATTTATTATGGTATATTTTAATAATATTATCATCTACTCTATAAGCGAGAAAGAGTATAGAGAATATGTTAAATAGGTCTTAAGAAGACTATAAGAGGAAAAGATGCTAGTAGTAATTAAGAAATATAAGTTCTTTACTAGGAAGACCGATTTTATTAGATTTATTATTAAACTAGGTAATACTAGCATAGACCTAAAGAAAGTCAAAGCTATAGTAAGTTAGCAAGAACCAGAGAATGTTACGCAGTTAAGATTATTCCTAGGGTTTTGCAACTACTATAAGAGGTTTATGGCATAATAGTTAAAAAGTATTAAGCCATTTATAAGACTAATAAAGAAAGAGGAACCGTAGGTATAGGGAAATAAGCAAAATAAGTTGTTTAAAGAACTTAAGGAGTTGTTTACCTAAGATCTAATCCTTAAGATCTACTAGCCAAAGCTAGAAATGGTTATAGAAACAAATATATTAAACTTCGCACTAAGAGCGTGTTTACTATAGAAGCATTTAGACACGTGGCATCTAGTAGCATACTATAGTCGGAAGATAACACCACTAGAGTTAAACTATAATATCTATAACAAGGAGTTGCTAGGTATAGTTACAGCACTTAAGGAATAGAGAGCATTCTTATAAGGCATAGAAAAACTGTTTATAGTTAAAACGGACTATAAGAACCTAACAGGGTTCCTAATAATAAAAGAACTTAATTAAAGACAAGTTAGATGGGCGGAAATACTTATAGAATATCATTTTAAGATTTAGCATACTAAGGGTACAGATAATGCATAAGTAGACGCTCTAAGTAGAAAAGCTAAACTATAAAATAAAGAAAAGCTATTAGGAGCTTTACTGCGAAAGGATTAAAATAGAGTAATTAGATATAATTATTTAAAGATTACAGCAACTATAGAAGGTTAAGTTTACAAATTACTAAAGAGTGATTGGACATAGAGGATCTAAGAGGCATAGGTAGAGGATCTAGATTTAGAACAGTATAAGAATAGAGAAGCGACCTATATTCTAAAGGTAATAGCCAAAGAGTTTATAAAAGAGTTTTATAAAGGAATAATATAAGGACACAATAGAGCTATAGACTTAGTATTAAGACTTTAAGAGGAGTATATTATTTAAGGAATCTGGGGACTAGCAAGATAAGTTATAAAAGAATATCTAGATTGCTAAAGAAATAAACTAATAAGGCACAAGCTATATAGAGGACTATAACCAGTTAAAATACTAGAGAGACCATAGGAGGTTATATTATAGGACTTTATTATAAAGTTGCCAAAGTTAAAAGATTCTATTACCGGATAAGATTATAACACAATCTTAGTAATAGTAGATAAGCTAATAAAGTAGGGGTACTTTATAGTGTGTATAGAAGAAATATCCGCAGAAGATATAGCTAGAATCTATATTAAGGAAGTGTTTATAAGATATGGAGCACTAATAAAGATTATATTAGATAGAGATCTAAGATTCATAGTAGTATTCTAGGAAGTATTCTTAGCAGAATAAGGGGTTTAAGCAGTAACATTAACTATATATCACCTATAGATAGATAGTTAAATGGAAAGACTAAACTAGATACTAGAATAGTATCTAAGGCACTATATTAATCACGCACAGAATAATTAGGTATTATTATTACTAGTTATATAGTTTGTATATAATATAACACTACAGGAAGGGATAGGCACGTTACTTTTTAAGGCGAATTATGGGTATAAGCTAAAAACATCGTTATCACCATAATAAGTAAAAAAGATAAGTAGCATAGCTAAAGAAAGAATGGAGACGTTAATAAATCTTTATAATCACCTTAAAGAAACAGCAAAACTAGTATAAGAAAGGATGAAATGGTACTACAATACTAGGAGATCTAAGGGACCAGATCTTAAGGAGGGGGATAAAGTGTGGCTACTATATAAAAATTTTAAGAGTTAATAACTAAGTAAGAAGTTAGACTATGTTAGACTAGGACCATTTACAGTTAAAGCAAAAATCTTAGAAGTTACATACAGACTTAACTTATTGGAGAAAATGAAGATCTACCCTATATAGTATGTTGCAATACTAGAGCTAGTACATAGGAATGTTAAGCCACCAGTCTATAAGGCAGACATATATAGAGGGCAAGAAAAAGACAAATGGCAAGTTTTAGAGATAATTAGTTATAAGGACGTTAATAATGAAATATGGTATAAAGTAAAGTAGATAGGCTATAAGGAGACTACCTAGGAGCTACTAAATAATTTAAAAAATGCTATAAGAAAGCTATAGGAGTATTAGAAGAAAATGGGTTAGGCAGCATTAATAAAAAAGGATTACTAAAGAATAAGTTACCTAAGGGGGACCCAAGAGGAGCACCTGCTAATGTATTTAGAGTTGTTTCCCTCTCTATTAAAAGAGAATCCATTTTTTCATTACTAAGTTCCTAAAGACCTTATTCTATAAGTTTCTACTCCTTAAAACAAACCTTCTTATAAACCTTCTTAAGACAAAGAAGACGGGCGTAAGCATTCTGATGAGCCTTAAGGGCATAACGCTCCTCATCTTAAATACGGGCAAGACAAAGTTTGTCATTATGCTAAAGCCAGTAGATCTTAGCCAAGGCCTCTAACAGTTCACTATTAAGTTTTGTAGCAGTAGATTAAACCTAGGACCCTAGCAGCAATCAACAAGGATACTTAAAGGCTATTAAGAGTAATAGAACGCGCACATTTAGCGTTAGACACGGTTTAAACATCGCAGGATAACCACATATTCACTCGCGTACACTCCATATAAGAGGATGGTTGTTGGTTAACGGGTGATGCTATCACAATACAGACCAACCCCTCTTTCGCACAATAAGAATAGGAAGGCATAACTTCACCCAGTAATAGTATGGACATAATGGTGTGAGACTAACATTAAGCAGAGGTAGAAGAAGGAGCCTTAGGCATAATAAGCAACAATATTAACCAAATTAATCGGACGGACATTACACCTCTAGTGGACGACTTGGAGATGTTAGAAATCTTTAAGGACGAAGATAAAGAGGAGGGAGATAGTGTTACAGACGCTTTAAGTATGATGTTACAACTACTTGGAGAGGAGTTGGAAAAAGCTAGTTGGTTAGTAAGAGTATGGTCCAGGATGAAGCTAGTAGAGCTATGTGATAAGGAATGGTAACCAAGGTTATATAACGAGCTCTGTGTGATCTGTAAGGACTATAAGGAACGTCTTATATACCTTACATATCTTACGTACCTTACGTATAAAGAGAGTTTCTTAGGAGTACGGATGTGTATTTAAAGGACCATAGTCCCTACCTAGATATTTCCTTTCCTTATAGTAAATCTTAGAATATAATTGGAGTTAATCTATTAGGCAACCACTCTACACCAGTTATTATCTTGTACTGTTATATTATTAACCTTATTTAATATCTATACACCTAGCCCAATAACGAACCCACCGTAGTTCCTGCTATAAGGTTCCGTTACAGCCGCGAATATATAGCTATTATTAAACTTAAAACCCTATAATAATAGAACCAAGACTTTACTAGCTTCTTTTTAGAATTTTTAGGCCTTATTAGCGAGCTATATTAGAATTAAGCCACTAAAGTTGCTGCCTTTAATAAGCTATTTTAGATAAGATTAAAACCTAGTTAGTGGGTAGAAAACTGCTAAAAGACCTATCTAAATTTGCTATAGTATATTAATAAATTAACAAGGACATTTAATATAATAAATAGACTTATTTTCTAAATCTAACTATACCTTATATTTAAAACTCTATAAAACTATTATATACCCTAAAGCGCGATCTATCTTTAAAATCTAAAAGTCCTATATATAACCCTATAGACCTTAATATTACTTAATTCTATATACCCTTAAAAACTAATAAATAAAGAACCTAAGCCGTAAATAGAGAATGCTTTAGATATAATAAAAAAGAATATATTTAAAGAAATTACTAAACTTACCCCTTTAAAAAGGTCCGCCGTAGCTCCTTTTAGTCCTTAAATTATACCTACTCATAAGTTACCTATAGTGCTCTACTACCTTACTTTTTAACCTCCTTAAGAACCACTACTGCCGTAACAAGCCTATAGACGCGCTGGTATTATAAACTTTACTCTACTACTATAGAGTTATTAGGGGGCGCCTATTACTCGCCCCTTTGCCTTCTATTACCATTTCCTTTATAACCTAAAACTGGTCTAGCATATTTTGGCTAATAAGCCACTAGGTAACCGCCTTAAGACCTTTTAATTTAAGAGTAGTGTATTATAGTTCTCTATACTAGCTACTAAGAGCATTGCTTTTTAGTTGGTGCGTAAGGGACATAATAGTATTATATATTTTGGTGTCTGTCTTAGCCAGCTATATTTATATCTTAGGCTACCTACTAGGATACCTACCTAGTAAAGCCAATCTTTTAGTCCTATTATTCCTATTCTTAAAAGTATTGCTATTATATTTTCTAACTTTGTTAGGCCTTTTTAGAGCCCTTAAGTATTTACCCCCTATAGCATTAACCATATTATAGCTTAGGTTCCTCTTACCTAAGTTAGCTTTTATACCTTTAACTCCTATATACCTCTCTAGCATTAGTCCAGCCAGTATTATATTGTGGTAGATAGTTTTCTAGCGTTTTTTTATACTCTACTTTAGCTCCTTTCTCTTTTTTACTATTATCTTTACTAGCCTCTTACGCGTCTCCCTTCCTCCTTTATATAGGCCTAGGCCCTAACATAGCATTATTTTTCTTCTGCTTTCTTTACCTATTTCTCTAATATATCTTCCCTACTTTAGGGTTGTTGGTTTATTCTTCTATAGGGCACCCTAAGGTCCCTCTATAGATTATTTAGGTGTGTCTTAATATACTTTATAACATTAGAGTTGTGGTTATTTTACGCCCTCTTTATTACAGCGGCTTTAATATATAGTTATAGGGAGGGAATATTGGCTTCCTTCTTAAGTAGTACTGTAGCCATTCGCTTATACCCGCCTATAATGCTTTAAAGGTAGGCTATTTAGACCTTTTAGAGTAGTTTAAGGAGTAATTTAGGGGGGCCTTTCTTAGTTTCTCCAATGGCCTAAATACTGGATCTATATATTATAGTTGGCCAGACAACTGCTATATATAGTAGGCATAACCTCTAAAAGCATGGACCCTATATAGAATTAACAATTCTAGATAGTATAATATACTATACTTGGCCCTTATAGGCCGCTTATACCGTATATACGCTCTACTAGAGCTTATTATCTACCCATACTCCTAATACCCTTAGGCCCTAAACTGGTTAACCCCTAAAGCCTTAGATATAAATTATATGCTAAAGATCTATAGATTGGTTACATTTTTTTATAAAGTAGATTAGCTGGTACTTCTCTAGTAAGAATTAGACTTTATATTATCTTACCTATTCTATATAGGTGTTATAGGCTTTCTCTAGTATTCTACAATTCTCTGCAGCTATTAGCCCGTATATAATTAGGTTTGTATTATTAATAAGGCCTATTCCCTAGGTCGCCCCTTCCTTAAAAGAGTTAAGTAGGTTACTTATAAAGAAAAGGAAGAGCATAGGCAAGAGGGGTAATCTTTATAGTATTCCTATTGCAACTGCAATAGGGGGGCTTTAGTATCCGCTAAAGACTAGTAATATTTCTTTCTAGCCTATAAACCCTTAAATAAATTATATAATCTATTCTGGGAAGCCCTTTACCCTAAAAATATATAAAAGGCGCTTATAGGGTACGTTATTGTAGGCACCGCTAATATCTAGGCTAAGCATTAATACTATAAAGTCCCTTCGCATCGCCTATATAGATTTAATAGTAGTAGCAAGTAGTATAAATACTAATAGTATTAAGCGGTTTTTTCTTACCCCTATTTAGCTTTATAGTAGTAGGGCGTGTCCCTTAGCCGTATCTACTATGCGGTCCACTATTACCCTTTCTAAGATCTTACTAAGGGTGTTTTCTAAAGTAATAGGGTGGTAGCTTTCTGGGGTTAAGTAATCTGCTTTGCCTTCTTTTCATAAAACAACCGTCATTATAGCTCTATTAAGTTATAGGTAGTAGCCTATAGCAAAGCATACTCTAGCTACATCTATAAGCTAAGATGCTATAAATAGTCCACAGGTCTTTAAAGCTTTATTTAAAATCCTATCTAGTCCTAGTACTATATTATTTAAAAAGTAGCTAATAGTTCTGGCCATTTCCTCTATTATTATATTGCTGTTAACCTATAGGCAAGTTACTAGTGTTTTACCTATAATATTACTAAGGTTAGCTAGAGCTAGTTAGGGGAAGAACCTTTCTATAAGGATCTTTACCTTCTTATTATTGTTATTAGTAGCCTATAATTCCCCTGCTTTTTATAGGGGTAGTAAATATAAGTCTTCTACTAAGTGCCCTACCTTTTTCTTTACCTATTTTACTATAGCCTAAAGGCCCTTATTATAGGGAAGGCTTAGGTTAAAAGTGTACTTGTTTATAAACCGTCTCTAGTTATTCGTTACTTCTTTTTTAGGGTATTCTTTAACTAGTTTCTTATATCTTTATATCATCTTTTATTTTTAGGGTTATAGCTAATTATATATTTCCTTCTTACTTATTATTAGCTAGTAATAAGAACTACGCACTATACGGACCAAGTATATTATATATAGAGGCCCGGTTTTAAGACTAGGCAGTGCTCTTTTAGCCTATTTTTAATTACTACCTAGATCCTTTCTAGTCTTTAGTTAATTTTCTTAGGGGTAGCTAATAAGCCTCTCTTATTTAGTATTAGGTAGATTTCTTCTAGGTCTTAAAGTTATTGTTTAACTATATTAAGGAAACTGTCTATCTTAAGCTTCCTTATTGCATATCTTTTACTCTTTAATTGCGCCTTAATATCTAAATCTAGCTATATTTAGATGGGGATATAGTCTAAGGCGAGTGCCTATTCTTTTTTAGGGTTATACCTTTTAAGTCTCTAATATAGGCCTTCGTCTATAAATATAAGGTTAATTATACTTCTAGTAGTGCCTTATTGCCATATAATTACTCCTAGGGGGGTAGCCAGTTTAAGGCCCTAGATGTCTATAGCTCTTAATAGGCACTTTACCTATTATTTAGCAGTAATATAGACACCCCCCCCCCTACTATAGGTAGTAGAGGTTTATATCTCCTAATAGAATAGACTCTATACCTTTAGTTTCTAATAAGCTTATTACTAATATAATATTCTCTATTTATGGGACCCCTTTAACCCTAGGGTTATATATATTAATAATTTATACCTACCCCCTATATATTTAGATTATTATAACTATAATATCTAGGTTAACTACCTGCTATAACTATAAGGACAGGCTAATAGCCCTACTAATTATAAAGCACACGCATATAGCTGCTTTTAGTTTATATAGAAGCTAGAATCCTTAGGGGCAGTATGTTAATTATATATAAGTATTATAATACGGCTCTTGTATGGTAAGGATATAATATTTCTTTAAGTCTAAACTATCTAGTAGGGGCCTTATAAGATAGTAGTTTATATTGCCGCAGTTATACTATATAATAGATAGGTGGCAGACCCCTAGTAAGGGTTCTTTATCTTTCCTTTATTCCTTACTTCTTCTATTTCTACTTTCTCTAGAATTTCCAAAACTCCTACCTCCTATATCTACACCCTAGTCACTACTTATTTTATATAAAGCTTTCCATTCCTATATCTTATATTCCTACTAGCGCCTCTATATCTAAATCTATTATTATCTCTAGTTCTTCCCCTAATCTTACTAGTTAGCTATATACCCTTTATAAGTTGGCTATAAATATTATATTTGCCGCGTTAAGTCTAATTCTTAATTGTCCTAGTTATAAGCTTACTATAGCTGTCTATAGGGGTCTTCCTATAGGACGTTTTCTCCCTTATATCCCCTATAACTTTTATATCCCTATTTAGTCTAGTAATATTATATAGCATTACCTTTAGCCTATTAAGGCTTAGGATGGCTAGCCTAGCCCCTTAGTATTAAAGGTAAGAAACACTAGAAAGGCACTTGCGTCCCCTTAGCTTATTGTTATAGCACTAGCAAATTGCCGTCAGATCGCCGCAAACTGCCGTTACATAATAGCAAGTTACAGCAAGTTGCCATTACGTGATTAGAAGATTGTATATAACTTTAAGCAGTGTTTTCATTCTTCTTATTTCCTTTCTTTAGCTTTAGATCCTCATTTATAGACAACCTAATTATACAGGCTTGCGCGTCCCTCTTGCTATGCTTATACCTTAATTAACTAAGTCGCTAACATTATTTAAAGCTCATTACCACTCTTTTTTTTTAAGAAGGAACTTAAATATATCCATAAGGCTATAAATAGGACAAGGACATAGAATAGGACCTTAAGGATATTATTAGGACCATAAGGACAGGACAACCCCTAAGAACTAAAAGAACATAAATAGAACGCAAAACCTAAGAATAGGACATGCATAGACTAAAACCCCTAGGAAATAAACAAACACCAAAAATTACCTAATACCCCTACCACTATACCAAGAAATATAGTAGCTAGTAAAGCCGCTATAGGACCCGCAAATACCTCTAATAATAAAACAGTCGCCATCTTAACCCCCTAAGAAGAACTTACAGCAGCTAATACCAAAATTAAACAACTTTAAGAGCTGCTTAAAACTAGAGATACCCCTATACCCTCTAAGGAGTTATTAGACATCTAAAGACTTACTATAGTCCTTAAGGCCCTAGCCCAATATATAGTATTAGCATCGTCGTGGTCCGCAAAGGTTATAGACCCCCTATTACTTATAGACGGAACTAACCCTATATTTAATAATTGGAAGCTTTAACTATAAGATAAGCTTAAAGTTAATACAGACCACTTCCCTACTACTTAAGCCAAAATAGCCTATGTCTTTAGCCGTACGGGCGGGGACATATAGACACATCTACGCCCGCAATACGCCTAGGACTTAGTAAACCCCTTCCTTTCTAAAAAAGAGATAATTAACTACCTATCTTCTATTTATAAGGACTCCTTTAAAATATAGGACACCTACCTTAATTATAAAGCCCTTAACATAAAAATAATAGAAACCTTTTTAGCCTTTTAGACCCGCTTTCTATACCTAGCTAGCTAAGCCTATATTTCTTATAAAGACCTAATACCAGATCTCTTTAACAAGCTTACCCTAGACCTACAGCGTGCTATACTGCTAGTTTTTACTACTATATAGACGCTAAAGGTACTTACAGACTACTACCTAGCTATTAATTAAGGCCTCTACTAAATTAAGGCATATACCAAGCAGTATAAGACTAGAAGCTCTGCCAACCAGAACATAAGTACTATAAGAATAGGCCATAGCGCCCTAGTAAGATCTATAACCCCTACAGCACTAACTATACCACCTACTATAAACCTAGTAGTTAGCCATACAGCTAGCCCTACTACGACTCCAGCGCATACTTAACCCACATATAGCGACCCCTATAGATAGGCCCTCAGCAATTAAGAAGCTTGCTTTTTATATAGCTAAAAAGACTACTTTACCAAAAACTACCTAACGAAAGCAAAAATAGATAAGGTTCTATTAATACAGGAGGACAATATAGAGTTAGACAAAGAGGAACCCTAGAGGAAGACTCCTCTCTAGGATTAAAAGGGATTAATATATTATATATTAATCTAGGTCAGCTAGTTAGGGAAAGAAGCTGCACTATCCCTTATACTTTATTCTATAATAAATATTAAGTTTTAACCTCTACTTTAGCTAACTCTAGAGCAAATACCTTTACCTTAATAGACACCTAATGCGCCATAAAGCTGGCTAAATTCCTAAATATACCCCTTAAAGAACTACCTAAACCAATTCCTATTTATAGGTATAATAGACGGATAAGGCCACCTATTACAACTATCTTATAGATTTACCTTTATATTAATAAATAAAGGTAGTATAACGTCCCCTTCCTTATTACAGACCTAGGAAGCCATAATATAATCTTAGAAAGAAAATAGCTAGCCTATTTAGGCTTACAGCTTAATATACAGAGTAGACAACTTATCTAGCCTAAAACCCTACCCCTAACCCCTTCCTTTATAAAAGAAATTAGCATTATAATAGAAAACCTTATACAGCCCTAGATTAATACTATTTACTAGGCCAATACTATACATAGGGACAAGGCCTTTAAGGAAGATATATAGCTTAATCCGCAACAGATCTATATACTATACTGCCCCTAGACTACCTATATTACGCTAACTGCACTAAAGACTAAGAAAGTCAATAATAGCCCAGCCAAAACCCCTATAGAGAACTTAGGCCCTACGCACCTATAAAGAAAGGCTAGAACTATAGGATAATATACTAAACTAATAGACTAAAAGGATAACTTATAAAAAATAGAACGTAAGCTAAGGAAGACTATAAACTCTATACCATAAAATATAGCCTAATAAAAGCCTATAAAGAATCCAATGTACCTCCCACTAATTAATATCTACTATATTAGCGCTATAGAATTCTACCAGAACTTGGTTTAACCTAATACTATTACCTTTATAACCAGCTTATATAAAATTAATTAAATAATTAAAGAAAAGGAAAGCGAGCTTAGTAGATAGGTATAAGGGATATTATTACGGTCACCTTAGGTTGCCCTTAGGATAACCTCCGGACACCCTTTAAATGGTCGCCGGTTACATACTGGAGGCACGTGCCCGTAGTATATAGTCTCCATAATCCTAGAGGCCTTACCTTTTTAAGGATTTGTTTCTCTTACCAATCTATCCTATTCCACAATTATGTCCTTATAGCCCCCTGTCTATAAAGTCCCCTTACATTTAAATCCTTCCTACTCCATTTTAGAAGGGTAGCTGGCTTTAGGGACCAGATTGTTTATTTATATCTTTTATTTATATCTACTATCCTCCCTTAAAATCTCGCGACAACCTAAATAAAAACCCCATAAATACCTTATAAAAAGCCGTCGCATTAAGGCAGGAAGGTCCCTCTAATAGCGAGAGATTGCGACAATATAAACCTCTAGGTAAGACGGCTGAATAAGCCCTAATACCTAGATGCGCTAGGAGCTCAAAGACTCTCGCATACCTACGGTTACTGCTAAGGAAAACGCAGACACCCTCTATAACGGACGCAGCGCTACTAAAAAGTAACCGGAACCCCTCTAGCCCTACCCAAGCTAATTAGAAGACTAAGCGCTAGAGGCAACACTAAGATCTTCCCCTAAGCCAGAAATGCTAGAGGAATACACTAACGCGTTTAACTAGGGACCCAACCAGAACCCTCCCGGAAGACTACTGGCCTATAATTAGCATAGTAGCGGTACACAGACTGCTTATAAGCTAAGTAGGCCTACCCCTTTAGATAATCTAACCTAAACATTAACTTAAGACCTAAGGCTTATTAGGAGACCTGTACTAGTTACTAGTACTAATACTACCTCTATAGCCAGAGCTTCCCTAGGCCCAAGTTTAGAAAGTTAAGAGCCCTATACCAATATCCTTTAAGATGGATATTAGGAAGCTGTTATAAGGCTCTTAGAAGCTATATAGGAGGAAGCCACTAATAAATATATTAGAATCCTTTAAGGGCAAATTTAGATCTAGTAGGGTTTAATCTAAGCCAGATAAGTTCTTTTATATAGCTAAGGCTAAGGGCTTCCTAAGGGCTACCTAGTACCTACCTAAGAAAGTATAGAAAACTTAAAGAGACACCTACGTAATAAATAGAAGAAAGATATAGACTAATTGGCTAAGGCCTCCGGTAGTCTAGAACTCCGTTATAGACCTAGCGCCCAATATTTAGACAATTGGGTTCGCGAGGTAGATAACTTCTTTAAAATACTAATAATACAAGATAATACCAAAGAATTTATATAGTGGATTATTAGCAAGATTAAAGACTAATTACTAAACTAGATTACGCTTAATTAAGTTAATAAAGAGCAAATTACTATATAGCTATAGCTGTAGACCTTCCTAAAGGGTTAGACCTAAGATCTGTATATTATATAATATAATAACATAAAACAATTCTGGAATAGTATATAGCTAGACCATTAAGATTTCCGCTAGTTTATAAACTTTATAGAAACTTGTACTTAATAGATAGATCTAAAGCCCTTTAAAAACAAAGACGGCAGCGTTTATAAGAAGGAGAAGATTAGATTTATCTAGGCTAGAATTAAGCTAGCAATTTGTGACGAAATAAAGCGCATAGGAGCCCTACTGCGAATTACCGCATATATGGATTTTAAATGAGCGGTTCTAAACGCTAAGGATATAGTAAGGAACTAGACCTTTTCTAATAAGAAGTTAGGGGGTAGCTAGAAGCGTAGGTACTCTAGTAGTAATATAGGACAGACCCAGTCTTTAAAGAAGCTGTTCTTAAAGAGAACTTTAGAATGGTTAAAGTTGGGAACCTTAAGCAGCGGGAAAGACTCCTAGGGTTAACCTAATACCTAGCCGACACCCTTACGGGAACACTCTAAGAAGCCAAAAGAACACTCTTATTGGAAAAACAAGTAGGGTAATAAACGTACTAACAAACCAAAAAAAAGAAAGGCCCTAGTTGTGGATATCTCCTGGCTATAACTAGGGCAGGATATAGAAGGGAAGACTCTCTATATTGCTATTAAGCTGGAAATAACACTCCCTATAGGCAAGGTGCGTTAGTTTTAAGTACTATATAATAGCGGCGCCGAAATTAATCTTATACAATATAACTTGGTAAAAGAGCATAAACTTATCCTGTTACTAGGGTGGCAGGAACCTATTATAGGCTTCTTAGATAAGCATTAAATTAAACTACATAGCGCCTATAAGCTTATAGTGTTAGTGGCTAATATACACAACCGCACTAAGGTAGTCGGCCCGCAACCCTTCTAGGCGGCTAACTTTGTAGGTTATAACCTTATCCTTAAATATCCTTAGCTCATAGAAGCAGATTTTAAGATACGCTTTAAGACAGGAGCCTTTAAATAGTAGAACAATAAAGAATTAGAAGGGCGTATATTACTAATAAGCTTAAAAGACATCCTAGAGGATATAGCTCTAGGTGAAATAGTATACGCTTTATACCTAAAGGAGTATTAGATCTAACCCCTATTCTATAGCAAGATAGATATAAAGCCTAGTATAGGTAATAACCCTTTTATAATGGAGACCCTATAGGGAACTACCGGATAGGTTATAGAAATATTACAGGGAGGCGGCGATCTTAAAGATCTTATAAAATACTTCTATTATCATGGGTTATTCTAGCTTAAGCAATACGTGGAGAGTATACTATGGTATCTTAAACGCTGCGTTAAGGAATTCCCTACCCTCCACTAGCTACCGCATAAAACTATTTAATATATAGTAGCAACCATATATAAACAGCCACTATAGCGCGCGACGCTGCCTATAAGCGTTCTAAGGGAGCTCTAGGACCTACCTAATAATAATATAGAGGATAAACGTAACCCTAATTTATTAAATATTCTAGTAGACCTAAGGGACTTACTAAGGGTATTCTTGGGTAGGTAAGCCAAAGTCCTTTTATAGAACTTAGAATACAATTATATAATTAATTTAGAAGAAGGTAAGCAGCTGCCAAACCTTCCTATCTACAACCTCTCTTATAAAGAGCTTAAGATCCTATAGGAGTACCTTAATAGCTTACTAGAAAAGGGATAGATACAGCCCAGTAAGTTGCCAGTAGGCGCGCTAATTCTCTTTATTCTAAAACCAGATAAAACTATAAGGCTATATATAGATTATTACGGTTTTAATAAGATTATAATTAAGAACCGCTACCCACTACTATTAGTTAGTGAAATGCTGAATTAATTATCTAGGGCGAAGATCTTCACAAAGCTAGATCTATAAGACGCCTATTATAGGCTCTGTATTAAAAAAGGGGATAAGTAGAAGACCGCTTTTAAAACCTAATACAGCCATTTTAAATATCTAGTAATGCCTTTTAGGCTAGCTAATACGCCTATAACATTCTAATTGTATATTTATAGAGCCTTAGGGGGACTAGTTAACCGTATATGCATTATCTATCTAGATAACATTCTGATCTACTTAGAAGATAAAAATTAGCACAAGCAACATATCCGTAAAGTGCTGGAACGCTTAGATAATTAGGGCCTCTACACTAAGGCGTTAAAGTATATCTTTAATACCAAGCAGGTCAAGTTCCTGGGTTATATTATAACGCCTATAGGTGTAGATAATCTAAGAGTGGCCAAAGCTAGAGAGCTACTGGGACATTTAAGTATTCTTAGGCTTTGCTAATTTCTATAGGCGCTTTATCTATAACTACTTAGACGTCGCCTAATACCTATCTAACTATATTACTAAAGCTTTTTAAGACCTAACCTAGGGAGCAAAAAGCTTAAAGGTAGGAAGAAATAAAACTAAGAAGGGACTAACTAAATAGTTTAAACCATAGATATGGCCCGGAAAGGTATAGGAAGCCTTTTAGGAACTATATACAAAGTTTACAAAAGCTCTACTACTACAGCATTTCAACCTAGATTAGCCACTAATAATGGTTACTAATGTATTAAACTTTGCCCTTACTAGTATCCTACTATAACCTAATAGGCATCTAGACACTACCCAGCTCCACTAAAGACCAGTAGCATTTTATAGCAGAAAATTCCAAAAACCTAAAGTTAGGTATTACATCCATAACAAGGAATTACTGGCTATAGTTAACTGCTTTAAACAGTAGCAACATTACCTTAAGCATATAAGCTATACCACTTATATACTCTTAGATTATTATAATCTACGCTACTTTATAACTATAAAGGAGCTTATACCTTAACAGGCCAAATAAGCAGAGGAGCTTACGCGATTTAATTTTAAGATTAAATATAAGCTAGGGAAAACAACCCTACTAATAGACTGTTATAACGGCCAGACTATACTAAAGGCTTTAAAATGGGAGAAGGAAAAGAGATAGTAGATATCTTACTCCCTATATTATAGAACAAGCTCTAGATATAGGATACTTAAGTACCTATAGCTCTAAGCACTAAGTCTTAGGTGGTGCAAACCCTATTAGCTTCTATTAACGTTCTGGCTAGTACCCGGCCCATTACTAATAAGGGTCCAAATATACCTAAACAGAATATCCCTAATATACTCTTAGAACCTAGTAATATATCACCTCTAATTGCTAAGCTATCCCCTTAAACTAAAAGCGGAGCTATAGAGAAATTGGAACCTAGAGCTCTGCAACAACTAAAGGACTTTAACCTTATAGCGGCCTTCCTAATATACACGCACTGGAGAGTTATAAGATCTATAATACCATCTAGTTGCGTACTTAGAGCAGTATAAGACAAAACAGCTTTTACCTGGGAACTATCTAAAAGGTTAACGGATCTTATCTATAAGGTGCAACAGAGGGACGCCTCCTATGCCATCTTTAATGTGGAAGTAGACTGGAAACGTAATAGAAAAGAAGCTAAAAGGCGCTAAAATTGGGAACTGGGCCTAACGGGCCTACTGTATAGAAATGGTAAGGTTTAGGTACTATAAGAAGCAAATCTACAATAGAAGATTCTTATAAAGAATTACAATGATCCTCTAGGCGGCCACTATGGTTAAGCTAAAACAGTAGAATTACTTTAATGTAAATACTATTAGCTAAAGCTTAAGCAGAAAGCAAAGGAGTACATTAGCCACTATAAGAAGTATTAAGTATATAAAATCTAAAGGCACAAGCCATGGGGTTTACTTAAATCTATTCCCCCTACCAGTAAGCTATAGCAACATTACGCTATAAATTTTATTATAGATCTTCCGCTATCTAAGGATAAGTAAGGACAAACATATAATTTAGTTCTAGTACTTATTAATAGGTTTTCAAAGTACATCTAATACCTTCCCGTTAATAAGACGATTAATATATAAGCGCTTATAAGCCTAATTAAGGAGAAATACTTTCTTAAAGTAGATTAGCCGCACTCTATTATTACTAATAGGGGCAGCATCTTTATAAGCTAGTACTAGTTAGATCTATGCTTTTATTTAAAGATAGACCACTATTATAGTATAGCTTTCCATCCATAAACGGACGGGTAAATGGAATACCAGAACTAGGAACTAGAGTCTTACTTATAGATATATTTAAACTACTAGCAAGATAATTAGTGTAAGCTACTTCCATATACAGAGTACGCTTATAATTTAAAGCAATATATATTATATAAGTATATACCAATCTAGATTGCCTATAGCGTCCAACTATTTAGGTTTAATAGTATACCCAGCAATTACTGGCTAAGGCCGTATAATCAATTATAGGATCCCACTATGAAGTCTAAGGGCATCTACTAGAGAGTATAAGGGTACCTCTAGGAATAGGAGGAGTAATGGAAGTATATAAAGCAGAGCCTATAAGATGCCTAAGAGTAATAGAGACTTTAGTATAACTACAAACACTAGGACAAGCATTTTAGAGTAGGCAATAAGGTTCTATTACGTTTAATAAATATCAAAACCCGCCGACTATTAAAGAAGCTCAATGCAAGATACCTAGGTCCCTTCTAAGCTAAGGAACAAATTAGTAAGCTAGCCTACTATCTCTAGTTACCCCTATTTATGGCCTATATATATTTAGTGTTTTATATAAACCTACTAGAGCTATAGTATAGACTACTACTAGAAAAGAACTTCTATCTAGGCCCAATTAAACACCCTAAAGTAGTAGGCGAGCGGTATAAGATTAAAGCCATACTACGCCATAAGTCTGTTAAGAATAAGCTTTAATATAAAGTTAAATAGCTAGGCTAGCCTATTAAGGACTCTATATAGGAACCAAAGGATTACCTTAATTATTGCAAAGATATTCTAAAAGAATATTGCGACCAAGGTCCGCAATCTACAAGGCGTAGAAAGCGCTCTAACACTATAGCATTATTGCAGCCTAAGAAGACTCGCGTAAAGAGCAAGAAATAGGTTAAATTAGATATGGAATGGACAGGCTCCGGAAACTATAAGGATTAATTAGGGCTACGGCCTAAGGCAGGACAGGTCCTCAGCCTTTTTACATATATAGTATAGAATTAATAGGGTATTTTACTAGAATTGCATTCCTATTTATTAGTCTATATTAGGAATAGTGTTTCTATACCTTCCCAAATACCTTATAAGGCCTTCCCAATTGCTACTATATACAAAAATTAATCCCAAATACCTAAATTAAAAGCCACTATACCTTATCCCTAGGTGCAGGATTAGTATCTATTAGCCTACTAAGTAATAGCTAATAGGAATAAAATCTAGATCTAGATCCCTTAGTAGGAGTATAGGTAGGTATAAAAACGGGGGTAGGCCAATAAGGTATAGATAGAGCAGAGATCCTTAAACGCTTAACACTAATATTAGGCCTAAACCAGTACCAACAAAGTTCTTAAGGCGTAAGCTTATAGTTAATAAAGATACGCTTAAGCCCAGAATAAACAGAGATATTAGCTAGCTAGTAAAGACCAGAACCACTAAGACCTTACTACGGCAATTGTTAGTCACCTATTTACTAGGTATCTAAAGGGTAACCTACCTAATACCGCATTATATTATGCTCTTTTAAAACCTAACGCGCATATATAAACTCCTTCTTATAGTAGACGATAACCTTCTTCTTATCACCCCTATCCTTTACCCTATCCTTAGTATACTAACCTTGCTCCCTTATTAGGCGTTACTAGCTAGCTTGCTAGAAATTATAGGCAGTGTAAATAGCTATAGTATAGTCTTAAATTTAACCTAGATGTTTAGTATTAGCGCTAGAATAAGAGAGAGCCTAGGCAATATAGTAGTTAAGAATATTAAAGGATTATCACCACTTAGGCCTAGGCTATATTAAAGCCTAAAGTTAGTAATGGAAACCTATTAAGGATAGAAAAGCTTATCTTAATATAACTGCCGCTCTTAGTATATATGCATCAATTACAAGGACTAAAGGTATTAGACCTTATATAGTAGGTCTTATTGCAAGCATCCAGAATCTTCTTATTAGATTTCTGGTCTTTTAAGAATATATATACAAAGTCATTTAGGTAGGACTAGTACCAGTTATGGGTTAGTAGAGGTTGGGGTTCTATATATAGCAGTAGGGCTAGAATACGCTGTGGAATTAGCTTAAAAGAGTAGTTAGCAGAAGAACAAAGAGGCATATTAAATTAATAATAGAAAAAAAGAAAATCTTAATAATATATTAAAGATACGTCTAAAATTAGACGAAGGTTAATAATGGGAAGTAAAGTATTAAGGAAAAGGACCAAGCTTAATAAGTAAAGTGTCTCTATACTTTACCTTCTAATACCCTTCTGGTATATAGCCATAACCTTGCTAATATAACTTCGTTATAATAGCGCAATTTAGAAGAAAGGAAACATGCGTATATACTATTTAGCCATTACTCCCTTATAAGAAAAACTAATTACACAGCTAGGGAAGGCAATTAAGACATTAATTAAAGACGTATATACGAAGGCGCGCGGCATTGAATTTGACCCATATTTTGCCGAGTACTTTGTCAGCGAGATTTTTTCTTAGCAAACCCCACTAAGACAATTAGGAAGACAGCGCTCATGGCTCCACCACCTATGGAAGGTCAGAAGATTAAATATATAATACGTGCATTCTGTAGAGGCTGCTTAATGAGCTGGAATTAATATAAATACAGCTAAAATGATTAAAGTACGCGTCGGTGCCTTCCTGGTAGAGTGCGAAGAAGCTAGTCTCCCTACTCCTATGATTAAAGAGTAAGTTGCTAGGAAGCCTAGATTAGGTATAAAGCCTTAAACCTTAGTTTAAGAGATTACCAACTTACTTAAAAGTTATACGTTAAACAAGAAACAACAGAAGAAGCTTTAGCACGTTGTCGCAAAGAAGGATGGATTCTTTAACTACCACCACCACACGATTAAGAAGAAGCTCCGCGAGAGAGGCCTTTGCAGAGCTAAAAGCATGAAGAAGTTGGGTCTTACAGATAACTTAGCAATAGGGTGCCCCTTAGAAGTGCCGACGGGCTCGTGCACGCTACGGGCTCATGCACGGTTTGATCACGCATTATCACGAACTTTAAAAACTCACAACTCCACCAAATATTTATAGATTTCTACCAAATTAAAATCTAAGAGTCCCCCAGTGTTGCGCTTTTATTCTATCGTGATTACAGAGTCGCCGTGCCATTTGGGGGGGGGTTGCGCATTCGTTAAGGCCGCCTGGAGGCCGCCTTTATAACCCCATCCTCCACCTCGTACTCCTCCTTAATAGAAGCCTCCTCCGGAATAGTAAATATAACCTGCTTAACCTTCTGCTTCTCCCATATTAATCTTCTCTCCGCTTTAAGCTGTGTATTAAACTCTTGTATAAATTAAGCCTTATCTACAAGGCGCTTTTTCTCTTGCTTAGTATCCTCCTTATGCTTTTGCTTAGTAGCTTTATTAGCCTTTATTATTTCATCAATTTTTTGCTTATCTTCCTTCGCCAGCTGCCTTCGCACCTTATCCTTTGCTTTGCGAACTATATCAGCTTCCTTAGTATCCTCTTTCTCTTAGTGGAGCTCTTGGGCCTCCCGCACCTTATTAGGCGAGTAGATAATAGCTCTACCACCTTTATTTAATGCTAGAATCTAAAAGAGATTCTTTTACCTCTTCCTCTTTCTCTATTCTATCTTGAAAGATTCCTAATAGCCTTAAATGCGGCTTTAAAGAAGTATATTAGTTGCTATAAGCTTATAAATATCCCGGGTGAGAGCTCTTACCCATCTATTAGTTTTAGATTGAACTATGTCCTCTACCACCTACTTTAGCCGGGTTTCTATTTTCTTCTAATTACTGGCTGTAAGGATTAAGCCTATAGAGTTACTGGAAGATAGTCTCTCTTTATCTTCTTCCTTTTTGGCGTTAAATTGCTCTAACACCGTATTAGGGTCCTATAGGTGTATACCGGTCTTTTTCTATCCACTGGCTATATTATTTAGTGTTATATCCTTCTCCTATACTACCTAAAAGGTCCTAAAGAAGTCTCTCTTTATGAAGTGTAAGAGTCCTTTATAATTTATAAGGAACCGGTTTAATCTATCCAAATAGTAAATAGCTAGAGGAGAGAAGAGAGAGACGTCCAAAGGCTAAAGCCGGTAAGTTAAATAAAGAGGATAGATAGCTAGGAGAATCCTATAGTTATTACAATACTTAATAAACTTTATATTTATATAAAAACCGTGGCTATTAATAATAAGAAGCCTCTAATCTCTTTTAGCCTTTACCTTTGTCTTTCTATTAAAGATCTTTAACTATTAAAGGCCGAGGTCATCATTGGTCCATCCAGAAGGCGTTAATGTAAAGAAGTAGTCATATTTATTAGGGTTAAAATCCTCTAGCTATATGTTTTGGATGTTATTTATTATGGCTTAATAGATAAGAGTTAGTGTAAGTACTGTTTAGTCTGCGTAGATAGCTACTATTACTATAATCCACTCTTTATTTCCATCCTAAATAACATTTTGTATTCTTCCTGACTTAAAGGCACTCCTGCTAAAGATCCTCCGCTTCTTTTTTATATAACCGATAAGGAAGCCCTTTTTATCTATATTCCAGGTATTACCTAGCTTAATGTTATATTCCTTTATCTTTCGTCCTAAGAGCTTAAAGTAGAGGCTGTAATACAGCGCTAAGTTAGCCCTCTTTCTAGATTTATTAATAGGAATAAGGTATCCTAATTAGAGCTTTTTTAATTCCTGTTTAACCTAGCGTAAAGCCTAGTTAATTCCTGGCATTCTTCCAGCCATTTCTGAGGCTAAATTTCGCACTATCTAATACGAAGGGGGCAGCCCCATTTTAGATAAGTTGTTAATGCAATTAATAAGAGCCCTCTTCTGCCCAGGGGTGAGAATCTTTTAAGAATTGTAGCTATTAACCTTGCTGCCCGTCTTTCCATTGAATTGCTTTGAGAGGGTGCTTTGGTTAACCCCATGCTTATCTGCCACAGCCTGGATATTCTTTTTCTCTTGGAAGTAAAGCTCCGCGATTGCATCTTCAATTTTACCCATTCTTTATTGAAATCTGTTGAAAATTGGTGGAGTTGTGTGCGCTGCAAGATGACCGGCGAGGGGTGATGAGCGTGCACGAGCC
>Ga0307507_10000219_pt1 | contig 109320 bp, 30 predicted proteins | sample 7_EM_MG_FD_207223 | JGI IMG/M metagenome (GOLD analysis project Ga0307507, IMG submission 207223) | Populus trichocarpa ectomycorrhiza microbial communities from riparian zone in the Pacific Northwest, United States - 7_EM | ecosystem: Host-associated > Plants > Roots > Unclassified | place... | reverse complement strand
GCCAGTTTCTTAGTTAGTTCCTTAGTTAGTTCCTTAGTCAATTCCTTAGTTAGTTCCTTGGTTGGTTCCTCAGTCAGTTCTTCTAGTTTGGGTTATAGGTATAGCTTCACTACTATAGTCCTAAAATCGGTAAGTCTACTAGGGAGTTATACCTTATATATCTCTCCATTAATTCCAAGCAGTTTAAATAGGCTAGTCCATCTACCACTCTATCTAGTATTGCCTTTACGCTATACGAGTACTTCTGAGTTAAGGAGGAGGTTATGGATTGTGGTGACAGATAAACCGTTTTGTTAGTTTAGTATATTATTAACTTATTTCTTTACCCTAATCCTTGCAATCTCCTCTATTACCTTCTTTATAGCTGCCGCTCGCTATATAATAGAGGGTGCTAGTGGGTCGAGTTTGCTTATTTAAAAATAGGCACTAAAGACGAGAAGTATTAGGACTAAGCCATCTAGGCCAGCTATATTATTAGCGGCCTTTACCGCTATTTATAAAGCTAATTCCTTAGTTATTCCTAAGTTCTATAGCTCCTCTATAATTATCTAGTATGCTTAGTGTAGTATTAGATAGGCTCTTTCTACCATTCTAATGGACCAGTAAGCTTCCACTAGGACGCTCTTGGTTAATATGGCCATTATTATAGCGTGCTATTAAAACTCCTTACTCATAAAGTTCTTCCCGGTATTATAAGTAATATAGTCAGGTGGTCCAATATAGGTATTAATCCAGCAGAGTTACAGGATGTCCCAGGTATATTTTATAGAAATATTATATAGCCATCTTACGGCTTAAAATCTGGTAGCTTTATTAATTATATAGAGGACGGGGCTTCCATTAATGTACATAATATTAACGAAAATGGAATAGTTAAAATTGGAATCTTAGTCTTCTTATAATGTGAACTTAAACTATTTAGGGGATTTGCCGTGTTTCTAGCAGTAGGAGTAGTACTTAGTAAGGTAGTTAATAACCTACTTATTAATATTATTGTGGCCAGAGCGTTCTAATACCTTATATAACTTGTCTACCAATAGATGTCTAAAGCGATGGTAGAGCCGGCGGAGTTTAGTAGTGATTAGGTAGCAAGGGTTTTAATTAAATAAGTAGGTTACAAATAACTGCAGTAACTCTTCCTATAATAGGAAGGGGTGACTAAATTGGCAAACCACTAGCACCAATTTTATTGGGATAACTAGGACGTTCTTAAGGTTATTATAATAGACCTTTAGTATGTCCATATCTATAAGACATAGTAGGAAGGGTATATTAGCCTTTATAATATGAAACTTAACATTGCCAGCTAGTATATTGACTATAATGGAGCTAATAGAAAAGGTAGAACTAATGCTGAACTAGACGTTGATAGCGCCAGCCTTTGAGGTATTAATAACGGTATTATAGGTCTTTCTATATGTAAGGTATTGTCCATAACCTGCTATTAATCTCTTTAAAGCTCTAGTGTTAATCATTACTCTATAGAACTTGTTAGATGTATATTAGCTAGTAGTAACGTAGGCAAATGGGTCTAAGTCGTTGTGGTAGGCAGTTAGGTTGGTGCCAGTAATCATATAAGTAAAGAATCGGTCCGCTAAGTCAGTTATAGTATTAATAGCTCCTCCATACTGTATTGTTCCAAAAGAGGTAAGGAACAGTTCGGTCTATTCCTAAGTCAAAAATGCCAGTAGTAACTTAATATTAATTATAAGAGCTTCCATTGCGTTATTAATAGATTCTAAGTTAAGTTTATTATTGTAATCTGTTCCCTTATACTTAGTAATGTACTGCTTAGCATATCTATTAAAGTGGCGGTTAAATCTGTCCTTAAACTTCTTTTTTAATTTATCGCGTTCTTCTCTTAAGTGTTTAAATAACTAGTAACCTTCCTTACAGCAGACAAAGCAGCGCTTTTTAGGTAGTGTATATCAGTTAGGTAGTCTATTGTACGGTTAAGATAGTGGTTAGGGGTACTGCTTGTAGTAACAGCAGTTAGTAAAGAAAGCTTAGGGGTTCTTATTATTTAACTTTTTAAAAGTTATAATAGAAGATTATAGGTTATTAATTAAGCCAGTTAGGCTATTAGAAGGTTTAAAGTAGGCATGTTAATAAGCTGGTAACTCCTGGTAAGCGTTAATAAGTTTGTTATGGAGGAACTTATTAGTATATAAGTCTGGGTTAAGACCGTGCTAGAAGTATCTTGGTTCTTTAATAAGTAATTATAGATAGTCTAGGGTTGATTTTCCAGTATTCTTGCTTTGCTTATTATAGATCTTAAGGTTGTTAAGTTCTATTGTCCTAATATACCATACCTGTACTTAGGTCCCTTAAAGTAGTTGCGTATAGCGTTGCAGATTTGGTCGAACGAAAGGGTTAAGGTAACGTTTTTAAGGTTAGTGTAGTAGTGGTTAAGTGCTAAGCCGCGTAATATTATAGGGTAGGCTTTAACTTTAGCTTCTTAGGGTACATCAGCTCTGCTGCAAAGGTTGTAGAAAATGGTAAGTTTAAAGTTGAAGTTATTATCTTCTCCGCTGTACTTATTGTCTTCTATATATATTTTTGCGAGGTTTATTAACTCCTTGCCAAAGCCCTAGGTTTAACTCTATCCCCTAGGTAGTTCTGGTTATAGGGTTAAGTCAATATAATTAGGCTCCCGTTGTAGGGGTAGTATAGGAGTAGGTTAGGGTGTAGTGGTAGGTGGTATTATAGGTAGAATAGGGTTTATGGGTGGTATTATAAGTAGGGTAGGGTTCGTGGTTGGTAAGATTAAGATTGGGGGTTTAATTGTGGATTATAAGGTTAGGTTCTTAATAGTACTAGTAAAGTTATTCTTAAGAAGGTATTTAATTCATCCTAAATTAAACTCTCCTTTAGTTGCTATATATTCCCTAATCTTAAGCTTAGTCCATTTTATAGAATCTTTTTCTTGCAAGGTGTTAAATAGTGATTTGGGGACTGTGGCATTCCTATACTTCCTTATCTATACGCTATTGGTCCATAGGAACGTTCGAAGCTTTCAGATAGCATATTAGTTGCAATCCTTAAAGGTTTATAGTGTAAAGTTATTAAAATCTTCCTTATAGACCTCCCATAGTTCATCATCCTTAAAATTATAGGCTTTGTATTTAAAGGTCTTAAACTTCACAAATTCGTTAATGTCCTCTATGGTGGTTTTATTGGACTATAGGTTAATGCCTTTAGGCCATTTCTTTTGCCCTACGTTAACTTGTGCCCTAATATCTAATATGTTAATTCTTGTCTTGTAACTCTTGTTAAGTTCAATTTAGGTTCTAGATAAAAAAATGTATAATAGATATAAACTAAGGGTTTCTTATCTTGTCAAGTTTTAAACGCGTAGTAGACGCAAACTAATTAAAATGCGTAATGGACGCGAACTAAGGGCCTATTAAAAGGGGTTGGTTCCTTAAATACCTAAGGGCTGTGTATAAAGAGTCAAGGGCCTATTAAATAGGGGTTGACTTTTCAAATATACATCAACTAATGCTCTTTAACGTGATCTGGGTAGTATAAAATACGTAATAAACGCGAACCGAGGGCCTATTAAAAGGGGTCGGTTCTTTAAGTACCTAAAACCGTGTATAAAAAATTAAGGGCCTATTAGATAGGGGTTGACTTTTTAAATATACGTTAACTAATGCTCCTTAGCAAACGAGATCGGTAGAGGCCTTTAGTAGGGACTAATTGAGCTCGTCTCTCTTTATAGATGATACGTCTCCTAATCTGTAATCACTAATCAGTGTCCGTATCACTTCCGGTAATACGTATTGCTATTGCAATAGTATTGAGGTGGTAACTGATTTGATTAATGCTTGTTGATTCTCCTATTCTATAGGTAGAATTTGGTGGATTTCCTAAGCTCGCTTAGCTCACGTAACTAACCTAATTAGTTACAGACAACCTCGTTTAGACAGTAATATAAAGGAACTTTATAGTATTAATGCTTAGCCTAGATATTAGTAGTGCCTATAATAACGTACCCTATAAGCGCCTCCTTTATATCCTTAGGGTAAAGGGCTTCTTAAAATAGATTATATAATTTATTTAAGGGTTTATAGGCTAGAAATAAATATTACTGGTCTTTAGCGGATACTAGAGCCCCCTTATTATAGTTATAATAGAAATACTATAAGGATTACCCCTCTTACCTATACTTTTCCTTTTCTTTATAAGCAACCTACTTAACTCCTTTAAGAAAGGGGCGACCTAGGGGATAGGCTTTATTAATAATATAAATCTAATTATATATGGACTAATAGCTATAGAGAATTATAGAACACTAAAGAAAGCTTATAATACCTATATAGAATAGGCAAGATAATATAAAGTCCAATTCTTACCAGAAAAATACTAGCTAATCTATTTTATAAGAAAATATAACTAATCTGCAGATCTCTAGCATATAATTTATATTTAAGGCTTTAGGGGTTAACTAGTTTAAGGCCTAAGGGTATTAGGAGTATAGGTAAATAGTAAGCTTTAATAGAGCGTATATACGTTATAAGCGGCCTATAAGGGCTAAGCATAGTATATTATAATATCTAGGATTATTAATTCTATATAGGGTCCATACTTCTAGAGGTTATACCTACTATATATAGCAGTTATCTAGCTAACTATAATATATAGATCTAGTATTTGGGCTATAAAAGAAACCAAGAAAGGCCCCCCTAAATTATTCCTTAAATTACTCTAAAAGGTCTAAATAGCCTACCTCTAGAGTATAATAGGCGGGTATAAGTAAACGGCGATAGTACTGCTTAAGAAGGAAGCTAATATCCTTCCCTATAACTATATATTAAAGCTACTATAATATAAAGGGTATAAAAGGAGCGCAACTTTAATATTATAAAGTATATTAAGATACGCCTAAATAAACTAAGGAGGAACCTTAGGATGCCCTATAGAAGAGCAAACTAATAACCCTAAAGTAAGGAAGATATATTAGAGAAATAGGTAGAGAAAGCAAAAAAAAAATAGTGCTATATTTGGGCCTAGGCCTATATAAAGGAGGAAGGAAGATATATAAGAGACTAGTAAAGATAACAATAAGAGAAAAAAAAGCTAAAGTGGAGCATAAAAAAGTACTAGTAAACTATCTACCGCAATATAATACTAGTTAGACTAATACTAGAAAAGTATATAGGAGTTAAAGGTATAAAGACTAACTTAGGTAAAAGGAACCTAAGATATAGCATAGTTAATACTATAGGGGGTAAATACCTAAGGGCTCTAAGAAGGCCTAATAAAGGTAGAAAATATAATAGCAATACTTTTAAGAACAGGAATAATAGGACTAAAAGATTAGCTCTACTAGGTAGGTGGCCTAATAGGTGGCCTAAAATATAAATATAGTTGGCTAAGATAAACACCAAAACATATAATACTGTTATGTCCCTTATATACCAACTAAAAAGTAATACTCTTAGTAGCTAGTATAGAGAACTATAATACACTGCTCTTAATATAAAAAGGTCTTAAGGCGGTTACTTAGTAGCTTATTAGCCAAATATACTAAACCAGTTCTAGGTTATAAAGGAAATGGTAATAAAAGATAAAGGGGTAAGTATTAGGCGCCCCCTAATAACTCTACAGTAGTAGAGTAAAGTTTGCGATACTAGCGCATCTATAGGCTTGTTACGGCAGCAGTAGTTCCTAAAGAGGTTAAAAAAGTAAGGTAGTAGAGCACTATAGGTAACTTGCAGGCGTTAAGTAGGCAAGTCCTAAAAGGCGGAGAGATAGATTATGGGGTTTTCTTAAATAGAGTTTTCTCCCTATATGTAAATAAGGAGTAGTCTATATGGGCCCAATAGGGATCCGAATCGGACGTTAAGAAATGAATAATATAATATACACTAAAATATGTATATAAAAGCTTATATTTAAATTTTTAGAAAATATTATTAAGTAGTGGTTGAGATATTTAAGATTAAAATTTAGGCTTTTTGGTGTTCTTTGAAGTGATGCGCTCGGTGGTGAAACACGTTACCGTTAATAATATTATATATTACTAGCTACTAAATAGATATTAAGGCTTTAATAATAACCTTTTAGAATAGCTAATAGAGCTTTATAGACTCGCAAGCTCTTTAGTAATTAGCTAAGAGCTTTACTACCTACGTACACCAAGCACCTCACGGCGGCTCAGGAACTCTCATCGCTCTATTTTCGGCAGATCTGCGCGATAAAACTTTAAAGAATAGTGATTTGCAATCAACATGGCTCAAACACCTCCCTCTCCGCTCGTGCTGAAAGCAAGAAGTTCTCTACTAAACTTCGATGGTCATAATCTTGAGAGGGCTGTACGTATTGAAAGCGAAGCACCAGGAATAACTTCCGGTTAGTTTCCAATTTGAACTTCCTCGGGTCCTTTGCTAACCTACGAACTTAGAGGTTTGCCGTGTTTGCAGCCTAATCAATAAAGGTTTCTCTGCTCCGCTGAGAGAACTTTATTCAGCCGAGCTAGGAACAGTTCAAGATGTCATGTCAGGTACCTGTGATGAACACACGAACTTGATAACCTGGTTCATCGGAAACTGGGAAGATGAAGGGTTTGAGGACCATAGCTTGGAGATTATCAAACATCCTGGCGACTCCCATCTTCAATTGTTTCGAGATGACGTTATTTACCCGCCGTTTGAATTGCTGTACGGGAATCTTTCTGGTACCTCTTACCTCACCACCCCAAGGGACGAAGGGCCAACAACCCACACAGCAGAGGAACCATCAAGTATCTTCGGCCGTGGCGAAATTCTTCATGAGCATTGGATTCGTCTTGATACAATTAAGGACTGGTACCGCATGTGCAGAGATAATCATGGTGAGGCCTGCAATTCCCCATCCTTCGTTCGACATCTCAACGCAAGACCAGCCGTTCTCATCGACACTCAAGATGATTGCTTAGTTCCTGGAAGTGTTGGAGATGGGTACATGGCTTTGAGCTACGTTTGGGGTCATGTGGACGGCTTGAAACTGAAGCAAGACAATGCCGAAAAACTTCACTCACCTGGTATCTTGCGCGACAAAGATATTATCGAACGCATTCCGACCACAGTTCTGCATGCGATTGAATTTACTCGCCTTTTAGGGGAACGTTATCTCTGGGTTGACTCGCTTTGTATCTTTCAAGACGAGGAGGATGGCCGGAAACAAGCGCAGCTGAATAACATGACTGCTATTTATGCAAATGCAAGCATAACAATTATAGCTGCCGATGGTTCCAACGCCGAATACGGACTTCGCGGGGTCCGGGAAGTATCACGAGCTGTGAAGAGGACTCTCCGCCAGGAATTTATTCCCTTTGGGCCGCATCGAGGTGTCGTTGAACGTATTTTTCCTCCGCTGAACGAGCCTAGTGGAAAAGATCCAGCCAACGTCTATTACCAACGGGCCTGGACATACCAAGAGTACTTGTTTTCGAAGAGACGGGTGGTCTTCCACAGGGACAGTATTTTGTGGGAATGCTGTTCCACCACCTGGTTTGAGGATGTCCGTTGTTGTGACGGTGAATCCTTCCCTCGATCTGTGTCTTTGGGGAGGCGACAGGGAATGCTTGCGAGTGCATTGCCTTGTCTGTATAACTTAGCAAGTTTAGTGAACGAGTTTAATCAAACGCAACTTACGTATGAAGGGGATTGCCTGGCTGCATTTGCCGGAATAGCTTCTGCATTAAGCCTCAGTTTCGATGGTGTATTTCTCTCTGGACTTCCAGAAATGTTCTTCGATGTTGCACTCCTCTGGCAGCCCGTTGGTGACCTGAGGAGAAGACAAAACAGCCTGGAAAGTCGTTCGTTTGTGCAGTCTCCATGACTTCCAAGCTGGTCATGGGCCGGCTGGGCCGGGGCTATCGATCTTTGGAGCTGGCAGAGTGGATGTGACTTCGTAAAGCGAGGGACTACAGGAGCGATAACCACTCGTGAAACTCTTCCAATCACGAAATGGCAGGTCGTTGAACCCACCTTATCCTCCGATCCACATATGAATCAACAAGAAACCTGTAGAACGTGGTACGATTTCAAAGAGTGGTATCGAAATCTAAACAATCCACTCCCAGCAGGGTGGACGAGACACACATCTCCTGGAACACCTCCGGGGCACATCTCCTGGACATATCCAGATTGCCCACCCCCAGAAGGATTTGGATCACATTTCTACACGCACATTTCTTGCCCTTCACAGCAGTTTTGGTATCCCATCCCGCTTCGACAGCCAGGAGCACGCCCGACGATAAGAAACCCAGCAGTCCTCCTTCGTAGTACGGTAGAGACAGCCATATTCTACAGCAGGGGAATCTACCTGCATTTTCACACTCCATCGGTCTCTATTGAAGACAGTTACGGGCGATGGGCGGGCATTTTACGTCCACATCGTCGCAGTGACCTTTCGGAAGATGTCCGGCCAAAGATGCAGCCACTAGAGTTAGTCGCAATTTCCAAGGGGATAGCAAGGAACTCGCAACCAGAGGAACCCGCTTTGGAAGAATGGTACTTAGATGAAAGACCGAAAGACGGCCACTTATACGAGTTCTATAATGTGTTATGGATATCGTGGAGCGGTGGCTATTCCTACAGACGGGGGATTGGACGTATTCGAATGGATATTTGGGAACAGCAAAAACGGAAAAATATCCAGTTGATACTTGCGTAGAGTTACCAGTAGCGGAACTTGGACATTCGTGCATTCACTGCTCAGCATGTCGAGATTAATAATGTGAAATGGAATTGAGCTTAATGAAATATTCTTGGTAAGAATATGTGTATTGATGGAGAGACCGCCTAATCTTAAAGGATTGTCTACTGAACTTCAAGACGATTTTCACCTGTGACCATGCCGACGATGTTGCCCAGCAGAGGGTCGAGTGTTGGTATGGTTGTGCCTTATCTATGTAACGTCCCACCCTGCGTGGCGAGACACCCTCCGTGCCGAGATAAATGAGGGGTACTTTGACTTTAAGCAACTCGATTTCTGCGCACACATTAATATTTGCTACAGTTCTTTATAAGTCGTGTGCTATGGCTATTTATAAACTTCTAAACCCCTCCTATCTAAAAATTACATTTGCATTGTTGCCTTTACGCTTAAGTTACAAAGAGCCTTCTTTTCGCGCATAATAGTAGTCCTTTACAATAGCACTACTGTAAGCTCTTACTACTCTTAATACTAATAAAAAGGTCTTATCTAAACCTTAGAACCTTGCTAGAATACTTAGGAGTTATTACTAGCCTAGTATCTGCTATCGCACGCAAATTTATATAAGTTTGCTAATTACCCTAATTAGTATCTTTAATTAAAGTAATTACTAATTCTGGCTAGCGCAAAACAGCTATATAATTATTACAATATAATTTACTTACTGTGGCTATTATGCCTGTGGCTGTGCGAAGTCTTAGTAGGCGGGCCGACCTTGGCCCCGCAGCCTTGCGATCCAACGTGCGTAAAGGTCGGTCGGACCACGCTAAAATGTCGGCCCGATAGGCGAAACCTCCACCTACTATACTAAATTTAACTTTCCCTGTTAAACTTTGACCTTACCTTCTACCTTACCTTCCATTACAAATTTATCAAATTTATTTTAAACTAATTTAAATGTCACGGAGTGAGTACAAGTGGAGATAATATATAGCGAAGTAGATATTATTAAGCTATGTACATAAACTGTGTGATAAAGTCAAGACGTTGCGTAAGGAGAGAAGGTAAGGAAACGGGGAGAAAGGGTATATATCGTGAACTTGGTTGCTTGGTCGACATATGCACAGAGCAGAATAGGAATCGAGTCGTGGTCCTGGCAGAACTTGGCAGGATTCAGTGGACTTGGCAGAATATGGCAGAATGCGGCAGATTGCCGTCAGATTGCCGTAGATTGCCGGCAAATTACCGTCTCGTCGTGGTCGGTCTCTTCTTGCTGCGTCGGTGGAAACAGGTGGAAACAGGTGGAAACAGGTGGACGTGTGTAAGGTGTCACGGAGGTGTCCCGTGACATTAAAATATAATGCCTAGCATATTAAAGAGCTATGTAAGCTATCTATAATCCATTCTAAATGCATTTTAATAGTTTAGGCCGCCTATAAAGCCTACCTAAAAATGGAAAGGCTCCATAAGGGCGTAGATGCCTTTATTATAGTAAGTAGTTCTAAATATATTTAAAACACGTTCCTAATATAATACTAGTATAGTAATGAGGTGGATTTAACTATGGGGGAGGTTTTCTGTTAGTATAATATCTTACCTAATTTAGAGAATCCGGTACTATATAGGGTAAGTAGATAAATATATTGGTAACGCGTTGAAAGAAGGTTAGAGATTACAGCGCCCTTAGAAACTATATAAAGAAGCATAGCCTTAAAACTAGAAATATTAGAAAAGGAGGGGCTCCTTCTATTAAGAAGTAGAAAAAAGCAATAGGTATATATTCTAAATATATTCTTATCATGTTTATAACTAGTTACTAACCTATTATAGCTTTCTATTCCGCCATTATGGCTATATATAATTAGAATGTATTAGGAACTACTTTTAAATATAATCCTATTAGTCTAGGCCGCTTTACTGCTGCTTAACCCCCTTATACCCCTACCCTAGCTCCCCCTAGCCGCCCTTATAGGACTACTACCCTATAATTAACGGCTCCTATTTAAGAGAAGGTTATACCTATTAGATTTAAGAGTGGGCCTTAAAAAGGCAATATAAGATATTCCTAATATGTTTGTAATATATTCTAATTAAGTTCCTAATATAACTTTCCAAGAATAGTTACTCTGCTTAAGGAATTGGGTGCTAAGGTTCTATATACTAAGTATTTAGACATAACTTCTACTTATAAATTAATTTAGAATCCGTTTTAAACCGGTTAAGAATATATTCTAAATTTATTAAAGTTTGCTTATTTAAGGGTTGTCTTAATTAGAGCTACTTTATTAATAATAGGTTAGATAATACTAAGGCTCCTATTACTTTAGCTCCTACTAAGACTTCTAAAAAGCGTTTAAAGAAGTCTAGTTTAAAAGGTTTAAAGGCTACTAAAGCTACTGGACCTATAGAGAAGGACACTGCGGCTATGTTTTAATAGATAACCTAGAATCTAATTTATAATATATTTATAACACGTTATAAATAGAATTTTATAGATAGAGTTTAGACTTAAATTTTAATAGGGTTCTATACTACTTTAGAATATATTTAGAATATATTAGATAGTAAAAATGAAAGTTATTAGTTAAATTATAATATCTATTAAAATTTACTAACTTTAGCTCTTTCTAATAACCCCCTTTATATATTTTATAACCTTTAAATAATATAGTACTAGGACTAAATGGGATTCTAAATAAGCCCTTAAAGATCTACGGACCACTTATAGCACCCTAACTTATAGATATAGCCAGAGCATGCTTTGCTATAGGTTATTACCCGCAACTTGGAAGATCTATAACGATGGTTGTTCTATAAAAAGAAGGTAAAGCAGATTACTTAATCCCAGGAAGCTACTGCCCTATTGCCTTAGAAAACGCCCTTAGTAAGATCTTAAAAAGGGTAATGGCGGACCGCATAGCAGACATAGCTAAGGAATACGCCTTAGTACTATAAAGCCAAATAGGGGCAAGAAAGAACCGCTTAATACTATTAGCACTTACGCTACTCGCCGCCACTATTAAATCTACATAGACAATATGAAGGGACTTTATAGTATCAATACCTAGCCTAGATATTAGTGGTGCCTACAATAATATACCCTATAAGCGCCTCCTATATATTTTTAGGGCAAAGGGCTTCCTAGAATGGATTATATAATTTATTTAGGGGTTTATAGGCTAAAAAGAAATATTATTAGTCTTTAGCAGATACCAGAGCCCCCCTATTATATTTGCAACAGAAATACCATAAAGATTACTTCTCTTGCCTATACTCTTCCTTTTCTTTATAAGAAACCTACTTAATTCCTTTAATAAAGGGATAACCTAGGGAATAGGCTTTATTAATAATATAAACCTAATTATATACAGGTCAATAGCCGCAGAGAATTGCAGAATACTAGAGAAAGCCTATAATACCTATATAGAATAGGCAAGACGATATAGAGTCTAATTTTTACCAGAGAAATACCAGCTAATCTATTTTATAAGAAAATGTAACTAATCTATAGATCTTTAGCATATAATTTATATTTAAGGCTTTAGGGGTTAACCAGTTTAAAGCCTAAGGGTATTAGGAGTATAGGTAGACAGCAAGCTCTAGTAGAGTGTATATTCATTATAAGCGGCCTATAAGGGCCAAGTACAGTATATTATAATATCTAGGATTGTTAATTCTACTTAGGGCCTATACTTCTAGAGGTCACGCCTACTATATATAGTAGTTGTCTGGCTAACCATAACGTATAGATCTAGTATTTAGGCTATAGAAGAAACTAAAAAAGGCCCCCCTAAGTTACTTCTTAACCCACTGTAAAAGGTCTAAATAGCCTACCTTTAAAGTATAATAGGCGGGTATAAGTAAATGGCTATAGCACTTCTTAAGCAGGAAGCTAATATCCCCCCTTATAATTATATATTAAAGCCGCTATAATATAAAGGCTATAAAAGGAGCGTAACTCTAAGGTTATAAAATATATTAAGATATACCTAAATAAACTATGGGGGGACCCTAGGGTGCCCTATAAGAGAGCAAACCAACAACCCTAAAGTAGGGAAGATATATTAGAGAAATAGGTAGAGAAAGTAGAAGAATAATAGTGCCGCTTTAGGGCCTAGGCCTATATAGAGGTGGAAGGGAGACGTATAAAAAATTAGTAAAGATAATAGTAAGAGAGAGAAAGGAGCTAAAGTAGAATATAAAAGAGTAACGTATTCCATTACCAAGTATCCAACATCACTAAGTGTCCAATAATTTCCTTAGCATCTACCATTTACCTTTACACAACTATGTCTTAACAAAACAATATATAATCCATTTAAAAAGATAGTAGACTTAATCTAGCTTTATAAGCCTATCTTTAAGGCCAATTTTTAAGCGCCAAAGCTGCTACTAAATTGTTTGATGTTAATCCCCATATCCTCTATTAACGCGTTAACAAAATATAGGTATAATATGATTGTGTCCCAAACTGCCATAAGCTTACCCAGACTAAAGAGCAGACGATTGTCTAATATATCCTTGACCTTAATTTATAAGGGTTTCCTCCCCACTAGTATAAGGTAGAAGATATAGCAAATAAACTATTAAGTGTACGGGGTAGAGAGCCAGTAGGAAAATACTGGGTAGAGAGGTTTATAACGCGTTTAGATAAGCTTAAAATAGCTTTTAACTAAGTAAAGAGCCGTTAAAGAATACAGCAGGAAGATCTAGAAGTTATTAGCGCGTGGTTTAAGCTTATTAAGGAGACTAAAGACAAGTATGGTGTCCAGGACAATAATATATACAACTTTAACAAGACTGGCTTTTAGATAGGCGTTATTAGGTCTATAAAAGTAGTTATTAGCTTTAAGAGACGTACTTAACCAGAGCTTATTTAGCTAGGCAATTAAGAGTAGGTTATTGTTATTTAGAGTATCTGCGCTGCAGGGTACGCAATCCTATCGTTTATTATCTATAAAGGGCGCGTCTATATCTCTACGTGATATAAAGAAGCTAGAATACCACGCAATTAGAAACTCTCTGTTTTAGAAAACGGCTGGACCAACAACAAGCTTAGAGTTGCGTAGTTAAAGTACTTTAATATATATATAAAGGATTAAATAGTGGGGTCTTAAAGGCTTCTTATTTTGGACAGTTATAAGAGCCACTAATCTTAAGATTTTAAGGACTAATGCCTTAAAAATAGAATCCTTACGCTCTGTATGCCCACCTATTTATTATATATACTATAGCCTCTAGATATGGTCTGCTTTGCACCATTAAAGCTAAAGTACTCCTAGCGCGTTTAAGACTTAGCATACTGGTACGTCTTTTATATTAATAAGGAAGCCTTCTTACCAGTCTTTAAAAACGTGTTTTTTAATATGTTTATAATAGAGAACTATTAAAAGGCCTTTAAAGCGTTAGATTTTATTCCACTAAACCTATTAATAGTACTTAGCCGTCTTAAAGTACGGTTATATACCTCACCAGCACCCCTACTACTAGAGACCCCCCTAGTAGTTAAAGACTCCATCTAATATGTTTAAGTTTAGATTATAGTTAAAGCTAGTAAAGGAATCCTTTACTAAATCGCCTATAACGGCCTAGTATTACTTTTAACAGCTTATTAAAGGTGCTAAACTAATACTGCACTAAAACGCGCTTTAAGAGTTACGGATGACTAAGCTTAAAAAGTAATTAGCAGTAATAACTAGGCAAAAGGGTTATAAAAGGAAGCGTCTCCAGATAGGTAGTACTCTAGAGTTTAGTATAACAGCTAATTAAGTAGCCTTTTAAGCGTTAGTGGCGGTTAAGAAAGCTTAAAAAGGTAGTAATAATAATGGTTAGGATAGGGCACTAGCGACTTAATATTGCTGTAGGAAGTATAACAAGACTAGGTATAACGCGCAAATATATTAGGAGGATAGAGAGCCTTCTCCTAAGTCTAAGGCAAGTACTTAGTATATATTTTTAGATAGTTCTAGTAGTAATAATAAGGATCCTATTACTTAAGTTGGTCGTACTAAGAAATTATTAGACACTTAGTAATATTGGACACTTAGTAATAGAATACGTTACTAGAAAACCATCTACTATAATATAATACTGGTTGGACCAATACTAAAGAGGTATATAGAAGTTAAAGATATAGAGGCTAACTTAGGTAAGAGGAACCTAAGCTATAAGTATAGTTAACGCTATAGGGGGTAAATACTTAAGGGCTCTAAAAAGGCCTAATAAAGGCAGAAAATATAATAGCAACACTTTTAAGAATAGGAATAATAGGACTAAAATATTGGCTCTACTAGGTAAATATCCTAGTAGGTAGCCTAAGATGCGAATATAGCTAGCTAAGACAGACACTAAAATATATAATACTATTATGCCCATTATATACTAACTAAGAAGTAATACTCTTAGTAGCTAGTATAAAGAACTATAATACACTGCTCTTAATATAAAAAGGTCTTAAGGCGGTTACCTAATAGCTTATTAGCTAAAATGTACTAGACTAGTTCTAGGTAGTAAAGGAAATAGTAGTAAAAGGCAAAGGGGCGAGTAATAGGCGCCCTTTTATAACTCTATAGTAGTAGAGTAAAGTTTATAATACTAGCGTATCTATAGGCTTATTAAGGCAGCAGTGGTTCCTAAAAAGGTTAAAAAGTAAGGTAGTAAAGCACTATAGGTGTAAGAGGCCAGTCTGACCGGAACGTAGGATTATCTAATTGACAGTATAGAATAAGAGTTACAGATAAGTAGAAGGTAAGTCAAAGGTAGAACAAGCTTTGCGTATTAAAGGACAAATGCTTTCTAACCTCTTCTATTTAGAGACTAATTGCTAGTTCTTCTCTAGAGGAGAACCAGCTCCCTATAGAATCCTTCCAAGACACTAGTAAACCCTTTACCCCTTATTTATCTAACTATGTCTCCTCTGGGATATTAGTAGGATATTAGTGAAACCTTTATCTGTCTTATCTAATATATACCTTTTAGGAGCACCTATTATAATTACCTCCCCTTTAAGGGTCTTAGTCCTCCAAGATTTCACCTCTTAATAAACTCTTATAGAGTTCTAACTAAAACCACTAGGGAAGTTCTTTAGTGGAAAGGTACTCTATAATGCGGCTTATTACTAGTTCTTTATTAGTATAGAACCTTACTTTATCTTCTATTCCTCTACTCTTCTTCCACCATAGCTTTTTACAGTGCCTTTATAATAGAACTTTAATAATAATAATAAAAATTAGATGGGATTTACCTTCCTTATTATAAGAATTTGTCCTATATAACGCGTTAACTAGCTACTATCCCTATTCACCTAAAATAGGTCCTAATAATAACGTCTTAATATTAATTTCTTCTAGTTTATAAGCTGTTGTCTTTTATATATCTTTCCATCTATAATACCAATAGTATATGCACAGTTATATTTGTATGGCTGAATCCGCGGCTAAGTTATAATTACGCAGGCGAGGGGGCCCGTACGTTTAGTGACTGTGGAGGTTGCCCTATATCCACAGTTAAATTTTAATTACCAGCGACGCCGCTTTTTTAACACCTGTTGAGCCCTATGCGTAGAGCCTGCTGAGCGCTTTCTACTCGTACTAGAATGGCAAGAATCAGCCATGGGTTAATGGAGTTATTCGCGTTTTAAGTTGCGCGCCGCCATTATAAAGCACCCTAAAGCACCCCATTAAACTTATATCGCACCAAAATAAGCCCCTAGGGGGCTATAGACGAAGGCTTTAATAGAACTTATTAGAATTCAGATATAGATAATATATATAACTATTTTAAAGCTTTTCTACCCGCTTAAAGCCGTTTACAAAGCTAATTTAGCGAGCACTGTATTTACTCCTGCTGTAGATTAACCTGCTATATAGCCGCCTCCTCGCTAACCTTCTAGGCCTGCGTAACCCACTTAATCTCCTTAATAACCTTAAGCCGTAAGGAGTACTATTAAACCTCCTTTTACTGGCTAGCCCGCCATCTACTGCCCTATTTAGAATCCAGCGCTGCTACGGAAGGATTACCCCCTAGCCCTTTAGTCCACTTACGCTAAAGGGCCCGTACGGAGTTCACTACACGGCTTATATAGTATATAGGAGGAGACCCGGACCCGGGCTCTAGCTGGGACTACGGCTCTAGCTATAGCGGTAGCAGTAGCGGCTGCGGTAGTAGTAGTAGCGGCTACGGCAGCGGTAGCGGCAAAGCTATACGGGAAGGAGAGCCTATAGCGCTTGCCTGAGCGGACGTATATCTACTAGATTCCGTGATAGATAGAGCTAAAGGGGCCGCTTCTATAGGCGGACGCGGGGGGTTAGTAGACTGGCATACTGCTGCTATAGCTAAAGGGGGTTCTAGTTAAAATATAAGGCCTCTAAACATTAGTAGTTAAAGCTATAAAGACTAGGCTCCTTAGGACTTATCTAAATAGTTTAATAAGCCCTTAACCTCACTAGCTGTTTACTTATTTTTAGCGCATAGAGCCTTTAATTAGTTAGTAAGGAGCAGTATAGCCTAGTAGAGAATTAATAGCTAGTTTAGGCTCCCCTTTTCCTATAGGTAGGGCTCTAGCTCCTGCATAAAGGCCTTATACGCCTTATACTGAAAAATAGGGTGGCTCTATACTGGATAGCTTAGGAATATCTTGCGGAGGGCTACTAAGTCCTATAGAATAACCTCGCAGAGGTAAAAGAGAAGGCTTATAACCCTTATAGCGGCAAGGTTATTAATCTAATATAGCTGCAGGCCAAAATGGCCCTTCTATTTATCTAGTTTAGGCTATATTATTAATAGCAGCGCATTAGGCGGTATAATATCCGCACGGCGGATTTTAAAGTAGCCCATCTATAAGGGGTGCCCTACTATTAACCTTATAAACTCTTATAGGAGAGAGTTTAAGTAACAGTCTACTATTTGTTCTTAGTTCTACCTCCTAGCGCGTTAAATCTGGTTCTTACTAACCCCCTTTAGCTCTACTGTTTTAGCGCCGGCGCTTTGCCTAATATGCGTCTTCTTCTTTAAGAAGACGCTAATATACTAAAAGGCCTTTACAATCCAATCTTACTGTAAGTTGTATAAGAGGGCTGCCTTATGGTCCCTTATACTACTCTTAATTAGGCGTATATTGTACTATACTAAGCGCCTACTAAAGTCTGGAAATGGCTTAGTACTAAGATTCCAGCGGTATAGGAGATAGAAGGCTAGCCTACTAAGCATATAAATAAGCGGTCTCCTGTTCCGCAGGGCCCTAATAGTTTTAAGACGGCTATGCTGGTTCTACTTACCTATATGTATAGTGAATATTAAGGGCATATAGCGTATGGGGCCTTTACCCTTAAACTTAAAGGTAAATAAATCTAAGATCTTAGCGGAGCGTCTATTACCGCCGTGGGTAAGTATATAGTGGCCTAGTAGGATATTGACAAGCGTGCGGAAGTAGCACTTTGGGGATGAGACGGCGCCCCTAGTCCAGAGCTTGCAGCAGATGCTCTGAAACTCCTCCTTGGTATAGCCGTTAAGGAGGGTATCTTTACCCTTGTTGGTGAACTGCTCTTTCTTGCGCTGCGCGTCCCTTTACTGTAGCGTCTTTAGGTACTCCCTAACGCTATCCTCCCGTGGAGATGGGTGGCTGTTTATTTCTATAGCTCTCTATATCTAATAGAGGTCTGTTAAAGCGGTAATATAGCCACGAATTAACCGCCACGAGAGACGCGTCTCCTCTTAGGGTATGTTACTGTTAGCTTTACAGCTCTTCCCTTTTAAGGGCTGGGCTGTAACCTCCTTAATAAGAAAGAGAAGTAGCTTATCCTCCATAATAGTATTGCTGTTGTAGTACTGCTTCCGTTTATAGAAGGCCTAGAGCTAGATGACGCGTTAGCCATAGGGCGTGATGGGGGTATTATATCCTTCTTACCTTAAACTCTCTCTGCTTTGGTTTGTATGTTAAAGACGTGTTCTTAGGCCTAGTGGCACGCGTAAGGGCGAGGACATGCTGCACGTTAGCGCGTAATTCGGCATTGTTGGCAATATTAATCTCTATGCGGTTGGTCAGCGCCATCTTATATAGCAGGTATAATAGTAGACGTGCTGCCGCGATTGAGGATTAGGTAGGGAGGACTTTTTTATATATACTTGAGGCCCTAATGGCCCTAATTACCGTGTGGTCGGCGTCTATTAGCGGCTTAATCAGCAGGTGGTCCCTGATACGCGTATTTTTACAGCTTGGCGCTTGTGGCGCTATGGAGATCCTCGAATCTGACCCAGGTGGCTGGCTGAACACGTGATTTCCCGGCTGACTGAGGATAAGCCGGGCCTCGCATACCAGCTGAATTACCCAAATCAGATATCCAGTTGGTAATTAGGTCAATTTCATCAAGCTAACTTGTGGACCAGGGGCAGCCGACGTATGGTGTCAGGTCATGTCGTATGACTTCCACTTTCCCACGGGAACATTTTGCGCCTCTGGATCTCCGAATGTTGGCGAGGCTCTAGAAATAACATTACCTATCACGCCACCCCTGGGCTGAATAAAATGAGGCGCAGCTACAGATGGCCACATGAAGATAAAGGCTGGCACGCTGCACGTCTCTAAAATATACCTGACAGGTGGTTTCGTTGCTCCAGCTTTGCACACTTCTCTATAGCACTGTTTCCGCCAAAAATCTGCTAATAGATCAACAAGTATATTTCTATCCCGCTTGTGGTTGTCTATCTACCATGACTAGCACCTTGTGCGTCGCTTGCCGGGAGATCTTCGAGCATTCTCTCTGCTTCTACACTAAGGACTACCCCCATCACCATACTATGCAAGAGCTTAGGACCTCTTCCAAAGACTGCGCTATATGTTCAATCCTATGGTTAGACATCTTGGCGTGGGCCCAGCGAATCCACACACAACAGATCGCAACAACCCTGGAAACCCGTGAGCGACCTGGGCTAAGGAGGGTTTTAACTAGGCATCAAAAAGTTCTGGAGCCACGAAGAACGTCGGCCGAGTCGCATTACGCTGATCCCTCCTCCGAGTCTATACTGAAGACATGCCACGCAATCCCATTCTCATTGTACAAGCTGGAAATGTGCGATGTTGGTATAAGCTATGGCTTGTCATTAAGGGAAGAATATCGGATGATATTCACTTTACACGTTGGCGGAGGAGCGTCGTTAACTCCTACATTCGTCTTTGTGCCGCATGAGTCCTTTGCATACGAGTCCACCATCTGTAAGTACTTCCCACCCTACTAGTATTTCCGCTAACTTAGGTTCAGTCCCGATGCTTCAGTCTCCTGGGCACCTGAAATGTGTGGTGAGAAGGAAATTAGGCTGCAGTCCGCTCTTTGAGAACAAGGAAACGTGGAAGCAAATCTCAAGATGGCTGAAGAATTGCACCGTTTTGCAACACCCAAGGTGTTTCTATACCTCAAAGAAACCCGATCTACAGTATCCGACTCGATTGCTGGACATCCGATTCCCTGGCACAGTTCGAGTAATACGCACCGCGGGCAGGCCGTCGCGGATGCCATACGTTACTCTAAGCCATTGTTGGGGAGACGAGAACGTCTGGAGTGACATGAAATACTTTCGCCTTACGGGATCGACCAAGTCTAAGCTCTTCGAGGGACTAGATGAGGATGTCTTGCCGAAAACCTTCCTCGACGCCATCGCGGTGGCTAGGAGACTTCGCGTTGGCTACCTTTGGATTGATTCTTTGTGCATATTTCAAGACAGTAAATCGGACTGGCAAGCTGAGTCTAGTCGGATGGGGGATGTCTACTCCGGCTCATTTTGCAACATAGCTGCGACCGCGGCAACAAATCCGGCCGGAGGCATCTTCTGCCAAAATTTGGAGCGACGTTTGACAGCCGCTGCCTGCATCGTTAAGGCGAAGCAATCGATTTTCTCGCGTCGGAAGAGTTGCCTGCTCTACAATGAGGGCTTCTGGACACAAGAGACGGATGGTCTTCCGCTTCTCACACGCGGTTGGGTGATTCAAGAGCGGATACTTGCCCCTCGCACCATCCATTTCACAAAATGCCAGGTTTTCTGGGAATGCTCGCATACCGTTGCTTGCGAGACCTTTCCCAGAGGTCTTCCACTACCAGTATTCGCCACCGATGTATCGTTACGTTGGAAGCAGCGGCTGCCGTTTGCTATAACCGATCTATCTCCATGGTGGCGCAGGAAAGAGAAGATTATCAAGCGTCCGTCTGAGCTTGGACAGGAGGAGCATGATGCACCAAGCACTTGGAAACTCTTTGTCGAAGCCTACACAAGGTGTGAGCTCACGAAAGAGTGGGATAAGCTTCCGGCACTGGCGGGTATTGTGAAACTTATGCGTCCGCTCTTCCAATGCCGATACCTGGCTGGGCTCTGGGAAAAGAACTTCTTGCATCAGCTGCTGTGGTATGTGTCAGGTTCAAAGAGCAGGCGTCCGACTTACCGTGCTCCATCCTGGTCTTGGGCTTCTGTTGACGGTCCGATCGAGTACCCTGACTTCTGGAATGATACCAACTTCGTCGGCGTCACGCTTGTGGATGTACAACTCAAGTATGTAAAACTCGAGGGAGTTCCTGACGATGACACGCTTGAAGTTAGCGGCGGCTATATACAAGTGGAAGCGCCGCTGGTTTTGGTGAGGTCATTACGCTGTGACTCCGACTATTCCACCGCTCATTCCAAGTTCAATCTAAACAAGGCTGAGATTGGTGGACGTACTGTGAGTGTTAGTGTCAATCTTGACATTGAAACTGAAGACCTTGGCACTTTCCAGCATTTTCTACCATTACGCCGGGACTGGCGTGGATCTGTAGCAGGGCTTCTCCTCCGACCTGCTGGACGTCCCAAGACCGGCTTCCAGCGCCTAGGTAGGATGGATATACGCGACTCGTCGGACATCCGGATAGTTGGGGACAAAAAAGGGAGGGCGGGGTGCTCCTATTGCTCAAAACGGGTGGCATATTTTCCGACCCAGAATGAGCGTTCTGGCATCAAGATGAACCTGACTACCATCAGGATCATATGACGCTTCGACTACGACCTCTCAACGGACGATGGGAGCGGCTCTGGTATTCGGCATATGAGCCGGTACATCACACGGAACGAGTCAGCTCTGTTGAGCAGCCAAACAATCATTAAGTGCTTGTTGTGGGAATAATCTCAATTGCAACATCTAATGAGTAAAATAACACAAGCCAGAACCGGCGGACTTGGGAATCTAAACTTTCATGGAGGCCACTATTGACTCATTTCACGATAATGAGGGCCGATTGAGGGAGGCCGAAGTGCTGTTTATACAAGTGATGAGGACTTTCTGTTGATATCACGTACTTGCAAGGGTTTGCACAGTGCTGTTATCAATATTCAATATCAGTATAAGGCCGTATTGATATTGATATTGAATAGTAGTTCGATATTGACAGTGATCTTTTTGGACTGGAGTGGAGTGGATCTGAGCTCAAATCCACTCCATCCAGCTTATAAATTGTTTAAGTCCAGGAGCTCCATGGAGCTCCAGTGCATTTATATACTAAATATAGAAAGGCTTGACGTCAGCGTGGTATTATAAAAGGAAGGGTAGATATAGAATAACTTACTAAAAGCTACCTATATTATACCTTACTAATAACCTCATTCTCGTAGTTAATCTTAATAGCCGTATATTACTTATCTAGCTTCTCTTCCTCCTTATTAGTCATGTTATCCTCTACCTAAGCAGCTGCCTCTGCGGCAACGGCAGCAGCAAGTTGGGCCTACTGCTTCCTTAAGCGGTACCCTTTTGTAAGGCTCTCCTACTAACTTATCTACTTCCTTATTATCAAATATACCTTTTAGCGGTAGCCCATATAAATGCTAAAGAATCTCATTTGCCTTAATTATACTTATTTATAATTAGGAACGCTGGTTTCTAGGAAGGATCTTATAGCTGCTAAAGAGTTGTTTATATTTATTGCTTATAGGAGGCATGGCTAATATATTAAGCGCAAATTAAGTAAGATCTGGCTGGCTCTTATAGCTATCCTACTAGTATTATAAGACGTTAAAGTGCTAATTCTTGATAAGAAGTACGCGGTTAGTAGCAAGATATTCCTTAAAGCAATTAATTGGTGATAGGTCATTGCATTATTAATAAGTTATCTTAATAGGTTAACAAATATTAATCTATAGTGGCAGTAAGAAAAAAGATAAGAATAAACTAATTAAAGAGATGACAATAATAATAATAATAGGGGCAAGAGGAACAATATATATATACACTAGAGTTTTTAGATTATATAGTTTGTACACCCAATTATAAAATTAAAGCTTATCCTTAGTTGCTAATTGGCTTACCTTTATATTACACCTATTAACTAAATATCCGTGCACCAATTATAAAAATTAAATATGGACTTTGTCTATTAAAATATGGTTCTAAGACCTCTATATATATAAGGGAAGGTGTAGGAAAGGAAAGAGAAGGAGGGTAGGGGGTGGTAATGGAAATAAGGAGTTGGTGACCGAGTTGGTGACTGAGTTAATAACTAACTTAATAACTAAGTTAATGGGTAGGTAGCTGAGTTGGGGCAGTAAGGACCTGATTTGGGTCGATAACACCTGCTGAATTAGTTTAGAGAATTGGAGCTCCAAGAGCTCCACGGCTTCAAATCCACTCCATCCAACCAATTAAATTGACAGGATCCAGTCCAGTCAAACTACGGCTCCACCATGGAGATCCAAGATTAACCCAGTCCAAAAAGATCACTGGATATTGAAAAGATATTGAATATTAGTACAGTCTTGGTATGGTATTTTAATTGAAAGTAGGCTCTGTACGGACAGGATCCGGACAGTAACTCTTGGCAGTAACTTTACTGTCCGAATCTTCTGCCAAGTTTCATTCTGCCGGCGCAAAATTAGTGGCTTAGAGCTTATTTATTAGAGTCGTAGCTTAATCTAGCACGGCCTACCCTCAGGGGCACCTCTGCGCCTCCTTTACGCCTCCACGCCTCTACGCCTCTACGCCTCTACGCCTCTACGCCTCTACGCCTCTACGCCTTTATATCTCCGCGTCTTTTACATCTTTGTGTCTGCGTCTATGTCTCTACACCTCTCTACCTAACCCCCTATAAGACGTGCAAAGAGACGCATAAGAAGACGCAAGGAGACATGGGCAGAGATACGAATGAGTAGACGCACGAGCAGAGCTATAAGCAGAGCCACAAGCAGAGCCACAAGCAGAGCTATAAGCAGAGCCATAAGCAGAGCCACAAGCAGAGCCACGAGCAGGGCCACAAGAAAAGATGTAGAAAAGTGTAGAGGTATAGAGGTGCGAGGTGTAGAGGTAGAAAGGGGTGTCTAGAAAGGGAATATCAAAGCTTAACCTTAATATACCCTTGTAGATTAACTGAGCACTGTTTATCTAGACCCACCTCCACCGACCCACCTTCCTATTTAGGCTGCCCCCTTTACTTCTCCCTTTGCTTCTCCCTCTCCTCTCTTTGCTTGTGGCTCTGCTCGTGGCTCTGCTTATGGCTCTGCTTGTGGCTCTGCTTGGGCTCTACTCGTAACTCTGCTTGTGGCTCTACTTGTGGCTCTACTTGTGCCCCTGCTTGTGCCTCTATACGCACCTCCGCTCGCGTCTCTGCCCGTTTCTTGCCCGTGCCTCTTATAAAGGGAGACGCGTAGAGAGTAGAGAGACACGCGTAGAGAGAGACGCGTAGAAAAAGACCTGTAGAAAGAGACCCGTAGAAAGAGACCCGTAGAAAGAGATGCGTAGGGGGAGACACGTAAAGTATAAGAAAAAGTAAAAATAGATAACGGGAAGGCTAAAATAGGCCCTAGGTAGTGTCTTGGCTTCCTTTACCGCCTGCTAAGCCGCTACCGATTAAAATATTCGGATAGTAAAGTTACTGCTAAGAGTTATTGTCCGGATCCTGTCCGGACTCTGTCTATTAAATATGGCTCTAGGGCCTCTATATATATATAAGAAAGGTGTAGGAAATAGGAAAGAGAAGGGGGGAGGGGGGTGGCAATGGAAACAAGGGGTAGGTAATAGAGTTAATGACCGAGCCAATGACTGAGTCAATGGGTAGGTAGCTGAGTCGGGGTAGCAAGAACCTAATTTAGGTCGACAATTCTTAATAAGTCGTCTTAAGGCGTTTATAAGCTCGGGCGGAGGTGTATATCTTCTCTCTTATAGCTAAGGGAAAAGATAAGGAAAGATTAATTAAAGTGACGACAATGACGGGGGCAGGAGAAACGACAGTTATATACACTAGAGTTCTTAGATTATATGGTTCGTACACCCAATTCTAAAATTATGGCTTACCCTTAGTCGCTAATTGGCTTACCCTTATATTACACCTACCTGAATCGGGTTAGAGAATTAGAGCTCTAAGAGCTTTACGGCTTTAAATCCACTCCATCTAACCAATTAAATCGACAGGATCTAGTCCAGTCAAATTACAGCTCTACTATAGAGCTCCTGAATTAACCTAGTTTAAGAAGATTACTAGTATTTATAGGTCTACTTATAACCTACATTAACAAACAGGACAAGGTTAGTAGTAGTAGTATATCTTAGTATTTATAGGTCTACTTACACTCTATACTAATAAACAGGATAAGATTAGTAGCAGCTATACATCTTGGTATTTATAGGTCTACTTACTTCCTATACTAATAGATAAGACAAGGTTAGCAGTAGCTATACATCTTAGTATTTATAGGTCTACTTACTCGCTATACTAATAAATAGGACAAAGTTAGCAGTAGCTATACATCTTAGTATTCGCAAGTCTACTTACTTCCTATAACTAAGTGTATTAGTAGAATATTTAGAATATACTCTAGGAATATTTACCCTCTATATCTATACCGTTAGCTAAAATAATACTATTTAGTTGCTATTAAACCCTACCATAAACGATCTATCCTCCTATATATCTTAACTTATTAAAATAAGTTTAACTATAGCTAAAATAAAGATAATAATATATTGCACAAGGTTGTATAAGTTAACTCCCACGCTAATAGCGTTTGAGTTTGGTTGTTCCGTTATACTAAGGTTAAGGGATAATTCTAAGACTGTTTGTAAAGGTGGGGCAAGCTACTACCTAAGTTAGCTAACCGTTTTTACTATATAAACACATTTAGGCGCTAAGCCAAGCTAAATATCTGCAAAGGCTTATTAGGACGGGTAGTATACCCTATAGTTACTATATATAAGTAAATTGTTATATAGGAATATAGGTGTATAAAAGTGTAGACTTTATAAGGTAGAGTCGTCCTAAAGGACGACTCTATATACTAGCTAAGCGAGGATTACGTAACCTAAGAAAGCTCCTATAGATGCCCTAGCCCCCCCCCCCACTAATATAAATTATAAATTATAGTAAAATACTTCTTTTATAGTAAATTATAGTAGATTATCTCCAAAGGCCGAAATATATATGTTTAATACTCTTGATTTCCGGTTAAAATAATTCTCTAGCAACTGTTGGAATAGCTTTCTTAGTCATTAGGATAAATATCTTAATATCCTTTATAAAAAATCCGTCTGCTTTAGTATCCCTTAATACGGTAGGGTCCTTTACTAAGGTCGCTTATATTCGCGACCTTAGTAAAGGACCCTACCGTATTAAGGGATAGCTAGTCTAGAAATTAGGATAATTCACTCAATAAAGCTTAAAGGGTAATTAGTTAGGATTTATATGGAAAAGATCTATTATCTTATATCTAGACCTATCCTTAAGTAGAATATAAGGGATACTGCTATATTATAGGCGGCCAAGAGAAAAACAGCCAAAATTTTCTTCTGGAAAGATAAATATAATCCCTGTTTTAATTCAGGAGGAACTACTAAAGGGAGCTCTTGCTGCACCTGGCCCAAAAAGACCAAAACCAACTAAAAGAACCCTGAAAATCACCCAGAGAATCCCCCTAAGATGCATGCATCGTAGGGGAGGCATATGTCAAACGACGGTGGTTCGCACTTGCGCGCAACCACCAGAACCATGCCTAGCAATGGCCCTCCACAACAAAGACGGGCAAATACCATACCACAAAGCAGAAACACCTTTATTAAAAAGGCATCTAACAAAATATAAAGCCTATTGGACGTGTCTAGTATCTAGAATTATAGGGGAGTAACTATTAGCCATAATAATCTAATGCAGCTAGTAGAATGGCTCCGCCAGTCCAGTAAACCTTAAGTGCCCCTCTAGTAAACCCTTAATTAAATCCTCTAACGGCTAAGTAAAATTAAAAACAAATAAAACCCCCCCTTACTGGCGAACTATACCTAAGCCGCCATAGCTGCGCTTCTATAGCATAGGGAACCCACCCCCCTTAAAATAATAACTGGGTATATAATTATAATATAACCAAACACAGAAAAAGTAGAGGGGCTTAGGGGACAATTAAAAACAGAAGTCCTTATAGAGATTTATAAAGAGGTCTATAACGCTGTTATAGTCTAACACCTTAAAAGCAGAGACATTAGAGTCACCCTAAAGGATTAATAGGTAAAGGAACAAGCCATAAGGGTAGAGGATAGGCTAGGAGAACGCATTGGTATAAAAGTACTTTGTAAGGATTACCCAGTTAAAGTCCTAGCAGTTCCCATAAGCCTTAGAGTAGAAAAGGGACGCTAGGTAGACAACATAGCAATTATATAGGAGATAGTAAGATAAATGGAACGCCTTATACTAGGACTTAAGATCACCTAAATCCAATGGCTTTGTTAGGAAAATATAAACTAAGCATATAATAAGAATAATAAGAGGATATAAGGGTTGCTAGAGACTTACTAGGGAGACGCTAGACAAATATATAGCTCCCTTATTATTAGCATATATACACTAGGAATACAAAAACTCCTTATCTAAAAAGGAATAATTATAAATAGCCTTATATACAATATAAGGCTCTACAACCACAGACTACGCCTAGAATAATACTATTACTGCGCATAATAGGGACACACCCAATCCACATGCGCAGTATAGGTGTGCTGCGGCCACTGTGCAGGCCCCTATAATATAAGACACTACTTAAATTAAGACCAAATAAAATGCGCAAACTGCCACTAAAGCACACATAAGGCGTGGGAGAGAGAAGACTGTATTAAATACAGAAGACAGAAGGCAAGGGCTTAACAGCTGCGGGAACAACTGCATACTAGGTTATATAAATGGAAATAATAGGCAATAAGCTAGTAGGACGCAGGTACCTTTCTAGCATTTCCTACCTTTAACACTGGGGGGCTAGGCCAGCTATCCCAAGCCTTAATAGGCTAGAAGTGATGCTGCATAACATTACCAGACTAAATAGGGACATAAGGGTCACAAGGGACACAAGGGAGAGAACGCCCTATAGGTAGACCCTTATAGATAGCCATAGTAAGCTTAAAACCAGGATAATTAAGAATTAGACTTAACGCGGCAAATATAATATTTGTAGCTGACTTATAAAGGGCATACAGCTAACTAGTAAGAATAAGGGAAGAACTAGAGATAATAACAGATTTAGATATAGAAGTGTTAATAGGAACACAAGATATGGGAACAAAAAGCTCTATATAAAATAAGTAGGGACTAAGGTGCAGATATAAGAGATAGAAGTTCTAAATATCCTAGAGAAAGTAGAAATAGAAGAAGTAAGGAATAAAGGAGAGATAAAGAACCCTTACTAGGGGTCTGCCACCTATCCATTATATAATATAACTGCGGTAACACAAACCACTGTCTTATAAGGCCCCTACTAAACAGTCTAGACCTAGAAAAACACTATATCCTTACTATATAAGAACCGTACTACAATACCTACATATAATTAACATACTGCCCTTAAGGATTCCAGCTCCTATATAAACTAAAAGCAGCTATATATATATGCTTTATAATTAGCAAGGCTATTAGCCTATCCTTATAGTTATGGCAGGCAGTTAACCTAGATATTGTAGTTATAATAATCCAGACATATAGGGGACCGGTATAAATTATTAATGTGTATAACCCTAGGGTTAAAGGGGTCCTGTAAATAGAGAATATTATATTAGTAATAAGCTTACTAGAAACCGAAGGTATAGAGTCTATCCTACTAAGAGATATAAACCTCTACCACTTACAGTAGGGGGGTATCTACATTGCTGCTAAATAATAGGTAAAGTGCTTACTAAGAGCTATAGACATCTAGGGCCTTAAGCTAGCTACCCCCCTAGGAGCAACTATATGGCAATAAGGCACCGCTAGAAGTATAATTAACCTTATATTTATGGACGAAGGCCTATACCAAAGACTTAAAAGGTACAACCCTAAAGAAGAATAGGCACTTGCTTTAAACTATATCCCTATCTAGATATAGCTAGATCTGGATATTAAAGCACAACTAAATAGCAAAAGATATGCAATAAGAAAGCTTAAGATAGACAATTTCCTTAATATAGTTAAATAACAACTTTAAGACCTAGAAGAAATCCACCTAATACCAAACAAGTAAGGCTTATTAGCCACCCCTAAGAAAATCAACTATAGACTAGAAAGGATCTAGGAAGTAATTAAAAATGGGCTAAAAGAGCACTGCCTAGTCTTATAACTGGGCCCCTACACGCAATACACATAGTCTGTATAATGCGCGGTTCTTATCACCAGCTAATAATAAGCAAAAAGGAAATATATAAGCAGCTATAACCCTAAAGATAAGAGACAATATAAAGACACAAGAAACTAGTTAAAGAATACCCTAAAAAAAGAAGTAAGGAATAACTGGAGACAGTTTATAAATAAGCATATTTTTAACCTAAGCCTCCCCCATAACAAAGGCCTTTAGGCTATAGCAAAATAGGCAAAAAAAAAGGCAGGGCGCCTAGTAGAAGACCTATACCTACCACCCCTATAAAGAGTAGGGGAATTACAGGCTACTAATAACAATAATAAGAAGGTAAAGACCCTTATAGAAAGGTTCTTCCCCTAACCAGCTCCAGTAGACCTTAGTAACATTACAGGTAAAACACTAGTAACTTGCCTACGGGTTAACAGTAACATAATAATAGAGGAAATAGCCAGAACTATTAGCCGCCTTTTAAACAATATAGCACTAGGACTAGATAGGATTCTAAATAAGGCCTTAAAGACCTATGGACTACTTATAGCACCCTAGCTTATAGATATAGCTAGAGCATGCTTTACTATAGGCTACTACATATAACTTAGAAGATCCATAATAACGGTAGTCTTATAAAAAGAAGGTAAAGCAGATTACTTAGTCCTAGGAAGCTACCGCCCTATTGCCTTAAAAAACACCCTTAGTAAGATCTTAGAAAGGGTAATAGCGGACTATATAGCAGATATGGCTAAGAAATACGCCCTACTACCACAAAGCCAAATAGGGGCAAGAAAGAACCGCTTAATACTATTAGCACTTACGCTACTTACTGCCACTATTAAATCTGCATGGGTGATGCAAAGGGACTTTATAGTATTAATGCTTAGCCTAGATATTAGTGGCGCCTACAATAATATACCCTATAAGCGTCTCCTATACATCCTTAGGGCAAAGGGCTTCCTAGAATGGATTATATAATTTATCTAAGGGTTTATAGGCTAGAAAGAAACATTACTAGTCTTTAGCGGATACTAGAGCCCCCCTATTATAGTCGCAACAGGAATACCATAAGGATTACCCCTTTTACCTATACTCTTCCTCTTCTTTATAAGTAACCTGCTTAACTCCTTTAAGGAAAGGGCAACCTAGGGGATAGGCTTTATTAATAATATAAACCTAATTATATATGGGCCAATAGCTGCAGAGAATTGCAGAACACTAAAGAAAGCTTATAATACCTATATAGAATGGGCAAGACAATATGGAGTTTAATTCTCACCAGAGAAATATTAGCTAATCCACTTTATAAGAAAACGCAACTAATCTATAGATCTCTAGTATATAATCCACATTTAAGGCTTTCGGGGTTAACCAGTTTAGGGCCTAAGGGTATTAGGAGTATAGGTAGACAGTAAGCTCTAGTAGAGCGCACATGTGGCATAAGCGGCCTATAAGGGCTAAGTACAGTACATTGCATTGTCTAGGATTGTTAATTCTATATAGGGCCTATACTTTTAGAGGTCACGCCTATTATATACAGCAGTTGTCTGGCTAACCATAATATATAGATCTAGTGTTTAGGCCATTAGAGAAACCAAAAAAGGCCCCCTTAAATCACTCCTTAAACCACTCTAAAAGGTCTAAATAGCCTACCTTTAGAGTATAACAGGCGGGTATAAGTAAACGGCTATAGCACTGCTAGAGAAGGAAGCCAATATCCCCCCCCCTATAACTATATATTAAAGCCGCTATAATATAAAGGGTGTAAAATGAGCGCAACTCTAATGTTATAAAGTATATTAAGATACGCCTAAATAAACTATAGAGGGACCTAAGGGTGCCCTATAGGAGAATAAACCAACAACCCTAAAGTAGGGAAGATATATTAGAGAAATAGGTAAAGAAAGCAGAAGAAGAATGGTACTGCTTTAGGGCCTAGGCCTATATAGAGGAGGAAGGGAGATATGTAAGAGGCTAGTAAAGACAATAGTAAGAGAGAGAAAGGAGCTAAAGTAGAGCATAAAGGAATGCTAGGAAACCATCTACCGCAATGTAATACTAGTTGGACCAACACTAGAGAGGTATATGGAAGTTAAAGGTATAGAGGCTAACTTAGGCAAGAGGAACCTAAGCCGTAGCATAGTTAACGCCATAGGGGGTAAACACTTAAGGGCTCCAAAAAGGCCTAACAAAGGCAGAAAATATAATGGCAACACTCTTAAGAACAGGAATAATAGGACCAAAAGATTGGCTCTACTAGGTAGGTGTCCCAGTAGGTAGCCTAAGATGTAAATGTGGCTGGCCAAGACAGACACCAAAACATATAATACTGTTATGCCCCCTATACACTAACTGAGAAGCAATACTCTTAGTAGCTGGCATAGAGAACTATACTACACTGCTTTTAACATAAAAAGGCCTTAAAGCGGTCACCTAGTGGCTTATTAGCTAAAACATACTAGACCAGTTCTAGGTTGCAAAGGAAATGGTAATAGAGGGCAAAGGGGTGAGTTATAGGCGCCCCCTAATAATTCTATAGTAGTAGAGTAAAGTTTGTGATACTAGTGTATCCATAGGCTTGTTACGGCAGCAGTGGTTCCTAAGGAGGTTAAAAAGTAAGGTAGAAGAGTACCACTAGTAACTCGTAGGCGCTAAGCAGGCAAGTCCCAAAAGGCGGGGAGATGGATTACAGGGTTTTCTTAAGTAGAGTTTTCTCCCTATATGTAAATAAGGAGTAGTCCGCGTGGGCCCAATAGGGATCCAAATCGGACGTTAAGCAATGAATAATAATAATAATAATAATAATCCCTGTTTTAATAGCTTTAGTCTCTTTAGGTAGGGCGTTACAATTAATAGGGCAATAATACTTAAGTTAAGGACGGAGTTATAGGAGTTGCTATTGTAGAAGGTGGTAATAATAAAGAAGATCTGGCTGGTGAGAGAGAATCCTATTAGGGTGGGTGGGTTTAGATGGCGGATTAATAGTTAAGGTAAGGGGAAGGCGTGCGGCTATAGTATAGTCGCTTATAAAATTGGCTTCCCCCTTACGCACTCTAGGAATTCTTGGCGCACGGTCTTTATATAGCTCTTAGCTTTTGTTTATACTATATCTAGGCTAGCTTCTAACGCCTTATATTTTAGTTAATACTCTCCCTAAACCTATCCCAACCTAGTGGCTTTATAGTACTATATCTTTTATAGGTGCACCGCTACCTTAATAAGGGTGTAGCCGGTATAGGTTAGCCGCCCTTCCTACTAGCGCAGTAAAGGGGCAAATACTTTGCCATATATGTTATTTATTATTACGTTTTCCAGAAACCTATAGAATCCTTAAAAGCTAGCTTTAACTAAAATAGGACTAATAGTATCTACTAAAAGAGGCCCTTTTATAATATAAATATATTAAATTCCCAGGACCCCTTTATAAAATAGAGATTATTAAAAAGATAAAGATAAATTAATTACTTCTATCTAGATAAAGTTGAAGAAAGGTTATACAGCCTAATAAATGTCTAATATAAATTACGTTTCTATAAACAGTTATATATCTTGGTTGATATTTAGGCGGAAGCTAAAGAAGAGCTTCTGCGTTAGAATTTATCTACTAGTTATTTACAAAGATAGTAGGCAGCTCTTTTGCCTAAGAGGGAAGACTACTTAAGAGAGGCGAAGGAAGAGGAATGTTTCCTTTAGGCAACTTCAGATACCGGCCGTCTGGCGAGAAGGCTACGACGTTGACGATGCCGGAATGGCCCTCGAGCGTGCTGCGGCAGGACCCCGTCGCTGCATCCCACAGCCATACGGTGCTGTTATCGGACGCTGACGCTACCAGCTGGCCGTCTGGCGAGAAGGTTACGGCATTGACGATATTAGAATGGCCCTCGAGCGTACTGCAGCAAGCATCCTAATTATTTTCTATCTTTAATAGCCTGCTAACCCACCCCGGAATATGGTCTGTAAACATCTTCCGAATTATACTTATCTTTAGAGCAAATATAAGGGCTAAAGAATAGACCTATAGAGGTGCATCTTTTAATATAGATCGGAACCGTAATATAAATCGCTTTGTATCGCGGAGAAAGCTTAAGCTAGCACTTTTATCTAACTGCGTTACAGTAAGTATAGTAATTACAATTAAATATATAAAACAACCTTATATCTACAAGCGCCTATAGGCGATTAATTATATAGATGCATTTATATGCTTCTTTAATAAGGCTTATAGCTTCTAGCCAATACAGAAAATATTTCTAAAGGAAAAGGTGGGCTAAATCCCTATTATAGATATAGTGTATACTCTACTCTAGATGGTGCACCTAATAATAGCAAGTATATTATAACCTAGGTGGTAGACAGCTAGCTATTACCCATTTATCAATCTCGCTTTTTAGAGTTCTAGGTATTAAGAGGTTGTATATATTTTGCCATAGGCCCTTTAGACTAGATATTAGTTTAAAGCACTAAAATGCTAGCCTTTTGTATGCTTCTTTCCTATCTACTTAGAATGGACTCTTTCCCTACTTTTAAGGATCGACAAGAAATTTATAAAAAGATAGGTATAGGAGCCTTATAGGTACATCCTCGCTATTAGGAATACTAAGAATAGAATATAGAGAGTCTAGCCGGTAGCTAATATTGTCTTTAGGAATACTAAGGAGGTATATAAGTAAAATAATAGAGAGTGGACTCTTTAGAATAACGATACTCCTAACTATTTTTTAGAACTCGCTAGTCCTCCTTTCCTAATTATCCTTATCTTTATTATTAAATAGCTAGTTTAGGATAGGGAGATAAGTCTTATTAAGTTTAGAGGTCTTTGTTTTTTAATACCTAATTATAATGTCTAGGCGTTTTCTAGGATTATCTCGTTTATCTCTAATATATTAGCAGGCTATAGTAGCGAAAATAAATAGTAGGATAGCTATCTGGACTAGTGTCTGGATTTAGTCCTTTATAGGCTAGTTTAAGAATAGAGATCGCCATTTTCTTATCTCTCTAAGCTTATATTCTAAGAAAAGAGTTATATTATACTTAACTAATTCCTTTTGTGCTTTATAAAGGATTAGGTTATTATATATTCCGTCTAATATTTGCTTAAAACTAAGACAAATAGGGAGCTCTGGTCTGCTTATTATAAAAACCCATAATAATACTAGCTAGATATCCCTAGCTCGCGCAAGAAGTTAAAGGATTACTCAGATATCTTCTTCTCGCTTATATTCGTCTAATACATCTACTACAATAACTAACTCTAAAGGGGCTTGGTTCGCTTCTAATAGCGGCTATAGGATTAACTTCTCGAACTAATCCTTTAGCACCTTTTCCAAAATAATAGGATTAGTATTAATGGCCTTCCTAATACCTAGTGCCATCCCTAGTATATAGGCACTAAGATCGGTTGCAATAGTGGTGAAAAATCGTATAGCATTTCTACGTTCGCTCTCGCCCTTCTTAAAGAAAAAGCTTGCACCTAGCTGGCCATTATTGGTAAATAACTGGGCAATAGTCCGTGTAGTTATAGACTTTCCGGTGTAGCTAAAATAGAGGCTTGCTATTTCTATCCTTTGCCCATTTTATTATATAATGCAGCAACTTAGTTTGAGTATTTAGAAGACATTTTGCATTATATTCCTCTATATAAGAGTTAAAGGACGCGCCTTTAGCGATTGGCAGCTTAATTAAGTAATTATTTTTAATCTCTCTTTAAAGTCGATCTAGCGCATTCTGCCGCCCTTTGCCGTAGATTAGCGGTATATAAATGTTAAAAATACCTAGTAGAGAGTATGCTGCATCTTCTTTACATTTTGTTTCGCGTTTTACTAACCATAATATTTGCTCCTTAACACTAAAATAAGATAGGGGGCTTCCTTAAACAGCTTAAATAGCAATTCCTATTATCTTATAGAGAGTTTTTCCTAGTAATTTCTTATTACTAAGTCGCTCGCCCTCCTTAAAGAAAAATTTAACTAATATTGGAGTAATAAGCTCTTAAAGTGTCTAGCCTTAAGTAAACTATCTACTTTTTTAAAAGGCTAGTTTCCACCTCCGCGGGGAGAACTAACTATTCTTAATAGAGCCACTAGTTGAAATGTCTAACAGATAAACGTAGTATTTAGCCGTATTTTGGTACCACTGAAATATAGAATTAATAGCCTCTAAATGCTTAGTATTATTTGATTTATTAATGCAATATATATCAACCTAGAAGTATTATAGACCGTCTTAAATGGCTTGCTTTAAGCAGAAATGGATCTTTATATAGCCAGTCTTGTTTTTGCCAGTGCCCTTTACTAAGTCTTTAAAGGTAACCTTATTATGATCCGCTCCCTAAGTATATAAAAGAATAGTATAGGGCGGAATCTAATAACCAATAAACTTATACTACGTAAACTCGCCGGTGTCGGTAAGCGATAAAAGACGTATTATAATCGGATTTTTAGAGCTCTAGGTAAGGAACTTTTTAATAAAGACAGATAAAATATTTTGGGTTAAGCAACTAAAGAACTATAACCTAGTTGGCTTATAGTAGAAGAGCTAAGGAAATAAGCTAAGAAGCGGCAGTATAATGCGGGGTAGTATAAGTAGGTAGGCTGCAGCTTCCGTCTCTTAAGAGCTACCGTATAAGGCTAAGGTATAATCTATAAGGCGGTAATATACTATATACAACTAGTACTAGTATATACGCATGCAACCGGCTAACGAGATTTGTGCTCTTGGCGTTTGGGAAAGGTAATGGCGTCGCTAGCGCACATAAGCACTTGAAGTTAACGTAATTTACCTGCGCTAGTAGGGAGATAGCCGACCCGCTCCGGCCACACCTTTGTTAAGATATGCTGAACTAAATAGTACTATAGGAGAAAATAGCTGATGGAAAGGACTAAGTTATGTGGCGGAACTTAGTACCTAGAAAACGCTACTTGATTATACGCAAATTAACCGTATTTTACTATTCAATACAATTATTAAGCGCTTAATAGATTTGGCAATATACTTATAGCACCCTATATATATTCCTCCTGGCTAATTACTAAACCCTTATCTAACCTCCCCTAAAACCCCTTTAAGCACTAGCCTTTTAATCTGTTTTAGTAATTCGAGAACTCTCCCTAAACCTTTTTTTATTTTACCCTGGCCTAGTGCCTCTAAGCTTTATAGAGTTTGCTATTAAGTTTTAACTTTGTAAATATCCATATAGATCTCTTAGTTGTGATTGGCTATATTTATCTTTATAGCAGCCGATAGTAAAGCCGGTAGTGGCCTTGCACATAATTTTAAGGTCGGTTTATAGATGTTCTACTAGGGTGCTTAGTCTCCTATAGGTAAAGCAACTTATAAATTCCGATATAGGATAACACCTACCTAATAGAGTTTGGCTTTCGTTTTTGCCTCTTTAATGCCTAGATAGAGTTCTAAGTGTCTAATAGTAGACTTTCTGATACTCTTTAACTTGTTAGCTTTATACTACTTCTTATATTAGGATTAGTCCACTGCCTTGTACTTTTTACTTAGTGTACTAGAAATGGCTTTAAAAAGGAAACTTAGAAGAGAAGACAAAAATTAGAAAGGATAGAAAGTGGAGGGTTTTTAACTCGTTAGGTTTCTAAAGGTCTAGTTATACAAAATAGAAACATAGCCTGTAAGTAACTAGGAGGAAAAGGGTGTTTGTAATATAAGGAGATATCTTTTATACTAGTCCTACGCCTTGCTACGCTGTATAATAGAGCATAGAATCTAGTTAATGCGATATTCTGCTAGCTCGAATCGAGAGGAACGAGAGCGTTTGGCGATGTTAAGTGTTAGTAATAATAGTAGCAGAGGGTTAAGTAACCGAATTATATGCTGGCGCTATGTGGTTATATAAAACTAGAATTATTTAAGGGTGCCGATATGCAAGGAGCCGTGCGCATTATTCTAGTACGGTAAATAATATACGCCTTTTATAATACCCTTTGTGATGCATAAAATCCATTCCTTTAAACCGTCTATTTGTGCCAAGTATGATATTATCTAGAGCTGCTATATGAATATGGAGAAGTGGTAGTGTTTATAGAACTGTATTACGAGACTAATAAAGCGGAGTAGATCCTTTAAAGTTTATTATATAGTGGAGGACGTAAGTATCCGAGCTGTTTGCGGGCGGCGAACTCTAGAAGGTAGGTAGTATAATTCTTAGAGTAACGTTCTTTCCTAGCGTTAGTGATTTAGAGATTGTAAGATTGTAATAGAATATAGCATATACTACTGTGATAATGAGGAAATAAACTCGCTAATCTATGGAAGTTGAACGCCGTTAATGCGCTTTATAATAGAAGAAGCCAATAAATCGGCTATCCCTAATTTTTTGCAATTGGCAAATATACGAATAGGTGGGATAGTAGACAAACTGTAATACCGGCTAATAAGTCGTGGCCTACTACGAGTAGACTACCCCGTAACTACTAAGCTAAATTTTAGGCTAGGTTAGGAATTAAGCTAGAGAATTAGATATTGAGATCTGGTAATAGCTTTACCCCAGCTATATATGGCGAATTTAGCGTTTATATACCCCGCTAAACGAGGCCAAGCTGGAATTCCTATAGAGCTAGTCCGGGGCACCTAAGCATATGCCACCTCCTTATTATTGACGCCATAGCTATTAAGGCAAGAAAGTAGGTTTCCTTTATAGCGACCGTTTCGATCTATACCGCTCCTATACTTCCGGCTTGCACTATCCTACTTATTATCCCCTACTACTACTATAAAATCTAACGTAATATTTACGCTTAGTTGACGAAATTCAAGGTTAGTAGAGTCGGCACGTTACGTTTCCCGTTATATATATAAGTTGCGGATTTTTGTAACCTACTTACCCTATATCTTTTAGTAGAAAGTGGTAATATTAAACTACGACTCGTTACAAGACATAATTAATTATTACTTTAAAAACTTGGCTTTGCTAGACTAGGTTTTCCTTATAGTAGGTGCTTCTAAATTACAATATAATATTAAAGGGCCAACGGAGGGAAACAAACGTCTTGCACTTCTTAGTAACGCCGTTCTACGCCTTTATATGCTTAATAAATAGTACCTAAGCGGAATAGATATAGGTATGGACATAATAAGATAGGTAATATGTTCCTAACAAAATATAAAAAGTGGGGATAAATTAATAAGGGATATTGGTATAAACGAAAAATTGTACGGAATAGTAAAGGATTAGAATCTAAGAAAATATTTAAAGAAAAATCCCTCGTAAAGAGGTGAGGAGCTAAAGACTGCGCTCGCTTTAATGGTTAAAGCCATCCTTAGCGCTGTATGGGTTGACTCCAAAAGAAATTTTAAGGTAGTATACTATGCTATAAAGAAATTCCAGTCCTGAATAGTTCGTGTAAGGTATTTTATTTCGATAATATAGTTAATTAAACGGCCGCTTAACCTGCCTTCTCTAGTAGAGTTGCTTATAAAGAGGTGTTTTAGTAGGTTGTTTATAGCTAACAACCGCTAACTATTAGTAAAGCCTTTTGCTTTAACTTTATTTATTTTTACCTCTAATTATATATTTACTGGAAGCGCCTGGCCTATATATAAGCACTTTATAGCTTAGGCTATATTGGGTTTTGGCTCTATATTTATAGCGGTACAGTCGCTTTCTTCTTAGTTAGAATTAGAAATACCATCTATTGTATTTAAACTATCTACTTCCTTAAACGCCTTGTTATAATCTAGGTCACTTACCTTTAACTTAAACGCGGAGTTTAACAGGCTTTGGCCTGCGTTTATGGCGATATCTAGGCAGTTAGGGCTAATAAAATTTATTAAAACTGTGTCGCCTTGGCTAGGCTAGGTGTTACGTTCCTTTTGGCGTCTTTAATATAGTAGAACCGCGGCTTATTAGGGGATAAATGGCGGAGGCGAAGGTAAGGGGGTAGCCTTTGGCTTAATAGGTTAAAGACTGGGGGAGCGACAAAGCGCATTATTAGAGTTATAGTATAAGCTAGATATAGAAGGACATAGAAACGTAAAATGTAGTTGGTTAGGAGGTATAAGTAGGAGAGGGGATCCTTAGGAGTATTCGCTTATTAAGATCGGCTTATTATTCGCTTAGGTGTAAACGTCCTACTTATACCTCCTTCGCAAAGTGGATTCTTTGACCGCGCTAATGTCTAGGAAACGCTACGAAAACAACCCTATGGCTAGAGCGGGTCGGCCGCCCTCCCTGTTAGTATAATCGAGGTATTTATCTGTAATTTGACGAGGCCTAAGCGTGGCAAATCCTTATAGGTCGTTCTATAACTAGCTATCTTACTACTTACTAAGATAATTCTTAAAGCTTTAACGTAGCAAATTATTAGACTATATATTTACGTTTATTGCTTTATAAAATAGAGATCTAACCTTTTACTAATTATACAGTTTGTTTAAACGCGCCTTTAGTTTCTTAATCTTCCGTCTTACAACGGAAACTAAAGCGAGCAAATTGCTAAGAGCTATATATTAGTTAGACGGCACCCTACCTTGCCCCGCTCTTAGTCTACTATTATTTACTTTTAACCTAATTACTTATCCCTAAATAGTTCGTACTTTATATTTATTCCATCTTATAAGATAGGCTATATAGTTGAAAAGTATTAGCTAGTTACGTAATCCCTTTAAACGAAATGGTATATAAGGCAACCTAAAACGCAGAGAAGTAACCCTTTAAGTTAGACCAACGGCTAACTTAGGCCTATTTAGTGGTTATAGGATATAAGTAAACCTAAATACGTAGAGAATATATTTTGGACTAGTGGCTAACTTAGGCCTACTTAGCGGTTATAGTCTATAAGTAAACCTAAATATATAAAGAATATATTTTGGACTAATAGCTAACTTAGGCCTATTTAGCGGTTATAGAGGGTAAGTAAACCTAAATATATAGAGAATATATTTTGGACTAATGGCTGACTTAGGCCTTCTTAGCGGTTATAGTCTATAAGTAAACCTAAATATATAAAGAATATATTTTAAACTAATGGCTAACTTAGGCCTACTTAGCGATTATAGGAGGTAAGTAAACCTAAATATATAAAGAATATATTTTGGATTAATAGCTAACTTAGGCCTACTTGGCGGTTATAGTCTATAAATAAACCTAAATATATAGAGAATATATTTTAAACTAATAGCTGACTTAGGCCTACTTAGCGGTTATAGTTTATAAGTAAACCTAAATGCGTAGAGAATATATTTTAAACTAATAGCTAACTTAGGCCTATTTAGCGGTTATAGCTTATAAGTAAACCTAAATATATAAAGAATATATTTTAGACTAATAGCTAACTTAGGCCTGCTTAGCGGTTATAGGAGGTAAGTAAACCTAAATATATAGAGAATATATTTTAGACCAATAGCTAACTTAGGTCTGCTTAGCGGTTATAGAAGGTAAGTAAACCTAAATGCGTAAAGAATATGTTTTAGACTAATAGCTAACTTAGGCCTGCTTAGCGGTTATAGCCAGTAAGTAAACCTAAATGCGTAAAGAATATATTTTAAACTAATAGCTAACTTAGGCCTACTTGGCGGTTATAGCCAGTAAGTAAACCTAAATATGTAGAGAATATATTTTGGACTAGTAGCTAACTTAGGCCTACTTAATGGTTATAGAGGGTAAGTAAACCTAAATGTATAGAGAATATATTTTAAACTAATAGCTAACTTAGGCCTACTTGGCGGTTATAGAAAGTAAGTAAACCTAAATACGTAAAGAATATGTTTTGGACTAATAGCTAACTTAGGCCTACTTTAGTGGTTATAGGAGGTAAGTAAACCTAAATGCGTAAAGAATATATTTTAGACTAATGGCTGACTTAGGCCTACTTAGTGGTTATAGCTGGTAAGTAAACCTAAATATGTAGAGAATATATTTTGGACTAGTGACTAACTTGGGCTTGCTTGGCGGTTATAAGAGGTAAGTAAATTTAGCCGTAATAACGTAAATCTCTTTATTGAATGGATAACTAACTCTTAGCGATTAGCTACGGCTAGTAAGTAACCCTAGTAAATATAAGAGTATTTCTTCTTCTATTTAATTACTAACTTAGGCCTACTTGGTACTTATAGTTTGTAAGTAAAGTGGCTAGGAATGTCTTTCTGTTAAATTAATAGCTAACTAGAGCCCGCTTGGCGGTTATAGCTATGTCTAGTAAGTGACCTGGAGACAAAAGTATTTTGTTAATTTAATTGCTGACACAAGCCTTGCTAGTATTACAGCTATAGTTAGTAAGTTGGAGTAGGGGCACAATACTTTTAATTAAATTAGTAGCTAATTAAGGCCGGCATTGCTAGTTATAGCTAGTAAGTAAATCTAATTGGAACAAAGAGTATTTCTTTATTAAACTAATCTCTTTTTACATTAGCCGGAAGCTGGCAGGTCTTATAACGCGCTAGAGCCTATAATATCCAATTTTATTAATAGATATAAATTTAAGTACGACTTTTACTTTTTGCTAGCCTAATGAGCAAGCCTATAATATAAGAAAGCGCTTGAATAGAACGGAATACATGCCATTATTACGTTCCGTGCTAAACGACCTAATTAACTTAAGGCGAAACTATAACAACAATAGCAGTAAAGACGCAAAGAGGATTAGAAAGTATATACAAACGATTACAATATTCGCTCTAATATAGTTAACCTAGCCGGCGTCTGCATTGCGCTATATTTTCTAGATAATTATGTTAAAGTTAAAGATATTATTAAGGAGGCGTTTATTATAAAGAACAAGAAACTAATAGAGGGAGGGAAAGCAACTCTTAATAGATTTATCTAGCGGTTTAATGGCTACATCACCAACCACTACTAAGTACACCTAAAGGAGCACCTATCTACAGAGCAGCGCTATATAGGACAGCGTATCGAAATTTAAGTTATATCTTTGTTAATGCACGTATGGTCTGAGGTTAACTACGACCTTAGTTATAAGTTGATTTATAGACACGTATCCTAAAATAAGCTCAGAATTCTTAACGGCATTAATAGCCTTATACTTATGGGCGAACTATTCCTATAATAACTACAAGCCGCTAGCAAATCCCGTATATTATCTACGGATTAAAAGTTCTTAAATTAGTACGAGCTTAGAGCTTTTATGCAAAACTATATTTCTAAAAACACTTCCAAAACACCATTAATAGGTCGTCTTAATATACTCTTTAAGGTCTTAAAAGCTCTAGATCTAGACTCTCTAAGATATTTAGATACTAAACTAAAGGGATAGGATAATTAAAGGGTATCTAAATCTTTAGTTACTCTTTTAGTTATAGATTATATCTTTTTAAGTCTAGTAGCTGGAGACTTCTTAGAAAACTATCTATTAAAACACCAAATTCTGCTTAATGCCGTAATGGTATATAAGGGGCTGTCTAGAAGATCTGTTTAAGATCTCTCTAGCTCTTATTAAAAAATAGCTTGTTTCCACTAACTTATTACCCTTCTAGACCAGAAAGACTCTGCTAAGGATTATAAATCTCATTTATAAATAGATGATTTGTGGCAGTAGTTTAAGGAAAGTGTCTATATTAAGGCTTAAGTTGCCATTAGCATAGCGTTCTTAAGGGTATAGCAAATTATAAACCGACTAAAGCTGCACTTAGAAGCCGGGGATTAACAGAGTAAAGGATAGGGGAAAAAAAGGGAGGACGGGAATAGGGAGGAGAGGAAGGAGAAGAATGAGAAGAATAAGAAGGAGAAGGAGAAGAATGAGAAGAATGAGAAGAATAAGAAGGAGAAGAAGGAGAAGAAGGAGAAGAAGGAGAAGAATAAGGAGAAGAATGAGGAGAAGAAGAAGGAGGAGGAGAAGGAGGAGGAGGAGGAGGAGGAGGAGGAGGAGGATAGTTAGGGTTAAGCAGCAGCCCGCCACTCACCGCCATATCGGACAGACTTTTGTCAACAACAGATCTCTATACACTTTTACCTTTCTAGATCTAACACTAATACCAACCATCTTCCCTAACATAGCTAAGCATAACAGCCGATGTTCTAAGGGTAGCCACACTAGTTTTTTTTTAAATCTTATGTTATATAAGCTCCATCTAGACTTAAAGCCCCGCGTTAATATTAAGGATTTTAAGGTTCTATTACAGTCTTTATAACCAACTACTGGCACCCTATCTCGCCTTATATTACCCTATACCCCTTAACTTACTTACCAACTTAGTTACTAACTTAGTCAATTACCCCTTATTTCCTACACCTTCTTTATATATTTATACCACTTGATTTCCATAGATTTACAATTAAGTCGCTTATTTAATTTCTATATACTGTAAAGTTTACAGTCTTTGTTATACTTAAAACTAAGAATGCACTAACAATAGCGCCAATTTCAATAATTTTAGTATGCAGATATAAGCCAGTGATGTTAAATAATATATTAAAAAGTAACGTTATCTTACTAGTGTTGAGCGTCTAAAGGCAGTCGCTACTGCTCGTATCCGGATCTTTATTGTGCACGTGCGGCTAATTGCACAGCCCAAAGTGTGGCGTGGTAAGGTAGATGTGCAGGGTCGGACTTTAGCGAAAGGCGATTGTGCAAGCGACTAAACTCAATACGCTTCTATCTTAAGAGAAGAAAAAACACCTCGATCACGCTAGTAGGGAGGGCGGCCGACCCGCTCTGGCCATAGGGTTGTTTGAGAGGCGTTTAATTTTTAACGCGAATAAAGAGAGAAGTTGGCGTTTAAACGCGCTTTTCGCCACAGAATGGCATGCAGAGGTAAAGGTTAGTGGGGTAGATGCCAAGAGTTTCTAATAGTGGGGCAAATGTCAGCTAGGACTAGATAAGGATCTTTGTAAGGGAACTTTAGAGTAGAAAATTTATTTTGCAATCCCTAAATACGTGGCGCACTCTCTACAAACCAGCCAGTTTAAATGAGGGACCTGCTATAAGCGAAGCCTAGCGACGCGATCCCTTAGGTCGCACGTTTAGCGGTTTTTCATCTTCCTATAGGCGCAGTTGCCTTATCCGCTGCAGGGCATACCAACTAGTGTTTATATCTTATCAGCAGTAGGAAATAAATTAACGCTTAACTTTCGCATGCTATCTTATTGCATTTAATGCGATTTTAACTTCAATTAAATATAGTATTAAGGTTATATAATTCAACCCCTTCCAACTCGCTTCCTAAGCAATGGTTATTTAAAACTCTTATGCAAGGCCAAGCTTATTATTACTATTACCGTTATAGACCACGTCTATGCCTAAGTTAATGCCACCCTATTATCTTTAAAGAACTTTAAAGAACCTATATATTAAATTTGCCTTTAATCTCATTTTAAATAAATATATTACTCTTTAAACTTCTATTAATAAGTCCGCCCTAGACTTAACCCATTATCGCAATTATCTACAGTTAACTCTTTTAAGATAGACTCTATTACTAACGCCTCTTCTATTACTTCACTTAACTTAAGGAGAAAATTAAAAGTGATGGGTCTATTAATAAAGCATAAAGGCTTATAAAGTCCTAAGCGAATCTAGCTGTCACGGAGCGAGCATAAGCGGTAATAATATATAGCGAAGTAGATATTATTAAGCTATGTATATAAACTGCGTAATAGAGTCAAGATATTATATAAGGAAAAGAAAGTAGGAAATAGGGGAAAAAGGGTATATAACGTTCGCTTGGTTGCTAGGTTAATAAATACTATGCTACACACGGGCAGAGTAAAGCTTAGGTGGCGGTTTTAGTAGAACTTGGCAGAATTTGGCAGTTAGAGGTCCTTAAAGTTGCTAGTTAGTAACTCCAACAGTAGAGACGGCAGATTGCGGTAATATATAGCAAATTGCTGTCAGATTGCTGTCTTATAGTTAGTCTTTGGTTATTTAGTTAGTAGAAACAGGTAGATATATATAAGGTGTTATAGGGGTGTCCCATAATAGTATCCCCCCTTTAAACTTAAGCATCTACAAGATAGGGCTATAGTAGTTCTAAGTGGAGTTTATAAAAGTCTTTTATAGCTTATATAAGTCCTATAAATTTAGCAGGTTCCTATAAGGGTTTAGTAAAACCTCTCCATTTTATAAGGTATATTTATTTACATTTCCATTTATTATACTTAATATTATCAACTCTTTTAATAAGGTACTTATCCTTACTATCCACTTTAACTAGTGGGGGAGGGTTTTAAATATATCTAGGCAGGGCGTCTAATATAGGGGCAGTAGGGTAGAGGACTGACGTATAGAATATAGGGTGGATTTTAACCGTATTAGGGAGCTTTAGTTAGTAGGCATAAGGAAAGACAACTTTTTTTAACCTTATAAGGGCCAGTGTTCTTCTAATTAAGTTTCTTAATAGGTTATTTTATATTTAGATTTCTTATATCTAGCCAAATAAAGTTACCAATTTAATAAACTGGTGCTAGGGTTTAGTTCTTATTTACTGCGGCTTTATAGACAAATTAGGCCTATATTATTTTGTTAGTAAGGAACTCTTATAGTTCTTCCATCTTCTTTACAAATTTATTTACTTCTATAACTTATAAGGCCTAATAAGCCAGGTAAGGAATATTACTAAAGGGTTTAAAACCCATTTATGGATGCTGGCTGTAGTTAGCCAGAAATAGGGAGATTTTTGTAGTTTCTAAGACGGAGTTATTTATAGTAAACTTAGCAAATGCAAGCCAGTCTATCTAGTTGTCCTATAGATATAACGTGTATATCTAAATATATTATTCCATTATAGCATTTACACATTCTATTTAACTATCCATTTCTAAGTAGTATGCTGTAGATAATAGTGCTTTAATATAAAGTTAGGTAGTTAGTTCTTTCTAGAACACAGAGACAAACTAGCTACCTTTATTGGAGATAATTGTTTTAGGGAGTCTGTGGAGTTTCTATATATGATCTAGGAATAGTTAGGCAATAGTAAGTGTTGATATATTAGGACAGGCAATTAAGTGTCTTATTTTGGATAGTTAGTCTATAACTACTATAATGTTTATACAGCCTTTACTTACAGGGAGTTTAACAATAAAGTTAATTAAGATATCTTTCCATCTTTGGTCTAGAACAGGTAGTGGCTTTAGAAAGCCATTGTATATCTTATATAAAGCCTTAATTTATTAGCAGGTATAGCAGCTAGAGATATACCTTTATATTATATTATGCATATTTGGCTAGTAGTACTTCCGTTAGAGTAGTTCCAGGGTTTTTCCACAGCCTAGGTGGCTGGCTACTAGTAGGTTATGTACGTGTTTAAGAAGCTTAAGCTTAAGTTTGTTATGGTTAGGTATAACTAGGTGGTTTTAGTAGTATAAGCGGTCTCTATAAGCTTTATATTTACTTAAAGAGATCTTTTTAAAGCGTCTAACGCCATTTTAAATTAGCTTAAGTGTCTCTTAGATAAACTCGTTATTTAAGTATTTATTAATTATAATCTATTTAACTAATTAATTAGTTATTTTAAGGATGTATACCATAAGGTCTTTAGCTAGGGGATTAAATAATTTAGGGCAAAGTAGGGTTTAATTATAGTAGGCATACGCTTTTTTCTGTGCTGGTATATCTTATAAACATTAGGTTAAGGCATTAGGTTTTTAACCTTAAACGCCTAGGTAGTATGTAATTAAGAATTAGAAATAAGACAGATATTCTAACTAGTGGGCTTAATAATAACTTAGCTGTTTTGTGGTTGTAAAGTACTATAGATTTTTATAGTCGCTAAGGACCTTAATTAGAAATCCAGCGCTTTCCAGTTTGGGTTACCATTATTTAAAACATCTAATAATGGCTAACAATTCCTTATTATAGATCTCGTAGTTATATTTAGCTGGATTTAGTTGTTTTAAGAAGTATACTATAGGGTGCAGTACTCCTTCCTTATTATACTAAGATAAAATGCCTTTAGTAACGTAGTTAGATAAGTTAGCTTCTATAACACTCTTTTAGTTTAGGTTAAAGTGTTAAAGTATAGGTACAGTAGTGAACATAACTTTTAGATAGGCAAAGGCCTTCTTATATTCTTTATTAAAGATAAAGGTTTTATTTTTTTAGGTTAGAGCCATAAGGGGTAAGACTAGGGTGGAGAAGTTATTAATAAACTATTAGTAGAAGTTAGCAAATCCTATAAAGGCTCTTATATCCTTAATGTTCTTAGGTTCTTACCAGTTTATAATTACTTTAATTTTCTTTAGGTCCATTTGTATACTATCTATAGAAATAATAAGTCTAAGGTATAGGACTTCCGTTTTATGGAATTCGCATTTATCTATATTTAATTATAGGCTAGCTCTATGTAAGGCTTCTAAGACAAGGTTAACGTGTTTCTTATATTTAGTTAGGTTATTGCTGTATACTAGGATATTGTTAATATAAGTAGTACAAAAAATATCTAGGTAAGGTTGTAGGGTATTATTTATAAAGTATTAGAACAAACTTGGGGCATTTATAAGGCCAAACAGCGTCACTAAGTATTTAAATAGTCCATACCTAGTATGGAATGCAGTAAGCCATTTATCCCCTTTTATAATACGGAGACGGTTAAATGCGTAGATAAGGTCGAGTTTTATATAGTAACGAGCCTTACTTAATTAGTTTAGTGTCTCTTAAATTAATAGGAGCGGGTACTAATTTTTAATGGTAATGGCGTTAAGAGCTTAGTAGTCTATATAGAAGCGCAAACCGCTGCCAGGTTTCTTAATAAAGATTATAGGTGCAGCTATAGGCGAAGAGCTTGCTTTAATAAATCCTTTACTTAGGTATTCGTCTAAGTACTTCCGCAGCACTTAGAGTTTATTTTAGGACATTCTATATAGGGGTCCAAATCCTACCTGTTTTCCTTCTTTAAGTATAATCTTATAGTCATATAGTTGGTACTCTACTAACTTATTAGCTTCCTTTTATAAAAATACTTCTAGATGCTTATAATGGCATACTAGTACTTTTATAGCAGGGTTAGTGTGCTTCTTTAGTGCTAGGGCCTTTTTAATATTAGCCATTATAACAGCAAAGATTGTATATTTAGGTTTCCTGGCAAGTTATACTAATAGGGTAGCTCTAATTATACAGATATCTATAAAAAGGGGGGTAAGTTACCGGCTGGCAACTTCCTTTTAATTATCTACTATTTCTTGTTTAACTTTAGGTTTAGTATTAGGTACGGAGTTAGTATTAGATTTAGGTTCAGGTTTTTTAAGTATTCTTTTTATAGTAGAATACCAGTTCTTCTAGTACTTTTGTATATTAAGCTTAAGTTTAGGCTTCTACTTAGTTTGGGGTGGTATAGTAGTTAGGGTCGGTTTATGTGGTTTAGTGTAATTTTTAGGTTCTTAGTAGAATTGGGTGGACTTTTTAGGTATAGGGTAGACATTAGTAGAAATTTTAGACTAATAGATCCTAGTGGATTTTTTAGATTTTAGTTTAGGGTCTAAGCAGTAAGTTATAAAGCACTTCTGCTTACAACAGGAGGCAGTAAATAAAAGCTTAAGGTTGTCCCAATTAATGGTTACCTTATATAGCTTTATCTAAGGTTATCTAAGTATTACTAAGTAACCTAGGATAGTAACAAAAAGCCTAATTAGTTCTTTATAGTTTAGGTATTAAAGTCTTAGGAATACTATATAGGTAATACAGCCTAAGATAGTACGTTTGCTATTAAATCTAAATATATTAATATGCCAGTTAAGGGGGGTTAGGGTAAAACCATTATCTTATACAAAGATCTTGTTAATAAATCCTATACCACTAGCTCCTATATTAATTAGGACTTAAGTATTAGCCTATTAATTATTCTGCCAAAGATAACAGTTAATAGTTATGCTACAATCCTAAGAGTTAGAATTCATAACATCTAGAGTATTTAATAAGATCCTAAGGCAGCGCCGTCCTAGAGAGTAACTTAGCTCTAGGACCTTCCTTTTAAAGGCAACCAGAGTAGGGTTCCTATAGAATGTTAGCTGTAACTTTATCCTTATAAATAGTGCTTACTAGATATAGGGCTAGAGCTATATAAAGATTAGGAATAGTAACTGGAGGATTAGTACGGTAAACAGTTGCTAGTATTAGCCATTTATAAATTATGTTAGGGCATAGGGATAGAGCAGTATCTTAAGATATAAGCCTTGCTTCCACATTTAAAGTAAAGGCCTAGCTTAATACATTATTCTTATTTAGGGGACCCTAGTAGGGCATACTCTAGGGTTCTAAAGTTAATATCCATAGCATTAGGGTGCTTAGGCTAAGATAATAACTTAGTGGTTATTTACAGAGCTGTTGTATTATATTAAGGAGTGGACTTCAGTGTTAGGCGTAGTATATTATTATATTATTTATTAATAACGTTTACGCAGGCGTTAAGGGCTTCTAGTAGGTCTATACCTATTAGGGAGGTTTTTAGTTTAGGACTTAGGGATTTAATAAGGCTATTAACTAGTGCGGAGTCGTTCCAGCCTATTTCCTTTACATAACAGTTAAATTTAAAAAAGTATACTAGAAAGCTTTTTGTTCCTTAAGTTATATAGTTTATTTTTCTCTAAGTAGTAGCTTAGCGGTTTAGGTTACTATACATGGCTTTAAGAAGTATAACTAGACTTTATACTAAATTCAGTTAAAGGGGTTTAATAAGGTTAGCTGCGTCTCCTTCTAGTTAACTTAGGGTGTAGTAGAGTTGGTTGGCTTTAGTTAGGTAGCAGTTAGCATTACCAGTTAGCTTATTTTTTAGCTGGCTTAGAAATAATTGGAGTTCTTATTATTTACTAGTAAATATCAAAGGGTCTGGTAGTTATTTAGATTATTGCGATGTAGTAGTTAGTTTAGGGTAAATAGCTACTATAGGTTTGGGACTCTTGTTTTACGTATTCATCTTCAGAGAAAGCGTTTGGTCTTAGGGCCCTAGTATAGGCATCTTAAGGGTGCGGACTTCTTCTTAAAGGTCCTTAATTATTTATAGGTGTTATACTTTTTATTTAACTTATTGTTAAGTTAAAGTGGCTTAGTTCTATATAAGGGCGTCTATAAAGAACTTCTATATCTCTACCAATTATTTTTAGAGTACGGATATAATGCCAGTGGCTGTTATAGGGGCTTTGGGGTTATTTTACATTTTAGAGGGTAGTATATAAGGTTAATACAATATAGTGTCACAGAGTAAGCATAAGCGGTAATAATATATAGCGAAGTAGATATTATTAAGCTATATATATAAACTGTGTAATAGAGTTAAGACATTATATAAGGAAAAGAAAGTAGGAAATAGGGGAAAAAGGGTATATAACATTTGCTTAGTTGCTAGGTTAATGGGTACTATACTACACATAGGTAGGGTAGAGCTTAGGTGGCGGTTCTAATAGAACTTGGCAGAATTTAGCAGTTAGAGGTCCTTAAAGTTGCCAGTTGGCAACTCTAACAGTAGAGACGGCAGATTACGGCGGAATACGGCAGATTGCTGTCAGATTGCCGTCTCGTGGTCGGTCTCTGGTTGTTTAGTCAGTGGAAACAAGTAGACGTGTGTAAGGTGTCACGGGGGTGTCCCGTGACACTAGCGCATCTTACTTAAATAAGGGAGACCTCCTATTCGCATCTAATAACTAGATAGTATAAGTTAGATTATTCCATTATAGGAACTTTAAGGTATACTTTCTAAAAACTTTTCTAATAAATTCGTTCCAATATACTTTAAGGTATACTGCTATAAGCCTTTCTTTTTTTTTTCCTTTTTTTTATTATCTGTTGTATTATACTACGTACAATACTACGTATGCAGCCTCTAGGCTATGGCGCTATAGTTCTATATACATAAATCCCTCTTAGGCAGCTTAATATGTACTAGTAGCTATATCCTAGTAGTTTATAAACCCCTAGGGGTTTACAGCTCCTTAGTAAAGTACTAAGTTACTACAACTCTTTGGTGATAAGAAAACGGTAGGAAAAACTATAAGAAATCCTAACACCTGTCCCTATCCTTTTACAATTTATTTCTATCCTTTTGCTCTCTAATATCTTTTTACTAGAGACCTAGTAGGAGCTGCCTCCTTCTAGGCTTCTATTTATTTCTATTCTTCTATATCTTCTAAGCTAGTATCTACTAGCTTGGCTGCTTTAAGAGTCTTACAGTCTTTACTATTAGCACAGTGGTTTCCTTTACAATTAATGCAAAGGGGGGTAGTATGCTTGCAAGGCTTGCCTGTTATTATATAGGTAGAGGTAGAACTAAAGTGGTCTTTAGATACATGTGCAGCCGCACAGAATCTACAGGCTCTAGTAGAGCATCTATCTCCTATATGGCCAAATTTTTGGCAGCTAGTACACTGTGTAATAGGAGAGACTTTTAGGTATTTTACTACCTTAGTAGCTATACCAGCAATTAAAATCTCTTTTTGCTTAAGGATTTCTTGTCTTTCCTCTTCGCTCTCTACAGTAAACTATAGAGCCAAATCTGGTTTCTGGATTGTGTCTTTTTACACTAGATGAGATCCATCTAGGTAGTCCTTGTATCTCTATAGGATTAAAGGTCTCAATTTCTTCTTTTAGAAGCTTAGAGCCTCCCTCTCCTAGAAAAGGTAGGGTGAGAACACCGTGGGCTATAATTTGAACCCATGGTTCTAGTTTTTGTTCTCTTTAAAAGATAAAGCAATTACGCCAGATTTCCTTATATTTGACTAGGAAGTCTGCATTATATTCTTCTGTAGTTGTAAGAAGAATATTTTGTTTTCCTCTCGTTCTAGCTATAGCCGCTAGAACTGGTTTTTTTACTTGCAATTTTTATGCAAATAGTTGATTGACTTTGTTTCGTATAGAGAAGATACCTAAAGGTTGGTCCTTTTGGTCCGTAATTAGGACTAGCTTCCTTTCTTATAGTTGCTTTTTCTTACTTCTAGTAGAAGTAGAACTCCTACTAGAAGGAGAAGGGGTAGGAGATAGTAATGATGAGGGTAGAGAGGACGAAGAAGAAGAAGGGAGGTCCCTCTTTAGTCTCTCTGCGTAAGTTTCCTTAGTAGAGGCTACCTCCGTACGGAGAGCTCTTACTTCTGCTACTAGTCCATATAGGACATCTTTTGCCTTTTCTTTTCTTTGTATAAAGGGATTTTCTCCAGCTAGGACCCTTCGTGTATAGTTCTCTAGCTGTTTAACTTGTTCCTTTTTTCCTTCTTCTTCTTCTTCTTTGTCTAGCCCTTAATAGGCTAGGGTCAGGCTTTGTAAAGCCATTTGTAGATGTTCTTCTGGAGAAATAGGGGGAAAAGATATACTAGGTATACTATCCGTAGTCGTCGTTAGTTTTATTGTCTTTTTTAGAGGTTTTTGGTTTTCTTTTTCAGGAGAAGACTGAGGATGTCCTCTTTTTCCTCCTGTCCTAAACAGGCCAGGAGAAGAAGAAGGGGGAGAAAAAGTAGATGTGGACTCTTTATCATTTATTTCTATAGGAGGTTTTTTTTAGACCTATTAGGCCTTGGCATTTTATATCTTATAGGGGGGTTTTCTAGTTTTTACTATCCTTATACCCTTTCTCCTTACTAATCCTACTAGAAGATTTCTGGGGAGATTAGGCTAAAAGGTAGTAGAAAATCTAGCCTCTATATTTCGTGGTTTTGATTTGGGTTTAGTGTTCCCGTCCGTGCCTCGCTTATAAGCTAGGACCACCCCTAAGAAGAACTTTCTGTTGGGGGAAAGGGGTAAAACGACAAATAAATCCACCTCTAGCTCGCTAGGCAGTAGGAATTGGGTCTTGAAAGCTGGAAAATCGATTGTTTTTGATGGTGAGATGGGTATGCGTAAGTTTTGAAGTGTGGCGCTACCTTTTGGTAAGGTTGCATGTGCGGTGAAAGGTTAAGCCTTTCTTTTACTCTGGTGTGCTAGAAGCTAACTAGCGTTTAGTCTAGCGCCGCCTCCGCTAAGCTAACCCTATAGCTTTTAAAAATGATATTCGCTCCTATATATTTAACCAATTAGATAAAACACAATTAGGTTAGGCAGAAATGGATAGGCTAGAGTCTTTTTAGAATCGCGTGTAATGTATTTACATAAGGGCGAAATAATGCAACAATAATAATAAAGACGAGAATGCTTGGGCAAGAGTTATCTAGGACGCCCTAGAGGCGGTAGTTAAGAAGGACGGTATTACTTCCCTAGAAATTAACAGCGTTTAAGTTTTACTACTATTATTTAGTCTTTAATCCATATTGCTAACATCCAAGCTATATAGTTAATCTTAGAATATCCATTCCAATTTTTTATCTATAGGCACTTCTAGGCTAACCATATTAAAAAAGGCGGACTTTATAATTGCATTTAACCAAGATAACAATAATAATGTTTATAGAGTCTACAAGAATTTTAGGTCTAATAATAATGGTGTCACACTTAGCCTAATAACAGATGTATACACTTTTAGGGTTGCTCTTATATGTGCTATAGAGCTAAAGAAGGCCGGAGGGAAAGCCATAGAGGCCAAGATATAGCTTGCAGTCTACCATATAGCTATACTATAGAAAATTTAGGAACTGATTAATATAAGATAAAGAACACTAATAAATAAAAAGGAGGTTAAGAAACTAGTGCCATTAGTAGTAGAATGGACTGTTATTAGGCATAAATAGTTATTATATATTTCCAGCTTATTGCCTAACAATAGTATTATACGCCATACCTCCTCTCTCTCCTTAGAATCTCCTTGCTTTTAGCTAATACTTTATTTATTAAATATACTAGGGTCCCTTTAACGGGTTATAGGCTAGTACATCCACAGTATACTCCTCCTTCTTAACTTGTTAAAATGTGTTACTATTATAGCTTCTAGTAAGCTGTGGCCCATAATATAAGAGATACTTAATAGGGATAAGGTTTAGGGATAGAGACATTATTTTAGAGAGCTAGATAATAATAAGATATAAATTAAAGGGAGGGATATAATTAACGACTATTATAAACATTATAAAAAGTCTTTACCTATATCTTCTATTTCTATATAACTTGTAACCTTAGACTTTTATACTTTAGCACTTTATAGACATCTGCCTCACCTTTATATAAATGCATTCAACTCTATTAAAGCAAGGTCTTGCCGCCGCAGTTCTTTTCCAAACTACTATATATTCTATTCTAAGTTCACCCGCAATTACTAGAAGGATAGATCTTTTAGTACCTACTATATCGAATTAGCTATATTACCGCGTATATATAGCTCCAAGCCGCTATAGATTGCACAACCTCTCTAACTCCTTTAATAGCCGCGGCAGGTTATTACTTTTAGAAAGACAGGAGTATACGGAATTATTACTAGTATTAGTGGCGTTAAAATCGCAGTAGAGTCCAGCTGGTATAAGATCCAGCTATTAAAGCCTTTAGAGGCATCTTATAATCTTCCTAATAGTATTAGAAAGCTTTTAGCGAGCCCTAACACAAAAAACGCATAAGCGCCGCAAATATTAAGAAATTTAGAAAAAGACTATCTTAAAAAATGTTGAGTATAGTATATATACGCAGATAATAAGATTAGGTCAAGAACAGAACAGTAGTTAACATAGTACCAGGAATTTTTAGTATTAATAGTACTAGTATTCCACCCTAGGCAAACGGCCCCTATAGCCATATTAAGAAAATATATACCAGCAGCAGCTACTAATAGATAGCCTAGACTAGTTTAACAAATAACTATATATCAACCTATAGTGTAATAGGAAAATTAATTTACCAAGCTACTATTTTATTTTGCCTAATTAATAAACCTTGCTTTTTAGTTCTTTAAGGATAGCGGACTAAGTGTCTTTAATAAGCTCTTTATATTCCTTAAGGTATTCTCTAGTAAATATAATATTGCCTATAGACCTATACTAGTGTTAGCTCTAGTCTATATAAGTACACCTTTAATATATAATACAACATCTATCATCTTTATTACGATAGTAGATGTATATATTTTTAAAGTATATATAAAGTCAAAGATATCCTAGCCTATATACTTAAATATAGCCCAGTTATAAGCACCTAATTAAGCCGCCTAACTAATCTGTTTATTAAGCTCTTTGCAATACTTGCCATAACTTTATAGAGGGAGCTCTAGTGCTATAAATTCGGCATTTATTATAGTTAATATCTAGGCAAGCTTTTCTAATACTGTATTAAGGGTTTTAAGCAGTTCTATAAGTTTAGGTATAGGGCTTTAGATTAAAAGGCCTCTAGCTATAAGGTATAGCGATTAACTTAATTAAAGAGTAGATATTACTAGGTCCGCTAGATTAAAAGTATTTTTTATTAAACCTATTATTTTATTACTTATTGTATATCAAGATGGGGTATAACTTACTAGATTTACCGTGTTAAGCTATATATATAAAGCACGCTCTTATCTTTAGTTATCTCATTATTTAGGCCAGACTGCCGTAAGAATAAGTTACACTAAATATAAAGATGGCAAGTATAGGAGCTATAAGAATAGCTAGTGGGGTTAAACAGGGTTATGGTATAGATCCATGCCTATTAAGAGCAAATAGGAATGTATATATATAGCGTAAACAACATTCTATAGGCTAGATAATTGAAAGATAGAGCCATCCTAAGAATGCTATAGCTGCAGTATAAATAGACCTTTTATATACTACTAAGTTGCGATAATAAATTAAACAGCTCTAAAAAGCAATGCCAAAACACAAAGTAGTAGAAAAGTTTATAAAGATGTAGGTTATATAATTGTGATTTTTAGGTATAGCTACAGCGAAAACTTATTTAGTAGATATAAAGTAAAAAATGTGTTGTAACCACCTATATGCTATATAAATAATCAAGAGCCCCTTTTATAGCCTATCCTAAGTTAGCCCAATTAGAAAGCCTACCGGGCGCTACTCCATTATGGCTTAAGGCCAGTATATACTAAGGGTCTTACTACTCTTTATTATAAAAGGGTTTAAAGGCTATAAATTATACTAACTTAAAACCTAATTTAGTACTCTTTACTAACGTAATACCTTAATAATAGTAAGGCGCAAGCCTAGGTATATAATTACCATTACCTAAGTAATTTAGTTAGCCGTTCCCTTAATTTTGGTTACAAAGTACCTTTTATCATTCTTTAAAAAAATTAGAGGACGTCAGTATTGTAAAGCGATACTATTCTTTTAACTTAGACAAATTACTAGATAAACCAGCGTGGTCTAAATAGGTATATTTAAACAAGAGGATCCTTACATAAAACTATTATATAGTAGAGCATTACATAACTAAGCGCCCCTTATAGCTGGGCGTTCCCCTTTATTAATGGTTCTTTTAATCCACTTATAGGTTTTTTAAGACTGTATAGTATATCAAAACCATTATCCCGCGTTGTTTAAGTAGTACGTCTTAGCTTAATCGGCTATAATCTAGATTAACGCTTTAAGACGCTTTAAGAACGATAAGGAAAGGAAGGTCGTAAGCTATAATACTACGTTTTAATAGTTAAAGGAATAACAAATGCTGTCATACTAAGTTTAGACTTTCTCTATAACCTTAGGGCTAGCATTATAAATGGGATTATAGTAGTCTTAATAAGGGTTATCTAGACTAGTAATAAAACGCCCAAGACCAACAGCTAACAGCAAGAGGAAAAACTGCAAAAGTAGGATGCTTTAAGGCATTATACAATAAATTTACTATTGCTAAAGTAAGAGACGTCTATAAGGAGATTATTTACACAATCAGTGCATTTATAAATCTCCTAAGTTAGAAAGACAGCGCGTCTTTAACCTATAATATAGCAAGGTGGCTTTATCAAGCCACCTAGAGTTAGCCGCGCTGCGCCACACCCTTTAAGCTAAACTCTAAACTTTTAATTATAAAAGCAAAGCTCAGAACGCTCCGCGCGGTTAGTAAATATTATATTACCCCCACCACAATTCTATATCTATAGTGATTTAAAAGTGGTCCTAAATAGCTTTGCAAGCTTATCTCGTATATCTTTACATTCCATATCCGACAGCTATAGACGACGGGTTTAACCTTGACACACTTTTACTTAAGAACTTTAAGCTTATCTTAAGCGTTATAGCCAGCAAAGATAACAGCCTCTAGTTAGAGCTATATATGCACTATACCGTGTTAAAATTAGAGCTATTATAGCTCTAGGGCCGAATAGAAGACCTTAAAAAAGCAATTAAAAAGGGGAAGCGGGCTGTTGTAGAGACGTAAAAAGAGTATAAAGCCTTTATAGGGAGGCTAAATAACCTAGGGGTTATACTTAAAAGACAATATATACGCACAGGAAAGATAGAGGACCTTAAAAAGGCTATCCAAGTAGCGCGGCAGGCGGCTGATATTACGCCTAAAGACTATCTAGATCTCGCAGCTATGCTAAGTGGCCCAAATTATAAGGAATTTTGGCAAGGAAATAATGGCACTTCTAACGTCTGTCCCTACGTCACGGAAAACCCACCGTACTAGAAAATATAAGGGGTACTTTAACTTTAAGCGACTATAACTCTACGCACACGTAGTGCTTCACTATAATTATATATATATTATATACTATAGCTACTTTATAATATTTAAGACCTTTCCTGCTCTATAAATTACGTTTATATTATTACCTCCTTACCTAATTCGCAGAGAGCCTTCTTTTATAGCGTACCAACATCCCTTTACTATAGCACCACTATTAAGCTCTTACCACTTATAATATATATATAAGGGTTATATCTAAGCCTTAGAGCCTTATTACAATAGTAGAAAGTTATTATCAGCCTTATATCTACTGTAGCGCGCAAATTTATGCAGGGTTGCTACCCCGGTCAGGACCTTCAGCCAAAGCGATTTTTAATCCTAGTTAGTGCAAATAGTTACCTAATTATTACAGCGTAATTTACTTACAGTAGCTGCTACATCTATAACTATGTAAAGTCTTAATAAGCGCGCCAGGCTCAGCCTTACAGCCTCGCTAACTTAAACTCTATAAAGACACCTGCGGAATTCGCCACCTTATAAGGGTCTAGTCAGTACGGCTCAGCCAACCTCCCTACTAGTGGGGGCGAGCTTAAATACCTTAATGACGCTAGCAGGGGGGACGGCCGACCTGCTCCAGCCACAGGGTTATTAGAGAGGCGTTTAATTTTTTAACGCTAAGTAAGACTACTATATAAGCATACGCTTCCCTTAACCCTCTATAAAATAGAGATTAAAATAAATATATTATAATCTACTGTTATAGAGTAATGGAAGATTGGAGCAGCTTAACCACGGCCTTATACCCTCCCATGGCCGCCCACGACAGCGGCGTCCAACCATCCGCGTTCTTCAAGTCGATGTCAACCTTGCCCGTCTCGAGCAGCAGCTTGACCACGGCTTTGTGCCCTCCCTCGGCCGCCCACGACAGTAGCGTCCAACCATCCCCGTCCTTTGAGTTAACGTTAACGTTGCCCATCTCAAGCAGCAGCTTGACCACGGCCTCGTGCCCTCCCTCAGCCGCCCACAACAGCGGCGTCCGACCATCCACGTCCTTCGAGTCAACGTCGACCTTGCCCGTCTCAAGCAGCAGCTTAACCACGGCCTCGTGCCCTCCCTCGGCCGCCCACAACAGCAGCATCCAACCATCCTCCCCGCCCTTCCAGTCGACGTCAACCTTGCCCGTCTCAAGCAGCAGCTTGACCACGGCCTCGTGTCCTCCCATAGCCGCCCGCGACAGCAGCGTCCAACTATCCTCCCTGCCTTTCGAGTTGACGTCGACTTTGCCCGTCTCGAGCAGCAGCTTAACCACGGCCTCGTGCCCTCCCTCAGCCGCCCGTGATAGCAGCGTCCAACCATCATGCCCGCCCTTCGAGTCAATGTCGACCTTGCCCGTCTCGAGCAGCAGCTTAACCACGGCCTCGTGCCCTCCCTCAGCCGCCCGTAACAGCAGCGTCTAACCATACCCGCCCTTCGAGTCGACGTTAACGTTGCCCGTCTCGAGCAGCAGCTTAACCATAGCCTCGTGCCCTCCCCAGGCCGCCCACGACAGCGGCGTCCAACCAACCTCGTCCTTCGAGTCGACGTCGACCTTGCCTGTCTTAAGCAGCAGCTTAACCACGGCTTCGTGCCCTCCCCCGGCCGCCCGCAACAGCGGCGTCCAACCATACCCGCCCTTCGAGTCGACGTCGACGTTGCCCGTCTTAAGCAGCAGCTTGACCACGGCCTCGTGCCCTCCCCAGGCCGCCCACGACAGCGGCGTCCGACGACCATGCCCGCCCTTCCAGTTAACGTCAACCTTGCCCGTCTCGAGCAGCAGCTTAACCACGGCTTCGTGCCCTCCCCCGGCCGCCCACGACAGCGGCATCTGACCATTATGCCCGCCCTTCAAGTCAACGTTGACCTTGCCCATCTTAAGCAGCAGCTTAACCACGGCCTCGTGCCCTCCCCAGGCCGCCTATAACAGTGGCGTCCAACTGTAAGAATCCTAGAGATCTGGATTATACCTATTCTTTAGTAGACCTATTATTGTTCCCCTTAGTCCAAAGTATGCTGTAATATATACTCCTATTATTTGTATTAACACTCTTTAACTATAACTAGGGTAGCTTTTGGAAACTATTATTACCTAGCTAGCGGCAGAGACCTTAGCTTCACTCTCTAAAAAGTCAAGAATTAAGTCCTCCTTAATTAACACTATGTAAGCATAATAGCCCTAATTTCACGCTGCATAGTTATAAAGGACATTTATCTACAGTTATACCTTAAACTCTTTATTAGATTAATAGAAGCCCGTTTTAAAGACGTTAAATAACAGATAGGTAATGCAGATACTTATAATATCTATTTAGGCATTAGGAAACCAAGAGGTCTATATCCGCTTAAAGTATTCCTATATAGTATAGTAAACCAAGCTAATAATTCCACTTTACTTATTAATAGTAACTAATCTAGCGTATATAGATTATAGGGATTAAATATTTAGAAGGTAGTTTTTATCTAACTTTTCTATACCTAGTCTAACACTAAGGGCGTGTTAAAGTTCTATAGTGGAAAGTGGCCTTTTAGCGTAAACAATCCATCTTAGAATATGTTTTACAAGTTCTTAAATATAAATCCCTTAACCTTTAATTCTTTCTATTACCTGCTAGTAAGTTATATCTAATCCGTCTATTCCCTTAGTTAAATACTATAAAGCTTCTTTAATATATCCCCTTATTGGCTAGTCTCTAAGAGCATTTATATATAGCTATATAAGGAGGAACCTAATATTAAGATCAAAATGGATCCATATAATAGTTAATAGAAAGCTTTACATACATCCTACTAATAGCTTTAATAACTTCTCTTCTAATCATGCCTTAAAGGGCGTCATCTATAATATTAGACGGTAGAAGTAATATCTGTCTGTCTAGATAGCTCTTAACATCTTTGTCCCTTACACGGATTTAGAGGGATAGGGCTCCTTTAAACAGCCTTGTAATATTATTATTAATCCAAGAAGTAATAAAGATATTTGCCTTAGTCTTATCTTAAAGGTTAAAAATTGCTAAAAGGAATTTTTAGCATTTACCATTAGAAATACCGTATTTATTAAGTGCATTAACTATAATAAGGGCTCTTAGATACTAAGCGGTGACTAATTTTAAAGCTTCTAGAATTTCATTGAATGGTAGCTGGGTTCGCTCGCGGTTATAGCATTTATAAAGTGTTTTTATGCTTTTAGGCACAAACACTTACCTTTAAACTAACTGCTTAAGAAGGCTTAAGAGTAGATCTTCAGGCTTCTGCTATTACTGCTATTAGAAGTTGTAGTATAGGTATACAATACCAATGCTAAAATTAGTTCAATATTTAGAACAAAGGTGATCTACAATAATAGATATAAGAATTGTCTTACCCGCTCCTGGAATGCCTAAGTAGAAGAGAGTCTTATTTTTTTGGTTAAGCCATGTATTAAATTCGTTTGTACGTAGGAGCTATATCCCTATTCCTTCTTGTTGTCTCTAAATAAAGTCACTCTATTAAGAGCCGTAGTCGATTAATATAAGCCAGTTAAGAATCTTAAGGTCTTTATCTCTATCCAACTTAGACCTTATTGTTTTAATATTTATACTAGTTTTAGATACATTATCAAGAACTGCATTTATTATTAGATACTTATTACTGCCTTAATACAGGCTTAAGACTAACCACTAGAGAGAAGATCGCTAATCCTATTCTCAGCCTCAACTTTGTTTAGAGGAATTTAACAAAAAAGGTCTTTCGCGTATATAGCCGCTACTATTACTATATACCCTTACCACTCTTTATTCTTATAGGTGTTTAAGTAGTCGCATATACCACAAATGACTAAATAGGGAAATTGGTTTATTAAGCCTGCCGCTTCTATCTTAAAATATAGAATATCCTTCTCTATTATAAGTATATCCCAAACCAAAGCATTTTTTATTAACTGGTTTGCCAAAGCAATTAGGCTATAGTAAATTGCCAGATTATCCTCATCTTCAGCTCGCTTAGATTGTAGTATTAACTTTAATAGATTATCGCCACAAACTGCCATATAGTTTGCTTTGTCGTTTAGAGGATAGATGACCTTACTTTGGTATAGTCTATTGCTACTTTAGTCCGGTCGCTTATACTTTTGCCACAGTCTCGGTTTTATCTCAAGGACGCTATTAATGGCCTCCTTAAGTCGATGACCATCGGCCTTATACTTGGCTATAAGTCCATTTATCGCCGTTAGTAGGACTATTAGTGGCCAGTTTAAGAACCCTATATGTCGAAAGCCTTAATCTTATATAGTCTTTCTAAAGTTGTACTGGAATACACCACCCTTCCTATTACTAGAAGCGCTAACTACGATGTCCCCGAGACAGATATTATACTTTTAACTTGGCGTACCGCCCCTAATGCCGACTATTAGACCAATTCTAACGTTAGGAAAGCTGTTTAGTATATCCTTTATAACGCCTATTATAGAAAATATCCCATACTCCCTGTAGGGCAAGACGGCGATAACAATATTGTGTTTCCCAATTCTGCCTAATGTGTAGTTATTATTGTTATGGGGAGATAGATTTTCTGGCCTTTTATGCTTTTCGTTAAGAAAAGCTTGTGCGGCAATATACTCTATATATATAGCATAGATCTAGCCGATTATGTAGTTCTAAGGGTCCGATATGCTGATTGCTAGGGTATTGCAGGTCTTGAAGTCGTAGATAGAATTAAGATCGCTATATTGACCTTATAGCTCGTATGTGGATAAAGAGGCAGTAAAGACAATACAAAAGACAAGCTAAGCTGGCTAGTGTATTAGCAACTATCTGCTAAAGTATCCGCTGTGAGCTTAGAGCTAGAGCTTACTAAGACCAAAGACTTTCTGTTAATAGCAATACTTTACCCAATAATATTATCGTAAAATGTAAAGTAGATTAATTTAATAAAGTGGGCTTAAGAAGCCCTTATTGCAGTATATTAAGATTTAGGCAACGCTTAGTGGTATAAAAGATGGCTAGAAGCCCGATTTGGCTAGCGAATTTTATATAATATAAATTTTATCTTATAAATCGCCATCTAGGCTGCTGGCTAACAGCTACAAGTAATAGTACAATATAGTAAATATAAATTTTTTTTTTCTAGCGCAAGAATTCGCCTAAAGCTCTTAGCAGCTAGTAGGGAGGGCGGCCAACCCGCTTTGACTATAGGGTTGTGAGAGCGAGTAAGTTTAGAAGGTACTTGTTAGGTATTTTCATAGAGTCGTGCCAAGATATACTAAGCATTTCCGCAGCCTTGCCCCCACGTGCCCTGTTATAGGGCGGTCTTTATTAGGTACTGGCGAATTAATATACTGATTAATTCTGACTCCGTTCCGCAGAAAGGCCGACTTGGTATTATTGGTGCAATGGCATATAGGTGATAAAAAAATTGGTACTGTAAAGTAGTTATCTTCTTTACAGCTTGATAATATAACAACCATAGGAAGATATAAAATAATAAAAATATAGGTTTAATATTTTAAGGTACCTTAACACCTTTATCTATTTAAAAATTAAAAAACCTACGTTATTATGGCTTAATAATGTCCGTCCCTAAGTTGCGGAAAACCCACCGTACCAGAAAATATAAGGGGTACTTTAATTTTAAGCGACTATAACTCTACGCACACGTTGAGCTTTACTATCATTCCGTATAAGTCGTGTGCTATAGCTACTTTTAAATATTTAGGACCCCTTCTACCTATAAATTACATTTATATTGTTGCCTTTACGCCTAGTGTACAAAGAGCCTCCTTCTACGGCGTAATAGAGTTCCTTCCCTACAGCACTACTGTTAAGCTCTTACCACTTATAATACTTATAAAAGGGTCTTATTTAAGCCTTAGAGCCTCACTACAATACTAGGAAGTTATTATTAGCTTTATGTCTACTATAGCGCGTAAATTCATGCAAGGTTGCCACGCGGGTTGGTACCTCTAATTAAAGCAATTACTAATCCCGGCTAGTGCAAAACAAAAACAACCCCGCACTATATAATTAATTATTACAGTATAATTTACTTATAGTAGCTGTTAGGAGTAAGCGAGCTAACCTTAGCCCCGTAGCCTTGCGATCTAACTCAACCTTCCGGTTAACTAACTTAACTCTCTAAAAACACCTATAGAATTCGCTACCTTACAACCCTATAGCCGGAGCGGGCCGGCTACCCTCCCTGCTAGCGTAGGCAAACTATGGAGGCCTTTAAGTCCATAACACTATTGGTAGCCCCAAACGCTAAGAGAAGAAATCTTAGGGTAGCCTAGTTGCACTACCCCGTATTATTTCGCTCATCCCTAGCCCCCTAAACCATTTCCCAACATCTAACAGCTAATATCGTTGCGCTTACTTAATGTAAGTTGTTATATACTTATCTTTACATTTTCCAATACTCTCTAATAGACTTATTAGTATAATGCGTCTTCTAAAATCTAAAGATAATAGCGACTTTAGCCTAATTAAGTTTATTAACAATGAGATACTGCAATATGCTATCCTTTTATATACTTAGGGAGTAGATAATGAGGAGGTTACTTTTAAAGATATAATAAAAGGTATAGGTAAGAGCAAAGCTGGCTATATAAAGATCCAATTTTACGGAAAGTAAGCTACTAAAAATGGTCTCCTATACTTCTAGGTTAATACTTGCTGTATTAATAAATTAAGCAGCGCTAAGCTTATAGAAGCTATTAACTCTATATTTTACTTATACCAAAACGCGGCTAAGTGCTATATATATTTGTCTAACGTTTTAGATAGTGGTTTTATTAGAGAGGACTAGTTCTCCTAAAGATAGAAACTGGTATTCTAAAAAAGCAGATGGTTTACTTGTAGTTAGACGCTTTAAAAGCTTATTATACTAGCATTAGTTAAACTTTTCTCTAAAGAGGAAACGCGGCTTAATAATAAGCAATTACTAGAACAAACTCTCTATAAAATAATAGGAATTGCTATCTAGGCCCTTTAAGAAAGGCCTTTATCTTATTTTAATGTAAATAAGCGTATATTATGGGTAGCAAAACGCCAGACAATACGTAAAGAAGATGCAGTATACTCTCTACTAGACATTTTCAATATTTATATACCGCTTATCTACGGCGAAGGGCGGTAGAAGGCGTTAGATTAACTCTATAAAGAGATTAAAAATAACAACTTAATTAACCTACTAATTGTAAAAGGAGCGTCCTTTAACTCTTATATAGAAGAACATAATTTAAGATATCTTAGTAATATATAAGTTAAGCTACTAAGTCAAATAACAGAATAGGTAAAGGACAGGAACGGTAAACCTATATTCTAGCTAAACAGTATAGCAGGCACCGGAAAGTCTATAATTACATAGACTATTACCTAGTTATTCGCTAACCAATGTTAATTAGGAGCCAGCTTCTTTTTTAAAAAAGATAAAGGGGAGCGCGGTAACGCTATATAATTTTTCACCACCATTGTTATAAATTTATTGAGTTATGCACTAGGAATAAGATTAGCTATTAGAAAAACAATTAATATTAACCCAGCTATTTCTAAGAAGGCCCTAAAAGACTAGTTTAAGAAGTTAATCTTTTAGCCGCTTTTAAAAGCGGAACCTCTTTAAGCTTTAAAATTAGTTATCTTAATAGACGCGTTAGATAAGTGTAAGCGAGATAAAGATATATAAGCAATTTTTAAACTTCTTTTATAAACTAAGGGTTTTAAGCTAGTGTTATTATAGGTCTTTATAATAAGCAAATCGGAGCTCCCCATTTATCTTAGCTTTAAGAAGATATTAGATAGAATATACCAGGACCTAATTCTTTACAATATATTAAAGAAAACAATTAAACATGACATAGCTCTCTTCTTAGAGTATAAGCTTAAGGTAGTATAAAAGTAGTACTTACTATCCCCAGACTGGCCTAGTAAGGACCAAATCTAGACACTAGTTAAGTTAGCTATTCTATTATTTATCTTTACTGCTACGGCCTGTTAATATATTGGAGATTAGCGAGATAATCCTAAAGAGCCCTTAGCTACTATACTTTAATATTAAACAGTATACTATATTTCAAAGCTTAATAGGACGTACCTCCCCATCTTAAACTAGTTATTTAATAATAAAAATAAAGCAAATAAGTAAAGGCGGATTATTAAATTTAGAGAAATAGTTAGGAGTATTATTATTTTAAAGAGTCCTCTCTTTATAACTTTACCTATATACCTCCTCTAGATATCTAAAGAGGATATTATATATAGGCTAAACTCTCTATATTTTATTCTTAGCATCCCTATTAATAAGAATATACCTATAAGGCTCCTACGCCTTTTTTTTATAACTTCCTAGTTAATCCTAGAAAGCGTAAAAAGAGCCTATATTAGGTAAATAGAAAAGAAATATATAAAACGCTAGCCAGTAAGTATCTTTAACTAATATCTAGCTTAAAGGGTCTAAAGTAAAATATATACAACCTCCTAATGCCTAGAACTCTAAGAAGCGAGATTAATAAATAGAGTATAGCGGATTATCTACTACCTAAAGTCCAATATACCTACCGATATTAGGTATACCACTTAGGGCAGAGCCAAAGCCATATTTATAACAACAATGCAGTATATAAGTTTCTGTAGAAGTTCTTTCTTTACTGGCTAGAAGCTATAAGCCTTATTAAAGAAGTATTAGAAGGTATTTATATAATTAATAGCTTACAATTACTTGTATATATAAGACATCTCTTAGTTACTTTATTAGTTATAATACTTTATATTTACTTATTATATAGTCCAAGTAAAGCGCTAAGATATTTAGCTTTCTTTATAATATAAAGCGCTTTATTCTAAGAAATTAAACAATATTTAAAAACGCACCTTTATAACTATACTCTTTAGCTCTTATCTTTACTCCAGAGATAAGTATAATATAGAAAAAATTTAATAATTATATTCTAGGTTAGATTAATAGGCTATTAAAAGTAGAAAAGAATTAGAATGCTTGCCGTAGTACGCTTAAAGGCCATTTAAGCAATATTAGCGCGGTTGCCTTCTCGCTAGACGGCTAGCTGGTAGCGTTAACATTATAGAATAAGACTATCTGGTTATAGGAGGCGGCGATAGGGTCTTGCTGTAGCACGCTTAAAGGCTATTTAAGCTATGTTAGCGCGGTCGCCTTTTTGCTAGACGGCTAGCTAGTAGCGTTAGTATTATATAACAAGACCGTCTAGCTATAGGAGGCGGCAATAGGGTCTTACTATAGTACACTTAAAGGCTATTTAAGCTACGTTAACGCGGTCGCCTTCTCGCCAGACGGCTAGCTAGTAGCGTTAGCGTTATATAATAAGACCGTCCGGCTATAGGAGGTGGCTATAGGGTCTTACTATAGTACACTTAAAGGCTATTTAAGCTATATTAGCGCGGTCGCCTTCTTGCCAGACGGCCAGCTGGTAGTATTAATATTATATAATAAGACTATCTGGCTATGGGAGGCGGTAATGGGGTTTTACTACAGTACACTTAAAGGCTATTTAAGCTACGTTAACGCGGTCGCCTTCTTGCTAAACGGCCAGCTAGTAGTATTAGCGTTATATAATAAGACCGTCCAGCTATAGAAGGTGGCTATAGGGTCTTACTATAGCACGCTTAAAGATTATTTAAGCGGCGTCTATATAGTCGCCTTTTTACTAGACGGCTAGCTAGTAGTATTAGTATTAGATAATAAGACCATCTAGCTATAGGAGGCGGTAATAGGGTCTTACTACAGCATGCTTAAAGGCCATTTAAAACCTATCTACACGGTTGCCTTCTTGCTAGACGGCCAGCTGGTAATATTAGCATTAGATAATAATACTATCTGGCTATAGGAGGTAATAATAGGGTCTTGCCGTAATACGCTTAAAGGCTATTTAAGCTCTATCTATATAGTCGCCTTCTCGCTAGATAGCTAGCTAGTAATATTAGCGTTAGATAATAAGACTATCCGGCTATAGGAGGTAGTAATGGGGTCTTACTATAGTACGCTTAAAGGCCATTTAGGCGATATTAACGTGGTCGCTTTCTTGCCAGATAGCTAGCTAATAGCGTTAGCGTTAGATAATAAGACTATCTAGCTATAAGAGGTAGCAATAAGGTCTTACCGCAGTACGCTTAAAGGCTATTTAGACTATATCCGCGTAGTTGCCTTCTTATTAAATAGCTGGCTAGTAGCGTTAGTATTAGCATTATATAACGACACCGTCTAGCTATAGGAGGCAGTGATAGAGTTTTGCCACAGCACGCTTAAAGGCCATTTAAGCTATATTAGTGTGGTTGTCTTTTCGCTAGATAGCTAGCTAGTAGTATTAGCATTATAGGACAAGACCGTCTAGCTATAGGAGGCGGTAATAGGGTCTTACCATAGCACGCTTAAAAGCTATTTAAGCTATATTAGCGCAGTCGTCTTCTCGCTAAATGGCCAGCTAGTAGCGTTAGCGTTAGATAATAACACTATCTAGCTATAGGAGGCGGTAATAGGGTCTTACCGCAGTACGCTTAAAGGCCATTTAAGCTACGTTAGTGCGGTCGCCTTCTCGCCAGACAGCCAGCTAGTAGCGTTAGCGCCGTATAACAAGACCGTCTGGCTGTGGGAGGCGGCAATGGGGTCTTGCCACAGCACGCTTAAAGGCCATTTAAGCTACGTCAACGCGGTCGCCTTCTCGCCATATAGCCAGCTGGTAGCATTAGCGTCATAAAACAAGACCATTTGGCTATAGGAGGCGGCTATAGGGTCTTACCGCAGCACGCTTAAAGGTCATTTAAGTGGCGTCTACACGGTCGCCTTTTTGCTAGATAGCTAGCATCTAGAGACAAATAGAGGACAAATCCCTCTTTCTATCTTTTTTCCTAATACTCCTTTCTATTAGAGAAAAGAATACCCTATTATCTTTATAATAGAATCTTAGGTATTTCTTAAAGAACAATATCTACTTTAGCTCCCTCCTAAATATCGACTAACCTATATAGCTATTTATAGGGATATAATATGCTTTAGGTGTTTATCTAGCTATATTACCCTTTTTAAAGTTTATTTAGAAAACCTACTCTAGTAACAGTAATATTATATATATATTTTTCTATAATCTCTATTTTATAGAGGGGTCTAGGGGATAGTATAAATTTATATTATAATAAGACCTTTTCTAGCAGGTTCTATTAGTTCCGTTCTACTTTTATAGCCCCCTATTACGGAGCGAGCATAAGCGGTGATAATATATAGCGAAGTAGATATTATTAAGCTATATACATAAACTGCGTAATAAAGTTAAGACGTTATATAAGGAAAAGAAAGTAGGAAATAGGGGAAAAAGGGTATATAACATTCGCTTGGTTGCTAGGTTAATAGGTACTATACTACACACAGGTAGAGTAAAGCTTAGATAGCGGTTCTAGTAGAACTTAGTAGAATTTAGCAGTTAGAGGTCCTTAAAGTTGCTAGTTAGCAACTCCAACAGTAGAGATAGTAGATTACAGCAGAATACGGCAGATTACTATCAAATTGCCATCTTATAGTTAGTCTCTAATTATTTAGTTAGTGGAAATAGGTAGACGTATATAAGGTGTTACAGGGGTGTCCTATAACAGAACCCCCCCTTTAAACTCAAGCATCTGCAAGATAGGGCTATAGTAGTTCTAGGTAAAGTTTATAAAAGTCTTCTATAGCTTATATAAGTCCTATAAAGTCAGCAGGTTCCTATAAGGGTTTAGTAAAACCTCTCCATTTTATAAGGTACATATATTTACATTTCCGTTTATTATACTTAATATTATCAACTCTTTTAATAAGGTACTTATCCTTACCATCCACTTTAACTAGTGGGGGAGGGTCTTAGATCTGTCTAGGCAGGGCGTCTAATATAGGGGCGGTAGGGCGGAGGACTAACATATAGAATATAGGGTGGATTTTAACCATATTAGGGAGCTTTAGTTAGTAGGCATAAAGAGAGATAACTTTTTTAACCTTATAAGGGCCAGCGTTCTTCCAATTAAGTTTCTTAATAGATTATTTTGTGTTTAGATTTCTTGCGTCTAGCTAGACAAAGTTACTAATTTAGTAAGCTAGTGCTAGGGTTCAGTTCTTATTTACTACAGCTTTATAGATAGACTGGCCCTATATCATTTTATTAGTAAGGAACTCCTATAGTTCTTCCATCTTCTTTATAAATTTGTTTACTTCTGTAACTTATAAAGCCTAATAAGCTAGACAAGGAACATTACTAAAGGGTTTAAAACCCATTCGCGGGTGCTGGCCATAATTAGCTAAAAATAGGGAGATCTTTATAGTTTCTAAGACAGAGTTATTTATAGTAAACTTAGTAAATATAAGCCAGTCTATCCAGTTGTTCTGTAGATACAACGTATATATCCAAATATGTAACAGTACAAGTGTGGGTATTAAATAAGCAACTTAATTCTAAATCTATAGAAATTAAGTGAACTAAATACATAAAAGTAGACCCGGAACTCCATAGTCTATGACTTAATATTTGACCGTATCCAAGACATATAAGGGTGGCGTCGATTGTGTCTTGGAGCCTCTTAGGCGACGGTCTCGTGTCTTAGCGTAGTACTAGTGAACTATTACACCCCCCCCCCAGATTTAACGGTGTAGTTAAAGCTATAGAAAATAAAATAAAGGTAAAAACTGTACCAAAAATAGGAAATTTAGATACAATTTTAAAGCGGCAAAGGGTAGGGCAATAGTGCTATACGCTTAACGTTAAATTTGGTTTGATCCTTCTAATAGGGTAAGGTTGGCAGAAGGTTTGACTGAGATTTCGTTAGCATATAGAGCTGTATTTAACGGTTCTAGTAAACTACTTAGTTAAATTAGAATTGCTTTAATTATATCTAAGATATCGTCTTAAAGTCCTTATAGTGAGGTGTTTAATTCTAGTATAGTGTTTTAATCTATGCTTGGGGTAGTCACTTAATCTATAGCTAAAGAGACACTTAGGGTAGCATTTAAGCTATAACTAAGGAGGACGCTTGGGGTGGAATCTAAGGTAGATATTTAAATCTGGTTAAGCGACTATATCGTCGTTTAATATAGTAAGGCTTTGGATATAGCCGTTAATAGTATTACACATGGTACTTCTAGTAAGGCTCTAGATAAAGCTATTATATTTAATTAAGTCTCTCATTACTGCTAGGTGTATCTACAGCTCTTTCTTAGGTACTTATAGAGTTTATTTCCTAATTTAAATTGCTTCTTGCATCTTTAACAGGTTGTCTTCTTTACACAGGCTACTAGCTGCGCCGTATTCAATGACTTTAGTGACGTTATAGATGTCGTTAACATTACAGTTATTGTAACTAGTGCCAATATAGGCGGATCTGGTGCCGATATACACAGATCTGGTGACAACATAGTCATTATATTTGGTGCCGTTGTAAGCTGGTATCTCTTAGAGGTTAAGAATATTAACTAAGTTAAATCTAGGGTACTCATAGGCTCTCTATATATTAGTGCCTAGTAGCCCCCTAGTTGTTTCGTATAGTAGACTATTTCACCAGTTACTAGACGGTAGAGCACATCTCATCCTAAGTTAAAATAGATGTCATTATTAGTAGCTCTTAAGAGTGCTACAATATTTATAAACATAGTTGGTACTAGTGCTATATGGGATAGCTTTATCTTTAACTTCCTAGTAGGTGTATTAACAGTAATAGTTACTATTCTATAGGCTTAAATCTTTTTAAAATTTCTGCTAGCAATTAGGTAGTCATCTTCTACTACTAAGTAGGAGAATGTAAAGTCTTCTTTATTATTATAGACGTGCGTATTTGCGCCAGGGTTAAGTATCCAGGTATTCTAGAGTTTAAACAGTATTTAACCAGTGCTAAACACAGCAGCATTATAGGTTGGAGTTATAGAAGCTAGGCTAGTTTTAAAATTAAAATTAATTATTTCTGTGTTCTTTACTTCTAGTTCTTCTTTTTAAATCTATTTAATTATGGGGTTAACCCAAGGTATAGATAAAATTATTTTATCTATTTTCTTTTAAATATCTGCCTTTGGTCTCCATTCTTAAGGGCGCTTGTGCTTAACAATATAGTAGTAGTCATTATATTAGTGTATAAGGCCGCATATACATTTCTTATACCACCTTAAATTTGAATTTGAATTGCCGTTAGAGTCTAAATTGGAATTATTTTAAAGGGTCGCAAATGCAGAGTAATTAGCAGTAGTGGTAAAAGGAGATAATACTATTTACTACATACGGTAGTGCTCCTTAAATTCTTTAATGAGGTCGATAATAGATAAGGCCTCTTTATCCTTTTATTCTTTTCTAATAAGGTCTACTTCTAGCGCTCCTATAAAACTAGAAGAGATAGGTTTAATAGCTTATATAAAATCGTAGTGGGGTCTAAATCCCTATATATCTAGTAGCTCTAATTGTTCTACAAGCTTATAGACGTTCCGCCAGTTGTTTAACTATTTATCAACGCTCTGTTTTTCATTATAGGCTTTAAGAGCCGTGTATTAATTAAGGACGTCATGCTTTTAACCTAACATAGTAGGGGCAAGTGCTTTCTTAAGTGCTTAAAGTCGTTCGTACACTATATCGAGGCTATTAATAAGAGGAAGGTAGTCTACCAATATTAATCAAACAATATAGGTACTGACATTACTTATGGCTTGCTCTTGCTTCTAGTATATACAAAGGTCGTCCTTATATTCCGCGTATAGTTAATTATAGGCAATGAGTTGGTTTGGATCTAGTTAAGCTATTAAGGTAGCAGTAGGAAGTACATCTTTTAGTATAGGTCGTTTCAGAGGTTCTAGCTTCAGAAGCTCGTCTTTCTTCTTTAATAGGTCGATATACTGCCATACCTTGTTGGTTTTGGCAGTGTCTTAAATAATAAAGAACCATTACATCCAATTAGATAGCTGGTTAAGGATAACATTAATTTTTAATTCACTTATAGTTGTTATTTTTAGGATTTTAACAGGTCAAGCAGGGTCCTAGGTTAGCGTCTTGGCGAAACCTTATTTTAATAATTTGATTCGTCAGTTTGTTCATTAGTTAGGTTTAATCATCCATTTAACTAGTAGTGGTGGTGGTAGAGGACGTCTACAGCGTGGTAGCTATAGACTGGTTATGGTAAAGGACGTCTATAGCGTAATGGCTGTAGACTGGTTGTGTGTAGAAAACATCTACAGCATAATAGCTGTAGACTGGTTTTGGTAGAGCGTCTGCAGTAATAACTATAGACTGGTTTTGGTATTTAAAGAAGCTCGAGACACTTGTAAACATAGTAGAAGTAGTAACTTCTTAAATAAGGTAGTAGATTAACTGCTTAACAAATAGTGCAATAGGTAGTGCGATCCAATTAATTAGTTAGTAGGTAGTGCGATCCGGGAGTGCAAGCCAGGCTCATAACTGTAATAGTGCAAGTGTGGGTATTAAATAAGCAACTTAATTCTAAATCTATAGAAATCAAGTAAACTAAATACATGAAAGTAGACCCAAAACTCCATAGTCTATAACTCAATATTTGACCGTATCCGAGACATACAAGGGTGGCGTCAATTGTGTCTCGGAGCCTCTTAGGCGACGGTCTCGTGTCTCAGCGTAGTGCTGGTAAACTGTTACAAAATATACTATTCCATTATAGTATTTGTACATTCTATTTAACCATCCGTTTCTAGGTAATATACTATAAACAATAGTGCTTTAATACAGAGTTAGGTAGTTAGTTTTTTCTAAAACACCAAGACAAACTGGCGGCCTTTATTAGAGATAATTATTTTAGGGAGTCTGTAGAGTTTCTATACATAATCCAGAAACAGTTAGGCAACAGCAGGTGCTAATATATTAGAGTAGGCAATTAAGTGTCTCATCTTAGATAGTCGGTCTATAACTACCATAATATTTATACAGCCTTTACTTTTAGAAAGATTAATAACAAAGTTAATTAAGATATCCTTCTATCTTTAGTCCGGAACAGGCAGTGGCTTTAGAAAGCTATTATACGTCTTATATAAAGCTTTAGCTCATTAGTAGGTATAACAGCTAGAGATATACCTTCGTGTTATATTATATATATTTAGCCAGTAGTACTCCCATTAGAGTAGCTCTAGGGTTTTTCCTTAGCCTAGGTGGCCAGCTACTAGTAGGTTATATATGTGTTTAAGGAGCTTAAGCTTAAGTTTATTATAATTAGGGACAACTAGGCGGTTCTAGTAGTATAAGCGGTCTTTATAAACTTTATATTTACTTAGAGAGATCTTTTTAGAGCGTCTAACGCCATCTTAAATTAGCTTAAGTGTCTCTTAGATAAACTTATCATTTAGGTATTTATTGATTATAATCTATTTAATTAATTAATCAGTTATTTTAAGGATGTATACCATAAGGTCTTTAGCTAGGGGATTAAATAATTTAGAATAAAGTAGGGTTTAATTACAGTAGGCGCGCACTTCTTCCTGTGCTGTTATATTTTATAAACATTAAATTAAGGCATTAGGTTTTTAACCTTAAACACCTAGGTGGTATATAATTAAGAATTGGAAATAAGACAGATATTCTAACCAGCAGGCTTAACAATAACTTAGCTGTTTTATGGTTATAAAGTACTATAGATTCTTATAGTTACTAAAGACCTTAATTAGAAATCTAGCACCTTCCAGTTTAGGTCGCCATTATTTAAAACATCTAATAATAGCCAATAATTCTTTATTATAGATCTCATAGTTACATTTAGCTGGACTTAGTTATTTTAAGAAGTATACTATAGGGTGCAGTACCCCTTTTTCATTATACTAAGATAGAATGCCTTTAGTAACATAGTTAAATAAGTTAGCTTCTATAACACTCTTTCGGTTTAGGTTAAAGTATTAGAGTATAGGTGCGGTAGTAAACATAACTTTTAGATAGGTAAAGGCCTTCTTACATTCCTTATTAAAGATAAAGGCTTTATCCTTTTAGGTTAGAGCTATAGAAGGTAAAACCAAGGCAGAGAAGTTATTAATAAACCATTAATAGAAATTAGCAAATCCTATAAAGGCTCTTACATCCTTAACATTCTTAGGTTTTTACTAGTTTACAATTACTTTAATCTTCTTTAGGTCTATTTATATGCCATTTATAGAGATAATAAGTCCAAGGTATAGAACTTCCGTTTTATAAAACTTATATTTATTTACATCTAATTATAGTCTAGCTCCACATAGGGCTTCCAAGATAAGGTTAACATATTTCTTATATTTAGCTAGGTTATTGCTATATACCAGGATATTATTAATATAAGCAGTATAGAAAACATCCAGGTAAGGTTATAAGGTATTATTTATAAAGTATTAGAATAAACTTAGGACATTTATAAGGCTAAACGGCATTACTAAGTATTTAAATAGTCCGTATCTAGTACGGAATGCTATAAGCCATTTATCTCCTTTTGTAATACAGAGGCGGTTAAATGCGTAGATAAGATTAAGTTTTGTATAGTAGCAAGCCTTACTTAATTAGTTTAGTGTCTCTTAAATTAACGGAAGTGGATACTGATTTTTAATAGTAATAGCGTTAAGAGCTTAGTAGTCTATATAGAAGCGCAAACTACTGCTAGGTTTCTTAATAAAGATTATAGGTACAGCTATAGGCGAAGAGCTTACTCTAATAAATCCTTTACTTAGGTATTCGTCTAAGTACTTCCACAACACTTAGAGTTTATTTTAGGACATTCCATATAAGGGTCCAAATCCTAGCTATTTTCCTTCTTTAAGTACAATCTTATAGTTATATAGTCAGTGCTCCACTAACTTATCAGCTTCCTTTTATAAAAATACTTCCAGATACTTATAATGGCATACTAGTACTTTTATAGTAGGGTTAGTATGCTTCTTTAGTGCTAGGGCCTTTTTAATATCAGCCATTGTAACGGCAAAGATTATATATTTAGGTTTTCTGGTAAGTTATACTAATAGGGTAGCTCCAATTATACAAATATCTATAAAAAGGAGGGTAAGTTGCCAGCTAGCAACTTCCTTTTAATTATCTACTATTTCTTGTTTAACTTTGGGTTTAGTGTTAGGTACAGAGTTAGTATTAGATTTGGGTTCGGGTTCTTTAAGTATCCTTTTTATAGTAGAATACCAGTTCTTCTGGTACTTTTATATATTAAGCTTAAGTTTAGGCTTTTACTTAGTTTAGGGTGGTACAGTAGTTAGGGTCGGTTTATATAGTTTAGTATAATTTTTAGGTTCTTAGTAGAATTAGATAGACTTTTTAGGTATAGGGTAGATATTAGTGGAAATTTTAGACTAATAGATCCTAGTAGATTTTTTAGATTTTAGTTTAGGGTCTAAGCAGTAAGTTATAAGGCACTTCTGCTTGTAACAGGAGGCAGTAAATAGAAGCTTAAGGTTATCCTAATTAATGGTTACTTTATATAGCTTCATCCAAGGTTATTTAAGTATTACTAAGTAACCTAGGGTGGTAACAAAAAGCCTAATCAGTTCTTTATAGTTTAGGTATTAGAGTCTTAGGAATACTATATAGGTAATACAGCCTAAAATAGTACGTTTGCCATTAAATCCAAATACATTAATATGCCAGTTAAGGGAGGTTAGGGTAAAACCATTATCTTATATAAAGATCTTATTAATAAATTCTATGCCACTAGCTCCTATGTTAATTAGGACTTAAGCATTAGCCTATTAATCATTCTACTAAAGACAACAGTTAATAGTTATGCTGTAATTCTAAGAGTTAGAATTTATAACATCTAGAGCATTTAACAAGATCCTAAGGCAGTACTGTCCTAAAGAGCGACTTAGCTCTAGGACCTTCCTTTTAAAGGCAACTAGGATAGGGTTCCTATAGAACGTCAGCTGTAACTTTATCCTTATAAGTAGTGCTTACTAAATACAGGGCTAGAGCTATATAAAGATTAGGGATGGTGACTAAAGGATCAGTATAGTAAACATTTGCTAGTATTAGCTATTTATAAATTATGTTAGGGCATAGGAATAGAGCAGTATCTTAAAATATAAGCCTTACTTCCATATTTAAAGCAAAGGCCTAGCTTAATACGTTATTCTTATTTAGGGGACCCTAGTAGGGCATACTTTAGGGTTCCAGAGTTAATGTCTATAGCGTTAGGGTGCTTAGGCTAAGATAATAACTTAGTAGTTATTTACAGAGCTGTTATATTATATTAAGGAGTAGACTTCAGTATTAGGCGTAGTATATTATTACATCATTTATTAATAACGTTTACGCAGGCGTTAAGGGCTCCTAGTAGGTCTACACCTATTAGGGAGGTTTTTAGTTCAGGACTTAGGGATTTAATAAGGCTATTAACTAGTGTAGAGTTATTCCAGCCTATTTCCTTTATATAACAGTTAAATTCAGAGAAGTATACTAAAAAGCTTTTCATTCCTTAAGTTATATAGTTTATCTTTCTCTAAGCAATAGCTTAGCAGTTTAGGTCACTATATATAGCTTTAAGAAGTACAACTAGACTTTATACTAAATTCAGTTAAAGGGGTTTAATAAGGTTAGCTATATCTCCTCCTACTTAACTTAAGGTATAGCAGAGTTAGTTAGCTTTAGTTAGGTAGCGGTTAGCATTACCAGTTAGCTTATTTTTAAGCTAGCTTAGAAATAATCAGAGTTCTTATTATTTACTAGTAAATATTAAAGGGTCTAGTAGTTATTTGGATTATTATAGTGCGGTAGTCAGTTTAGGGTAAATAGCTACTATAGGTTCAGGACTCTTGTTTTACATATTTATCTCTAAAGAAGGCGTTTAGTCTTAGGGCCCTAGTATAGGCATCTTAAGGGTGCGGACTTCTTCTTAAAGGTCCTTAATTATTTACAGGTGTCATGCTTCTTGTTTAGCTTATAATTAAGTTAAAGTAGCTTAATTCTATGCAAGGGCGTCTATAAAGGACTTCTGTATCTCTACCAATTATTTTTAAAGTGCGGATATAATGCCAGCAGCTATTATAGGGGCTTTAGGGTTATTCTATATTTTAGAGGGTAGTATATAAGGTTAACACAACATAGTGTTATAGAGCAAGTATAAGCGGTAATAATATATAGCAAAGTAGATATTATTAAGCTATGTACATAAACTATATAATAAAGTTAAGACATTATATAAGGAAAAGAAAGTAGGAAATAGGGGAAAAAGGGTATATAATGTTTGCTTAGTTGCTAGGTTAATAGGTACTATACTATATATAGGCAGGGTAGAGCTTAGGTGGCGGTTCTGGTAGAACTTAGCAGAATTCGGCAGTTAGAGGTCCTTAAAGTTGCCAGTTAGCAACTCCAACAGTAGAGATAGCAGATTGCGGCGGAATACGGCAGATTGCTATCAGATTGCCGTCTTGTGGTTAATCTCCGGTTATTCAGTCGGTGGAAATAGGTGGACGTGTATAAGGTGTCACGGGGGTGTCCCATGACACCAGCCTTTAGAGATTTTAAAGATTTTTATAAAACGTAATAATATATATAGCAAAGATTTTTGCCCCTTTACTACGCTAGTAAGGAGGGTAGCCGACCCACTTTAGCTATACCCTTATAAGGTGGCGAATTCTATAGCTGTTTTTAGGGAGTTAAGTTAGTTACTATAACTAAAGGCATAGCTAAGGTTGAGTTAGATCGCAAGGCTATAGGGCTAAAATTGGCCCGCTTACTAAGTCTCTATATAGCTATAGGCCTACTCGCTACAAGCTTGGCTTACTAGATAATATAAGTAAATTATACAGCAATAATTATATAGGACGTGCGGGGTTGTTTCGCACTAGCCAGAATTAGTAATTGCTTTAATTAGAAGTATTAACTAGGGTAGCGACCTTGCATAAATTTGCGCGTGATAGTAGGTATAAAGCTAGTAATAACTTCCTACTATCGTAATAAGGCTTTAAGGCTGGGATATAACCCTTATATATATATTGTAAGTAGTAAGAGCTTAATAGTGGTGCTATAGCAAAGGGATATTGTTTTGCTATAAAAGAAGGCTCTAAGTAAATTAGGCAACGATGCGATAATATAAATATAATTTATAGGTTAGAAGGATTTTAAATGTTTAAAAGTAGCCACAGTACACTATTTATATATAATTCCAGTAAAGCTTAACGTGTGCGCAGAATTATAGTTGCTTAAAGTTAAAGTACCCTTATATTTTCCGGCACGGTTGGTTTTCTGCCACGCATAGAGGGATATTATATAATTTTCTATTTAGTAAAGCTTATAAGCTTTAGATTAACTTTAATTTTTAATCTAAATAGAAAGATATATATTCCGAAACGCGGTTATTTTATTTTGTTATATCTAATATAAAGTACCTATAATTTGTTTCTTTATGGGGTGCGTTTCTCAACCTAGGGACAGATATTACTAAATTTTATACTGCATAATTTAGAACCTAATTCGCCATTAAATAATTAATACATCTACGCAGGTAGTGTATATTTTAATTTTACCCTTTAGTAATACAAGCGGGCTTATAACTGTTGGCTAATCCCAAACCTAGTATAATATATAGAGACTTCCTCTAACCAGATCTTTAGGGAGAGTAACTTCTGTTCTATACCACAAATCGTTCCCTTTAAAAGACTTGAAATGCCGCTGTGGCAAAACCCCCTAGCGGTGCGATTCTGGGCTGCCATTGATTTAGTAGCAGGTACCATTATTAAATAATGCTTCTTTAAGAAGACGTCCTTTAGTATTACCGCCGCTGCCATCTGGCGTCTATATATTGTAAATCCCCTTAAGAGTATCTAATAATAAAGACTGATCCGTTCTATAGACGAAGATATTTCTGGAGGAAATTTTACCAGGTATTTAATTAAGTAGGGTAATATAACTATTCTCCTAGTATATTAGCAGTAAAGTACTACCGGAATAGGTAGATAATATTAGACTTCCCACTGTCTAATTAGGCTGCGATTGACTATCTTTATATATAAAATTAGTAGATAGAAGAATATTATTATTACAAGTATTAGGAGGAAGAAGATATATTATAGACAGATCTTTAAATTTGGGGGTCCGTGGCACTTGTAATAAGTTTAGTTAAATATTAGAGTTCTTAAAATAAGCATTTCTTACTATATCCTTAAGGAAATCTAGGAAATCCTTTAAGTACTCTACTAGTAGCGAGAACCAGTATTCTCTCCACCTATATATGCGCGGATACGGATTGCAAAAACTAAACAGCAATGCAAAATATCTAAGCTATATATAACATGGCTGTTAGTATTAATAAGGTGGCGTTATAAGATACTATAGAGAAGACTACCTTAGAATAAGTTTATAGTACTACTATAAAAGAGCCTAAAGGGAATGCGCAGAATTTATATAAGCAATATTAGACTAAATATATAATATAGTTTACTATTCCATATTCCTAGTAATTTTATTAGCTTTTTTATTTTTAGTATTTAAGTTATTTAATAGATATAGTAAGTATAAAAAGTACCCTATTTACTCTTAAGGGGCTATGTTATATCTAATATGGGATTAATAGGGACATTATTTAGTATTAGTTATATAGGGTACTAGATTTGCGACCCCGCTTACCTATAAATAAAATGCGTATATGCTAGATATCTATCTACTTCCATTAAACCAACCCTCTATGTAAAAATCGTTAGGTATTTACCCTAATTACTGCTTAAATATGCCTCTACCTTAAGTATGATGCGCTTATAAGTGCTAGTATCTCTACGCTTTCCCTACTATATTTTATTTACAATTACCCTTTTTCTTTTAAGAGACACTACCTCCTCTCTTAGCTTCTGGTTGGCCTTCTCTAGTATCTTAATTCTATTTTGGACCTATAGATAGCTTATTTATAGAGTAATAGCGTGACCAGGATTGCTGCTATTAAATATATTGTTGGTAATATCTAAGACAATAAGTCCTAACCTAACTGCGATATATTTGTATACTTATAATAACTTCTAGGTTATAACGCCGAGTTAATCTCTCTCGCACTTTAATTTAGAGCCTTAGTGGTTTTAGTTTTAGCTTTAGCTCTAGTGCCCTATTAGTAAAACCTCTTACTGCTATAGTATAGGAAGCATTCCTTATCTTTAGAAGCGCCTTTCCCCTAATAGACACGCCCTTTACTCTAGATCTCTCTGTATATCTTTCTCTATTACTTATTATTTTGCTATTACTCGTATTGATTATTTCTTTTATAACCTTTATTTTCGATGTTTAATTAGCTGACTTTAGGACGGAATATATGCTGTAGATTACTTAAGAAGTGTTTTATATAGGCTCCTGGTAAGGGGACGTAAGGTCCTTTTATATTCTCCTCCCTACCTATATATAGGGCTAGGCGGATCCTTAAACCCTACTAGCGGTATAATTAATGCCTATTGCCATCCTACAGCCTAGATTAACGCAAAACGTATAGGTTACGATATATAAGCTTACTCCGCCTCCATAGGAGTAAGGCATTATATAAAAGAGGCTGTCGTTGCTTCCTTTTTAATACGCTAGACTGTATCTTATATGCACCTAAGCCCGCTTTACTAATGTCCTGAGATTTGGTTGGATAGGATCTTAATCTATATATCTTAGACCGTAGCTTCCTATACTATAGCTAAGACGTTTACGGATTTATCTACAACGGTTAAAGGGGCTTAAAGCGTCACTATAAAGTTATTATTAAACGCTACCTTACTTAGCTGCCTTTAAGAGTGACAGAGCACTAAATTATAATAGGTGTAAAGAATCCCAGCGCTTTATACTTAGAGCTACTTCTAGTAACTTTAGTTATATATTAAGACTACTTATAATCTAATAAGTAATAGCAGCTAAGCACTGCTTATAAAGCTAGAGATTAGTACGTTAGTTCTTCCGCAATATGTTTTAGTTAGGTATTTATATTTAGAACAGCTTGGCCAATAATTACCCCTAGCAATGCCTCCTTTAATTTAAACAGCCACTATTAGATTTAGTTAAGCAGCCTACACTTTTAGGCGCAGATAGCATACTAAGTAAGGAGTAATTATAGCCAACAAATATTACACGCCAGCTTTAGGGTGAAGGGGCCACTAATATACTTTGTCTTATTTAGGCGATATTAATCTCCCTTTCTAAACTTAACCTTAGCTCTGCTAAGCAGTAGAGGAAATATTATAAAGGTAGCATTTGCCTTACCTCTAAATGTCCTTAGATTAAGCTATCTTTCCTTTAAATACCAAGCCTTACTAAAATATAGTTCTTTTCTATGCTCGTTAAATAAGTCCTATTATATATAATACCTCGGCCAAACCTAAATTAGATTGCTAATAATTCTCGCAGGTCTGCAGAAAGAACTTAAGAGACGATCTATAACGATAACGGATTATTAAGTGGCGATAGAGAACTTGGGATTTGGCATAATTCAGTAGGCAAGACTCTGTAAGTACAATGCTATATAGAAGAATAAAGTAGAAATTTAACAAGAAATTGTAGGACGCTTGTAAAACGCCTAGTGATCTATCTACGTCCTAAAATCCGCGCTTTTGTCTCTTTTAGCTTGACCTCTTCCGAGCTCTATATAATTTACGATAATCTTTCGAGTCTCTTAACATAGGTAGAAGATTTTATTCACCGGATCACTAATAAAGGACAACTAGTATATAATAATAACCTTAAACTCTATAAGTTTCTTTCTAAGCTTAAATACTTATATCCTAAGCAAGTACTAGTCGTGTTCAAGGTTAATAGGCTTATAGATTTATATATTAAAGAGTTAAAAAATAATGTCTAGTGTATACTCTTTAGCGCTTATTCCATCTATTACAATCTGCTAAGTGGGATTGTGTACCTCTACTAGTGTAGTAGGAAAGGGTTAGGAGGAAGTGTAGTAGAACTTCTACTTATTGCTAAATTTATGGGGCTTCTCCTATGGGAATTTCTCCGGTTCTTTAAAATTGAAGTTATTTTCATTTTTATATATCTACTATTGGTACTTTCTAAGCACCTGCTTTATGCCTATACTTGCTAGAATAGTTTTCCAATTACTACTATTTTCCTTTAAAGAAGCTTCTTAATTAGGGCTTGAAAAACATATCTGCTAATCCCTTTTATAAGTGACTTGAAAATCGGGTTGCCCTCTATTAAGGGTTCTAATGCTATGTAATTGGTTAGATAAGAAGACTATTAAAAGGTATAACTGTTACTATTAATAGAAGTACTTTCTCTATTACCTCTATCTTTTAGTTCTTGGCCAAAATATAGCTGTCTTTTAATCGCATCTAAGCTTTTTATAACATGATCGTGATGCTATTACTCTATATTATAAAGCTTCTGGATTTCCATGCGCAAAGAGCGTATAACTGCGGTTTATTTAGTAAGTATATTAATCTTACTTCCTATAGTACACTTTTATTTAACGAAGTTGTGTTAAAGCTGTAAAAATAATTTGCTGATCCTAAAACTAAAGCTCTGTTTACTTATCCATTATTTCTAGTAATCTACATCCATTTTACCAATAACTCTATGCTAAACTATTTTAAAACCAAGTAATTTGGCAGTATTAATCTAGCTCTCGTTAGCATTAACATAAAGAAGCTTATATAAACACCGCACACTTTAGTGGCTAGAGAATTTATTAACTAGAATTGTATAAGTTACTCTAAGATTAATATTTTTACTTAAATCCATATAACGTAGATAAAAGCAATGCCACTTTCTAAGCGCTGTGCTATGGTTTTTAAGGCATGCAATATAAGTAAGGAGTTAGGAGATAAAGCCGTGGCGTATTTAGCCGGCTCTACTATAACTAAAAAGAAGTTTAGGAATATAGTTCCCACTCCATCTAGAACCAGATAAGGGGCTCTATATACTAGTATTTAGGGGTAGCCCTAATAGTTAATTATCGCTTAAAGCTGATGATCTAACTAAGCTAAGTTTTACGCTTGGAATTAAATAGGGGACTTATTCAATATTATAAAAAGCTTATATATTTTATATAACCTTATTTTTATAACTCTCTTAAATATAGTATATACTTGTGTTTAGCGAATCGGTCTAAAAGGCCTGTATAACTCCGCGTAGTTTTAGAAATCTTATTGTTTCCCTTAAGACAGATACAAAAGTTCTTCTATAGGTCCGTAAGCATCTTTTCTATACTAGGAGAATGCCTAGATTTCTATAATAAGTATAAATCTATAACCTCTTTTCGTAAGTTCTTTTTAAATACTTTAATTTCTAGGTACTGATATCCCCTAATAATCTCTAACATATTAAGCTAATCCGCCTATATCTGCTTTTACTTTAATGCAACCTTATTAACTAGGGCTGTTAAGTCATACTAATTACTATATCGTAGTATCTTATTATTGTCTAAAGTTGTTAGTTGCCTCCTGGTTTAAGAAGACCTTTAGTATTAGGCAGACTGCATTTTATATATACGATAATCCACCCTATTATTAATAATAATTAGATCTGCTATCCGTCAGTTTACTTAGAGTCTATATATTCTCTGTTTTCAACTTTATATACTAGCTGAGGATTTTTTTAGGTCCTAATTTTTGTTATTTAATACGTTTTAGGGGCTCCTGGGCTATTTCTAGAGCTTAATATCTTCTATATAGAAGTGCTAATCGTCCTCTTTGTTTGCCTAGTCATTTAGCTCTTCCCTTAGTTGCTCGTCCTGGTGCTTATCTAGCTGCTTATTTGGTTGGCCGTCTAGGCATTAGTTTAGCTACTTCTCTAGCGGCTTATCTAGCTACTCGTACGGGGACTCGTCTGGCCGCTTCCTTGGTTGCTTATCTAGTTAGCTATCTAGGTATTAGTCTAGCTGCTTCTTTAGTGGCTCATCTAGCCGCCTTTCTAATTGGATTTTTAGGTGTTGGTTTAGCTGTTTATCTAACGATTTGTCTAGCTGCTCATTTAGCCACTCGTCTAGCTACTCCCTTAGTTGCTTATTTCCATACCGACCTAGCTACTTATTTAGTAGCTTATTAATCTGCTTATCAGCCTATTCTGCTAGCTATTTATTTAACACGAAGTCTCCTAAGGGAGAGAACATTAAGGTTTTATCTAACTTATTAACACTATTAGGTAGGTTATTTAAGATAGATTTCTCTAATCTAATATATTAGTCTAGATCCTACATTATTTTATTAAATAGAGCAAAGGTTAGACCAGAATTAGTCTAGTTACCTTTAAACTCTTCTAGATTTAAGTGGTCTGCGCTAAAAGCAGGCTTATATAGAAAATTCTCAAGTAGGACATTATCTATGTCCATATTATTAATGGGAGCGTCTATATTTTTAGGGACTATGTCTATAGCTTTAACTATAGCCATGTCTAAGCCGTAATTGTATCAGAAGTCATCTATATAAAAAGAGAGAATGTTGGCTTCCTAAGATCCAGGTATTAGGTTGGGTTTAATAAGAATAAAATCTTTAGGGTTTACTATTAAGGGATCCTAAATCTATTCCTAAAAGATAGGGTCCGTAAGGGTAAACATATTAAATAAGTTGTTTATATTAGAGGTGGAACTCTTTTAACGTAATAGTTAGAAGTTATAGTTAATAGTTATTAGATACGGTTAAGATAAAAAAAGGTAAACTTAATAGCTTAAGTAGGGTTTCCTTATTCTAATTATAACCTTCTTTACCATAACATATAATATTAGCCTCTGAACTAGACACGGAACAATGGAAGTAGTGCTATAGGGGGGGACGGTAGTGCCTAGCCTATATATAATTAAGAAATTAAACTAAGATAAAATATCCGCCTAGCGCGCCTACCAGACTATAAGGGCTTTTATTATCATAAAATATTCTAAAAACTTATAATTAAAAACTACTTAAATAGGGTTAGGGGTCTCTTCTGGCTATACTCAATGGTACTAAAAGCTAGAGATAATAGCTAGCATTTCTTTATTATATATTAGGTAATTTAGCTTAGCATCTACTATAGTCTTTAAGCAGTAAGTAATAGGGTACTATTTTCCATCTGTTTACTTTTAGGAATAAACGCTAGTAATAATACTATCTAAGGCATCGGTTTCTAGTATTAAGGGCTATTTTAGGTTAAAGTAGGTAAGTAAGGGAACAGAAACTAGTCGTTTCTTAAACTCGTTAAAGGCTTGCCTATATATAGTATTAAAGTAGAAGGGCTAGTTATTTTAGGTAAGGTGGCTAAGAGGCCGAGTAATCCTACTATAGTTTTTAATAAAGTATTGGTAGAAGTTATAGAAACCTAAAAATAACCATACCTCCTTTACGGTCCTTAAGAGTACCTACTAGTTAATTATAGCTGTCTTTTCTAGGTCTGCTTTAATTCTATCCATACTAATAATAAATCTTAGCTACTTTATACGCTTAACACTAAATTCTAATTTCCTAATATTGGCTTAAAGACTAGCTTTGCGGAGCTATTATAGGATGCACCTCGCATTCTAAGTTATTCTTGGAGTAGATTATAATATTATCTAAGTAGGCCATGTAGAAGTTATTAAGGTAGTTAAAGAGTATATTATTTATATATCGCTAGTACATAGCTAGTCCATTAGTTAGTCTAAAAGGAAGTACTTTATATTTATATAATTTGTAATAGGTCTAAAATATAGTAAGATCTATAAATTTAAAGTCTATCCTGATTTAGTAAAAGGGCTAACAGATATTAAGCTTTATAAAAACCTTAGCTCTACTTATTTAGGCTAGTATCTTATTAAGTAAAGGTAGTGGATAGCGGTTCTTGTAAGTTATATTATTTGGCTTATAATAGTTAATATAGAAATATAGCCCTCCGGTTGGTTTTTTAATAAAGAAAATTAGTATAGTAAAAGGTGCTTAACTAGGCTTAATAAATCCCTTATATAGGTTATTAATAAGGTACCACTTAGTGGCCTATAATTTGGCGATAGATTGCTAATAAAGGGGGCTATAGCTAAGGGAGTTTTCCTTATCTAGCTTAATCTTAATTTTATAGTTATATAGTTAGTAAGGCGGGAGTATATTAGATACTACCTTAGAGAATATATTTTTAAATTTTTAGCATTAATAGGGTAGTTTCTATTCTACCAGTTCCTTATCTATAAGCTTACTTTTCTTTTTATTAGGTTAGTTATTGTTACGGAGTAAGTATAAGCGACGATAATATATAGCAAAGTAGATATTATTAAGCTATATATAAGCTATATAATAAAATTAAAATATTATATAAGGAAAGAAGGTAAGAAAACGGGAAGAAAGGGCATATATTATTAACTTAGTTGCTTAGTTAATACGTACATAGAGCAGAATAGGATTTAGGTAGCGGTTTAGCAGAACTTAGTAGGATTTAGTAGACTTAGTAGAATATAGCAGAATGCCGTAGATTGCCATTATATTGCTATCTTGTAATCGGTCTCTAACTGCTAAGTTAGTAGAAATAAGTAGATGCGTATAAGGTGTTATAGGGGTATCCTATAACAGTTATGGGCTAAAGTTTTCTTATCCTTAATTATTTAATTAATTTTATATAAGCTGGCTATAAAGGCAATAGTATTAAGCCGGGCTAGGTTTTAGTAGAATCTTATAACGCTAATATAGTAAATATTAACCAGTAGGAGGTCTATAAGCCTTTTAATAATTATTTACCGGACTGTCTTTAGCAATTTAGGGTTTATAATTTTTTTTAGCTTATATTCTATCTTCTGCAAGTTATCCTCCTAATTTATTAATTCCGTATAATAGCTACCCACCTAAGACATTTTGCCGATTGTTTGATTTAAATTACCCCTTTAATACACTACTACTATATCCTCTACCACCCCTAATCGCTATAACTTAATAAGGAAGATCGTATGCGAATTATTCTTTAATTATTAGAAGCCAGTCTTAATCTGTCGCCTTCTTCTGTTTACTACCGTCGTGATGGCCGCTAATTAAGTAAGGTGTATTACTGAAAGCTTTAAAAGCTCTTAGTTTTTAAAGAGTCCTCTCTAGTTAAATAGATTATTAGGGTTAACCTCCTTAAATTTAATACCTTAAATCTATTGCTAAAAGTATCCTTACTATAAAGAAGTATTCTTTAGAGCTTAGCCAATACTAGTATAAAAACTTCCTTACCTAATACTTAGAGCTCTAATCTTAATTTGCCTAAGGCCTTAATTAAAAGCAAAAGGATTTTAAGGATCTAAAGATTATTAAAGAATGGTTTAACCTTTACGAAGCTACTATTACCAAATACGCGATTCCCCTAAGCAATTAATATAATATAAATAAGAAAGGAATTGTAATGGGGATAGGTAATGTTGGGAATGTATCACGTATGGTCACGTGTCGCCGCGGCACTAGCGTGGCGGGAAGCCCTAAGCTCCTCGCCCTTCCTTATTAAGAAGAAAAACAATTGAATAATATCATACTAGCTATAAACTGTAACTACGTGATATCACCTTGTGTTACTAACACTGATTAGTGGTTAACTTCACTATTATACCATAAAACAGCTAGGTATTCCACTAAGAAGAGACGAGCCACTGTACTAGTGCTACTTGTGCTAGAGGAAGCTGTCTTTTAAGGTTAGAACTAGTCCTAAATTTTAAATAGAACTCTTCCACAAATCTAAGGATTTAAAGGCTAGAACTGGTCCTAAGCCTTTCCTAGATTACAGATTCTTGTGTCTATTACGCAGAATAATATACTTTACAAGTCTTCGCGATTTAAGGCTAGAACTGGTTCTAAGCCCTATAATCGCAAATATATATCATAAACGCGTACTAAACAACAAACGCGTACTAAACAATAATCCCTACCCTAATAACACTTCCCTCCCCCCAAAAACATAGCTATGCCTACCTTAAATAACTGGGAAGACTCCTTACTACTAGGGGTAGCTTTATACGCACAACTTATTAATGAAAATTAGGACGAATTTACCATTAATATAATAACTTATACCGTAAAATAAGTTAACGGCTTTCTCCTACACCGTATTATATTCTACTAAAGTAGATACTACGCCGATCTATAGCTATGGGAATATTTTAGGGAGGATTTTATAGGATGGACCGCTAACACCTAGGCACTTAGCAATGTTAATATTGTTTGGGATTTTTAAGACTTCCTCCATAGAAATAGGGTATATGTTGCTAAAAATAGTAACCTAATTACTAGTAATATCTAGGCTGTTATTATTGGTATAGAAGAACCAGTATGGATGGAAGCTAAGATTATATATTAACTACAGAAACCTAGAACCAACCCGTATTCTTTAAAAGGCAACTTTAATTTAGAATGAAACCCCTAGAACGCTACTATCCTACCTAAAGGTGCTCTCCCACCTGGAGGTGCTTTTCTACCTAGAGGTACTCTTTCTCTACCTTTATTACCTCTAGCTCCTCTACCCTAGCCAACCGGTAAGCCTCTACTATGAGAAGTTATGAATCTGATAAAGGTATATTTGGATAAGGAGAAGAAGTTTAGAGGAGAACTGTATAATATGCTTGGAATAAAACTATAGGTCTTTTATAACTACTATAGTAAGGTTGGAATCTAATGCCACTAGTTTTATTATACTTTCTTAGTTATATTAAAGGGACGGGCGGCGACATTTTATTATAACTATATTATGGGTAGAAACTATAGCTTTAATATAATACTTTAGCTTATTAGAGCCCACTTTAAGACTAATAAGAATTGCTAGCTTTATATATCTAAATAGTAGGAGACTATGTTTTAAAGAGTTATTACTTCTAACTTAACAAAGACTTATTTAGAGTGCCTTTAACTACTCTTTAATAAACTCTAGAAAATCCAATATGGCCTTACTAAAACTTACTAAAATAAGAATAGCCTAAGGGACTAGGTTATCTTAGCCTGCCATGGCGTTCCTAAGTGTAATTTGGCGCTATATAAACCTATAGATATGTTTAAAGGAGTATATACCAAGCTACGCTCTGCTATAGGTACTGTAATGTAAATATAAGAATCTTAATAGTTCTATACCGAAAACCCTACCTAACTAAGTATTCCTAACTAATATAATTATAACTAGACTGACCGTATATATGGTGGCCATGGTAGGGGATATAGTAGAGGGTATAATTAATGTTAACTATAAGGCAATTGTGGAGGTCCTTGTGGAGGTTTATTTTAAAGTGATTACTAGAAAAAGTGCTATGTTTATAAAAAGCCAAATTGCTAGTTAACTAGGCATTCTCTTAATAAGTGAAAGGAGGTATATAATAAGTTTTGCTAGAGTGTAAGAAACGTTGGAAATTATAAGGTTACTATAGCCTACTTCTAAAGCTTCTTGGTTTAATATAAAGGCGTAGAAGATCTTAAGGGTGAGGTTAATAAGGCTAAATAGCTTCTTATAGATATAGAAATTGAGGACTACTTACCTGACTAATACTTTACTGAGTATGGTAAGGTAGATGGTATATAAACCATTACTGTTCTTAATAACTAATCTACGCTCTATTCTATTACGAAGTTAGATATCTTTAATAAGCTAAAGAAGAGCTCTGCGTTCTCTTTTAATAATAGATACTTAGCAAATGTTTTCCATGGTATTATGCCAGATACTGGAGCCGTAGGAGTATCTATAGTAGGAGAACCTTAAGTTTAAGCCCTTTAGCAGCTTAATAGCTCTGTTTAGATTAACTATTTAACGGCAGGCTAATATATAATTTGTTTTGGTAAGGGTACTATAATCTCTTTTGGCATAATTAGGGTTTAATCCCCCTTAAGGTATATTACTTTTTATATTATTTCTATAAACACCCCATTTCTATTTTACATTAGAGATATAGATAAATTGGGCGTTAAGCTTAATAACCTTAAGAATGTACTTATTTAAGGAGATAATTGGGTGCCTGTTATACGCAAGTAGGGTTACCCCTAGTTGCTCCTTTATTAACTAGAAAAGAGTGTTGCTTAAAGCTACTTAACTAAGTTAGAGTTACGCCAACTATATTATTATTTTAGCTACCTATCTGTTTATTAATTACTTAGGGTTCTTTAGTGAGTAGGCCATAAAGTTAAGGTTAAGGCAATTGAGTATCTTATAAAATACTACTATTACTGCTAAATAAACTAGAAGTCCCCTAGCCGATTTAAGTTTACTCTTAAAGATAACTACGACTTTAACTTATATATTATTGTTAATGTTATGTATCTTAGCGGCAAGCTAGTACTTTAAGTTGTTAACTTTTTAACCTCCTTCTAAGCCGTATAATTCTTGAAGGATATATTAGCTAGGAATGCATAGGATACCCTTTAATTATACTAGATTAATATCTACCTAGAACCCCCTAACTAAACCGTCTATAATATAGGAAAGAACTTTTTATCTATAGAGTTTTAATAATAGATAAAGGTAATGGTAATTAAGGTTAAGGAAGTTCCTATTAAGGTATATAATAGCATTAGAAAAGTGGAGCAATATTATGCGCTATTATGCCGCGTATATAAGATTATCTCTTTAGAACTAGAGGACGCTAGTAAAAAACTTACCTTATAAATAGCTGTTAAAGCCATTAACAATTCCGCTGGCCTGGATAGACTTATACTTATATTGCTAGTCTTTGGCGCCTACCCTTAAATAATTAATAATTCTCCGCTATCTCCCTCTATTGTGTAATAAGCCGAGGCTATTCGCAAGGTAATAAAGGAGGTGCGATATCTCTACGCTATACGCTAGGTTAACGACGCACTAGAAGTAAGAAATGACCTAAATACCTTAACTACGCTTAATCTACCACTCTAGTCTAAGGTACGCGTATGGCGTAAAAAGGGAGGATGGTTAGGCCTATATTAACTTATTGTAATTAATAGTTAAACTTGTACTATTTAGATGCCTTACAGATCCACTTAATTCCGTTTAACCGTTATTAAGCCTTACTATAAAGATAATAGTTTTAAGCCTTTATGGGATGCCCTAAAAGATGCCCTAAAGGAGAATTATAATTAACGTGCTTTAGAAGACGACTACAATCCTAATACAATTATAGTAGATATGCCGCAACTATAACGCGGTAGAGGTTGCCTAAAGGGATTATAAAATTGCTAATATCTTATTAATTTTAAAGAGCAATTCATTGCCGCTATTAAGAATGGAATTGAGTTATTAATGGCCTTTATAATAACTAAGGAGAAGGCTAACTTTAAGTTTATAAAATAGCTCTAAAAGGAAGGTTATATTATAACTCCTAGAGCTCCTTTCTAAGCATCTGATAAGTAGGAGATTAACAGTCTTATTATAAGAGAAGTCTTTAAATTTAAGAAGTATAACCCTACTAAATTTAATGGAGTTCGCATCTTTAAGTTAAAAATGGTTAATAAGATTAAAGGTAGAGCTATTAATGCCCTATTTAAGAAATTAAGGCTTGTTATCTAAGGCTATAATAATAATAGTAAGGAGGTAATTCTTACGTAATCTCCCATAATTTAATAAGCTAGTTAGTAAGTTATTATTGCGCTAGCTCCCTCCTTAATAAAGAACAGAATGGCGGTTTATTTACAAGATATTACTTAGGCCTATACCTAATTAGAGACGCACCTTTAGTACTTAATACTAGTATACCTTCTAGAGCAAATTCGTCACCAATATCCTAAAAATATGATTATGGTTGTGCTTAAGCTATTATATAGAATTGTAGAGGTAGGAACCTATTGCTAGGCTACCTATAGCAAGCACTATAAAGAGAAGCTTTTAATAACTACTTCTATATTTAACCTATGCTTCCTAATTATAACTATAAGAACTTTATTTAGAATTATTGGCATATAAACTAATAATATAATTATCTTAGGAGACGACTAATTCTTAGCTTTTAAAGAAGATAAGCTAGTAAAGGCAAATCTTATGGCAAAGCTAAAGGAAAAGCTTAATTTAACAATACTATTACTCTTTAATGGATGTATCCTCTTCCTAAACGAGTATTCCATTGCTTTACGCTAGAAGGGTTAAGGCAAGAAGATTAACGTTGTTAACATTAATTCTCTAAAGTAAGGATATATGGAGCAACGTGCTCGCGGAGCCTATATTGCTTCTATCTATTAACCTAAGGCTTCCTTTAATCTCTCTATTACTGCTTAACACTAGGAACCAACTAAGGATAACGTTCTTGCCTTAAATAAATATCTTTTCTGGCAAATAAACCATCTCAATTGGGGACTACTCTATGTGCCTATTAATCTTCCTACCACTAAGCTCTTTGTATTTGTTAATAGATTGTTTATAAATAATAAAGATTTTAGCTTCTAGCTAGGATATAAGATTATTATTATAAACGAATCTACTAGAGAGAATAACTTTATAATCTATGGTAATGTTATTTATTAGAGCTTAACTAAGAGTAAGCGTGTTACTCGAAGCGTTCTAGCGTTAGAGATATATAGAATAGTTAGTAGAGTTAATATTGTAATTATAATTGGAACTACCCTAAAGATAATTATAGATTGACTTGAACTTCCTATTATCCTTATAATTATATGCACCAACTTATATTCCCTCTATAAGTGTTTAGTTAAGCTTAGCACTATAAAAAAGAAGCGCCTTATAATTGATATTATAGCACTTTGGCAATTCTATAAGCGTTAAGAGCTCTTTAAGATTTAATAGATTAATAGACAAGATAACCTAGTAGATGCGATAACGAAGGCAAATCTAAATAAGGCTCTAGAAACGTTTATTAATATAAATACTCTATGTGTATAAGTTAAAGGTTGGGTTAAGAGGGAGTAGAAGATATAGCAATTTAAGGTTATTTTCCACATGTGATTTTTAGGCCATATTTAACGATCTTGGCCTACTAACCTTAAATTCTGCTATATTCTGCCAACCCTGACTTTAACTAGCTAATTAGGATTTTCTATCCCCGGGATAGAAAATCGCTATTGGCTCGCTTAACACTAGCGCCTTGGCGGCCCTTGTAAGATGTCCACCTCTAACCTCTAAACGGTTCCTCTTTTTCTTCTCTTTAGCTTAGCATCTTTATAAGATAGCATTCTATAGACTTTGGTTTAGAGACATTTAACAACAACACTTATATTGTAATGGTAATAGTAAGTAAGGAGGATTGATGTTTATTACGCTTAATTGCGTTATTTGTATGTAGATGGCATCCATAAAAGAAGAATTGCCAGTATCGGGAATGTATTACGTGTGGTTATATGTTGCCGCGGCACTAGCGTAGCGGGGAGCCCTAAGCTCCTCGCCCTTCCTTATTAAGAAGAAAAACAATTGAACAACATCATACTAGCTACAAACTATAACTACGTGATATCACCTTGTGTTACCAACAGGTAATAAGGTTAAGGTGCTTAATCGGAGGCTTAAGCCTTTATTGAGCCAGGCAATCGCGATTAGGTGTCTATTATTAAGTATATATTAGGAAGTTAGTATCAATTACCTTCCTACCTTATATTTTAGGGGAAGTAAGTATAATAATCTTAGATATTACCTAAACTTAATTACAAGTAAGTAATTTAAGTAAGCGATTTAGGGTAGACAAATTTAGATATTGTAGTTAATTGGTTAAAACACTATAATTAATAATAATAATATTATTATTCATTGCTTAATGTCCAATTTAGATCCCTATTGGGCCCACGCGGACTACTCCTTATATATATATAGGGAGAAAGCTCTATATGAAAAAACCTTATAATCTATCTCCCCGCCTTTAGGGACTCGCCTATAGGTCGCCTATAGGTTGCCTACGAGTTACCTATAGTACTCTTATATCTTACTTTTTTTTATAACCTTTTTAGAAACCACTGCTGCCATAACAAGCCTACGGACGCGCTAGTATTATATACTTTACTCTACTACTATGGAGCTATTAGGGGGCGCCTATTACTCGCCCCTTTGCCTTTTATTGCTATTTCCTTTGCAATCTGGAACTGGTCTAGAATATTTTAGCCAATAAGACACTGGGTAGCCGCCTTAAGGCCTCTTTATATTAAGAGTAGTATATTATAGTTCTCTATGCCAGCTGCTAAAAGCATTGCTTTTTAGCTGGTATATAAGGGGCATAACAGTATTATGTATTTTAGTGTCTGTCTTGGCCAGCTATATTCGCATCTTAGGCTGCCTACTAGGACACCTACCTAGTAGAGCTAATCTTTTAGTCCTATTATTCCTATCCTTAAGAGTATTACTATTATGTTTTCTGCCTTTATTAGGCCTTTTTAAAGCCCTTAGGTATTTGTCCCTTATAGCATTAATTATACTATAGCTTAGGTTCCTTTAGCCTAAGACAACTTTTAGACCTTTAACTCCTATATATCTCTTTAGCGCTGGTCCAGCTAGTATTATATTGCGGTAGATGGTTTCCTAGTATCCTTTTATACTCTACTTTAGCTCCTTTCTCTTCCTTAGTATTATCTTTACTAGCCTCTTACGCGTTTTCCTTCCTCCTCTATCTAGGCCTAGGCCCTAAAGCCACACTATTCCCCTTCCACTTTTTTTACCCGTTTTCCTAATATATCTTCCCCACTTTAGGATTATTGGTTTATTCTCGTATAGGGCACCCTAGGGTCCCTTTATAGTTTGCTTAAGCACGTCTTAATATACTTTATAATATTAAAGTTGCGTTCCTTTTATACCCTTTATATTATAGCGGCTTTAATATATAGATATAGGGGGGGAATGCCAGCTTCCTTCTTAAGTAGTGCTATAGTCGTTCGCTTATACTCGCCTATTATACTCTAGAGATAGGCTATTTAGACTTTTTAAAGTAGTTTAAGGAGTGATTTAGGGGGGGCTTTTTTAGTTTCTCTAATGGCCCAGATACTAAATCTATATGTTATAGTTAGCTAGATAACTACTATATGTAGTAGGCGTGACTTCTAAAAGCATAGACCCTATATAGAATTCATAATCCTAGAAATGGTAGTGTATTGCGCTTAGCCCTTATAGGCCGCTTATACCGTATATACGCTCCACTAGAGCTTACTATCTACCCATACTCCTAATACCCTTTAGCCTTAAACTGGTTACCCTCTAAAGCCTTAGATATAGATTATATGCTAAAGGTCTGTAGATTAATTGCGTTTTCTTATAAAATAGATTAGCTAGTATTTCTCTAGTAAGAATTGGACTCCGTATTGTCTTGCCTATTCTATATAGGTATTATTGGCCTTTTCTAGTGTCCTGCAATTCTCTATAGCTATTAACCCATATATAATTAGGTTTATGTCGTTAATAAAGCTTATCCCCTAAATTGCCCCTTTCTTAAAAGTCTAAAGCAGGTTGCTTATAAAAAAAAGAGTATAGGTAAAAGAGGTAATCCTTATAGTATTTTTATTATAACTGTAATAGGGGGGCTCTAGTATCTGCTAAAGACTAATAATGTTTCTTTTTAGCCTATAAACCCTTAAATAAATTATATAATCTATTCTAGGAAGCCCTTTACCTTAAGGATATATAGAAGACGCTTATAGGGTATATTATTATAGGCGCCGCTAATATCTAGGCTAAGCATTAATACTATAAAGTCCCTTCGCATAGCCTATGCAGTTTTAATAATAGTAGTAAGTAGTATAAAAGCTAATAGCGTTAAGCGATTCTTTCTTACCCCTATTTGGCTTTATAGTAGTAGAGCATATTTCTCTACTATATCTACTATATAGTCTGCTATAACCCTCTCTAAGATCTTATTAAGGGGTGTTTTCTAGGGTAATAGGGCGGTAGATTTCTGGGATTAAGTAATCTACTTTACCTTCTTTTTATAAAACTACCGTTATTATAGATCTTCTAAGTTGCGGGTAGTAGCCTATTATAAAGTATACTCTAGCCATATTTATAAGCTAGGGTGCTATAAGTGGTCTATAGGTCTTTAAGGCCTTGTTTAGAATCCTATTTGGTCCTAGTACTATATTATTTAAAAGGTGGCTAATAGTTCTAGCCATTTCTTCTATTATTATATCGCTATTAACCTATAGGCGAGTCACTAGTGTTTTACCTATAATAATACTAAGGTCTACTAAAACCGGTTAGGGGAAGAACCTTTCTATAAGGATCTTTACCTTCTTATTATTATTATTAACAGCCTATAATTCCCCTATCCTTTATAGGGGAGGTAGGTATAGGTCTTCTACTAGGCGTTCTGCCTTATTCTTTACCTATTTTACTATAGCCTAAAGACCCTTATTATAGGGGAGGCTTAAGTTAAAAGTATGCTTATTTATACACCGTCTCTAGTTATTCCTTACTTCTTTTTTTAGGGTATCCTTTAACTAGTTTCTTATGTCTTTATATTATCTCTCGTCTTTAGGATTATAGCTATTTATATATTTCCTTTTTACTCGTTATTAGCTGGCTATAAGGGCCGCGTATTATGCGGACTATATATACTGTATATAGGTGCCCGGTTTTAAAACTGGGCAGTACTCTTCTAACCTATTTTTAATTGCTGCCTAGATCCTTTCTAGTCTTTAGTTAATTTTCTTAGGGGTAGCTAGTAAGCCTTGCTTGTTTAGTATTAGGTAGATTTCTTTTAAGTCTTAGAGTTATTGCTTAACTATATTAAGGAAGCTATCTGTCTTAAGCTTCCTTATTGCGTATCTTTTGCTATTTAGATGCACCTTAATATCTAGATAGGGATATAGTCTAAGGCCAGTACCTATTTTTTTAGGGGTATATTTTTTAAGTCTTTGGTATAGGCTATTGTCTATAAATATAAAATTAATTGTACTTCTAGCGGTGCCTTATTATTATATAATTACTTCTAGGGGGGTAGCTAGCTTAAGGCCCTAGATATCTATAGCCCTAAGTAGGTACTCTGCCTATTATTTAGCAGTAATATAGATACCCCCCTACTATAGGTAGTAGAGGTTTATATCTCTTAATAGGATTAACTCTATACCTTTAGTTTCTAGCAGGATTATTACTAATATAATATTCTCTATTTACGGTACCCCTTTAACCCTTAAGTTATAAATATTAATAATTTATACCGGACCCCTATATATTTAGACTATTATAACTATAATATTTAGGTTAACTGCCTACTATAACTATAAGGCTAGGCTAATAGTCTTACTAATTATAAAGTATACGCGTATAGCTGCTTTTAGTTTATATAGGTGCTGGAATCCTTAGAGGCAGTATATTAATTACACATAGGTATTGTAGTATGGCTCTTATATAGTAAGGATATAGTGTTTTTTTAGGTCTAAACTATCTAGCAGGGGCCTTATAAGACAGTAGTTTATATTTCCGCAGTTATACTATATAATAGTTAGGTGGCGAACCCCTAGTAAGGGTTCTTTAACTCTTCTTTTTTCCTTACTTCTTCTATTTTTACTTTCTCTAGAATATTTAGAACTTCTATTTCCTATATTTACCCCCTAGCCGCTACTTATTTTATATAAAGCTTTTTATTCCCATATTTTATATTTTTATTAGTCCTTTTATATCTAAATCTATTATTATTTTAGGTTCTTCCCCTATTCTTACTAGTTAACTATATACCCCTTATAGGCCGGCTAAGTATATTATATTTACCGCGTTAAGTCTAATTCTTAATTATCTTGGCCTTAAGCTTACTATAGCTATCTATAGGGGTCTTCCTATGGAGCGTCCTCTCCTTTATGTCCTATATGTCCTATATCCTTATTTAGTCTAGCAATATTATATAGCATTGCTTTTAGCCCATTAAGGCTTAGGGTAGCTAGCTTAGCCCTCCAATATTAAAAGTAGGGAATGCTAAGAAGGCACCTATGTCCCCCTAGCTTATTGCCTATTATTTCTATTTATATAACCTAGTGTGCAGTTATTCCCGCAGCTATTAAGCCCTTACCTTCCGTCTCCTGTATTTAATATAATCTTCTCTCTCCCACGTCTTATGTGTACTTTAGTAGCAGTTTATGTATTTTTTTTAAGTCTTAATTTATATAATGTCTTATATTATAGGGGCCTGCACAGTAGCCGCAGTATACCTGTGCTGTGTATATGGATTAAGTATATCCCTATTATATATATTAATAGTATTATTTTAGGCGTAGTCTATAGTTATAGAGCCTTATATTATATATAAGACTATTTATAATTATTCCTTTTTAGATAAGCAGTTTTTATATTCCTAGTATAAGGACGCTAATAATAAGGGAGCTATATATGCGTCTAGCGTCTCCCTTATAAGTCTCTAGCAACCCTTATATCCTCTTATTATTTTTATTATATTCTTAGTTTATATTTTCCTATTAGAGCTATTAGATCTGGGTGATTTTAAGTCCTAGTATAAGGCGTTCCGTTTATTTTACTATCTCCTATATAGTTGCTATATTATCCGCCTAGCGGCCCTTTTTTACCCTAAGGCTTATAGGAACCGCTAGTACTTTAACTAAGTAATCTTTATAAAGCACTTTTATGCCAATATATTCTCCTAGCCTATCCCCTACTCTTATAGCTCGTTCCTTTACCTATTGGTCCTTTAGGGTAACTCTAATATCTCTACTCCTAAGGTGTCTAACTATAATAGCATTATAGACTTCCTTGCGAATCTCTATAAGCACTTCTATTTCTAATTATCCCCTAAGCCCCTCTACTTTTTCTATATTTAGTTATATTATAATTATATACCCGGTTATTATCTTAAGGGGGGTAGGTTCCCTATACTATAGAAGTGCAGCTACGGCGGTCTAGGTGCGGTTCGCCTATAGGGGGTTTTTATTTATTTTTAAATTTACTTAGCCATTAGAGGATTTAATTAAGGGTTTACTAGAGGGGCGCCTAAGGGGTACTAAACTAGCGGAGCCATTCTACTAGCTATATTAGTTTGTTATAGCTAATAGTTACTTCCCTATAGTTTTAGATACTAGACACGTCTAATAGGCTTTATATTTTATTAGATATATTCTTATTAGAGGTCTTTCCACTTTATAGTGTGGTGTTTGCCTATCCTTATTATAGGGAGCTATTATTAGGTGTAGTTCTGGCGGTTGCGCATGACTGCATACTACTATTATTTAATGTGTGCCTCCCCTATAATATATGCATCTTAGGGGGATCCTCTAGGTGTTTTTTAGGGTTCTTTTAGATAGTTTAGTTTCTGAGGCTAGGTGCAGCAAGCGCTCCAAACTTAGTTTAATAAATATACTACTAGCCTATAATATATAACTATATATAAAAATATATTCAAGTATATAGAATATACGTATATAGAAAGACCTCTTATATAATAAAGTAAGAAGTACTTTAACCGCTACCAATTCTAATATAAAAATAGCGCGATATCTTAATTAACTTTATAGTTAACTTGCTTAGCAGTAATAGGTTTATAAATGTTGGTAACACAAGGTGATATCACGTAGCTACGGTTCGTAGATAGTATGATGATTGTTATTCTATTCTTTCTCCTGCTTGAGGAAGGGTGAGGAGCTTAGGGCTCCTCGCCACGCTAGTGCCGCGGCGACACGTGACGGCAACTTGCCTCGCGTGACGGCAACTTGCCTGTATTCCCAACACTGGCAACTCTTCTTTTGCGGTTGCCATCTATATACATATACCGCTCGACTAGCGTAACAAATATCAATCCTCCTTACTTACTATTGCCATTGTAATATAAGTCTCGCTGTCCCAAATTTACTAAAGAAATGGTGGTTGACCAAGTAGTAAACCTTAAACTGTTATAACCTCAAATTGCCTTTTAGTACGTGATACTTTCTTGCTAGGAAATCCTGGGTAGATTAACCAGGGAACTATATTGTTGAAATAGAGTTGCGGAGCTTATCGATATCCGGCTCCATTCCAGAATCCACCTCTACTAGATCCTCCACAAGAGCCTCCTCCGCGGTAGCCAGAGCCTCTGCGTCTATCATAGCTGCCACGGCCTCATCTATACCCACTTCATCCGTAGGAGCAATTAGTGCAGTACTGGCCGTTATTATGACTGTCGTATTCGCCGTAATTAAGCTCCTGCTAAGGGTAGTTATTGAAGTAGAATTGCTATGCCTTATAAGAGCGAATAGTGGTACCAATCGCAGATCTTAAGTCATCTGATTTTCCAGTGATCTTGCTATAATAGGAGCTACTGGCACAATCTTTAAGCGTGACCGAAAATGCACTATAGTATTGAATTGGTAGATACTGGGGAACTAAAGACAAAGGTTATTACGGAGGTTGTTGCGGAGATTGCTGCGGAGATTGCTGCGGAGATTGCTACGGAGGTTGCTGTGGAGGTTCTTGTCGAGCTTACTGCTGAGATTGCTGCGGAGATTCTTGCGGAGGTTGCTACGGAGGTTAAAGCGTCTCTAGTGGTGCAGCGATTGGGACAACTGGTGGTGCAGCAGTTGGAATAGCTAGTGGAATTGGCGGAGCAGCTGGTAGTCGGGCTGGAGATGCTTGTGTAGCTGGTAGGGGACTATAGAAAGGTATTAATTGTGGCTATTCGTCATTAGGATTCCATTAAAAGTTAAACTTCTTCATAGTGCGTATTTAGTGCTCAATCTCTTATAAAGTCTATTTGTGCTCTTCCTTTACATTAAGGACCTGCTCCTAAATATTGTCTCCAATAATGCCCCCATCTATAGGGACAAATACTCCATTCTCCTAAAGAAAGTCTTAAAAATCCTAAACAATATTAACATTGCTAAGTGCCCAGGTGTCAGCGGTCCATCCTATAAAATCCTCCCTAAAATATTCCCACAGTTGTACATCGGCGTAGTGTCTACTTTGGTAGAAGAGAATATAGTATAGGAGGAAGCCATTAACTTATTTTGCCGTATAGGTTATTATATTAAAAACGGGAAATTCGTCCTAATCTTCATTAATAAGTTTCGCGTACGCAGCTACCCCTGGTGGTAAGGAATCTCTTTAGTTATTTAGAGTAATTATAGCCATATTTTCAGAGGAAGGGAAGTGTTATTGGGTTATAGAAAAGGAGGTGTTATTAGTATAGGGATTATCAATTGTCGTTTAGTACGCGTTTAGACGAGAATCTATAATTATAGGGCTTAGGACCAGTTCTAGCCTTAAATCACGAAGACTTATAAAGCGTGTTATTCTGCGTAATAGACGCAAGAATCTGTAATCTTGGAAAGGCTTAGGACTAGTTCTGGCCTTTAAATCCTTAGATTTGTAGAAGAGTTCTATTTAAGGTTTAGGACCAGTTTTAACCTCAAAAGACAGCTTCCTCTAGCACGAGTAGTACTGGTATAGTGGCTCGTCTCTTCTTAGTGGAATACCTAGCTGTTCTGTGGTATAATAGTGAAGTTAACCACTAATTAGTGTTGGTAACACAAGGTAATATCACGTAGTTACGGTTCGTAGATAGTATGATAATTGTTATTCTATTCTTTCTCCTGCTTAAGGAAGGGTGAGGAGCTTAAGGCTCCTTGCCACGCTAGTGCCGCGGCGACACGTGACGGCAACTTGCCTTATATAACGGCAACTTGCCTGTATTCCCAATAATAAATATTATAGTAGTTATTAACTATTTTATAAAAATGCGATATATAATCCCTATAGACTTAATTAATATAATATTAGTAGCTAAATATTTCGTTAAGTACGTCTTTAAGCTATATAGACTTCCTAATTTAATAATATCTAACTATAGAAGCTAGTTTATCTTAGATTTCTATTAAGCTCTATATAAACAATTAAGTATATAAATATAACTCTTAACTATATTTTATTTAGAGATAGATAGTTAAACTAAAATTATAAACGCGATTATAAAACAATATCTATAAATATATCACTGCTACCTATAAAACGACTAGGAAAAATAGCTGCCTTTAGCTAAGTTTACTGCAAATAATATAATAAACAAATTAATAGACGTAATGCTAATTTTACGCGACCTACGGATAAGACCCTTAATTTAGATTTAAACTATAAGCTATAATTAATATAATAGGACGTATAATTAAGCGGATTTAGTTAATTAACGCGTATAACTTTGCTAATTAATAAAGTAGTCAACGGAATTATTATAAAGCAAATTAATATATGCTTAAATAGTATAGAAATAGTATACGAATAAAGAATAAGCTTCTATATAGGACTTTAAGGAAGTGTTACAGGATATACCCGTAATACCTTATATAGATTTACTAGTTTCCACTAACTTAGCAATTAGAGACTAACCGTAAGATAGCAATCTAACGGCAATTTAACGGCAATTTATGGCATTCTGCTATATTCTGCTAAGCCTATTAAATCCTACTAAGTTCTGCTAGAACTGCTACCTAAATTCTATTCTACTCCGTGTATATATTAACTAAGCAACTAAGCTAATAATATATAACGTGTTTTACTATTAAGTAAGCCACACCACCAAGCGAGCCAACCTCGAAACTCACCAAAAATTAGAAAAATCGCACTTTAATATCTTAACAACCACTTAATAATAAATTCTAATAAATTGGATTTAGACTTTTATATATATTCTATAGCTTCTATTAAAGTTATATTGTAAATAGGTTAGTATTTTTTAAAATATAGTTATTTAGCCTTATTTAGGGGCCAAAATAAGGCTAAATTACTATATCTTAAAAACTACAAAACTATTTACTATGTAACTTTAATAGAGGCTGCAGAGTATATATAAAGGTCTAAATTTAAATTATTAGAATTTATTATTAAGTAGTTGTTAAAATATTAAGGTGTGAATTTCCTAATTTTTTTAGTAAGTATTTAAAGTGGTCTACTTGCCTATATAGTCCACTTGCCTACAAACTACGTTACCTCTAAAGCCTTATTATAAGAAAAGTTAAAATAACTGTTGGTATGCTTTAATACAGTGTAATAGACGTAATATACGTGCAGTGCAGTGTGTAGTTGGATTCTTTTCGTTCTATCTACACGTCTTGATGATATATATACGCGTCTCGCGTAGATTACGTGCTCTATGTACGTGATACATAAAACGAATATCTACCGACACTGGAGCAACTCTAAAGGAAACCAAATTGTACCATTCCCGTTATTTGTAGCGTATACGCAATAACTGGCTCTTCCGTCTATAATATACAGTAGCTTCTCCTTCAATCCTATCCCTGTTATATAACGCCTGTAATAGCTCGCATAAGGTAAGAAAACGGGAAGAAAAGGTATATATTGTTGACTTGGTTGCTTGGTTAATATATACACAGAGCAGAATAGGATTTAGGTAATAGTCCTGGCAGAACTTAGTAGGATTTAGTGGACTTAGTAGAATATAGTAGAATGCTATAAATTGCCGTTAGATTGCCGCTTGTGGTCGGTCTCTAATTGCTAAGTTGGTAGAAACAGGTGGACGTGTGTAAGGTGTTGCGGGGGTGTCCCGTAACAATTGCTATTTAATAAAGATACTAAGCTGAGGAGAAGAAGGAGAATTGTTAAGGGTAGTAGGTAGATATATCGCGAGGGCCGCTAAGGCGCTAGTGGTAAGCGAGCTAATAGCGATTTTCCATCCTAGGGATGGAAAATCCTAATTGGCTGGTTAAATTTAGGGTCTGTAGAATATGGCAGGTGGCATACCCTAGCACTGTTATAATGCTAAGCTAAATCTAAGTTTATTTGTTTAACCTACTCTATAGTCTGCAGTTCTAAGTGATTGGTATTAATTAACTTCTTAAGGGCCGCAGATGCCTTGCTCTTAGTTATTAAGTTAGCAGGGTTGCTATTACTATTAATCTACTTAACTTCCGTAATCTTTCTGCGCTCATATAACTAACGAAGACACATAACGTCTATTATAAGACGTTTCTCTTGTATAGTGCCTAGCTTAACAAGACATTTGTAGAGTAATTTTAAGTTAGTGTAAAGTACAAGTGGAAGTTCAATCTGTAGGAGTTATTTAACAGTTGACTTAATTGCGGCGCCAATGTTAAATTTATAGGCTATTGCGTAGAGTTTTATGGCTAGTACGCTTCTAGTAACTCTTTTACACTTAATTAATAACTAGTGGATAATATTAGCCTTATGTGACGCGTTCTCTAATACCAGTATATATCCTATTTATAACAAGAGGTCCTTATTATTAGCAAATAAGGCGTTAGTAAAAGCAAGTAGGCGTAATATGTTAATGTCTAATTTGACAAACGTAAGGCCTCTTATTAGGTTATTAATCTGTAATTATAGTTGTTTATTAAGTTTGGTAACATTTTCCTTCTTAGGGTTAATTACCTGGGCGGTAAAAGAGAGGTTAAAAGAAGCTTCTAATTAACATATAGAGGTAATATATACACCTCTTGCGCATTATACAACGTATTATTCCTTTATAGTTAGTGCATTACGGACGATGCCTCTTAAGCTTATGGTTGTAGCTATTTTACTTAGGTAGACTGTATTTAGGTTCTTATACTAGTATTCCTGGGTTATTATAATATTACCTTCCCAAGAGAGTTGGATGATGCATCTATTAAATTTAAGTAATTGCTTAACCATAAGTTGCTCGCGCTCTTTTGTGAGAAATTAAGCCTTTTCCAGATGTTATTGCTCCGCGTCTATAAAGGTGGTATTAGCCAGGAATAGAGTGTTGTTAGTTTAAAGGCCAACAATGCTAAAGTAGTTAGGAGTGTTGCTCTATAGGAGGCACGGGTTGTATGTTAATAAGTTTATATTTAATTCCTTAATATAGTAATTATAGTAGGTCGTAAACCAGTAATTACTTACTTCTAGAATACTATATAAAGGCTTAATTACCTTTAGGATTGAGTTCTTTCTAATACCTAGTTGGCTTCCCAACTTATAAGGTGGTTGGATATAGAAGTCTTGGTTTAGCTTTATAAGAGACTAAATATACGCCTAAGAGATATCTTGTAGGTATAACTATATACCGTTACCTTATAGTATTGCTGCGATATATAGAATAAGGCGTTGGCTAACTCATTAAATAGTAGGTAACTAGGTTAGTACAATACCCTTTTTAAGATTGTTATACACTTGAACAACGAGTCTTAATTTCTTAAAGGCTTTATTAGTACTAGGGTTTTTAATCTTATCTATAAATTATAAGTTAAAGATTCTAACTCCTGCGGGTATATGTAACAGTTCACCAGCACTACGCTGAGACACAAGATCGTCGCCTAAGAGGCTCCGAGACATGATCGACGCTACCCTTGTATGTCTCGGATATGGTCAATATTGAGTTATAGACTTCGGAGTTCGGGGTCTACTTTCATGTATTTAGTTCACTTGATTTCCATAGATTTACAAAAAAGTCGTTCTTTCAATACCCACACTTGCACTGTTACAGTATATCCTAAGGGTTAATTATCTTAAATACGCCCTTTTTAATTAGTCCTGTAATTTCCTTTTAACAGGACGTTTTAAATTGCATATGGTTGCTATCCTCTTGCAAGAATACAGTGATGTCGGCAGTATTAATATGAGGGGGATACTTGCGGGGTCTTTCTCTTCCTTGGTAAGGTGGTTGTGCTTCTCTAGTTTTAGTAAGGGACGGTTTCTGTATAGAGACGGTTTCTATAGACAGTTTATATATACGGACAGTTTCGTTAACTTGAATATTGTTAACTTAGGTGCCGTTATCTTAAATATCTTTAACTTGAATATTTCTAGGGTCTGTTAAGTATAGTTTAATAGCAGTGCTGCGGAACTTTGTAGGGCCGCTAGGTAGGTTAACAGCACACATTTCTCCTTTAATATTTAGTAGGTTATATGGTCCTGCCTAGTATCCAAATTATCCTGTGTTGCCTTCTCTCTAAACTAGTACTAAAGAGTTAAGGGGTAGGTTATGAATTGCGGTAGTGCTGGGGCTGTTACGCATGTTAAGTACATCTACGACCTGGCGTTCCGCTTGTATTTTTTTTACTTCCTCTATGGCTTTTCTAAATGCAATTGCACGCTATGTTACTATAGGTAAAGGTGCGTCGGAGTCTATTATTTGGGGGTACGCTCTAAATACTAACAGCGTGGGTATTAGGCTGTCTGGTCCTATAGAGTTGTTAATTGCTTTAAAGGCCATTTATAGTGCTATGTCCTTATTAATTCCTAGTATCTTAGAAGTGATAATATAGTATATACGTTATAAGGGGCCGTGGTAACGCTCTACTATACTAATTAAGTTGTAAGCTTTGACTAGTACGCTCTTTATAGTAGTGCCTATATTGACTGCGTATTGTTTAAACTCTCTACTAATAAAGTTCTTTCCTGTATTGTGTGCAATTACATCCAGGGGGCCTAGGTATGTGTTAATCTAGCACGCTTGTAATATATCCTATATGTGCTTAGCACTAATATTCTATAGCTATCTACCTGTTTGAAATTAGGTGCCTTTATTAATAATATAAAGTACGGGCTTGCTGTTAATGTATATAATGTCAACGATGATATAGTAGTTAAAATTAATGTTATCTTTTAAGGTAAATCTAAATCTGCCTAGTGACTTTCCGTGCTTTTAACAGTATAAGTAGTAGTAGGTGATATGCTTAAGGGTCTTGCGATTAGTATCGTTTTTATGGCCAGCGCGGTCTAATATTCTTTTAAGTTACTCTACTGACGGATGTCCAAAGCATTGGTGTAGGCGTCGCAATTCTACGTCAGTTAAATAGCATGGGTTTTGGTTAAAAGACTTTATAATAAATACGTGCAACGAGGTATCCCATAGTAGAAATGGGTGTCCAAATCGGTGTACAACTGGTACGGTCTTTAAGGGGGTTATTAGGACATTCTTTAGGTTGTTAAAGTACACTTATAAGTTATCTATATCCGCTAGGCAAAGCAGGAAAGGGGTGTTAACTTTAATAATATAGAACTCTATTGTACCTATTAGTGTAGCTATCTTGATAGAACTAATAGAAGATGTAGAACCTATTCTGAACTATACACTAACTGTGCCTCTTATAGACTTATTTAACTATACTTTGTTAATCTTCTAAAGTGCAAGAAACTAACCATATCCTACTATAGAACGTTTAGAGGCTCTAGTGTTGATTATTACACCTATAAACTTTATAGAGGTGTAGCGTAAGGTTGTATTATATGTAAACGGGTCTGTGTTAGTAGTAAATGCATCTATTATGGTATTAATGGTTATAACTACGTAGCTATAAGCTCTGTTGGCCAGTTCTAAAGCTGTAGCGGTTGTATTGTCTAGTTCAATTTCACTGTATAAAGTGTAGTATACTATGGTCTGGTTGTCCTTGTTTAGTAGAGTGTTGGGGTCTATGTTAATTACTAGAGTGTTAAATATGTTGGTAATCTTATTGTCCTTATTATTGTCCTTGTTGTTGTCGCCTTTGTAGTCCATAATGTATTGCTTTATTTGCTCCTAGAAGCGGTCCTTAAACTTATTCTTAAATTTAGTCTTAGACTCTTCTTATTCCTCCTTAGTATGTTTCTATAAGCAATATCCTTCCCTGTTATATACAAAGCAACATGGTTTCTGTCGGTTGTGGTTATATAGGGGGTTACTGCGGTTGTTACGGTTGTTATAGTTATAGTTATTGTCTCTTCTATGGAATTGTCGGTCTGTAAAGAAAGTTTATGTCTTCTCTGCATGCTCTTTCTTGTATACTATAATAGACGATTGAAGTTTATTAATAAGGGCTCTAAGGTTATCCAGTAGGTTAGAGACTGCATATCTGCATACTGGTATTCCCTGGCAAGAAGTGATGATTTTGTTGTAAAGGAAGTCTATGGTTTGTAAGGTAGATCTAAGGCTATGCTATAGTTAATAAAGTCTATGGATTAGTAATTAAAGGCATTTACTTATAAATTTGTCTATATTTTCTGCCATTACTGTTATAAGTATAATGGTATTCTACTTGTCTAGGTTCTTACATTGAAATCCTAGTCCTTTAAAGAAATTCCAAAGGTGTTCGCAAGCTTTAGCGAATAGTAAGTAGGATAGTTGGTTTATATAGAAGTGGTCTAAAGCTAGTCCTTTCAGCATAGTAGGGAATGCTTTAAGGTAAGCTTCTTGGGGTACGTCCGCTTGATTACAGATATCATAGAATATTATTAATTTGTAGTTAAGGCTTTTGTTTATACCACCGTATTTCTGCTTCTCCGTGTATATCTTGGCTGCATTCGCAATTTCCTTGCCATAGCCGGTTATAGTAATAGGGCGGTTCTCCTCGTCCATAGGTTGTACGTAGAGTTGCTGTGTTATTATTACAGGTTAAGGTGTAACAGATAGTGTAAAGGTAGAGGTAGTTGTATATTAAGGTATAGCGGGAAGTATAGGCACTGAGGAATGTCCTACTTATTGCTTCTCCGGGGTTCCGTATGTCTTATAGTACTTAATACGTCTTAACTTGATACCAGTGCCGAACTTATCCTTAAGTGCATTTATCTTTTCTCTAGTCTATTCTGTTTGGTCTTCTTCTTATGCTATATTATATAAGGACTGGGGAAGTAATTTGCCTTATTTATAGTTAGCGTTAACCCATACTCCTCTAATATTTATACAATTACATAGTTTCTAAAGCCAATGTGAGGAGATTTTCGTAAAGATATTAACTGTAAAGTCTTTAAAATCTCCTTAGAACGACTCCTAGAGTGTTAAGTCTATCTGGTTGTGTATCTCCGTATATACATATATCTTGCATTATACGTAGTTGGTTAGCTCGTCCTTGGTAACTTCCGTTAGGTTAATTCTATCTTCCTATTTAGTTGCTTCTTCTTCCCAGTCTTTCTCTATTCCTAATATCTTATATTTTATATATTATTCAGGTAAGGTAAGGTGTTTCAATTTATAAGGTAAAGGTAGGGGGGGCGGTTAAGGAGGCGGTTAAGAAGGTGGTTAAGGAGGTAGTTTAGGGGCGGTTTGAGTTATTAAGTAGGGTAAGGTGTTCTGCGCAGTAATTCTTCTAAAATAGATAGAATAAGATGTCTAGAAGT